>JGI12316J15309_10006728_pt1 | contig 110492 bp, 96 predicted proteins | sample MarCyaLeptolynsp_FD_15309 | JGI IMG/M metagenome (IMG submission 15309)
GATTCAAGCGATCGCCTAAACCATCCAAAGCTCAGAAGGAAAAAGAAGGGAAAAGTGGTTTTGTGCCAGTCAAAGCACGGTGGGTAATCGAAAGAACCAATTCGTGGATGGAAAGATGCAAAAGTTTGGTTAAGAATTTTGAAAGAACACTTGACCATGCTAATACCAAGATTAGTCTGTGTTTTGTTCGACTGATGCTCATCCGGCTAGCTACTGCTTAAAAAGATATCAAATGGGTTCTATATGGAGCTTCGCTTATCTTATCTTTCTTAAGTTTCAAACTTGTGCAAAAGGCAGAATCTTTAGGACTAAAAGTAATTTCTCCTGGATTACCGAAAGTTCCCCAAGGAATGCCTAACCGCATTCTGATTGAAGGTAAATTTGAGCGCAATGATGTCCAAAAAACTCTGTTAACAGAATGGCAGAAGGTTTTGCAAATTTGCCGCGAGTGGGTAGAAGATAACCTGGATATTCCTAAAGCTCATTATTGTTGGTCACAAAAAGAAGAAGAAAAAGGAATACAAAAAGGAGAATGGGAACGCTGGGGAAGCTACACCTGGGAAATCTTTTGGGGATACGGTAAGTCTGTCCAAGCAGCAATGGATAACTTGGAAACTCGCAAACTCAAGCGAGATTGGACAGCAATTAACTGGGTGGGTGAGAGTTCCAGTTTAACAGGAACCGATGCGATCGCCTGGCATCAATTAGGTAAAGAGTCAAAATCACCCTGGCGAACTCTCACTGAGCTTGAGCAACGGGAACTTCAACAATTTTATCACCGCCTTGCTTGGATTTTAGACAAGCCTGAATCTCGAAATAGAGAGCAAAGAGAAGAATCTATTCCTTCAGATAAAGAACTAGAAACTTACTTTCAACAAGACAACAGTGGCAAATTTATCGCACCTAACGAGAAAATAAGCATCCCTGAACTGGTTAAGCGTTTAGTAACCCTACCCTATCTTGCCAAGAAAATTGGTATGGAACAATTGGATGAAGGCTTCAAAGATATAAATCGTGAAGCTGGCTACTGGACAGGTTGGTTTATGGGTGATGGAGACAAAGTGGGAGATAAGCTCAAAAAACTTGCCAGTCGCCATAAAAATGATGAAGAACAGCGAGTTAAAGAACTCAAAGAATTCACCAAATTAATGAGAGAGTGGGGGAAAGAGTTTAAGAAAAATCAAGAGCTATTTCCTCAAGGTAAAGGGCGTGTTATCTATGCTGGTGGTGATGACTTTCTAGGAGTGCTTTACAGTAAGGAGAGTTATACAGAAGAAAAGCCTGAGCAAGTTAAACCGATAGAAGCGCTGAATTGGTTGTTAGGCTTACCAAAAAAATGGGAAAAATTACAACATGATACTCAACCCTATCTTCCTAAAGATGTCAAATTTACCTTTAGTGTGGGCTTTGTTTGGGCAGGGCATCAAGTACCCCAACGGGATATTCTACAACATTGTCGAGAAGCCGAACAACGAGCAAAAAAACTAGGACGCGATCGCGTGACAATTAGAGTAGTTTTTAATAGTGGACAATATGTACAGTGGACTTGTCCTTGGGATTATCTACATATACTGAGAAATTATTGCGATCGCAACGGTAAAACCTGGAAACAAGACCCAAACTGGACTCATATTTACAACGATTGGGCGCAACTCAAAGCTCGTCATGCGATTCGGTTAAAGGAAATGGAAGGTATTCCCATTAAAAAGCAAATTGCTTTAGCGATATTTAACTTATATTTCAGTGATGCTGGAAACACTTTTACCCAGGAACGTCTATGGGATGAAATCACTGGAGATAACACCGATGTAGCAATTGTGAATTGGATTAACGATCTTATCCAAGTGGGGTGGCAGGTAAGTAAATGAGTAATGAGTAATAACAAACAACCAATGACAAAAAACAAATGACCAATGACCAATGACCAATGACAAACAACAAATTCTTCAAATTCTTAATTACCGTTAAGCCGTTGGGATTTATGTACGGTAGTGCTGGAGCCTTTTTATCTCCAGAAAACCTAGTGGGAAGATCCGGTAGCAAATTTCCACCAGATGCTGCCACTCTGGCTGGACTTTTCTTCAATGCCAATCGTGAACATAAATTTGCCAATCATAAGGAACTGAGCCAGAATCTGGTAGTTTCTGGTCCTTTTTGGGCAAAACAAGACAAACCGAAAAACTTCTATGTACCGATTCCTTGGCATAAAGTGATTACTGAAGATAATGATGATGAATGGTTTTTCGTTAAAAAGGAATCGGCTCAACAAGAAACGGTTAATTCAGAAGAAAATAAATGGTGTCTTGGTCAACATCGATGGGAACGTAAGAATAAAGACTTAAAACCAGAATATGGTTGGCAATCGATTAATGCTTGGAATGTATCCGCTGAACAACTACGAGCCAGGGAAGCAGTAGAAAAAGCACCCTGGGAATTTGCCTCATTTCTGCATCCGAGAATTAAAGCAGAAGAGCGGCATGTTGTGGAACAAAACGGACTTTTCTTAGAAAATGCGGTGCAATTCCATGAAGACTACTGCCTGGTGTACCTGTCTAACTATAAGCTACCCGACGAATGGGAATGGTATCGCTTTGGGGGTGAAGGACATTTAGTAGAAATTGCCAGCCACCCCCTTACAGAAAAGAGCATAATCAATCGACTACTGAGCCAAAAAATTCAGCATGCCTTTGCTCTAATTACACCAGGGGTTTGGGGTTCTAATAAAGGCTCCTACCGCTATCCCCGCCATCAGAGTTTTCCTCGGCAAGGACTAAAAATGTTAACGGATAGACCTATCCCTTACCGTTACCGTCTTGGTCATTCCCGGAAAGAGGAAGAATTCGAGGAATCCTATAACCCTAGCAAAACTGGCAGGCTCAGTCGAGGACGTTACGCGGTTCCCCCAGGCAGTGTTTATGTGTTCAAACATCCCCTTAATCGCACCTGGTGGGATTTTCCCGATGAATGGTTTCCCCAAGAAGGATTTCCCCTCAAACATCTGGGGTGTGGTTTGTGTTTACCGATTGATATTCAAGGATTACCTTAATGTACAACAAAGCCTACGGAGTAATCGAAACCCTGGCTCCTGTTCATGTGGGAGCAACAGCCGGGGAAGAAACAGGCAATCTTAACTTAATCTTCCGTGACCAGTTTACCCAAACTGGTGTCATTCCCGGTAGCTCGATTCGGGGACGCTTTCGAGCAGATATGCGAGATACTAAACAGGGTGAGGAACAAATCTGGTACGGACATGAGTCGGTTGATGGTCGTCCTGATGGCGGTACTACGGAAGCTCTAGTCAAGTTTGAATACGCCTCCCTGGTTTGGTTACCAGTATTTTGTCCTGGACAACCAGTAGTTTTCGTCACCTGTCCCTTGCTGCTGAAGCGCTACAAACGTATTGCCACAATTAATGCCGATATACCCGAACCTTACACCGCAGCAGCCGGTTTAGAAGGTAGACAAATGGCAGGTAGGGGGAAAATTCTCTTTTTCAATCTGGGATTTATTGAACTGGAACACAAAGAAGATTTATCTGCCTGGATTCCCTCTGGAACCGATTTAGACAAGAACAAGTTGGTGGTAGTTGGTGATAATGATATTGCCATGCTCCATGATATGGCTCTCTATCGGCAAAGTCGCGTCAAGCTGCTCGATGGGATGAAGAAAGTGGATACCGAGCGTGGTGCTTTCTTCAATACAGAAGCTTTACCAGAGGGAAGCATTTTAGTATTTCCCATCGCCTTGAAACAAAAGGGTTGGCAACCCTTCGGTGACAAGAATTCCTCAGAACTGTATTTCGGTGGTTTAGAATCTATCGGTTTTGGTCGTTGTTGTGTTTCTCTAGTGTTCTGAAGGCAGGAGGCAGAACCCACCCCTAACCCCTCCAAGGAGGGGAACTCCGAGGCAGAAGGTAAGAAAGCTTGGAAGGCAAGCTTTTTCATCTTTTTTAATTGGCGGGTTATTTTTGCCACGCTGTACTAGTGCAACACTACAGAAATAAGTAACCAGTTAGCATTTTTAATTTTGAATTTTGAATTTTGAATTCCGCGCAGCGGTACTAGCAGGAGAATATCAGTAATGGGTTGGAAATCCTACGAACTCGATCGCATTGCTCAAAAATTAGTCCTAGATGCCAGGGAGCGGGATCCTAAATCCCTCAATCAGTCTCACAAGATGCGGATGGCGGTAGCTTATGGGTTAGAGCGCTTCTGGGGTGAACATTTGCGCCTCAAAGGTAGGGAAGAAACCAAGTCCAAATATTGGAAGGAAACCTGGGATGCCTTGGAAAATGTTATGGCTCAAGCCGGTGTCACCATCCCTAATGATCCGGTAAATCCTAAAAAAGTACAAGATATCCAAACCATGTCCGCCAAACTATGGCAATTATCGATCGAAGATCAACGAGTTGCGATCGCAGTTTTAACTCAACTGTGTGACTGTATTGTTTGGTGGACACAAAGGTACAAAACTGGGAGGTTAGCTGATGAAACCGATTCCTGATGCCTACAAAAAAGTGCCGATGATGTTCCGTGCTCAGGTAAGTGGCAGGAGCCAACTACATTATCTTGACTCTAACAAAAAGAGAGCAGGGGAAAAGCAGGATGTCCAGTTTTGGTCTGAAGAGTGGATTGAAAAAGCTGAATTTATCCCTGCAGATAAGGCACAAGAAGTACAAACACCCAGCTACCAAACGAAAATTTACCAGATTAGTTGGCGGTTTGTCACCAATGGCGGACAGGATGACGGTATGATTCGTCCTGTGATTGGAGCTTATGGTATTCCCTTTTATCCCGGCAGCAGTATGAAGGGAGCATTTCGAGAAGCTTGTCAATTGGCTCAACAAAGGGGAGCACTTCAATACGGTACTTGCCAAGACTACTGTGGCGACGATTCTGAGATTACACCAGGAATGCTCCGGTTTGAGGGAGCCTATCCTATTAATGATTGGACAAAAAATCTGGTGGATTTAGTCCATCCCCAGCAAGGCTGGCAAGTCAAAACCAAGAAAACCCATGCCAAGAATGAGTTAAAAGGGGAAAGTGCTTATGCTCTAGTTTCCCTCAATCAACCCACCCTACGCTTTGGCATCTCCAGTATTAAACCCCTTGCCCCGGAACAATGGCAAGAAGTATGGCAAGTTTGGGAAAATGCGATCGCAACTGGATTAGGTACGCGGGTTTATGCTGGTTATGGACAAGCTGTAGGAGAAAGACGCGGAGACGCGGAGACGCGGAGACGCGGAGAAAATGAACGTGCTACCTCTGAAGGCAACTTAACATCAGTCCTCTATCAAGTAAGTTTAAAAGGACAAGGACAAGCCGCCAAGTTAATCGATGATACCCCAGAATTTCGCCCAAATATCTTCCGAGCCAGTCTGCGGGGTCATGCTTTGAGAATTTTCGGTGGCTTAACTGAGGCAAAAACCGCAGAAAAATTAGTTGAAGAACTGTTTGGTGGGGTTCAAGGAAAGGGAACCGTCGGACTATTAGGATTAGGGTTTCAAACCACTAGTTTAGAATTAGGAACCTTTGGTCAAAATGGGTATGAACAACCAACTTATAACATAGAAGGGGATGTTATTTGGTCATTGACTCGCCCTTTACCTGAGCAAGAACAAACCGCATTACAAAAACTTGTCACCGACTTAATGTGGTTTGCCATGGTTTTGGGAGGATTTGGCAAATCCTGGCGACGTGCAGACCACCGCTTATTTTACCATGATAGCGACTATAAAAAATTAATCGGTTGTCATTGGCAATGGCCAGGGAAGCCAGATAAATCTCATGCCCTTTTGGTTTGGAACCCGAAAAAAGTAGGTAAATTTATCGATTCTGTCAGGGAAACAGCCAAAACCTGGATGCAATTGCGAGGGGTAACACCGACTCCCCATGCTTATGCCGACTGGCGAGAATCATGGCATCCCTCTCGCGTCCAAGTTTGGGGAAGAATTGCTCAGACAAGAGATGACTGTGTAGCGATCGATTGGTTACATCAAGCTTATCAAAGAAAAGTATTTCAAGGGGAACAGGATAAGAAAATCAAAGGCACATCTATCACAGGCAAACTGGGTCAAATTAGTCGTCTCTGGCATCGAATGTATCCCCCCAAGGTGCGAGTAGTACAACAGGAGGGAAAACGCAAAGTAAAGCCAACGAATCGCTTTATTGAGCTATTAACTATTTTTCCCGATCGCTCACCAGACTCGGATAAGTTTGTGGACTTTATGAAAACCCAACCAGATGGATTTGAACTAATTTGGGGAGAAGAGAATCAATGAATATTTGGCTAGTGACGATTGGTAGCAGTGATGTCCAACTCCATAGCGACAACCAGAGTCGGGAAAAGGGAAAAAAGGAGGCACAAAGAAGTAATAAAATTTGGCGTTACTGGTATGAAGATGAGGTTGAAGAAGAGTGTTATGGGCTAGAATTTGAGCCCAAACAAGCCTACAGTGATTTTAATGAGCCTTACCGAATTGAACCGAGGGTTTTGGGTATGGTTTATCAGTCAAATTCTCCAGATATTCAGGATGAGATTTGGTCCTATTTAACCTTTCCTTTGTTGGATAACTTTGTCAAAAAATTACAGCACTCGCCCCCTGAGGCAATTGTGGTACTATTAACTGACCAAGGGGAGATTTTCTCCAGTGACGATGAAAGAAGGAAACTTAAATGTCCCTACTGGCAAGATACCTGGAATCTCCAGGGAATTTTAGAGAGATATTTTCAAGATAGATTCTCTAATATAAAAACTGAATCTATTGAATGGATTCCTTTAGCTCCCACCTCTGCTAAAAAAGGACTAGATAACTGGGACTATGTGCTTGACTTAGTAGATGAAAAACTGGGTAATCTCCAGATTAACGGTGAAGTGGTTAACAAAGAATCTGTAGAAACAGCTTATATCAGCCATCAAGCAGGCACACCAGCAATTTCTTCAGCCGTGCAGTTTGCCAGCTTAGCCAAGTTTGAGAAAGTAGAGTTTTTAGTCAGCAATGAATATGACTCTACTCTCACTGAACTTGTCCCTGATTCAAAGTATTTACGAAAACTGCAACGGGAGAAAGCAAAGCAATTACTCGCTCGCCATGATTATTCCGGAGTCAAAGAGTTACTCGCTTCTTCCCTTACTACTGAAATTAAAAACTTGTTGGATGCAGCAATTCTCTGGAACTTTGCTAAGTTTGACAATTTTGCTACAGCAATGGCAAAAGCAGCAGCAAAGTATTCTCAAGATAATGAGTGGTGGCGCACAATTAATGAGCAAGTAGAAGTGTGTTCCAAACAGTGGTGGTGGACTGCCTATGAATCGGCTTATTTGGCTGTGGTTAGACTGAAGCAGGAGAACACAGTTGAAGCTATGTTCCACAGTTTTCGTGCAGTAGAAGGGTTGCTTGCTAAATGGATAGATGAGTGTCATTCCTCTAGTAAGAAAGGTAAAAAAATCCAGTTACCTCATAAAATTGAGGCACCTTGGGACAATACAAAGAAAATAGATAAAGTTAATGCTTATGGTCAAGGTCTTTATTTTGCACTCGAAGTGTTTAAAGGCGTTGACCAAAATAAAGATACCGAGTTTGATATTTGGACATTTGGTAATGCTGTCTTTAAAATAAGAAATTCTTTGTTTCATAACCTAGAAGGATTACAAGACAAAGAAGCTGTATTTAAGGCTTGGGAAATCTCTAAAAGTGATAAGCAAGAAGACCCAGATAAACTTGAGCAAAGATGGAAAAATAGAATACTAAACTGTCTAAACTTCATTGCTGAACCCCAACCACGCCCCACTTCACTTGAAGAAGCCAGTCTAATGTTCAAGGTACATGAAAAATTAGACAAAGCGATCGCTTCTTAGCAATCCTAATCATTTTCATATTGGCTGGCATTGTAACAATGGCGCGATCGCTCTACTATTGAGGACTGAATCTAGTGCAGTCTCAATTTAATCAAACTGGATACTAGTTCAATAAATAAGTCAACCTGCTAAAAAAATAAAAATGAACACAAAAACTGTCCGATTCACCAATCGACGCATCTCGCCAAATCGCCGAAACCCTATATTTTTCGTTGAGATGCGTCGATGCCTTACAGGGAAAGGATTTGAAGTATGCGTTTGACTCAATTTTTAGAAGGAGATGGTACAATTTTCAGAGATGCGTCGATTTGGCGTCTGAAACCCTTACAGGGTAAGGCTCCCTGAACGAACTCTTCCCACTCGTTGGGAAATCAACTTGAATGGAAACCCTACATGCCCGGTTGCCATCGCTTGCACGATGGAACTTCCCACTCGTTGGGAAATCAACTTGAATGGAAACCACTGATTCCATCGCATGCGTTCTTGGTAGGACTCTTCCCACTCGCTGGGAAATCAACTTGAATAAGCTAAGACGCATTCACCTTGAATGTTTCCGATAAAATATGACAGGCAAGATGCCTGTTCCACAAGAAACTGATGAGTGAATGCAGTGTCAATTAGATGCACCTTAGCTGAGAAACAATCAGAGAATACGTGGCACTGGCAAGATGCCAGTGCATTTGTTTTTATTGGTTGTAATTACAATTATTTTTTGCTAATATTATTGATAATGGAAAAGATGTGCGCATATAAACTCCAAACAAAACCACTGCTAGGAAAGAATAAGGGAAAACATAGAGTTTCTCATTAGCAGTAGAGAGATTTAGTAAAGCGATCGCCTACGGCACCAGCGTAGCTAATCGCTCTACGATTAAAGTATTTATGTACTGCTATAAACGTTTCGGGATTTTCGGGTAACTCAGATAGCTGGTATCTGCTTGGGACTTAACTCAAATGCCATCTGTGAGCCATAAAAGCAAACATCAAACTCCAACAAGAAGTTCATGCGCCCTAGCAACAGTGGTACCTCATTAGATTGACTCCAGGCAAAAACCAAGCGTACGGTCGAGAAAGACCCAATTTTTGCAGATACCATCAAACCTCTTGCCTCGACAGGTGCTAAATTTCCAGCAAGTGTTACAGATGTCATCTGTTCTTGCCAAACTGCACCAAGCTGAACACCCACACTATATGGCAAAACATTAACACTAGCACCAGTATCCACTAAGCCCGTAACCTCAACAGAAGCATCACCATTTGTAAGAGTAAGAGGCAAAAGTGGAACTAGATCCGTAATGCCAAAAGCATCCTGTATTTGTGAGAAAGGGAAACGTTGTGAGTTAAGCATTACTTGTGTGCTTATCCTCTTCTAACAATTCAGCTAGCTTATGGACAGCTTCATGTGAATTATACGGAGACCAAACAGTATAAGTTGCTCCATGTTGCAAAAGTGCATCTTCCTCTTTAGCAAGCTCAAGTACTAAAAACTGCATAACCCTTAGCTTATCTGCGCGGGAGAGATTTTTGAGAGTAGGAAGAAGCTCTGTTACAGTCATATTAGGTCAGTCTAGGTTCTCCATTCCCATTTTAACTTTTGGTTGCAATGTTGTAGATGCGATCGCTAATTAAGAACTCGAAATTTAAGTCATATTTGCTATACCAATAGATAACAAAAAGACGCGGAAGAGAATTGTGTGAAAATTCTCCTGAAAACCGCACCAGACAAGCTGTTCAATCCAAAAATCGACACCACTCGCCAAATCCCCCAAACCCTATATTTCTCGTTGAGTGGTGTCGATGCTTTACAGGGAGAGGGTTTGAGGTATGCGTTTGACTCAATTTTTAGGAGGATAGGGTATAATTTTCTTAGTGGTGTCGATTTGGCGTCTGAAACCCTTACTGGGCAAGGGCTGTCAGACGAACTCTTCCCACTCGCTGGGAAAACAAATTGAATGGAAACATCTTTCGCAACTTTGTTAAGTGCGATCAACCAAACCTTCCCACTCGCTGGGAAAACAAGTTGAATGGAAACAAATGAAACCCCAACAATAAAGAATAAACAGAAGAGCTTCCCACTCGCTGGGAAAACAAGTTGAATGGAAACTAATTCAAGAATCAAAGCTAATCTTCTTAAGGAGATTAGCTCTTCTATGTTAGGGAAATATGGGAAGATGAGGTTGGGAGCGATCGCTCTACGATTAAAGTATTTATGTAGTGCTATAAACGTTTCAGGATTTTCGGGTAACTCAAATAGCTAGTAGCTGCTTGGGACTTAACTCAAATGCCATCTGTGCCCCATAAAAGCCAATATCAAACTCCAACAAGAAGTTCATTTGTGGCACTGGCAAGATGCCAGTGCAGGTAAAATAGTCAGTAGTCACTTCCAGCTCACCAACCATGCCTGCCAAACATATTCGCTTTGATTGGGCCATCAAAAGACTACTACGCAATAAGGCTAATTATGTAGTCTTGGAAGGGTTTTTAAGCGAATTATTACATACTGACATCACGATCAAAACTCTTCTCGAAAGTGAAGGCAATCAACAAACTATTGATGATAAAGCCAACCGAGTCGATATTCTCGCTGAAACTGCCAACTCCGAGTTAATCCTTATCGAAGTACAAAATAACTCCCAACTCGATTATTTTCATCGTATGCTCTACGGTGTCTCTCAGTTAGTCACTGAATATCTCGAACAAGGAGAAGAATATGGCAAAATTAGGAAAATCTACTCAGTGAATATAGTCTACTTTAACCTCGGCAAGGGAGATGACTATATTTATCGTCTGCGCTCAGAGTTCCTTGGGATAAATAAAGGAGAAGTCCTAGAACTTACCCCAGCCCAAGAAAGAAGATTTAACATAAAAAAAGTAGCAGATATCTTCCCAGAATACTATCTGCTCAAAGTCAAGAATTTTAAAGGATTAGTGAAAAACAACCTAGAGGAGTGGATCTATTTTCTCAAAAACAGCGAGATCAAAGAGGAATTTGCAGCCAAAGGCATGGTAGAAGCCAAGGAAACTCTAAGAGTAAATAATCTATCAGAACAAGAAAGAGCAGCATACAACCGTTATATGGACAACAAGAGTTACGAAGCCAGTATCTTGAGTACCCAAGAGTTTGAGGCGAAATGGCAAATTGAACAGATTAAACAGGCTCAAATTAGAGGCAGGGAAGAAGGTAGGGAAGAAGGTAGAGAAGAAGGCATCCAACAAAGGACAATAGCGATCGCACGCTCATGTAAACAACAAGGTTTAGATGTCGAGACTATTATGGCCATAACCCAATTGTCAAGGGAAGATATTGAAGCTTTGTGAGCTAAATTTAAGTCGTATTTGCTATACCAATAGATAGCAAAAAGACGCGGAAGGGAATTGTGTGAAAATTATCCTGAAAACCGCACCAGGCAAGCTGTTCAGCCCAAAAATCGACACCACTCGCCAAATCCCCCAAACCCTATATTTTTCGTTGACTGGTGTCGATGCTTTACAGGGAGGGGGTTTGAGGTATGTGTAATCGTCAATTTTTAGGAGGATCGGGTATAATTTTTTTAGTGGTGTCGATTTGGCAGCTGAAACCCTTACTGGGTAAGGCTCCCTGAACGAACTCTTCCCACTCGCTGGGAAATCAACTTGAATGGAAACATTCTTAATTCTGCATTAGTGAAAGTTAATCAGACTTCCCACTCGCTGGGAAATCAACTTGAATGGAAACTTTAGTGTACCGCGTCGTACTGTCATACGCCCCACCTTCCCACTCGCTGGGAAAAGTACTTGAATAAATAAAACGAATCCCCCGGCACCACCGGGGGACAATCATTAAAGAAGTTTATTCCAAAAACCAGCTCACAATCGTATATCTTTCCCCATAAATCACCGGTTCAACCTCATGGAGAAGATGGGAAGGAAAGGCAATCAATAAACCAGTTTCACCCCTGAGAGGAAAGCCTACATTTACCGAAGACTGATCTTTCAATAAACCATAGAATACCAAAGCTCCCCCACCATAGCAACCTGGGTGGGTTTCTTCTGCTTCTCCATTAAGAAAGATAACGATAGATACCTGACGCTGTTTTAAGCGATCGCGTGTATCCGTTTCGATGTTACTATCCCGGTGGGGTAGATAAAAACCTCCTTGCCTGTAATACAGGAAGTTGACTCCTTCACAGCTAGTGAGTGTTAGATAGAAATGACTTTCCAACCTGGATTTAAGAGGTATTAAACGGTGTTCAACCAATGATTCTGTCGATTCTGATACTTGAGCATACTGAGTTTTGCGTATTCTCTCATCTACTGCCAAATTGCCATCATTTTGATGAAGAGCTGCTGATTGCCAGTCTTTAGTTGAGTTGACTTCTGCTCTAATTTTTCTGCATAGTTCAGCATCAAAAAAGTTTTTGACGACTAGTAGCCCAAAACGCTCAAAAACGCTTAAATGATCTATAAGTAAATACTACGTTTATTTGCTCTCTTAACTACTAAGTAATTATCTTTATTCCTATTACCCATTACCTTATAAAAACCTATTGCCTATTGCCTATTGCCTATTGCCTTACAAAAACCTCTTACCTTACTACTATGGAAACTCATTTAATCTCTCTGTGGCTGCTGGAAAACTTTAATACACTGCTCCAGGATATAGAGCGTGTCCGTCAATATCTGGAAAATAGCCTGGAAGGCAAAGAAAACCCGCCAGTTGAACCCCAATCTTTTTCACCATCCTATACCTTAGATGTACTCTGTCGGCTCTTTGAACTCTCTTCTTTTGAACGGGATATCCTCCTTTTAGCTATTGCTATAGAACTTGACCCCTCCTTTGGCGAATTATTTGCTCAATTCAATAGCGATCGCAAATATAATTATCCCACCCTAGCCTTAGCTTTAAGCGCCTTTCCCAATGCCAGTTGGTCTGTTCTTTCACCCCTTTCTCCCTTACATTCTTGGGAATTAATCGAGTTATCTTCTACTAATTCTGTCTCTGTTGCTCCACTGCGTATTGATCGGCGTATTCTCTGTTTTCTCTTAGGAGAAGCTACTTTTGATGAGCAGTTAAAGGGTTTGCTTCGTCCTCTGCCAGATACTATAGTAAATCTACTTCTCTCTCCCTCCCAAGAACAAATTGTTGAGCAATTGGTAATTAGTTTATCTAAGCGCACTCAAGAATCTTCTCCCTTGCAACTGGCGGGTGGGGAGTTATCTGCTAAATATCGCATTGCTTTGGAAGTTGCTCGACGCTTAGGTTATAACTTTCAAGTTATGTCAGCAGATGCTCTTCCCTCTGCTGCCAAAGAACTCCTCAAAATCCAAAAACGTTGGGAAAGGGAAGCATTGTTAACCAACTCTCTACTCCTCCTTGATTGTGATGATATCCCAGGGACTGATTCCCCATCCTCCATGATTTCCCTGTTTGTGGAAAATCTCCGCACTCCAGTAATTCTTAGTGCCACAGAACGACTAAAAACCAAACTCGCTCCTGTTCACTGCTTTGATATTCCTCCCTTAAGTCCCCAAGAACAAAGAGCAATGTGGCTAACTCATCTTGGTTCTTCTGCAAATGTTCTCAATGGACACATTGATCAGCTAGCTTCTCAGTTTAACCTCAGCTCCTCCTCCATCTCTGCTGCCAGTTATCAATACAAAATTCACCATCAACAAGCAGAAATTTCCCCACAACCCAACCTCCTATGGGAATACTGCCGTAGCCAAGCTCGTCCTCGCCTTGATGATTTGGCTCAACGCCTTGACTCTAAAGCGGCTTGGGATGATTTAGTTCTTCCCCAACAACAGCGCCAGATTCTTGAAGATCTTGCCACTCACCTGAAACACCGTGCTAAGGTTTACCAAGATTGGGGCTTTTCTGGCAAAAGTAGTCGCGGTTTAGGCATTAGTGCCTTATTTCATGGGGAAAGCGGTACAGGGAAAACGATGGCAGCGGAAGTCCTCGCCAATCATTTTTGCCTTGATCTCTACCGTATTGACCTTTCGGCTGTTGTTAGTAAATATATAGGCGAGACGGAAAAAAATCTGCGGCGCATCTTTGATGCAGCGGAATCGGGAGGAGCCATCTTACTTTTTGATGAAGCGGATGCGATTTTTGGTAAACGCACCGAAGTTAAAGATAGCCACGATCGCTACGCTAATGTAGAGATTAGTTACTTATTACAGCGGATGGAAGCTTTCCAGGGACTAGCTATCCTGACTTCTAACCGGAAGGAAGATATTGATACTGCTTTTATGCGCCGGATTCGGTTTGTCGTTACTTTTCCCTTCCCTGATGCCTCCTCCCGCACCGAGATTTGGCGGCGTATCTTTCCCCCACAGACTCCTACCCAAGGGTTGGATTACCGCAAGCTAGGACAACTCAAGATTGCTGGAGGTAACATCCGTAATATTGCCATAAGAGCGGCTTTCTTGGCGGCTGATGCAGAGGAAGCAGTGATGATGAAACATATCCTCACTGGAGCGCAGCGGGAATATTTCAAGTTGAAGCGGTTATTGACAGATGAGGAAACGAGGGGATGGAGTGGGTGAACGAAAAAAGGTTGGGGAAAAGAATTAGCAGACACACCAGACGCGGAGACGCGGAGAATGGAAATGCCACCCAAAATTTCGCTCACCCGGATGGAGTTGTTGAGTAATGATACCAAATCCGGACAAAAAAACCGATTTAACTAATTTACCTCTAATACTATTGCCTATTGCCTTGTTTCTTCAGAGCAATAGCATACTCACGCTATGATCCAGAGAATGTAATCCCAGAAGACTCTGACCAAATTGTCAAGTGCTAGTAAACTTATTCCTACATCAAAACTCCTACCCAATTAATGAAGGCAAATCAGAATCAAAACCCTCGTCTCATTAGCCTGTTTACGGCTATCTGCATTGTCGTAGCCAATATGATTGGAACCGGCGTGTTCACCAGTCTGGGCTTCCAAGTAATAGACATCAAATCCGGTTTTACCCTGCTGCTCTTATGGATAGTAGGCGGCATTTTTGCCCTTTGTGGTGCCCTTGCCTACGGTGAATTAGGAGCAGTAATGCCCCGTTCTGGTGGAGAGTATCATTACCTGTCTAAAATCTACCATCCGATAATTGGCTTCCTTTCAGGATGGGTTTCAGTAACGGTAGGTTTTGCCGCACCAATCGCTGCTGCTGCGATGGCCTTGGGAGCCTATTTTACCAGTGTCTTCCCAATTATCAATCCCACCGCGATCGCTTTATTAGTTGTCATCGCAGTCTCCTGGATTCACCTAAATAATGTGAAAACAGGAAGCTATTTCCAGCAGATTTTCACTATTCTAAAAGTCCTGTTGATTGTTGTCTTAATTCTGTGTGGACTAGTTTTAGTCCAACCACAGGGGCTCAATTTTTTACCAAATACACAGGATCTACCGTTAATTGCAAGTACACCTTTTGCCATTTCTCTGGTATACGTTACCTACTCCTATTCCGGCTGGAATGCTTCGATCTACATTGCTAATGAGGTAGAAGAACCAGAGAAAAATGTGCCCCGTTCCTTATTAGTGGGAACCTTAGTTGTAATGGTGTTATACCTATTACTCAACTTTATTTTTCTGTACAGCACCCCTATTGGTGAATTGGAGGGACAACTAGAAGTAGGATATATTGCTGCCGAAAGTATTTTTGGTTCCTCCGGAGCAAAGGTTATGGGTCTGTTGATCTCTTTTGGATTAATATCTTCCATTAGTTCTATGGTTTGGGCAGGACCAAGAGTAACCCAGGTAATTGGTGAGGATATTCCCTTGTTTCAAGTGCTTGCTAGGAAAAATACCAGTGGCATTCCTTACTATGCCATGCTCCTACAGTTAGCCATAGTAATAGTTTTGGTAATTACCTCCAGCTTTGAAGCTGTGATTACCTATCTGGGATTTACCCTGACCCTATCTTCTTTTATGACAGTTTTGGGCGTATTTATCCACAGATTTAAGTATCCTGAAGTAAACCGACCCTATAAAACTTGGGGATATCCAATAACACCACTACTGTTCCTGGCAATCAGCCTCTGGATACTGATCTTTATTTTCAGGGATAAACCCATTGAATCTTTGGCGGGATTAGGTACAATTGCTCTCGGTTTACCAGTCTACTTATTTGCTGTTAAGAACAAACTTGTGTCGTCAGATTCTGAAGATTGAGCCAAAATTAAAGGAATTTTGCCAGAAATTATATGAACATCAAAAAATCCCTGTCTGTACTGTTAGCATTGCTTGGAATACTAGTCTTTGTTGGAGCTTGCAGCAGTAACAATAATACAGCTGAGGAAGGAAAAGGAGAAACCACTGAAGTTGCTGAAGGTGAAGAAACACCCCAAGAGCCTGTCATTGAGTTTGATGAGGAAAAAACTGCCAAATTAACCGCTACAGCCAGGTTTCTCGCAGGTATGGAGGTAGAAGAAAATACGGCAATTGCCGAGATGACAAAGAGTAGTGCTTGGCAAAGTCATGCTAGTTATTTGAATGGTGCTTGGTCACAACTAGAAGCGCAACAGCTATCTAAAGCCAGAAAATGGTCAGAAGAACAACTCCAAGCCATCAATAGTTCTTCACCCCCCATCTTCTATCCCTTTAGCGGACCAGATTTTTTGTATGGCTTTACTTTGTTCCCCAAGGGTAGTGAGTATGTAATGTTGGCTTTAGAGCCTGTAGGAGAACTTCCAGATCTCGAAAAACTCTCGGAAGCACAAAGGAATACCAGATTACAGGGAGTGGTTGGTGCTCTCTCCGAAATCCTGCAATTTAGCTTCTTCCGCACGAATGATATGGAAGTAGATTTGGCTCAGCAAGGAGCTCTACCAATTATACTGGTTTTTATGGCTCGCACGAATAACCAGATCCTGGATATACAACTAGTCAGTATGGATCAGGATGCTAATATTCAGCCCCAAGGTGAGGGAGAACAAGCTAGCGAGGGTAGTAACTCAATTCCAGGAGTCAGAATTGCCTTTTTACCGGAAGAAGAATCTGAGCCACGAACCCTTTATTATTTCTCCACTGATATATCAAATGATGGTTTGGAGAAAACTCCCCAACTCGAGGCATTTGTCAAGCAGCTGGGAACCCCCACTACTTACCTCAAAGCCGCTTCCTACCTAATGTACCGGGATAGCTTTTCTCAAATTCGAGATTTAATTCTTAACCAAAGCAACTACCTGCTACAGGATGATTCCGGTATGCCAATCAAATATGTGGACCAAATTGATTGGGAGGTGACATTTTATGGCAATTATACCGGTCCTATTGGTCTGTTTGCTGAGCGTTATCAGCCAGAACTTAGGAAAATCTACCAAACTAATGAGAGTATCAAGCCCTTGGATTTTGGTATTGGTTACAAGTTTGGTGCCAATCAATCGAATTTAATGCTAGCCAAAAAAAAGGATAAGCCTCAGTAAGGGTGTTGGAAGTGTGGGGATAAGGGGGACAAATGAAGTACAACTCAGGAAGTAAAGAGCTAATGGATACCACCTATGCTCAACTGCTAGATGGTAAAACTCTAGCTAAACAAATTCAAAGCCAGCTGCAAGAGCAAATCAAACCCCTGCTCTCAGTTATTGGACGTCCTCCCGGATTAGCAGTGTTGATGGTGGGTGATAATCCTGCTAGCGCCACTTATGTGCGTAATAAAGAGCGTGCTTGTACTAAAGTCGGTATTGCTTCTTTTGGACATCATTTTCCAGCTAACACTTCCCAAACAGAACTAGAAGAAGCGATCGCAACTCTCAATCAAGATCAGCGGGTTGATGGCATTCTCCTCCAGTTACCCTTACCTGAACATTTGGATAGTGTTGCTTTACTTCACCAAATCCTTCCCGATAAAGATGTCGATGGACTACACCCAATGAATCTGGGAAAGCTAATGCGGGGAGAAACAGGTTTACGCAGCTGTACTCCAGCAGGGGTAATGCGCTTATTGCAGGAATATCAGATTGATTTGCCAGGGAAACAAGCAGTAGTATTAGGGCGCAGTATTTTGGTAGGTAAACCCTTAGCCTTAATGCTTTTAGAAGCCAATGCTACGGTAACTATAGCTCATTCGCGATCGCAAAATCTTCCTAACCTCACCCGCAGTGCAGATATTCTCATTGCTGCCGTTGGACGTCCCCAAATGATCACCGCTGAGCTGGTAAAACCATCAGCGGTAGTAATTGATGTAGGTATCAATAAAATCACTAACAGTATTGGTGAATCCCGCTTAGTGGGGGATGTCCACTTTGACTCTGTCCGGGAAGTGGCTCAATTTATCACCCCTGTGCCTGGTGGAGTTGGACCAATGACCGTTACTATGTTGCTGCAAAATACAGTACTCAGTTATGCAACAGCAAATTCTGTTTCCTACTAAACTAATAACCTATACAACTAAACCAGATTTGGTATCATACCCCTAGCCCCGTAGAATTATTAGATGAAGTGATCGGAAAATTAAGGAATTAAAGTATGGTAGCGACGGATGGGCGTCCTGCCCCCCAGGGGAAATCACCAGTTTTTGACTTACCAAGTTATTTAACCAAGCGGCAGGCTCAAATTGAGGCGGCAATGGATCGTTCTCTTCCCATCACCTATCCTGAAAAAATTTACGAGGCAATGCGCTATTCCCTATTAGCTAAAGGGAAACGTTTGCGTCCAATTCTTTGCCTTGCCACCTGTGAACTCATGGATGGCACAGTAGAAATGGCAATGCCTACAGCCTGTGCTCTGGAAATGATCCATACCATGTCATTGATTCACGATGATATGCCAGCAATGGATAATGATGACTACCGTCGAGGACAATTAACTAATCACAAAGTCTATGGTGAAGATATTGCTATCCTGGCAGGAGATGGCTTATTGTCCTATGCTTTTGAGTATGTTGCTGTTCAAACCCAGGGTGTTCCAGCTCAGAGATTGTTAGAGGTTATTGCCCGACTAGGTAGAGCAGTAGGTGCATCAGGATTGGTTGGAGGACAAGTAGTTGACTTGGAATCAGAAGGTAAGTTAGATCTTCGAGAAGAAACTCTCACTTTCATTCACACTCACAAAACCGGAGCTTTGCTAGAAGCTTCAGTAGTTTGTGGAGCGATTTTAGCTGGAGCAAGGGATGCAGATATTGAACGGCTCTCTTGCTATGCTCAAAATATTGGGTTAGCATTTCAAATTGTTGATGATATCCTGGATATCACTGCTACTCAAGAGGAATTAGGGAAAACAGCAGGTAAAGATTTACAAGCACAAAAAGTAACTTATCCTGCTATTTGGGGATTAGAGGTATCAAAAACCAAAGCCAAGCAGTTAGTAGATACAGCAAAAGCCCAACTTGAACCTTTTGGTGAGAAGGCAGTGCCCTTAATTGTGCTTGCCGACTTCATTACAAACCGCACTCATTAAATTTGTTGGAAAGTTGTTGGTCAATAACTAATAGCTAACAACCAATGACTAATTACCAGTAAAACATTATGCAGGACTTTGGCGATATCCTAAACAACCAGGTGTTACTGGTTGCACTTCTTGCTTGTGTAATTGCTCAACTATCTAAGTTCCTGTTGGAGTTGACCAAAAATCGTAAATTTAATATCCGAGTGCTAGTAACTACTGGTGGTATGCCTAGCTCCCACTCGGCACTAGCAGCAGCACTAGCAACAGGGGTGGGGCAAACGGTAGGATGGGCATCTCCTGAGTTTGCGATCGCTACAATTTTTGCTGTAATTGTTATGTATGATGCTGCTGGTGTGCGTCAAGCTGCTGGTAAGCAAGCTCGCATCCTCAACCAAATCATCGATGAGCTATTTGCAGGTAAAGAATTTAATGAGGAGCGGCTCAAGGAATTACTCGGACATACACCTTTTCAAGTAATTGTCGGCTTAGCTTTAGGTATTGCTATTTCCTGGTTGGCGTCTCCGGCTTATTAGCATCAACAGCACCTATTTTCCGAAACACAGCATGCCCTTATGTCTGGATGATTATCACAGCAATCATTGAGAAGAAAACACATCAAGTCCCCGATATTTTTCAGATTGGCACGATAGATGATATGCCGCGATTGACGTTCAGACGAGATTACGCCTGCCTGCTCCAGTGCTGATAAGTGAAACGAGGCTCGTGAGGAAATCGCCCTAAGCTAAAGAAGTGGCAAAAACAGCTATTAGGAACAGGACTGGCAGAAAAGTCCGTTGCACCTGATTTTGAAGAAGTGTTTTCCGCATTTTATCTGTCAGACCAAACCTTTCTTGGACGAGGTTGCAATGTAGAAAACTATTCGTTTAGTGAGGCATGTGCAACTGATGCATGCTGCTAAACTCGAATACTAAGCTTATTAATTGCTAATGACAGCTAATTTTTTATTCCTCCAGGAAGGGTACGACTGACTTTAGCAGGACAAAGGATGTGTGTTTGTTGAGTATTACTTGGCGTCTTGGCTGTATTGCTATCATGGCTATTGCGATCGCAATAGCCAACAAATCGAATGTAAACCAATTCCCCTTCCTTAATATCATCAGTATCAGCCTGATGTAGCTGAGGGTTGTATGGTACTTGCTCCCAAGGTTTACCGATGGGTTCATAACCCCAACTCTGTAGCAAGTTCTCTAGGGGTGTGAACAAGGAAGTCAAATTCTTAGCAGGCAAATCAGGTTTAGCTTGAGCCATTTGGCTAGCGCTGGGGTAGTTTGTTAACAAAGTTTGTAGCTGCTTGAAAGTAGATGTCTGAAAATCGGTACTTAGTTGTCTAGATTGCTGCTGCAATTCGTTTCGCAGTCGTAAACATTGTTGCTGTAGCTGTTTAAGTTTATTAGTTTCAGCAGTAGCCTTAAACAAGTTAGATATACGTGATTTAGCTGCTAATAAGATTGACTTGTGGTCAATATTGTGTATTAACTCTTCAAGACTCCAATCTAATGCCGTAGCTAGTTTCCTCAGCCGAGATATCTTCAGTTGTCCGATTTCTCCCCTACACACCTGTTGCAACTCGTAGCTAGTTAAACCAGATTTTGTCCGTAAAGCTTCCCAGGTAGGAATTCCTAACTGATGCCGACGTTTGCGAAGGCGATTCAAAAGAATCTCGCGCCACACTTCGTCATGTTGCTGATCATGACTATTTTGGGCATTAGAACTCAGCAGGAATAACACTAGCAGTGTCACTCCCAACCATAGGAAGCAGCCGAACAAGAAGAGATTGGAATCCTCAATCATTACCTGCCCTCTCTACATCTGAGTTACAGACTCAGTTGATTGTGTAGTAATGTTTTCCTCTCCTTCATAATATTCTGGCAATAGTTCTTGCTCATCAATCTCCCCCAGAGCTTTTTCTATTTCTGAAGTGATATTAGTACAGCTAGTTCCAGAAGCGTTGATTACAGTTTCAGTAATCTTGCCATCTTTGCTAATGCGATATTCAATCTTTTGATACTCAGCCATAAGATATTAGGATTGTTAGCTTCAGGTCAATCAAAAAGAAGTTTGACAGCGAATAAATTCGCTTACGGGCTTATCCCCATAAATAGAATTCAGGGGATAAGCCCTAAGATTTTCGGTCAAGTACTTAACTCCATTGTATTCCTCGACTAGAAAGGTTACCCATAATCCCTCGTAGTTGCGACTTCTTTGAAGATATGCTTGACTGAAGTATACACTTCGGTAGCTAGTGGTGTGTGTATTCTCAGTCGTAGTTGTTTTGTTGTAGGCAAGCCGACAAGTTGGAAAAATTAGTTTCTTGCTGGGAACAGGTTAAACAGCAACTCCGAAGTTATACCAAGCCCCTGTTTAGCTTTAGTATCAGCAGACAGATGCATACTCGAAAACATTCAGCTCACCTGTAAACCTCCTTATCTCCAAATCTGGATATAGCTATCGCTAGTAAAGACGACTCAGTACATAGTCAGCCAAATCAATTAGAGCTTGACAGGATTCTGAAGGTTTGAGTCTCGTCAGGTTTTGTACTGCAGCCTGAGCATGGTGCGCTGCTAATTTGCGGGAGCGTTCGATACCTTGCCCTTCTTTAACCAGTATGATCGCTTGCTCAATATCGTCTGTTTGCGCAAATTCTCGCTCAATTAGTATCTCTAGCTGGGGTTTTTCTTTCAGGGCATATAAAACTGGTGCAGTCAGATTACCGCTAATCAAATCAGAAGCTGCTGGCTTACCCAAGACTTCTGTTGAGGCAGTGAAATCCAAAATATCATCTACGATCTGGAAAGCCAACCCAAGATGACGTCCATAGTGGTACAAATGTTCAGCAATATCTGTGGATACACCACTTAGTAATCCAGCTGCTTTAGCACTATTGGCCATGAGGGAAGCGGTTTTGTTGTAGGTCTTCTCTAGATAAGCGTCAATGGTAGTGGTGGTATTAAATCGATTCAGTCCTTGCTGAATTTCCCCCTCTGCCATGTCTTTAATTACTTCCGAGAGTAGTTTTACTACCTCTAGGTTGCCCAGATTAGCTAGGTACCAGGCGGATTGACCGAACAAAAAATCTCCTGCTAGTACAGCCACTCGGTTGTTATACAAGCTATTGATCGTAGGGACATTACGGCGTACCTGCGACTCATCCACCACATCGTCATGGACCAATGACGCTGTATGAATCATCTCTGTAATTTCCGCCAAACGTCGGTGACGTGGGGTGATATCTTCTTCTAACATTGTTGCCCGTGAAATTAACAGGACAACTGCTGGTCTTACCCGCTTTCCCCCAGCACCGAATAAATGTTCAGCGGCAGCGTATAGTATCGGATGACGGGCACCCACAAGCGTTTTTAGGTTCTCGGTCAGTGTACACAGGTCTGCTTCAACAGGAGAGAAAAGAGAGGTTACTGAGGTCATGGATTAGCCGACTCAGAAGTTAAGTTACGAAAGTTTACATATTCTTGCTTCAATTCTAAGCGAAGCGTCCCCTCCTCTGAAAGTTTCATGTAACTCCATTCTCTATGGGAGGGTAATTACAGGAATTGTATCGACTTGTTAAATCGATAAAAAATTTAGTGCAGATTACCAGGACTTTTGTGTTAATCTTATTAGTAGGGGTTTGGAAAAATTAATAAATTTATTTCTTCCAAAGTGATATGGGATAGTTTTTCCCTAGTTCAGTGGTGAAGGTGCCTTGGTGTAGGCAGAGATAGCCTCATACTATACGACTGACCATTCATCATTTCTCCTGTCAGTATTATTACTGTCAGTGATTATGCTGCCTAAGGTCTTTCGCTAGGCATAATTAAGAAATTTTCCACTCTTGTTATGAGTGAGGAGCTAAGCCCAAGCCTTCTATTTCTAATGGTTTGCTTGCTCCCAAATAAATATAGGAGCACCAGGGAACAATTAGTCCCCTAGAGTTTTTTTATAACAACAGGAATTTTAACCTCTAGAAGGGGTCAAAGCTACTGTTGGCAAAATTGGCATTGAAATTTACATCTCTCCACCTCTGGTCATCACTATGATTTACAACGATCTGGCTCTGATAATTCCTTTTCTTGCTGCTGTGTATGTATTAATAATTTATCTGCTGTTAATGCTAGCGGAGCGTACAACAAAGAATTCTAGGTATTTTACCAATTCTTTTACTGATGCTTACGTCCCTTATCTGCCCAAAGAACCTCAAGAGCAGGAACAAAAAATAGATGAGGTTGAACCATCTCCACCTCAGAATATCCAACAGGTGACTATTGTTCGTTAACTCTCAACTATCTCAATCTACTGGTTCTAAGGATGCCAGTGAAGATAATGCCACTGGTGGCAAGCAGACTTTTTCAACGGCTGGGGTAAAACCCAGCCATTTTAATGAGAGTTTAGCAAACTGTTGAGGGCAACCACTTACACAAAAGCGAGTTGGCAACGGAGGAAAAGTGTTACATTCTCTGATTAACTCTAATTCTTGAGCCGCAGCAGCAACTACATGTTCCGCTGGATCTACAAACCAGATATGTAGTGGTAAGAGCTCTCGCAATACAGGAGCTAAATGAGGATAGTGAGTACAGCCATAAATTAAAGTATCGATTCGTTGCTCTAGTAAAGGAGCAAGGTACTGTTGCGCTACTTCAGCAGTATAAGGTTCGTACAAGCGGTTTTGCTCAACTAAAGGCACAAATTCCGGACAACCTACTTGCCAAACTTGCGCAGTCGGTTCAATTTCTAATATGGCGTGTCGATAAGCATTGCTGGCAGCTGTTGCTGGGGTAGCAATCACTCCTAATCTACTCCCTTTTTGTACAGCAGCACGAGCTCCAGGTAGAATTAGTCCTAAAATGGGCACATTAAATTCCTCGCGTAAACTTGACAAAGCCAAAGCATCAGTGGTATTGCAGGCCAAGACAACCATCTTGACCTGCTGTTGCACCATCCAACTGAGAATCTCGCGACCAAATTGCAAGATTTCCCCTGCTGAGCGAGTACCGTAGGGTAATCGAGCTGTATCAGCAAAGTAAAGAATTGATTCGTTAGGTAACTGCCGGTAGAGTTCTCTCAAAACCGTGAGCCCCCCCACACCACTATCGAAAACCCCAATTGGTCTTCGTTGCATTTCTGCCTTTGAGGTCAAGATTTGCTCGTTGCTCATTGGTTACCGGTCATTGTTCAAAAGTTTATTTGTGAGGAATTGTAAAGGAAAGCTCACTTTCTTGCCAAACGACAAAATTAATAATTTTGCCGAATGTACTGGAGGATGCCTTGTGCAATTGCTCGTGCTATGCGGCTGCGATGCTCCGACTCTTTGAGTTTTGGAGCATCGAGATAACCTGTGACAAAACCAATTTCGACCAAAATCGAGGGCATTGAGGTATTTCTAAGCACATAAAACCTTGCTTGTCGAACCCGCCGATCACCAATTTCAACACTTTGTAGAACACTTTTGTGGACTGTTTGGGCAAGCTCTCGACCCATTTGGTGATAATAGGTCTCCAAACCATTAACATCTGGACGGCTAGCGCTGATGGCATTGGCATGAATACTGACAAACAAGTCAGAACTAGCTCGTTCGGCCATTTGTACTCGTCCTGCCAGACTGATGAATCGGTCATCTGAACGAGTTAATACTGTTTGAACTCCCTGTTGTTCCAATAGATTGGCGACTTCTAGAGAAACAGGCAAGACTACATCCTTTTCTTGCAATCCCCCAATGCCAATTGCTCCGGGATCTTTGCCACCATGCCCTGGATCAAGCATAACCACAATACGACCATTCGGTACACGGGGTAATCTAGTTGAAGGTGGTGTTCCCCTCTCAGGCTGTGGTACAGGAATTGAGCTGGTTGGAGGAACCGTTCGTCTTGCCTGCCGCTGTTGTAGTTGCAGTGCCAACAACTGATCGCTAACCTGGTTGAGTTCCCTAATTTGAGTATCAGCACTCGGTTGTACCAAAATTACCACAGTTTTTGGGTCTTGTTGCAAGACCCTAACCCCTGCCAAAGGACTATTAGCATTGAGTTGGGGACCTACGAACTTTTCAGCCAATCGGGCGGAGGGAATGGTAATTTGAAAAGCGTTTGCTCTTCGGTTCCATTGATTCGTAGCCCTCACCCGTTGGTTAGACCTAATTAACAATTGAGTGCCATTGTTACCCAATTCGACCGACTCAATTGTTGCCAATTGACTAACCCTAGTATTGGCAATCGGTCGAGTGCCCTGTCTAGAAGCTGAGTTAGAAGACTCCTGGGAGTTCGGTTCGTTAGCAGAATTATCCAAAGATGAAATAGGAGCACGAGGCACAATCACGAGCCCTAATTCACTGTTGAACACTGCGTCCCAATCCGGGCTATCTCTTTGGACATTCAATCGGATTCTGACAACTGGTGGTGAATTTTCAATCTGCTCAAATCGAACCTGGCTAACACCGTAGCGATTTACTTCAACTTCCTCTGAGATACTATTCGAAAGGGTGGTATCTTCCAACTCAATATCAATGTGGCGGCGATTGCGACTCCGCTCTACCTCAATATTGTCTAGTTTTCTACCACTGGTGCGGATGAAAAATCCGTTTCTACTTACCTGAAAACTTTCTAATTGAGTAGTAGAGTTTGATGCTGTATTTTGCGACTGCCTTTGCCTTGATTGTCGGGTTTGCCTTTGTAAGCGAGAGGAACTCCTTCTTTGAGAGGAATTGGCAGTCGATTGAGAGGTTCTCTGGGTAGGTGGCAGACTGGATGAAGGTGATATCTTTTGAGGTTCTGGTAAATCCACTGTCCATCGACTCGGAGAAATCCCCCGGAACTTGACCTGGTTAGGATCCAAGGTATAGCCAGGGACCAATTCAATGACAATCCGAGTCGTCCGGTTATTAAATTGACCTACTCGGATTTCCCGAATCACGCCTCTATAGCGCCGAGTTTGTGTTGGTCGCCCTAGAACAATCCCAGGTAAATCAATAACTACCCGTGTAGGATCGGGTATTAATTGTGCTTGGGGTTGAACTCCTTGATCAGTGATGAACTCTAGTTGATTCTTACCATCGAAACTCCAACGCAGGAGTCTAGCTGCCTCAGCAGCAGATGAACAAACCAGAACACTTAAAACGCTAAAGAGTACAATTAGCCAGCGAAATCTCACGATTATTTCTTGCTCCTGTTAAAAGCGCGGTACTGCATCAAGAGAGCGGCCTGGTGATTGGCCAGGCTCGAGGAAGTTGTTGAGGTTCAAAATGTGAATCAGATTCATTTATGTTTGTCAACACAGATACACAATTTACAACTATACTCTCACAATAACTAAAGCTGTGTTTGCCGCACCCAAAATTGCTTACCGCTTTGTACCTGTCTGTTAGAGACAGTTAAACTCAAGGGACGTAGCAGGGCAAAGTTAAGTTTCAGGAATGACATTATACACGGGTTTTCCCAAATCAAAAATATAGTTTGGGTATTTGCTAAAGACTTGGTCGTTTCAACTTCCGTCTTCAGGAACAGCAGTACTTTCGACATCTTTCTCCTGAAACACTAATCGCAGCAAAGGAGGTGCGAGAAAGGTTGTGAGGATAACCATAACGATGATGGCCGCTTCAGTTGCTTCCGATAAAGCACCACTCTCAGCCCCTACACCAGCAAAAACCAGTCCCACTTCACCTCTAGGAATCATACCCACGCCGATTGCTAGTCTATTGATACCCGGTTGACCAAAAACCGTAAAGCCGGTGATAACTTTACCGATGATTGCCACTGCAATCAAGAAAATTGCTAAAATCAAGCCTTCACGATTGCTAGGAACCGTAGGATTAAGAACGCTTAAATCAGTTTTGGCTCCGACAACTACAAAGAAAATCGGTGTAAGTACATCAGCAACTGGTATCACCTGTTCTTCCAATTCTCGGCGTTTATCTGTCTCTGCCAGAATTAGTCCAGCAGCAAACGCTCCCAAAATTGCTTCTAATTGAATAGCAGCTGCAACGTAAGACAAGAGTAAGGCAAAAATCAGAGCAGTCACCAACACCTGACCACGAGTCTTCATTTGATTGACTAAACTGACAAAATAGGGACTGAGCAAGCGACCCAATAAAATTGAACCTACCAGGAAAACTCCTGCGCTGATAATGAGATAGATGACGTTGGTAATGACAATTTCACCAGTCTTCGCCAGGCTAGCTACTACTGCCAGGATAATAATACCTAGAACATCATCAAGTACCGCCGCACCGATGATAATTTGACCTTCTTTGGCACTGAGACGACCGATTTCTGCTAAAACTTTGGCGGTGATGCCAATACTAGTAGCTGTCAGAGCTGCACCAGCAAAAATTGCCGGAACAGCAGGAACATTAAAAAGGAAAGCTAAGCCAGCAGTACCAGCTACAAAGGGAGCAACAACTCCAACCACAGCCACAACAGCGGCTTGGGGACCAACGCGGATCAGTTCTTGCAGATCGGACTCTAGGCCAATTTCAAATAGCAGAATAATAACCCCTAATTCTGCTAAAACGGAAATGACCTCGCCCTGAGTCTGAAATACTGAATTTGCTGCTTCTGGACTAAGACCTGCTGTGGTTTGAAGGAAGCTCATAATCATTGAGCTGGAGGCATCTGCACCCCCTTCTGGAAAAACCAGTAGATTCAGAGCTGAAATCCCTACAATAACTCCGCCTATCAGTTCACCTAAGACAGGCGGTAAGTTAATCCGAGAGCAAATTTCGCCTCCTAGCTTACTAGCGAAGTAAATTACGACTAGACTCAGCAGTACTCCTGCCAGTATCAGTGAACCGTTTGCTGTTTCTTGTTCTGTTGCTTCTGTTGCTGCTGCTAAAAGCGGCTCTTGAGCAAAGAAAGATGAGATTGAGTTAGTGGGTGCAAGAAAACTCACCCAGGCAATTGCATCAGCCATTAGTTGCGAAAAAATTACTTTCTCTACTCTACCGAAAGGTGCGCGAAGCAAGAATCCCTTGCTACCATCCATGGGTAGTGTCAACTGAATAAATTGCTAAGCATCCTATGCTTTTGAGTTACCTGGAGCGAGCTAGTCGTAAATTTCCAATTATTCCTTTAGCAGTAGGTTTACTGACGATGTCTGTGAGCTACCCTGCTATTGCCCAAGAGAGACTCTTACGTACCTTGACTGTAACTGGTAGAGGAGTAGAAGTTATTTCTACAACGATGACTCAGATACAGTTAGGGGTTGAAGTTCAGGGAAAAACAGCGACACAAGTACAGCAGGAAGTAGCACGCCGCTCAACAGCGGTAGTAGAGTTACTGCGATCGCGTAATGTAGCCAAACTGCAAACTACTGGCATTAGGCTCAACCCGACTTATAGCAACCAGAACAATGTGCAAAGACTTGTTGGTTATAAAGCCACTAATACCGTAACCTTTCAGGTTGGTAATCAGGAAGCTGGTGCAATTTTAGATGAAGCTGTTCAAGCAGGAGCTACTCGCATTGATCGTGTTAGCTTCACCGCATCTGATAGTGCGATCTCAACGGCTCACAGACAAGCTCTGCGGGAAGCAACTCAAGATGCGCAACAGCAAGCTGATGTGGTTTTAAACAGCTTGAATCTTACTCGCAAAGATATTGTCAGTATTCAAATCAACGGAGCGACTCCCCCAATACCACAGATGCCGCAGTTTAGTAGGACAACTGCACTTGTTGGGCAAGTTACTATACCGGTAATTGGGGGTGAGCAGGAGGTCAGGGCATCAGTGACACTGCAAATCAGTTACTAACTTGCCCAATAATCTGAACTATCTTAGAAAACATAAATAGGGGCATAAGCTTGACCAATGACCAATGACCAATGACTAATGACCACCCTCACCAGTTAACTAATGCTACCAACCGACTTAAAACTCTGTGTCATTGTAGTTATCAAATGAGCTGGATTCCTCCTCTCGTTTAGAACCCAAAAATTCAAGGCGATCAACTCTAACTACTGGAGATGTACGCTCTACCCCTGTGGTGCGATCATTCCATCGATCAATCTTTAGAGAACCCTGCACTCCAATTAACTTCCCTTTGCGCACGTAATTAGACGCTGTTTCGGCATTTTTCCCCCACAGTTCTAGGTTGAACCAGTCAGGTTGGTCCCTATTACGGCTGTAGCGATTTACAGCCAGTGTTAACCTACATTTAACACTACCAGACTCAAAATACCTGACATCTGGATCCATGCCTACACGACCAACGAGATTAACGACATTGAGATTGAGCATAAATTATTAGTACATATGTATTTATTGCTAGATCTACTTTAGCGAATTGACCAAATATGAGACAATTTACTTCTTCTTCGTTGAAATGCCTGATGTAACATTTTTCCGGATGAAGGGCCTTATTCCCCGAACTATAAATTCAGCTGAGTTGTTACACAATTATGATAATGAATTACTCTAGTTCACTAGACTAACCATAGAAAACGTAATAAAATCCACCTCGGTTACAGTTCAAGTAAATTTCCATCATACACAGCAGCATTTGACTTTGGGGGCGTAAAAACTAGTGGGTCTCTTAAATCGCTTTTCCCTTTCACGGGACATGGGTATAGATCTAGGCACTGCTAATACTTTAGTATACGTGTCTGGCAAGGGAATTGTTCTCCAAGAACCTTCCGTTGTTGCCATGGATCAAGACAAAAACGAACCGCTAGCCGTGGGGGAGGATGCAAAAAAAATGTTGGGCAGAACCCCAGGTAATGTGGTTGCCCTGCGTCCCCTCCGCGATGGTGTGATTGCCGACTTCGACACGGCAGAATTGATGCTTAAGCATTTTATCCGGCAGGTACATGAAGGCAGAACTCTGGTTTCACCTCGGATTGTAATCGGTATTCCCAGTGGTGTTACTGGCGTTGAACGACGAGCAGTAATGGAAGCAGCATCTCAAGCTGGTGCAAGAGATGTTTACTTAATTGATGAGCCAGTAGCCGCAGCTATTGGTGCTGGGCTACCAGTGGCAGAGCCGACAGGCAACATGATTATTGATATTGGTGGCGGTACTACAGAAGTTGCTGTACTCAGTTTGCAGGGTACAGTTCTGAGTGAATCTGTGCGTATTGCTGGGGATGAGCTAAGCGAATCCATCACTCAATACATGAAAAAAGTCCATAACCTGGTGATTGGGGAACGAACTGCTGAAGAAATCAAAATTCGCATCGGTTCAGCTTATCCGACTCATGATGATGATGATACTAATTTGGAGGTACGGGGCTTACACCTGCTATCTGGCTTACCAAGAACTGTCACCATCAAAGGACCAGAAATCCGTGAAAGTATGTCAGAACCATTGTCGGTGATCGTTGATGCGGTTAAGCGAACATTGGAACGGACACCACCAGAGCTAGCAGCAGACATTATTGACAGAGGTATTATGTTGGCAGGTGGAGGTGCTTTATTGCAGGGTTTGGATACCTTAATCAGTCATGAAACTGGCATTGTCACCCATGTCGCAGCTGATCCTTTGAGTTGTGTTGTTTTGGGAACTGGCCGAGTTCTGGAGAACTTCAAACAGTTAGAGCGTGTGTTTAGTGGTCGTTCTCGCACCATATAGTGCTCAAGGGATTTTGGATTACAGATATTTGAATTGTTTCTTCCAACCATAACGGATGCGTTAGCCCTTCGCATCCCTAAAGGCTCTCAACTTACTGGGTAGATCATTTCCTTGTAAGTCCTTAAAGATTAAAAACTCCAAAATCCCTAATTTTTAACCTGAAAGCTCATTTATGGAATTTCAAACTCTAGGGAATAATTTTGATAACTATATGAATCAGGTTATTGATATTAATAAATTTTTGTCCGCCACAAGTCAGCTTTTAGCTGAGTGTTGATAAATCAATTATGTACATATTACGTCGTTGGTGGGGACGAAATGCAGTAGCGATTGTACTGGGAGGACTAACTTTGAGTGCAGCCTGGTTATTGCGTCAGACTCAAGGGGCAGTAATCTTGGAGTCTTATCAGCTACTCACCCGTCCTTTTCAATTAGGTCCGACTCCAGAGGAACGCTTGACAAACGCTCGAGTTATAGAGCTCCAAGAGCAGTTAGTTGAACTTGAAAGCCAAAATCAGAAGTTAAAAGAGCTGTTGGGTTATGTAGAAGCTCAGAAAAAGAAAGGAATTGTTGCTCCCATTATTGGGCGTAGTGCTGATCACTGGTGGCAACAAGTAACTCTAGGTCGAGGCAGTAAAGATGGTATCAAAGTTGGCTTTATTGTCATGGGACATGGAGGTTTAGTTGGTCGAGTTGTTAGTGTGACACCAAATAGTAGTCGTGTTTTGCTAATCAGCGACTCTACTAGTAGAGTTGGTGCTGTAGTTAGCCGTAGTCGTAGCATGGGCTTTATCAGAGGACAAGGCTCTAATCGTGCTGTAATGCAGTTTTTTGATAAAGTACCAGATGTTCGTAGTGGAGATGTTGTATCCACTTCACCCGTCAGCCAACTTTTTCCAACGGGTTTGCCATTGGGACGTGTAGAATCTGTAAATCTTGAAAAAAGCCCTGCTCCAGAAGCAATTATTGAGTTGACGGCACCAATTAGTTACCTAGAGTGGTTAGTTACCTATCCTGAGTAATATCATCCCTCACTACATTTTCTGACCAATGAATAAGGCATCTCAGTATTCACCTTGGGCTCGTCAAATTATCAACTGGGTCGTGACCATTGGCTCAGTTATCATTTGTTTGATGGTCTTACCGACACGTTTACCAGGGATGGAATTGTTGGGAATTACCCCAAACTGGCTGTTGATTTGGGTTGTTGCCTGGAGTGTCAAACGCACAGCTTTTCAGGGGGTATTAGCAGCCTTAGCACTGGGACTGATTCAAGATGGTATGACTTCACCTCATCCGACCCATGTCTTAAGTCTTGCTATTGTAGGAATTATGACTGCTCGAATTAGAAAGCAGCGGTATATTCAAGAAGATTTTATTTCAGTAGCCTTAATTGTCTTTGGTATGGCAGTGGTTGGGGAGACAGTCACCGCAATCCAATATAGTTTTATTGGCGATCGCACTTTAGCAGAGATCTGGAGCGATCATCAGCGCATCGCCCTTTCTTCTGCAATTCTTAGTAGTCTTTGGGCACCAGTAGTTTACTATCCACTCAATCGTTGGTGGGAATGGATTAACTTTAAAGAGGGATTGGATTAAGGAATGGAGAGGAAAGTTAGGCAAAACAACCAATGACAAATGACAAATGACAAATAGACAAAGCTCTAGCTTTAATCAACTCCTTTTGCCAATCGTTTTTTGAAAAGCTGGTCGTTCTGAGAGACGTTTGATATAGTCTAAAACTGCTGGGTATTCACTCAGGTCAAGCTTTAGCATCATCGGTATAAATGCCAAGATCGAGCCAACTGCTATATCAGCCACACTCAACTCATCTCCCAGCAAAAAGGACTGCTGTTCAAAAATTTGATTCAGTGGCTTCATTAACCTAGGAGTCTCTTTTTCTCGACTAGCTTCCACAAAAATTCCTGTTCCCAAAGTAGCATTAGCAAAGAGAATCCATTGGTTGATTTTGGCTTGTGCTTCTGGTGATGAGGAAATATTGCCATACTTTTGAGCCAGGTAGAACAAAATTGCCCCCGACTCCCAAAGCTGAAAATCTCCATCGACAATTGCCGGGACTTTCCCCATGGGATTAATTGCCAGAAACTCTGGTTGCCGATGTTCTTCGGCTTGCATATCTAGCAGAACAAATTCGTAAGGAACTCCCAGTTCTTCGAGGTACCAATGAATAATTGACGCCCGACTACGGGCTCCACCATAAAGTTTTAGCATCGCTGTAGAGGTTTAGAGGACTTTGTGAGTATATTCGTGTTGTTTAACATCGTCTTCCTTCCGGATTACCCTTGTCTGATTAAGTACCCGCTTACGTTCTGTAGAGTAATTGAAATCATTGCGGATTACACCCAAGGGAATATGAGACTGAGCCTCTGGGCGACTTTTATAGGTGCGTGCTGCTGCAAGTGCTCGCTCAGCAAAATCGTCACAAAATTGAGCTTCCGGAGGAAACTCAGTGGGTTTTTGGAAGGAGTCCTCACACAGCAAATCACCTAAAGTTGTTCCTGAAGCCAAAGCGTAGGAAGTGGGAACTCCTTTGATAATTGCTTCTAAGGCGGCAGAGGGGATAGGTTCTATAACTTTAACTTGGTGAACTTCACCCTCTTGCTTCAAAAAGCAGGTAGCTAAACCAACCACTAGATAATTGTCGGTGGCAAAATCAGGAGTCTGTTCCCAAGACTTTGTAAGTCCCATAAGTACGATTTTGTGTTAACTAGCAAAAAACCAATATCAATCAAAAGCTTTGGTTGCATTTTGATTATCTCCGTCATAAAACGACGAAGATTCTTGAGCAAATCACTGCCCTTTTGAGGTTGCCCTCTACACGAGGTCTTACATGATTATGTCTGAACCGAGTCTACCAGAATATAAAGATTTTCATCCATTCGTTGTGAGCTTCCGCTCATGGGAGTCTGACTTGAAAGTGCAACTTTCATCACCTGGTGGTGAAAAAAAATTTTTCATTGGGACTGCCTTCTTGAACTAGCTCTTTCAACTTTCCTTTTTCTCAGCAACCTCTTCTTCCTCATCACCATCAACTGGCGCAACTGAGTTAGCCGAAACAACAGCTCCCATATCTAGCTGCTCCCGCACCTGTCGATCAATATTCTGAGCAAATTCTGAGTTTTCTTGTAAATACTGAACAGTATTATCGCGACCTTGGGCAATATTGTCACCGTTGTAGCTGTACCAAGCTCCCTTACGATTAATTACCCCAGTTTGTTCAGCTAGATCAACCAAACATCCTAATCGGGAGATACCTTGTCCAAAGATAATGTCAAACTCCGCAATGCGGAAAGGAGGTGCAACTTTGTTTTTTGCTACCTTGACTTTGGCACGGATACCATATTCTCCTTCACTGCCTCTTTTCAAGGTTTGAATCCGACGAATATCCAAGCGAACCGAAGAATAGAACTTGAGGGCATTGCCACCAGTAGTGACTTCTGGGTTACCGTAGGAGATACCGATTTTTTGTCGCAGCTGGTTGAGGAAAATCACGGTGCAGCCAGATTTACCAATATTACCAGCGATTTTGCGCAGAGCTTTACTCATCAGACGCGCCTGCAAACCCACTTGGGTGTCCCCCATTTCCCCTTCAATTTCTGCACGAGGAACCAAAGCTGCTACTGAGTCGATAACGACAATATCCACTGCTGCCGATCGCACTAATTGGTCTACAATTTCTAAAGCAGCTTCACCAGTATCCGGTTGAGAGACTAGGAGATTTTCAATATCAACCCCCAAAACCGCAGAATAGGTAGGATCAAGGGCATGTTCTGCATCAACAAAAGCTGCAACACCTCCAGTTTTTTGTACTTCTGCCACTCCATGGAGAGCTAGGGTTGTCTTACCAGAACTCTCTGGACCATAAATCTCAATAATACGCCCTTTCGGCAAGCCGCCGCCCAAAGCTAAATCTAGGGTAATTGCTCCACTAGATATGGTTTCCACCTTCATGCGGGTGGCATCTCCCAAGCGCATGATTGAGCCTTTACCAAAGTTGCGCTCAATTTGCTTGAGCACCATGTTTAGGGCTTTTTCCTTTTCCGGGCTGTTGGTGATTGGGGTAGCCATTAATGCTTTAAAGAAATCTGTTGGGGTGTGCTGGTATTCTTTCCCAATTTTAGCGCTCACACCGAGTTCCGTGGCAGGCAAAATAATCCTTAATAAGATACTGATTGCAAATTCTCGACGAAAGGCAATGAGCCATTAATAAGGAAAATCTTCAGCAGCAATACAAGTCTCCTGTGCTTCAGTAGAAGAAAAGTCAATCTCCCGACTCAAACCAATGACACACTCTGAAAAGCGAAGAGGTAAAAGGCTGCGACGACACCGATCAAGAGCTAAAAGTACATCGGGATTTTGAGTATGCTTGTTAATATCAACTACACAACTTGCCAATTCCAAAGGTCGTCTTACCCGTTGGCAACCGTATAAAGCTTGATCAGCAATTATCGGCGTTTGAGCCCTAATTTTGAGGACGCACAAAGACAAATCCTCTGGGTAAAGCGCCTCTGCACAGACATCTGCTGCCAGGTTGCGGGAGATATTAGCCCTCAGTAGTTCAGCAGCACAGGTTTTAAATTCATTCGAGCCTGCAGTAGCAGGTTTAGGGGGAATTACCATAGCTAATATACCAGCTATTGCCAACTGAGAGGCACAGAACCGGAACAAGGTTGAGAGGAGAGGCCGTTTATAATCAGGAGAGCTTTTCACACTACTTTGCTTGCCCATAATGGTTCTACAATAAACTTGCTTTCTTAGATGGGTACAAGCTTATCATCCTCAATTCCAAAAGCGTTACTTCCCAAACAAGTCGCGGTTGGGCGTAGCTGAGGAGGTATTGTCTAGCTTGCTCTAGTTGTTGGATAATAGCAGGTTGATGTTGGCTTTGCCAGTAGCAATGCTGCAAATAGCTTGTTAACCATAACTGGGATTCTGTGTCAAGGGTTTTATCAATTTCCTTTGCTAGTTCTAGTGCCCTGCGAGGTGTTTGGGGTATCTGAGTGAGTTGGGCAAGTAAACTATGGGGAATAGCTTGAAGTTGTTGAAAAGAAGCGATCGCTTGCCCAGGACTTCCTTGTGCCATTGCTAAGACTGACGACTCTTTGAGTATTTCTTCATAACCTGCCTGCTTGAGCACTATCTCCATATCTAAGAATGCTAGCCGATAAAAGGGAATCTTTTGGCAGCGAGAAACTAGCGTCGGTAGCAAAGATTCCGTGCTGGGGGCAATCAAAATTAAGGTTGCGGTTCCCGGTTCTTCCAAAGTCTTGAGCAAGCCATTGGCGGCTGCTTCTGCCATCGTTTCAGCCTGCTCTAGCACCACTACCTTACGAGGAGCTTCTAGGGCGGAACGACTGAGAAATTGGGCAATTTCGCGAATTTGCTCTAACCGAATTTGAGGGGGAGCCCGACGCTTGAGACCTTTTTCTGTAGCTTCTTGGGCAGACAAGAGGTTACCGTTGTGGAGATAGGTGGGCTCTATCCAAAGTACATCCGGATGATTACCCTGCTCCAAGCGCCTTTTGACTAAAGGTTGCTTCTCAATAGGAATACCCTGACAAAAGAGTAACTCAATAAAAGCCCGTGCTGCGATACTTCGCCCGATGCCGGGAAAACCAGCAAACAGATAGGCGGGGGGAATCCGGTTAGTTGCGATCGCTCCTTGTAATAAGGTAACCGCTTGATCTTGCCCTATGAGGCTTGAGAAAGCTTGCTCGACCATTCACTAAACCTTTGACGCAAAATCTTCTGAATGGAGAGGTGTACCTGTTCCTCACTGCCATTAGCATCCACTTGTACAATCCGATGGGGATTTTCTTGATACAACGATTGAAAGCCTTGCTGTACCCGCCGATGAAATTCTATGTCGGCTTGCTCGATTCGGTCAGCACTTCCCCGTTTTCTAGCTCGCTTTAACCCAACTTCGAGCTCCACATCCAGCCACAAGGTTAAGTCACTTTCCAAACCACCAGTAGCAATTTGGTTGAGCTGCTCAATCAATTTTAGGTCAAGCCCTCGTCCGTAACCCTGGTAAGCAACAGTGGAATCGGTATAGCGATCGCACAAAATTATTGCCCCCTGGGCTAGTTTAGGCTTAAGAAATTCTTCAACATGTTGAGCTCGATCAGCAGCAAACAGTAACAGCTCTGTTCTAGTCTTCGGAGCAGTATCCTGATGTTTATCTCCTTCAAGCAGCAGCTGACGCACTCTTGTACCAAATGAGGTTCCTCCTGGTTCTCTGGTAGTCACAACCAAGGGCATTTTTTCACCAATACGATCCCTAAATTTAAGCCAAGCACCAGTTTCTTGGAGCCAGTTGGAGCACCGCTGCAGTTGGGTAGTCTTCCCACCTCCTTCAACTCCCTCAAATACGATCAATTTACCTCGTCTGACCCAATCTTGCTCACTACGGCTCATAAAATACTTTTACCTTTAACCCTTACCCTTTAACCTTTTCCCTCTCTCTTCTTAATCATTAACCTTAACAGAGGTTCGTTGACACTCCCCGACTTAAAGGTACAGGGATTCTACATTCACAGACTCGCCGTTAGACAGCAGGCTAGCGCCAACTGACCAAGAGGGCAAATCTCCTGTAGCGTAAGTTCCGGTATGCCCTACCGTACTTATTCCGATTCTCAAAATATTAATGGCTGCATTGACATCCCTATCTTCTGTATATCCACAATGAGGACAAACATGAGTTCTGGTCGATAGGGATTTTTTCACTTTCTGTCCGCAATGAGAACAGTTTTGGCTTGTGTTATGAGGAGGTACAGCAACAGTTATCTTCCCATATTTGTACCCAAAATATTCTAACCATTGGCGAAAAGTGTACCAGCCAGCATCAGAAATTGATTTAGCTATATGTCGATTACGTACCAACCCTTTCACATTTAAATCTTCATAAGCTACCAAGTCATTAGATTGGATGACGGAGTACGCTAATCTCTTGCAATACTCTTTTCGCTGCCTACTTACTTTTAAATGCTTACGAGCATATCTATTTCTAGCTTTGCGGTAATTGTTCGATTGTTGTTCTCTACTGCGCCTGAACTTCTTGGACTTTTTGCGGTTAGCTCGATTTAACTGTTTTTCTGACTTGCGGTAAAACTGGGGAACTGGTTCTATATTGCCTTTGTTGTCAGCAATAAAATACTTCAATCCTAAGTCGATACCTACTACTTCATTGGTCAGCTGAGTTTTCACCCTCACCTCAGTATCAATCGCAAATTGAGCATAATAGCCATCGGCACGACGCACTAAACGGACACGCTTAATTTGCTTGATATCATAGTAATTTAGATCATAGGTTCCCTTTAGTTTTAGAGTCCCAATACCTTTCTTGTCTGAAAAAGTGACAACCTTTCTGGTCTGAGAAAGTTTCCACCCCGTTGATTTATATTCAACTGAACGGCAATTTCTCTTAAACTTCGGAAAGCCCTTCTTGCCCTTAATCTTGTTCTTGCAGTTATCGTAAAACCGAGCTATTGCACTCCAACAACGTTCAGCCGCTGACTGTCGAGCCATTGAATTAAGTTCCGAGGCAAAGGTAAATTCCTTAGCCAACACAGCACAATATTTATTAAGGTCATACCTACCAATATTTTTGTTGTCCATCCAGTAACGCAAACACTTGTTTTGAATGAATTGGCTAGTACGTATCGCCTCATCTATGGCACGGTACTGCTGTTGTTTCCCTTTCACCTTGAACTCGTAAACGATCATGGCTCGACCTAAATTACCCACAATCTTATGTTAGCACACTTGACATAAAGCCGTCCTTATAGGACGGGGTTAAACCCATTTTTTCGATAATATAAGAAAGTCTAACTATAATTAACTTCCAGGGTTATATATGGCTCGCTATACTTGTTCTTTCATTGTTGCAGCTTCCCTTGAACATCTTCAGCAGTCACTGATTGAGATTTTGCAATCGTGCAATTTTGAAATAATCTACGATACTGGGGATTACTTAATGGCAAGGGAGATTCCAGGTCGCGTTGCCTTTGCCAAACTAGTTACAGTAGAAGTACTAATTGACAAATCGGTAGCTACCCCTCAAGAAGTACAAATGCACTTTGTCGTTAAAAATGAGGAGTTGCCCCTCCAGGTGGACAACCATTGCCATCAAATGTTTCAGGTTGTGCAGTCAGCGATGGATCAAAATGAGCATTGGCAACTCGTGGAAAACGTTGTTGGTTAATTTCCTGCTGTCGGAAAATCAGAGTAAGATTACCCTTCATTCTCCAGCATCCCCATCCTCTTCTAATCCAAGAGAGCCAGGGCTAATCAGAGTAATGTCAAACTCATCTATTGGTCCAGTTGGACTCGTTTCGCGCTTGAACTGTAAATATTTAGCAGTTACATTGGGACCAAACTCAATCTTGTCTCCATCTTCAAGATCGTGAGTTTTTGTTTTGCGCCCGTTAATAAAGAGTCCATTAGCGCTAGGTTTGCCCTTAGCGTTACCATCGACAATTCGGTAATATTGGCTGCTATCCCCACGCTCGTGCCTTACTAAAGTTGCATGTTGGCGAGAGACAAACTGTGAGAACAGGCGAATATCAGATTTTTGATCTCTGCCGATGGAATACACGTTCCCTTCCAAGGGATATTCTGTACGTCCCTTGTCGTCCTCAATAATCAATACATGTTCGTGATTTGATTGTGTAGCCATCGAAAAAAAGTAATAGAGAATGCAGTCAGTTGCTGAAAAATGCTCTTGCTTATTCACATTGGCACACCTCTGAGCCAGCTTTCCTAGACTCTTGGGTCGGTTTTGCCTGATTATCGCTCATTAACCAGGTGTTACCTCTTTAAATAACTCATAGCATTGTATGGAGCCAATGGTACACACTCCCAAGTGACAGTTTTCCTGACGCTGAAGAGATATCAAAATATCTGGTTAGTCTGACTCCTGCTTACATTATTTATAGCTTGCCATTGTCTATTTTGGCACATCAGTTTAGCGCTCAGTAGTTTAGGTGCAAGTTTTGAGACAATTAGCAAGGAACAGAGTCAATCTCAAATCTCAATGCTTACTACGACGTAATAAGAGAGAGTTGGTGACCACACTAACAGAGCTAAAAGCCATCAAAGCACCGGCAGCAGAAGGAGACAGAGCAATGCCAAATCCTGGTAACAGGATGCCACAGGCGGCAGGAATACCTAAAGCATTGTAACCGAAAGCCCAGAAGAGATTTTGACGAATTTTCTTGAAGGTAGCCCTGGAGAGCTTAATTGATTCAACAACATCTAGCACATGGTTACGCATTAAGATAATTCCGGCAGTTTCCACGGCAACATCAGTACCCTGATGTAGAGAAATGCCGACATCTGCCTGGGCTAAAGCTGGACCATCATTAATGCCATCCCCAACCATCGCTACCCGGTATCCCTGGTTTTGCAGCTGAGCGATGGCGGCAGCTTTACCATTGGGGCGCACCCCAGCAATTACATCGTTAGGGGCAATTAGCAGTTTCTGAGCAATAGTAGCAGCGGAGTTGGGTTGATCACCAGTTAGTAACATCACCCGGAATCCCATGTTTTTAAGGAGTTTCACTGTCTCTTTGGCTTCAGTTCTGGGGACATCGGTTACAGCGATTACCCCAGCGAGTATACCTTCAACTGCCAGATAAACTACTGTTTTGCCTGCATCTAACAAATTCTGAACCTGAGCTTGGACTCCATCGACAATCATTACCCCTTGCTTACTCAACCACTCAGCATTTCCTAAGAACACCCGCTGATTTTCTACCAAAGCTGATATGCCTAGTCCTGCTTCGGTGTAAAAATCTTGAGCAGTCAATATTGGTAGTTGTTGTTCTTGGGCTTTGTTAGAGATTGCTAAGGCTAGGGGGTGAGATGTACCACTTTCTGCTGCTGCTGCTAATTGCAGCAGTTGCTGTGAAGTCAATTCACCAATGTGACTTGATGTCGGCAACGGCAGACAATCGGTAACAGTGGGTTGACCAGTGGTGAGAGTACCTGTTTTATCAAAAATAATGGTATCTAGCTGCTGAATCTGTTCTAAAATATCACCACCTTTGATTAATAAACCCTGCTCTGCACCAAGGCTAGTGCCAACTAGAATTGCTGTCGGTGTTGCTAATCCTAGAGCACAGGGACAGGCAATGACTAAAACTGCGATCGCAAGTTTGATACTCAGGAGTAAAGGAGAAGTCGACATTGCCATACTGTGAGCTGATCCCACTGTCATCGATGACAAAACTTCAGGCCAGATTTTGGTACCTGCCAGATACCAAAAGAGGAAGGTTAGCGAAGCGATCGCTAAAACACCATAGCTGAAGTATCCTGCTACTGTATCTGCTAACTGCTGTACGGGAGCTTTACGGGTTTGGGCTGATTCGACCAATGCCACAATCTGTGCCAGAGTTGTCTCAGAGCCAGTACGGGTTGCTTTGAGGACAATTACTCCTGACTGATTTAATGTACCACCAGTAACCTTGTCTCCTACTTGCTTAGATACAGGTAAAGGTTCCCCCGTCAGCATCGACTCATCCACTAACGATTTACCCGCAACCACTTCTCCGTCTACTGGCAGTTTTTCCCCTGGTAAGACTCGCAACCACTCACCTAAGCGGACTTGCTCTACAGGAATTTCGATGCCTGGTTGCTTAGTTGCCTCCTGTTTTAAGGAGGGAGTGGTGAGTGTTGAGCTACTAATCAAACGTGCCACCTGTGGCTGTAATGCTAACAGAGACTCAAAAGAAGCTGATGCTCGACGTCTGGCTCTTTGTTCTAAGGTACGCCCTAAGAGAATGAAACCCAACATCATCACTGGCTCAGCAAAAAAGCACTCCCACCCCAATTGAGGAAAGAACAAGGCTACACTGCTAGCAGCATAGGCTGCAAATGCTCCTAGCCCTATCAAAGTGTTCATATTGGGAGATTGATGCCAGAAGGAGCGCCAACCATCTACCAAAATCTGACGCCCTGGCAGTAGCAAAGTCAAAGTTGCCAGACCCCAATGGAACCAGATATTACTCAATACAGGTAACATCGGTCCGTTAAACCAATGACCGATATGCCCTAATATCGAGAGGAGGATGAGGATACCAGCAATTACCAATCGCTGGAATTGCTCCCTAGCTTCTTGTTCATGCCTCTGGGCTGGAGTCAGAGTAGATGGTGAACTAGATGGTGATGTACTGGTTTGACGAGAACGAGGCTGAGAAGGAAAACCTTTAGCCGTTAGTTGCTCAGCTAGTGCCACTGGATCAACTGTATTGGCTTGGCAGTCCACAACTGCTACCTCAGTCAGGAGATTGACGTGGGCATCGATAACACCAGAATAACCAGTCAACTGCCGTTCCACGACACTGACGCAGCCAGCACATTTCATCCCAGTAACATCCAAGGTGATTTTTTCTACTGGTAAGGTGGCATTAGCTACTACTTGCTCTGAAGAAACTTGCATATAAGATTAAGCAACGATAAAACAGTTCTTAGCAAATGGCCTGAGGTCCTGCCCAAACATGGTTAACTACTTGACCAAAAATAATCGGTTTTTCTTCAATAGCCAAAGCAGTTTGACCATCGAGAGCAACACCCCACATTGACCAATTTTCATCACCCAATTCACCAGCGCGAAAGAGAACTTGCTCTGGGTTATTTGCACTCCAACCCAGCAATACCGCGTAAGTGTAATGAATTCCTTCCGGTGCTATGGTACTGAGGCAATTTTGTTTATTATCCCAAACTACAGCATAATCAGAAGCATGTGATGTGCCAAGTAAACCTTCAAACTGTCGTGCCAAGATGCGATCGCTCGAATTTGACCAAGAAACTGGAACTAAGATAGAGAATGCCCCTGGTATATAAGTTTCTTTACTACTAGTTAAGGGATTGTCAGCCAAGGGAGAGGATGCCGTAATTGTTCGCAAATCTCCAGTATGCAAATTTTCCACAAACATCACACTTGTAATGCGGCTACGATGTAGTTCCGGCTCTCCCTTCATCTGAATACGACTGTAGGCCGCATATTGACCATCTGGAGAAATTAATGAATGAGTGCGATAGTAACGCACACTAACATGCCCATTAGTGCTAACTTCAGTGTGAGTCGCCAAAACCCAGCTCCAAGGAACAGGATGGGGACTATTGAGGGGGTCAGTTTGCACTCCTATTTGCATCATGTTGGGGACTATTGCTTGAGAAAACTTTAATATTAAGGTACTTCGCTGATCTAGGGGCGAATAGCCATTCGCCCCTACTGGTGGTGAAAAAAATTTTTTCAAAGGAAGCTGCCTTAGTTTTATGTATATCAATAGAAGAATCCCTTGGCTCACTCTTTTACGAAAGTTTTCACTCTGAATTTACAAATTTTGATATAATGTTCCAAGTTTAGTGGTAGAATTGACACTTTTAAAATTAAAGTAGTAGTATCTCAATTATTTATAGTCTTTGTCACTTGTCTGGATAAAATTCGGAGAAATCGGTGATACAATCGGCTAGTTCAGCAACTCAAACTGCTCCGAAAAAATCTACGGGTAGATTTTCTTGGTTAGTAAGCTTTATTTTTCGACTGCTACTGCTGGGAGTAGGTAGTGGTTTAGCGATCATTGTGGGGATTGTCCTTGCCAACTTCTACCCTAGTTCCAATGCCAACAAGCCCTTACTACTCAGAGTAATAGAGGGTTGGGAAAATAGGGCACCAGTTATTTCTAGCAATTCCAACTCAAACTCTGTGCCGGATACTGCTAATCTAGCACTACAGCTAACTCCGGAACAAAAACAACAGGTGCAAGCTGAGGTAACTAAGTTACAAAAGCAACAGGAGGCTTTGAGGGACGCTGTTGCCAATGTGGAAACACAACTGGGTATTAGTAGCACTAATAAAACACTAGAAACACGACTGCAAAGCCTCTCGGAGGAAATTCAAAGAGAATCTGCTCCTAGTACTGATACCTCAGTTGCCAATGGTAGTGCTAGTCAAACCACCAGCTCTTCAGAGTCTGTGTTGTCAACTGACAAGTTAAAGGTAACTTTACCCAGTGATGCCCTATTTGAACTGGATAACAGCATTTTACGACCTGAAGCAGGTTCAATTTTAGATAAGATCATTGCTGATTTACGCGACTATCCTTCGAGTAACATCCGCATTGCAGCTCATACCGATGGGGCGAAAGAAGCCGAAGATAATCGAGAATTGTCATTTCGCCGTGCTAAAGCCATTGAGCAATATCTTGCCAATGCTTTGGGAGATGAATACCATTGGCTGGTTGTTGGCTACGGTGAAACTCTTCCTCTTGTAGCAAATGATAATGCTGCTAACCAACAACGCAATCGTCGCATTGAAATTGCTGTTGTTGATTAGATAAGAAAAGGTTTACTCTTGAGAAACAAGAGAATAGGGAACAGGGAGTAGGGAATCAGAGCGAGGTTGCTTACTCTAACTCTAAAGGTAAAATTTCTTGCTCCAACTGACGAATAATTGCTGGTGTTGACTGTTCCTGTGGCTTAAAAATAGCATGGAGTGCTTGTTCAAAATTGTCTGCCATGACAATGCGGTTGTTGTAGACAACAATTACCTTAACTAAAGTCGGTAGACTGTTGCGCTCAGCTTCCAGATATAATGGCTCTACATAGAGTAAAGATTGCTCAATGGGAATTACCAAAAGATTACCTTGAATTGCCCTTGAACCTTGGCGATTCCACAAAGATATTTGTCCAGAGATTGTCGGATCTTGATTAATCAGCGCTTCAATCTGTTCTGGTCCATAGATCAATTCCTGCTTGGGAAACTGATATAAAAGTAGTTTGCCATATTGAGCACCATCAGAGCGTCCAGCTAACCAAGCAATTAAGTTGTTGCGCCTAGCTGGAGTATAGGGGTGGAGCAGAATAAACTCTTCTGATGTCTCTGTCGGCAGCCTCATAATCAGGTAATAAGGTGCCAACGGTTGTGCTTTAGTACCATAAATTTCCTGGGGACTCTGCCACAAATCTTCCCGATTGTAAAAGACTTGGGGGTCCCTCATATGATAAATTAACAGCCGCTCAGATTGTACTTGGAATAAGTCCTCAGGGTAGCGAATGTGACTGCGAAGAGCCTCTGGCATTGCTTCTAAGGGTTTGAAGAGATTGGGGAAAATCTTAATCCAGGTTTGAATAATTGGATCTTGGGGATCAGCGACGTAAAAATTGACGTCACCATGATAGGCATCAATAACAACTTTTACAGAGTTGCGAATATAGTTGAATTCATGTTTACCAGGGTCAGAATAGGGATAGTGATTGCTGGTAGTATAAGCGTCAACTATCCAGTAGAGATAGTTTTGAGAGCCAAAGCTGTCATCATTACCAATATCGGCACTCACAATATAAGGGTCATAATCGTAGCGTAAAAAAGGAGCGATCGCGCGAATCCTCTGGTTGATATTACGACGGAATAATAGCTTTGTTTGAGGGGTAAAGTTACGAGTTAGTAGCATCTGCCAGTCTTTAAGATACTGAGCAAACAATAGCCGACGCCAAATCGAGCCTACAGGAATGCCACCCTTACCATCGTAGGTGTTATAGACGTTATCCTCATCACTAGGGTAATCCAATTCCCCAGTTTTAGTTGAGGTCATTACGTAGGTATTAGTCAACTCTCCGAAGTAAATTCGGGGTGTGCTAGTGGGAATAGAATCCCGAATTTGTTCGCTGGATGTCCATAAAATTCCCGCTTGACCAGGATCTGCTCCAATGCCAATATCCTTAACAAAGTAGTCTGGCAATCCTCCCTTAGCAACGGTATTGACTGGAGAGAGGGTAAAACCATAACCGTGGGTATAGATTAAGTGTTTGTTAACCCAAGTTTTTGCCTCTTTAGGAACAGCATTGAAATCTAGCTCCCTCGCCGCAATAATTACTTGTTGTTTGGGAATTGGGAATTGGGAATTGGGAATATCTACCTTGTCTACCTTGTCTCCCTTTTCTCTCCCATCTCCCTGTCCCCGCGTCCCTCTTCCCTCGTTCTCTACTTTTAGAGTGTAACGATCGATATCAGCATCAGGAAATTTATAGTAGAGTCGGATTTGTTGTAACTGACGATTAGTTTGTAGGATGGGGCGTGTATCCCAAAGACGGATGTTGCGGATAGTTAGATCATTTTCTGCTAACTCAGTTGTGGTGAGTTTACCTTCTGGGTTAAAAGCTTTAACTTCGATATTATCCAAGTCAAAGGCGGCTCTGGTCAAAGCAATGCTACGCTCAATGTAAGGTCTTTCTCGTGCTAATTCGCTTGGTTGAACAATAAAGCGCTGCACCAGAGCTGGTAGAGCTACACCTGCTATTACCTCGACTATTAGATACAGTCCCCACAACCCTATCACTAGCCAAGCAGTTGTCTTGAAGCGTCGAAACGAGAAAATTGTTATTGACACAAAAAAAATAGCGATCGCTAAGGCTAGAATAGTCAAACCCGTATTAACGTCCAATTGAATGTTGACGTCAGTGTAACCAGCACCGTAAGAAACTCCACGATGGGAATAGAGCAATTGGTAGCGAGAGAACCAATAACGGCAAGCAGCTATCACTGCCAAAGGAATACTGAGTCCAGATAAGTGACGTAGCTGGTTTTGAGAAAACCCTGGGAATTTCCCCTGAGAGAGGCTATTTCCTGAAGCTAGATAAATGATTACTACTGCCACTAAGCCAAAGAGAAACAGTCCCCCTAGCCAAAAATCGAACAACTGCCAGACAGGTAAGCTAAAGACATGGAAGCTAATATCATGGCCAAATTGAGGCTCTGCAACTTGAAAAGCAGTGGGATGGAAGTACTCCAAAATCCGGCTCCACTGGGCAGAAAGTAGAACAGACCAGAACAAACAAAGTAAAATAGCGATCGCACTTAAGCAAAACTGAGGTTTGATCACCAGCGCTAGGACAATAATCGCAACAAAACCTAGCTGCCAAATTTGCTCTATGCCAAAAGAAGGTGGTAGCAACAGTTGTTTGAGGGACATCCAATTAAAGGAAGCCGGAAGTAATGGGGTAACGTGAGGAACACTTAAATCTGGCTCCCAAAACGAAAGAGCGATGGTACCGTAGTGCAGCAGCATCAACCCGACAATGGTGCATAAGAGTAAAATTACTAACAGTAGGGAGGGTAAACTCAAAGTTAGGGGAGGAAACTTTTGATGAGCTTTTGCTTCCTTCAAGGTTGGTGATGCCATACCAACCCCTTGACTACGGCGGTACAACAGTGGCTGTTGAACTCCCACAGAAGAGTTGAGCGTTGTCTGTCCTATTGGTTGAGCTTTGTTGCTAGTTCTGTACAGAGGGGTTTCAATACTACTCAAATAAGCACGAGCACGATGCTCTTTTCCTCTGCTCCCCTGCTCAGTCTTTTCAATAACTTTTCTTAACCCAAAAGAACTTGCTTGTGTATGCTTAAGTCGGTTTGCCAGAAACAAGTTACCTAATAAAAATCCAGCCGAGATGCAGCACACAAGAAACAACAAAACCGATTGAGTTTGCAAGCGCAGGAGGAAGGAGTCCAGATAATCAACTTCCTGAAACCAGAGAATTTCTGCCACCAGGTTAGCTAGCAAATCCCAAGCTAGTAAAAGTCCCACCAGTGCAGCAACAGAGCGAAAAAATCGATTCCAGAAACGTTTAGACATCATAGATTAGACGCAGAGACACGGAGACACGGAGACGCAGAGACGCGGAGAATTGAAATCCCACACAAAATTCTGGAGTTTAGACTATGAGAAAATAACCCAGTCTTCTTTTGAGGCTGAGATGTTAGTAAATTTATTCAAAATTTGAGTTACGTCTTCTTATTTTTGGATTAAAGCCCAGGGAAGATGGTGTTCTTGTACTATATCTTTGGGTAACTACAGTTGCCAAGTCATCAATGGCATCAAACGCCTCGTCAACGACTAATCTTTGTGCCTTTGTGGTTAATTATTCTAGAGAAGTAAACCACAAAGACACAAAGGACACGAAGGGTGGGTAGGGGAATTGGGAGCAGGTCAATTTTGTAAGAAGACTTTATAGGACTATTCCAAAAGTTCGGGATCAATTCTTAACTTTTGATATTCTCGGTTGGTTATCTCAATCGTCCAATTACAGAAGTTGTCTATCTTGTCAAGAATGTGTTAACATAACTTACATAAGAGGTTGCCAACTGTTCATTCAAAAATTAAAACCTCTGTGCAGATGATTTAGAAGGTTACTCAAATGTGAATTTACCAACCCATAGCCGGGAGTAACTCACAGCTTAACTCAACTCGTCTTTGTGGTTGTTATTTCCTCGCAATGACGTTGGTTGAGAAACTTTGCCTCAAGAGTTTCACTCCGGCAACTTTTAAGGCAGGTTAGTGTAAAGAAATTTTTGCCACTTTAAAAGCCTCAACCCTAGCCCTCCTTTATGAAAGTAGAGGGGGAGTAGAGATTCCCTATTCTCATGACAACTCCGGGTAAGGGGATAGTCAAATATCAGCAGCGAAAATAATCCAAAGCGTGAAAAAAGGTTAAAAAACTTACCGTACAAGTTTTCTTGCCTTCTGCCTTCTGCCTTCTGCCTTTTTGCACTAGTTTACTTTGACGAGGAGACACGATCATGTTACCGAATCTTCCCGATTTCTCTTTAAGCATTGAGCAGCAGTTTGACTTACGCAAGTATGAGGAGCTCGCCAAGAATATCCCCCGTAGAGAATTGGAGCAGTTATTGATTGAGGCAATTCGTCTCAAAATGGCTCAGGAAAATTTGACTAAGGGAATGATCCGAGAATGCTTCATTAGTTAGGAGCTTCTCACAAACAGCATTCAATAAAAGTTAGAATTCATCCCCATAAGAAGGATGGGGATGAATGCCAATTACCAACTTAGCAAGCCTTTCTCAATTTCGGTATTTTTACCTAATGAGAGTAGCGATCGCGTAGTAGACTTATCTTTAGCTTATACTATTGCTGAGAGCCAGATTCCCATCAATAATAGTAGGTAATAGGATATGCCATCTGACCAGGTCAACCTCAATTATCCTTCCAGCCACAAAGTTGAGCAAGTAGATATTTATCATGGTGTGGAAGTCAAGGATCCTTATCGTTGGCTAGAGGATCCCGATACAGAGGAAACTAAGGCTTGGATCAAAGCACAAAATGAAGTCACTTTCAGTTATCTACAGGGTATATCTGCAAGAGTTGAGATTAAACAGCGCCTTACCCAACTTTGGGATTATGAGAAGTATAGTATTCCTTGGCAAAAAGGCGATCGCTATTTTTATTTTAAAAATGACGGCTTGCAAAATCAGGATGTTCTCTATACTTTAACTAAGTTAGATGGGGAACCACAGGTATTATTAGATCCTAATCAACTATCCCCAGATGGTACAGTTGCTCTAACAGGTTTAGCCATTAGTGAAGATGGCAAATTAATGGCTTATGGTTTGTCTAATTCCGGTTCTGATTGGCAAGAATGGAAAGTTAGAAATGTAGCAACAGCAGAAGATTTAACCGATCATCTGCAATGGATTAAATTTTCTGGTGCTTCTTGGACTCACGATCACCAAGGTTTTTTCTATAGCCGTTACGATGAACCCCAAGAAAAAACGAAATTAGAAGATACTAACCATTATCAGAAACTATTTTATCACCGTTTAGGTACACCTCAATCAGAAGATATTTTAATCTACCACCGTCCTGAGCAGAAAGAATGGGGCTTTGCTGGAGATGTTACTGAAGATGGACGCTATTTAATAATTACTGTTTGGTTAGGTACAGATTCTAAAAATTTAGTCTTTTACAAAGATTTAGCAAACCCAGAAGGGAAAGTTGTTGAACTAGTTAGTGAGTTTGAAGCTGATTATAGTTTTATTGATAATGATGAGACAATTTTCTGGTTTATTACCGATATAAGTGCACCTCGTGGGCGATTAATTGCCATTGATATTAATAATCCAGCCAAAGAACACTGGCAAGAAATTATTCCCCAATCCCAAGACACTTTGAGAGATGTAAGTTTACTTAATAATCAATTTGTTGCTAAATATCTCCAAGATGCTCGCTCAGTCATTAAAATTTTTAACCTAAATGGTAATTTTGTGCGAGAAGTTGCATTACCAGGTATTGGCTCTGCCGGAGGTTTTAGCGGTAAACGTCACGACACAGAAACCTTTTATCTGTTCACCAGTTTTACTACCCCCTCCACTATCTATCGCTACGATATGGTGACAGGAGAAAGCAAAATTTTCCGCCAACCTCAAGTAGACTTTAATCCTGAGCATTACGAAACTAAACAGATTTTCTACCAGAGTAAAGATGGGACACAAGTTCCCATGTTTATCACCCACAAAAAAGGATTAGCATTAGATGGCAATAATCCCACCTATCTCTATGCCTATGGTGGCTTTAATATTTCCCTTACTCCTAGCTTCTCCATCAGTAATTTAGTTTGGCTGGAAAGGGGAGGAATTTATGCAGTACCCAGCCTCAGAGGTGGTGGAGAATATGGAGAAGAATGGCATCAAGCAGGCATGAAAGCAAATAAACAAAATGTCTTTGATGATTTTATCGCTGCCGCAGAATGGCTAATTAGCAATCAGTATACTTGCTCGGAGAAACTGGCTATAGGCGGTGGTAGTAATGGAGGATTACTAGTTGGTGCCTGTATGGCTCAACGCCCAGAACTATATAGGGCAGCGTTACCAGCGGTAGGGGTAATGGATATGCTGCGCTTCCACAAATTTACTATTGGTTGGGCTTGGTGCGCCGAATATGGTTCCCCTGATAACGAAGAAGAATTTAAAACCCTTTACAATTATTCCCCCCTACACAATTTAAAAGCTGGTATAGCCTATCCTGCCACCATGATCACCACTGCCGATCATGATGATAGAGTAGTACCAGCCCATAGCTTTAAATTCGCTGCAGCTCTGCAAGAGGCTCATGCAGGAGAGCAACCTGTACTAATTCGCATTGAAACAAAAGCAGGACATGGTGCAGGCAAACCTACTACGAAAATTATTGAAGAAGTTGCAGATAAGTGGGGATTTTTAGTAAAAGTTTTTAAACTCTAACTTTCATACATTTCTAAAGGTAAACCATCTGGATCTTGGAAAAAGGTAAATCGCTTACCAGTAAGCTCATCAACTCGGATCTCTTCTACTATCACACCCTTGGCTTGGAGATAGTCAACAGATTTATCTAAATCTTCAACTTCAAAAGCCAAATGTCTTAATCCACAAGCTTCAGGTTTGTTTACTCTTGCAGGGGGATTAGGAAATGAAAAAAGCTCAATTGCACTTTGCTTACCTACTCTCAAATCTAGTTTATAGGAATCTCTAGCAGCTCTGTAAGTTTCTGCAATAATCGCAAATCCTAAAATATCTACATAAAAATGCTTTGACTTTTGATAGTCAGAGCAAATTATGGCAACGTGATGAATTCCTTGAGTTTGCATAAATAATAATTCCACAAAATCTATTTTCCCTATTGCCTATTGCCTATTGCCTTGTTTTTTAATAGTAATGATGCACTGGCAAGATGCCAGTGCCACAATTGTATCAACTTATAATCATCAGTTTCTTGTGGAACGGGCATCTTGCCCGTCTTCCGAAATATAGATTGCCGACCATGCTGAGCACTAAAATGTAAAATTGAACATGGTAAATATACGATGACTTCACAACTTCACCAGGCAATAAACCTGGCTCAATCACTATCATTATCAGAGCAGCTTGAACTCCTAAAAATACTATCCACAATTATTCAAAAGACCCATGCTCTGAAAACTCAAGCTATGCTAGAAGACGAGAATACAGACTTTTCAGCAGACAGCTTTCGTAAATCTTGGCAGCAAGCTGTGACTGGACAAACCCTACCAATTTAATTCACATTAGACGTAATTTTAATGCAAGAATTCCGCACAGCGGTACTAGGGTGCTCGATGAAGTTAAACCAAAACAACAAATGCAGGCAGATTTCTCCACAATTTCGGGGAAGTGCTTTCCGGATGGGAGGCGCAATGAAAGCGATCGCTTTAACGGCATGTTTTACTACTATTTTGGGTGAAAATTACGCCTTAACTGAGATTATCCCTGATAAAACATTGGGGACGGAGCCTTCTGTTGTTACACCTCAGGTTAATATTAATGGACTTCCCTCTGACCTGGTAAATGGCGGAGCGACTCGCGGTACTAATCTCTTTCACAGTTTTTCTCAATTTAATATCGATAATGGACAGCGAGTCTATTTTGCTAATCCCGTTGGTATTGACAATATTCTGACACGAGTAACAGGGGGAAACCCTTCTAATATTCTGGGAACCTTGGGTGTTGATGGTGGGGCAAATTTATTTTTGCTTAACCCCAATGGCATTATCTTTGGAGAAAATGCCCGTTTAGATATCGCCGGTTCGTTTTTTGCCACTACAGCAAACAGTCTGGTTTTTAACAATGGTGTGGAGTTTAGTGCCACAAAACCAGAAGCTCCACCTTTGCTAACGATTAATGTTCCTCTGGGTTTACAATACGGAACACCTCAGCCAGCAGCCATTGTTAATGCAGGGAAGCTGGCGGTAGGACAGGGACAGAATTTAGGTTTAGTAGCTGGTACGGTAGTTAATACCGGACAACTATCAGCACCAGAAGGTCAAATAGCGATCGCCACAAGCGCACTGAAAGCGATCGCAACTGTGCCATCTACAGGGACATCGATTGATTCGGCTTCCCCATTGTCTGAATTGCTGCTTAGTGCTGGTGGAGGGCAGAATTTAGGACTGAGGGTTACTGGAAATGGCAATGTAGAATTGGTCGAGACTGGTTTACCTGTAGCAGCTGGAGATATTGCCATTACTGGGGGGAAAGGTTTTGCTTCTGTGCTAGCGAGAACAGCGACTCTAGCTGCGAGCAATAATCTTACCTTAGTCGATAGTCAGCTGGCGACCACAGGCAACTTGAATCTGTTGGCTCAGGATACAGTGCGGGTGCGGGATAGTGTAGCGAATCGTTTTAGTGGACAAGCTGGGGGCAATTTATATGTAAGAGGCGATCGAGGTATCGATATCCTAGCGCTAAATCATCCTGGGAATGCCTTGGAAAGTGGTGGAAATCTCAGTTTGGTTAGCGATGGGATAATTTCTGGGGATGCTCACTTTGCTAGTGGTGGCAGTTTCGAGCTTCTGGATTTATTAGGTAATCCTGGTAATTTTGTCAGTCTCTATGATCCGATTATTAGCTCAGTCGGGGATGTTGTGTTGGGGAATTATACGGGTGTTTCCCTCAAAGTTGAGTCGATGGGGAGTATTACGGCAGGGAATATCACCATTACTGGACCGGATACTACTTTAATATATGATTCAGACTCAGACCCGGATATTGAGATTTTGAAGAGTGAACCATCACTAATTCTTAGAGCAGGAGTATCCGAACTGAAAAATGCACCTAGCGTTCCCCAGCTGGTAAATGGAACAACCATTAGAGTCTCTGGAAACCTCTCTTCACCAGGCGGTATTACGGTAGGAAATATTTCCACAGCAGGGGAATCTTCAGTAAATTTCTCTGACTTCTCCGATATATCGAGTCTCACACTTAATAACAATGCTCAGCAAGCAGGGAACGTTCTTCGCCTAACGCCGAATCAGGATTTTAATCTTGGCAGTGCCTTTCTCACCACTCCCTTTGTAATCAGCGATAATACTTCATTTGAGTCTCAATTTCAGTTTCGACTTCATGCCGATGACAACAACCCTTCTCAGCTTGCTGATGGCTTTGTGTTCATAATTCAGAATGATTTACGTCGTGCTAGCGCTCTTGGGGAGGCAGGTGGTAATCTCGGCTACAGTGCCTTATCTGATATATCTAATTCCGTCTTGCCAAGTCTAGCTGTGGAATTTGATATTTATGAGAATCTAGAATATTCAGATCTCAATGACAATCATGTTGCTCTACTTAGAGACGGTTCTGTAAACCATGCTGAGCTTGGATTACCGGTCGAGTCCTCTCCCTTTAAGCTAGATAACGGTAATTCTCATACTGCCTGGATTGACTATAACGGGAGAACTAATGAGATCCAGGTCTTTCTCTCTGAGAATTCCACAAAACCTGACCAGCCTCTGCTGTCTGATCAGATCGATCTTTCCTCCGTTGTTGGTTCACAAGCTTTTGTCGGCTTTAGCGCTGCAACAGGCGGTAGCATCAGCGATCACGATATCGAAAACTGGCAGTTTACTATCACTAATCAAGACACTGCTGGCTTGGGTGGTCGAGTAATTTTATCAGCGGCGGGTGATATTCAAACTAGCTCGATTACCTCGCGGGGTGGGAATATCGATCTCGAAAGTGGTGGCACTATTGATTCCACAAGAGGTAGTCTGGACTCTTTCTCTGTAAATAATGGTGGTGCAATTAGTTTGATTGCAGAGGGTGATATCCAAGCAGGAAACATCATCTCTTCTGGTGGCGAAGCGGGAGGCAACGTTAATCTTACAGCTCGAACAGTTTCCTTAGCCAATGGTGCGCGAGTAGAAACTGGCACGTTTAGTGGTAGCGGGGGAAATCTGACAGTGATGGCTTCGGAGTTGATAGAGTTAGTTGGCACCTCCAACAATGGTCAAACTAGTTCAATTAACTCCGGAGGTGGGAATATCGATTTCAAAAGTGGTGGCACTATTGATACCACAACAGGTAATCTGGACTCTTTCTCTGTAAATAATGGTGGTGCAATTAGTTTAATCGCAGAGGGTGATATCAAAACAGGAGACATCAGATCCTCTGGTGACGAAGCGGGAGGTGAGATTACACTCCAAAGTGGTGGGGGAATCTTTATGGATGGTAACAGGATTATCCGCAGTGATACCTTTGGTTCGAGTCGGGGAGGCAACATTAACATTACAGCTCAATCAGTTTTGTTTACCAATGGTGCGCGAGTGTTGACTGGCACCCTTAGTGATGGTGTGGGGGGAAATCTCAAGGTAACGGCTGATGTAGTCGAGTTGGTTGGCACCTCTGCTGATAATCAAGTTAATTCACTCCTGTCTACTGCCAATGGAGGGAATCAACCAGCTGGTAATTTGACTATTCACAGCAGGCGGTTGATTCTTCGGGATGGCGCAGGAATCGGTGTTGCCACTGCTGGCGCAGGTAAAGGTGGCGATTTAACAGTGAATGCTTCGGAGTCTGTAGAACTAATTGGTACTTCAGCTATTGGATTTCCTAGTGGCTTCTCCGCTGATACCACTGGGGAAGGAAATGCTGGCAACCTCACCATTAATACCAGGCGTTTTGTTGTTCTAGATGGTGCCGCTGCATCAGTTTCTACCTTTGGTGAAGGCAGGGGAGGTAATTTGACAGTCAATGCCTCGGAGTCTGTAGAACTTAGTGGTACTAGTAGCAATGGATTTGCCAGTGGTTTGTATGCTCAGGCTTTTAGTGACGGCGATGCTGGCAACTTAACCATTAACACACAGGATTTGATTGTTCGGGATGGGGCAAAAATAACGGTGGCAGCTGATACAGCAGCAGATACCAGAGTTCCTAATCCTCCGTCCTTTGATCTTGGCGCTGTTATTGTGACATTTGACCCTGATGCGACAGGAACTGCGGGCGATATAGAAGTCAAGGCTAGCTCTATCTTACTGGACAATCAAGGAAAAATTATTGCTCAAACTGACTCAACTGAAGGCGGTAACATCACACTACAGGTGCAAGAATTATTATTGATGCGCCATAACAGTCAAATATCGGCAACCGCAGGCACTGCTCAAGCTGGAGGAAATGGTGGCAACATTACCATCAACGCTCCTCTAATTGTGGCTGTTCCTACTGAAAATAGCGATATTACTGCCAATGCCTTCCTGGGTAATGGGGGTAATGTCCAAATCTCTACCCAAGGCATCTTTGGCTTAAAGTTTCGTCCCCGCTTGACTCTCAGAAGCGACATCACTGCTAGTTCCGAGTTGGGAGTAGATGGTATTGTAAACATCAACAGACCTGATATCGATCCAGCCCGTGGGTTAGCCAATTTACCAACCCAGACAGCTCCTCCAGAAGTTTCGCCAGTCTGTCAACCTGGTGCCAGTCAAGCTCCCGTGGAATTTGTGAGCACTGGACGAGGTGGCAAACCATCCAGCCCTAGTGATCCACTTAATAGTAATACTGGTTGGGTAGATTCTCGTGCGATCGCTCTTCCTGCGGAAAATCCCTCCAATTCTGCTATAGCTAGCCAAATATCTGAATCCCAGCAGATTGTGGAAGCCAAAGGGTGGGTAGTTCATCCCGATGGTCAAATAGAACTTGTAGCTGAGATGCCCACTCTAACAGCTTACACTTCTTGGTTTACACCAGTCAGCTGTAATCAAGGAATGGAATAATGAGTAATGATGCACTGGCAGGATGCCAGTGCCACAATTGTATTAACTTACAATCATCAGTTTCTTGTGGAACGGGCATCTTGCCCGTCGAAAATCAATATAGAGAAGATTGAGGTGATGCTAAATCTGATTCAGATATCGATGTTTTAATTGTCCTCAAACATTCTTTTGTGTACTCCCAAGAAAGCGATCGCATCAGTCATCTCATTGCCAATCTCTGCCTAGAACATAATGTCTTGATTAGCTGTGCTTTTGCCACTCATGATCAAGTTCAATCTCAAAACACTGCCTTCTTCCGCAATATCCGTCAAGAAGGAGTTATCTTATGACTCCAGAAGAAAGAAGATTCTTGGATAAAGCGTAAAATTGAACATGGGAGATAATCGTAATGATGCACTGGCAAGATGCCAGTACCACAATTTTATCAACTTATAATCATCAGTTTCCTGTGGAACGGGCATCTTGCCCGTTGTCCGAAATATACTTTACAATTGCCCACAAAAGAAGCGATTGGGATCAAAATATGGCAAGAAAACAGCCTGTGCTTCTACCTTTGTTGGTAAATTCCCCTATAAAGTATGTGATTTTGGGAGTAGCTATAGCTTTGTTGGTAAGTTGGGGAAGTGGCAACTTCAACATTGCAGGAGTATCTTCTGTTTTAGCTTCTACTCCTACCTCAATTGCTCAGGTATCTCAAGAGCAGTTGCGCAGCGAAGCTCAGTTGTTAACCAACCAAGGGCATGAGCAATTGGCTCTGGGAAAAGCCCAGGAAGCTCTCAAAATTTGGCAACAAGCAACAGAGATTTATAGACAATTAGCGGATAAAGAGGGAATTACAGGTAGCCAAATTAATCAAAGCCTTGCTTGGCAAGCATTAGGATCACACCGTACTGCTTGCCAGAAATTACTCTCAGCTGCAAACCTAGATTATGAGGATAATTTACTTTGCAAACAGCCCAACGAAACCGAGCGCACCCGTGACGAAAGAGACAATATACTTCAACAAGCCCTTAAACAACAAACAGATTCTCCAATTAGAGTACTCGCGTGGCGCACCCTCGGTGATGTCCTGCGATTAATTGGTAATCTCGACGAGTCTGAGTTGATTCTAGAAGAAAATCTGAGAATAGCCAAGCGGCTGAATTCTCCTCCAGATATCAGTGCTAATTTGCTCAGTTTAGCTAACACCAAACGTGCCCTCTATAAAAGAAAACAAGACATATACGATAGAACAGATTCATCAACTGATAGAGGCAATGCTATAAAATTGGCTGAATCTTCCTTGGAGTTGTATCAAGAGTCTGCCCAAGGAGCAACCCAACTATCTACTTCAAAAACGACGCACACCGAAGCCCAACTGAATCGCCTCAGCTTATTAGTGGAGTTTAAAACTTGGTTGGAGGATATATCACAAGGAAAAAATATTAGGGAGGTAAGCGATAAACTCGATAATATTCAGCCTCAAATTCAGCCTTTAGTTGATAAACTTATTTCTGACCAAAATCTGTTTTCTAACTTACCCCCGATTCCGACAATTTATGCTCGTCTTAACTTGACTCTAACCCTAATTCAACTCAACCAGACGGATAAATTGTCGATAGCCCTACAACAGGCACAAGCTGCGTTTGAACAAGCAAAAGAAATAGAAAACAAACGAACCAAAGCTTATGCTCTCGGTACTCTTGGCAATTTGCATGAGCTTTTAAATGAAGATTCACAGGCTCAAAAGTTGACTGAAAAAGCTCTACTCTTAGCGCAATCCATTCAGGCTTGGGATATTGCTTACCAGTGGGAACAACAGTTAGGGCGGATATACGGAAAAACGGGAAATATTGAGAAAGCACTCACCTTTTATGACGCGGCTGTCAAAACCCTTGCCTTAGTCCGCAACGACTTACTCTCTGTCAATCGAGATGTGCAATTCTCCTTCCGAGAAAATGTTAAGCCCGTCTATGAAGAATACATAAACTTGCTCTTACAATCTGAACCCAGACAAGACAATCTTCAAAAAGTTACTGAAGTGATTGGGCAGCTTCAGCTAGCAGAAGTGGAAAATTTCCTGCGGTGTGCTTTATTGCTGTCTTTGGGTCAAAGCAATGATAATCAAGGACAGGATTTGGTATCCCTTAATGATGTTGAAAATCTACCTGATGCCATTATTTATCTAATAGTTTTAAAAAAGTGGAATACTGTGGCAACTATTGTCAATTTACCGCAAGAATCACCACAGCTTGCTTACCACTATTACTTTCAACCGTGGGATGAAGTTGAACCTAAAGTTAATGTTATCCGTAACATCCTACAGTTGAAAGATCTTAACCGTGAAATTATGAAGACTATTTTACCTAAAGAGCAAGAACTTTATAAATTGTTAATTGCAGATGCCAAAACCTACTTGCCCAAACAAGGAACACTAGTGTTTGTCCTAGATAGTGAATTGCAAAATATACCTATGGCTCTTTTGAAAGATGAAGAAAACCACTATTTAGTAGAAAAATACAGTATTACTCAGGTACTTGGTTCAAGTGTTCGCGAACCCAAGGTTTTACCCCCAGAACAGTTAAAAGCGTTAATAGCTGGAGTCAGTCAAGGGCCCAGTTTTGGAACTGAATTTAACGAACTTACAAAGGTCGAATTTGAATTAGAGCTGGTAGAAAAAAATACAAGCGACAGTCAAGTACTTTTTAATCAGGATTTTACCAAGAAAAGTTTTCAAAATCAGATTAGTATCTCGACATTTCCCATTGTTCATTTAGCCACTCATGGAAACTTCAGTTCTGATCCCGAAAAAACAGTTATTCTTGCCTATGATGAACCGATTAACGTCTGGCAGTTAGACCGTTTACTCAGGAGTAGAACTGAAGTTAGTCTTGATACAATAGAGTTACTGGTTCTCAGCGCCTGTCAAACCGCTAAGGGAGATAAACAAAGTGGTTTGGGTTTAGCAGGGATAGCGCTACAGGCTGGGGCGCGAACTACACTAGCGAGTCTTTGGAATGTGAGCGATTCTTCCGCCCCTGAGTTTATGAGTGAGTTTTACCAAGGGCTAAGGAATGGTTCAAAAGCCGAAGCATTGCGAAAAGCGCAGATTGCCTTTTTTAAAGATCCAAAGTACGAAGATTTTCATAATCCGTATTACTGGGCTCCCTTTATATTAGTTGGTAGCTGGCTTTAATCCTTTTCTTAAGGATCAGCTGCGCAAGTTTTTTTAAGTATTTTATTGATTTTCTCCAATTTTGCTTGGGCTTGTGCTAACTCCTGAATATCTCTTTCCTCTGTTGCTAACCTGACAGCCGTATCATAATAAGGCTTGGCTAAATTGTGTAATCCTTGGTGGTAGTAAATATCGGCTAATATCAGGTAAACCCTTGCTGTTTGGCTACCATCCCGTACCACTTCCTCTAGTTGTTCAGTTGCCTCAGCAATTAACTTACTTTTTTTGTAAATTTCATATTTCTGCAGCACTTTCTCGTCTGGGGATAAATTTAAGTTGTCAATTTCCTGAACTTTCTGCTGCACCTTCTGGATATTTTCTCGACTCAGCATTGTAAATATTGACTCTGCCGATTCAACACGCTTCTCAGTTGATTCAAACTTAGGCTCAACAGTTAATGTATACAGCTCTCCTGGAGCTAAAGATTTCACGTCATCAGGATAGTTGATTTTGATGACATCATTCTGGGAACTTTCAGTCACTATCTCTTCCCAGTCCAATTCTAAACCCGTTATATCTTTCATTCGCACGGTGTAACTAGTTACACCACGCACAGCATACCACCAGGATATTGGTGGTCTCTCATTGAGGAGATATGTATTATTGTAGGGGCTGATAATATGAGGAGTATTGCATTTATAAGAAGGACTGCGAGGATCCGGTTGGGAAATACAGCCATATGGCGAGTTTGGATCGCAATCATCTGTTGCTGCCAATCTTGGTAAGGTGAAATCCCTCTTATTTGATGTCTCGCCAGTAGATAAATTATTATCAGTAGCGATAGGGAAGCGCTGCTGTAAAAAGATCGCATTTGGGAGTGGAGAGCTCCTGAGGAGCACTTTGCGCCCCCAATTGAATGGAAGAAACAATTCTCTTCCCTGTTGCCTGTTCCCTATTCCCTGTTCCCTTGTTTCTCCAGAGTTGAGAGCGGCTGCCGTCAATTTCTCTTGCTCACCGATATTCCAGTATACAGTAGCCCAAATAGGGATTAAGACCCAGGAAATTAACATTCTGCGCTTCATTGATTTTTTCATACACCCTTTAAGCGTTTTTGAGGATTGACGGTAATCCAACTCACCTAGAACACACTTTTAATTATAAAAGGTGAGTTGTATACAATCCAGCTATGACGAGTGGTATTTGCTTAATTTTCAATTTTATTTAATGCAGTAATTTTTGATAGATCAAATACAGACATCATACATGTGAGATGTGGGATAGGCTTCCAGCCTGTCCTCTCCAGAATTAGTAGATCAAGTAGAGCGATCGCGAAACTAAACATGGATCAGACTCCCACAGGAGTCAGCGATCACACTTTTAGTATCTCATATCACCACACTTACCATTCCCCCAAAGTTCCCCTCCTGGGAGGGGCTAGGGGTGGCTCATACCAAATCCAGCATACCTCAAGGGGTGACAACGAGGCTAAAAAGGAGACAGGGTGTAGGGTGTGGGGTGTGGTGAAAATGAAGGTACGTATCACTGCATGAGTGAGCCCAATCAACTCTCATAAACCTGATGTAATCGTCTATTACCCAATTAATCTTTTCTACTAACTCTTGCGTTGCTCGTCTTTTTCCCTACACCCTACACCCTACACCCCAAACCCCCCCTACTTTTAAAGTGTCTTGTCACCCCCTGATCCGGCATACATACCCCCGTTATATGCCACCTTGTAGAGACGTTGCATGCAACGTCTCTACAGGGTTTTCGCGGTTGCGTTATTTGTGTTCTAGCTAAAGCGGATTTGGTATCAGACAGACATACTGGAGAATTTGATTTTTTTTTCTTGACAAATAGTTTTCCCCTCAGGTATATTCAATTTTATACAAAGTGAGTTTGAATTTAGACCAAAAGCGCTCTCACATCAACTCTAGAAAAATTGCACTTCTGTTGAGGAATCATGTCACTACCACCCGACTCTTCTAATATTGATGCTTTTTTCAAGCACTTTGAGAACATTCTGCTTCAGACTTGGAAGGAAACAGGTTTTGGACACTTGGAAATTGATAGTGAGCGCATCAGGCAGGACAAAATTCAGGTAATCCTCCGAGGTTCTACTCACTACCGCTATGTAGTTAGTGATGAAGAAGTTGGGAGGTGGTCATCGCAGTGAATATTATCACAATTTGCTAGCTGATTGATAGCAAGGAGAAAAAGAAAGAATTGGAGGAGGAATTGGGTGAAGCCCTTTCAAAATAACTCAAATCTATAAAAGTTTCTAAAGAGTAGGGGGTGTGCCTGTCATTACAGGATATGATTTTGCAAGATTGCCTCAGTTAATGATGCACAGTTGCGAGGACTGGCAAGACTGAGGGAGTAAAAAAGTTAAAGAATTTATCAGTTTAATACCCTGACTTTTGATGGGTGTGAGTCTCACAAAGTCAGTGAAGCTTTTAGGGTAGGCATTGAGAAGCCGAGGATATTTGTTGTCCAATCTCAATAATGCTAATACCCACCCGAACGCTTGCGATCGCACTAGTAATCGCAATGTATTTAGCAGTCAAACTCACAAAACTAGATTCAAAAAAGGACAAACATCATGGTTTCTCCCAAGTTCGATTTTGATAAATCTTACAATTTGCTACTCGAAGAAGTTGGAAAAGCTCACGTTGTTTACTTAAACGGAATTCGCACAACTGAACAAAAGTTCAAGGAAAATCTGAATGGCTTTAATGATATTTGGAGTTTATATGGTAATGAATGGTCTCCTCAAGATACTGGTTATAGAGGAGCGATTGAACTTGACGATAAATATCGTAATACAACCGATGGGACAGGAAAAGATTGGGCAGATATTGCTATTTTTGTGACAAATTTTTTATTTAACTATGCCTTGGATAAAATTACCCTTGGAGGCATAGTTGAGAAAGCATTGGAACATAATAAATTGAAAAATGAGTTGCAAAAATTAATCAAAAATAATGCCGATCCAGAACTCATTAAGGATGTGGCAAATCAAATTGATGCTCTACAAGATATTGCTGATTTTTTTGATACGATAAAATCAGGAATTGAATTGGCTGAAAGCTTTATTCAACTAAATAGTTTGGAAGATTTATTTAAAGATGATGAATTTACAGCAAAAGCATTACTTTTTTTACAGAATGTTTCTAGTTACATTCCTGGCTTTGGAGAAATTACAACTATCATTGATAGTTTAATTGAGGCTGCACCAGAAGACATTAAAGAAGCCTTGGAACAGTATTGGTATCAGGATACCAGGTTTAAAGAAATTAATGATACTTGGTCTAAAAATGCTCAAACATGGCTAGAAAATTCCAATAATTCTGTGATATTAATTGGTCACTCACAAGGAAATTTTTTCTTAGAAGATGGATTAATTGATATAGGCGCTGTAGATAATCCATCTAGGTTCAGAGTTTTGGCTTTGGCTTCCCCCTCAAGTTATCTTTATGCTGGAGGAATTGACTTGTATAAGGGTAATGCTGTCCCAGCAAACAACATCAAAAATCCAGGAGACCCAGTAACATTTCTACAGTTTGATTCAAAACCGTTTGTTTGGGACAAAATTGGCAAAATTTTTAACTTAGTTGCAGGATTTGGAGGGTTTAATCAGCATCCTCTTGAGCAATATTTAAGTCGCCCAGACGTTAAATCATACTTCAAAGATACTTTTTACGAACTTCACCCAAAAGGATTCTACTTTCCTGAAGGTGCTATTACCACTACAGGTACTGATGACGATGATTGGATTGAAGGTAGCGGAACACTAAAAGGAGCTGGCAGAAATGATGTTTTGCGCGGTGGTAACAGTGGCGATGACACTCTAATCGGTGATGAAGGCTATGACTTATTAGATGGAGGAGAAGGACAAGATAGTGCTAATTACTCTAGCAGTCCCAATGGTATTGAAGTTTCGGCGGATAAAATTGGCGACTCTGATGTTTACAAAGTCAAAGACGGTTTTGGTACAGTAGACACTCTAGGGAACATCGAAGTTATCAGTGCTTCGGAACACGATGACACGATGACTGGAGGAGAGTACAGTGATATTTTCTACGGTCAAGGAGGTAATGATAACTTTTGGGGACAAGGTGGTGATGATGAATTTTACGGTGGTGCAGGTGATGACCAAGGGTATGGTGGAGATGGTGATGATGACCTACGAGGGGAAGATGGTAATGATGACTTAAGAGGAGAGAATGGTAATGACACTCTATTCGGTGGTAGCGGAGAAGATACCCTCTTTGGTGGAGACGGCAATGATGAGTTGCGAGGTGAAGACGGCAACGATGACTTAAGAGGAGAGAATGGTAATGATACTCTGTTCGGTGGTAGTGGAGAAGATTCCCTCTTTGGTGCAGATGGTGATGATGAGTTGCATGGTGAAGACGGCAACGATGACTTAAGAGGAGAGAATGGTAATGATACTCTGTTTGGCGGCAGTGGAGAAGATTCCCTCTTTGGTGCAGATTGTGATGACTTTCTTAACGGAGAAGCAGATAGCGATCGCCTTGAAGGAAATGTAGGGAATGATACCTTACAAGGAGGTACAGGAAGCGATACTCTCTTTGGTCAAGAAGATAATGATGAATTGTACGGTGATGCTGGTGCAGATATTCTGTACGGTGGCATTGGCAATGATTACCTCGACGGCGGTACAGAAAATGACTACCTCGAAGGAAACTCTGGCAACGATGTTCTGCGAGGAGGTGCAGACTATGATACCCTCTACGGTGGCACAGGTGACGATCAGTTGTTTGGGGATTCAGGGTTTGACTTTTTAGTAGGAGAACAAGGCTACGACTTAATCGATGGTGGTTCTGAAGTTGATACCGTCAGTTATCACAACTCCCCTGGTAGCAACATTATTAGTCAGCAGTTCCTCTTTGACAACCTCCCAATCGGTGACCTTGCCAATAGTACTATTCCCGGTTCCTTCCAAAACGTTATTCTGGCGAATAACTATCCCATTAATATCTCTGTTCCTAATGGCGTTGTAGTCAATATTGATCAAACTCAAGGCTACATAAACGATGCTGTCAGCAACATCATCAACCGTACTTCCATCATTAACCCCTTCGACTACTATACAGATCTCGAACCGGACTTTGCGATCGCAGCGGGTTCTGCTATTGATGGCTTCGGTACAGTTGATACCCTCTACAACCTAGAAAATATTCTTGGTTCGGCTTTCAATGATGTTCTGATTGGCAATAGTGGCAGTAATTCCATTTTGGGACTAGATGGTGATGATGTTCTGATTGGCAATGCTGGAAGTGATTTCCTGGATGGCGGTAATGGTATCAATACCGTTAGTTACCGCCGCGATCTGGGGGATGTTACTGTTAACTTGGTAACAGGTCTAGCTAATGATGGCTGGGGTAACGATGATACGCTGCTAAATTTCACCCATGTCGTTGGTTCCGATAATGGCAACGACGACATAACAGGCAATGCTAGCGATAATATCCTTACCGGAGGCGGTGGCAATGATCTCCTGGACGGCGGTTTGGGAAATGACAGTCTCTATGGCGAAACTGGAAACGATCGCATTATCGGTGGTTTAGGTCAAGATAACCTCTACGGCAATCAGGGACAAGATATCATTTGGGGAGATCTGGAAGATAACCCCGATGCCGGGGATAACGACTATATCCGAGGTGGTGATGGTGATGATGAGATTCATGCAGGCGGTGGTGATGACTTAGTTGCTGGAGACAGCGGTTCTGGTAACGATCGCATTTGGGGTGATGCTGGCAATGATACCCTCGAAGGGGGTGCAGGGGATGATACCATCCGAGGAGGAACCGGCAACGATAGCCTGTATGGTCAAGGAGAAAATGATCACCTGTTTGGAGACGAAGGTGAAGACTATCTTGAAGGCAATACCGGTGATGACATCCTAGAGGGTGGTGATGGCGAAGATATTCTGGATGGTGGAACTGGTGATGACCAAATAAGTGGTGATGCCGGAGATGATCTACTGTACGGTCGCCTGGACAACGATACTTTAAATGGAGGCAGTGGTCAAGATAACCTTTTTGGTGAAGAAGGCAATGACCTCCTTAATGGTGATGCCGGTGAAGATAACCTGTATGGTGCAGAGGGTAATGATATTCTCAACGGCGGTGATGAGAATGACTATCTAGACGGTGGAGCTGGCGATGACCAAATAAGTGGTGATGCCGGAGATGATCTACTCTATGGTCGCCTGGGCTACGATACTTTAAATGGAGGCAGTGGTCAAGATAACCTTTTTGGTGAAGAAGGTAATGATCTCCTCAATGGTGATGCTGGTGAAGATAACCTCTACGGCGCAGAGGGTGCAGATATCCTCAACGGTGGTGATGAGAATGACTATCTAGACGGTGGAGCAGGTGAGGATCAGATCAACGGTGATGCAGGAGATGATCTACTCTATGGTCGCCTGGGTGACGATACTTTAAATGGAGGCAGTGGTCAAGATAACCTTTTTGGTGAAGAAGGTAATGACCTCCTCAATGGTGATGCCGGTGAAGATAAGCTCTATGGTGCAGATGGTAGCGACTACCTTGATGGTGGTACAGGGGATGACTTGCTAGATGGTGCTGAAGGGGATGACTATCTCTACGGTGAAGACGGCAACGACACCCTCGACAGTGGCATTGGCAATGATATTCTCTCCGGTGGAAACGGCAATGATACTTTAGAGGCTCACACTGGGGATGACTACCTAGATGGCGGAGCAGGTGACGACATTCTCAATGCCGGAGAAGGGGATGATGTTGCAGAAGGGGGAGATGGCAATGACCAAATTGAGGGAGGCGACGGCAGCGACTACCTCGATGGCGGTGCAGGTAACGACGAAATTTCAGCAGGCACAGGAGATGATGTTCTTACTGGCGGCACAGGTAATGATACTCTCTCTGGCAATGACGGAAACGATGAACTCTCTGGTGGTGAAGGTGATGACTCCCTCGATGGTGGCAACGGTGACGACATTCTCAATGCTGGTAAAGGCAATGACACACTCCTCGGCGGTGCAGGGGATGACGAACTGTATGGCGGCGATGGCAATGATTCCCTTGATGGAGGAGATGGCAATGACTTAATTGACGGTGGTGAGGGAGTTGACGAAGTTAGCTTTGCAAGCTCAACTGTTGGAGTTTATATCAATCTCGATAACCATAACAGTTACGAGCATCATGACCAAGAACAGTGCAAAGATAACTGTTCCCTTGACATTACCAATCCAGAGCCGGAATTTGCCCTTAATCCAAGGGAAGTTTACGACGATTTAGGCTCTAGCGATACCCTCAATAATATCGAAAACCTGATTGCCTCCAATCATAACGATGTAGTGATGGGGAATGCTAAGGATAACTGGATTCGTACCCTAGATGGTGATGATTTCCTTGCTGGTCACGCCGGTAATGATACCTTAGAGGGGGGAGCAGGAACCGATACCGTTAGCTATCAGTGGGACCGAGCAGGAGTTAATGTTGACCTATCTCGCGATCGCGCCACGGATGGTTACGGCGATCGTGACACCCTAACTGAGATCGAGAATATCATTGGTTCTGAAAAGAATGACCGCATTAAAGGCGACGACCAGGACAATGTTCTGATTGGTGTCGGTGGCAATGATAACATTCAAGGAGGAGCAGGAAGCGATCGCATTGCTGGTGGCAAGGGTAACGATACCCTCAAAGGCAATCAAGGCAATGATATCCTGCTGGGACACGAAGGAAGCGATCGCTTGTCAGGAAATGAGGGAGATGACCATCTCTATGGTGGCGAGGGTAATGACTCCCTGCATGGCGGAGCCGGTTATGATACCCTGCAAGGAGGTGATGGAGATGACTCCCTGCGAGGTCATGAAGGGGATGATTACCTCGAAGGTAATGACGGCAATGATCGCCTCTACGGTCATCAAGGAGCAGATACTCTGTATGGTGGCTACGGTAATGACCGTCTCGAAGGCAATGAAGACGAGGATTTACTCTTCGGTGGAGCAGGTCACGATTCCCTCTCTGGCGGTACGGAGGATGATACCCTAGACGGCGGACGTGGTGATGACTCCCTCAAAGGTGAAGACGGTGATGACATAGTCTACGGTCAAGCAGGCAATGATACCCTGGATGGCAGCTATGGTCATGACTTTCTGGATGGCGGTGCTGGTAATGACTATATCGAAGGTGATGATGGTCGGGATACCTTAATTGGTGCAGCCGGTAATGATATATTGAAAGGAGGTAGTAACGATGACATCTTAGATGGTGGTGCTGGTCAAGATCAACTAACAGGTCATAGCGGTGACGATACCCTTGATGGTGGTGCTGCCGACGATGTTCTTGATGGTGGCTCAGGTCAGGATATCCTAGATGGTGGCTCCGGCAACGATACTCTCCTAGGAAAATCCGGTCACGACTCTCTTAACGGCGGCTCTGGAAATGACCGCTTAGAAGGAGGCTCGGAAGATGATATCCTTATCGGCGGTACCGGTAATGACTTCCTCTACGGACATCAAGATGAGGATATATTAGAAGGTGATATGGGTCACGACTTTCTTGATGGTGGCTCCGGTGATGACACCCTCACAGGAGGTGCTGGCAACGATAGTTTGTACGGTGCAAAAGGGGAAGATATCCTCGATGGCGGCTCTGGCGATGACTTCCTCAAAGGAGGAGATAATGCCGATATTCTATTCGGTCAATCTGGAGCAGATCTTCTAGAAGGTGACGCAAGCCATGATCAACTTTGGGGTGGAGACGGCAACGACTCCCTCTATGGAGGAGATGGACGAGACAGCCTCGACGGCGGCTCTGGCAACGACTCTCTGCAAGGTGGCAATGATGCCGATATCTTGACAGGACAGTCTGGCAATGATTTCCTGAATGGAGGAAAGGGGGATGACCTCATTAATGGTGGAATAGGTCAAGACACCCTCCAAGGAGGACAAGGCGCAGACACCTTTGTTATGGGAGTTGGTCAAGGTCTGGATTTAATTCTCGATTTCCAAGTTGGGGTTGATGTTTTCGGTTTGTCTAACGGACTGACATTCGACCAACTCTCCATCGCGCAGGGCAGTGGCTCATCAGAGGATAACACATTGATCAGCTTTGTCGAAACTGGAGAAATCCTGGCTTCGTTGACAAATTTCCAGGCTGATACTTTAACCAGCACGAGCTTTAGCATCCTGTGATACCAAATCCGGGTTAGCTACCCCCGTTTGGAAAAAACGGCGGAAACCCAGTAGAGACGTGCCTGTAGAAGGATGCCCGTAGGGTTGTTGGCGCGTCTCTACTGGCGTGACACACCTAAAATGGTGGAATAAGTAGGTTGGGTTTCGTTACCTGATGCTGTTGGCGAAATAATTTGTAACCGAAAAACAGTTGCATATTGATTAAATAGCCTGTACATATAAGGAAGCAAAACTAGAAGTCCGGGTTGTGGCATGAGGTATTCCCTGTACCCAAGCCCATAGGCGTTTGAGGTTAATAGCTGTAGCAATAGCAATATGCTGTAAGCTTGTCTTAGCTAATCCTCGATAGCGGTTTTGCCGTAAGCCAAAAGCAGTTACTGCTTGAGAAATCGTCCCCTCAATACCTGCACGAGTACTGTAAACCTCTTGCCATTGTGAAGTAGCTTGGCGTTGACGGGCTTGGTGCAAAGCTTCTTGTTGGTCTTGGGGATGTAAGGTTAACGAGCGAGGATAGTTCTGGGAGTGAGTACATAACGAGCGTGTGGGACACTCTCGACACGTCTTTTTGCCAAAATTGACTGTAATCACTGGATTATTCCAAGGGTCATGACTACAGCTCCAACTTTTACTTTGATGTCCTTGGGGGCAGGTTACTGAACGTTTCTCCCAGTCAATTGAAAACCGAGAACAGTCATAAGCCTCTGGCTCAAGAGCTTGCCAACTGGGGTCTGGACGTACTGGTCCAATTAGCTCAATGCCATAGTCTTGGTCAGAGCTAACTAGCAGTTGTGCATCCACATAGCCAGCATCGACAAAATGCTGACTGGGCAACAAGGATTTTTGTCCTAGTGCCTGATGAATAGTTTCTGTTTGCTCAATATCTGGGATATGGGCTGGTGTTGTTTGCACATGGGTAATCAAATGCACCTGTCCCTGCTCACAAGTTTCGCTCACATGGACCTTATAGCCACGCCAAGTTACAGAACGTTTGTTCCCATAACGAGAATCAGGTTCATAGGGTGAGTCCAGGCGTTTTCCGGCTGGGGGCATCTGGTCACCGGGGCGCAGTTTGACAAGTCCTGAGTCCAGGTAAAATTGAGCTACCCAGTGTTGCCGCAGTCTCTCTACAGCTTCGAGATGGCGCAAACTTGTTGGAGTTTGAGGTTGCCAAAGACGTTCAAGAAGTTCCATCCCATCTTGCCCTACAAGTTCGGCTAAAGCTATCCGTTCTGACTTCTTTTTGGGCAAATGATAATCAGCGATCGCTTTTTTGTAACGCCCATACCAAGCTTCTGGCACCCAGCGTTGTAACCATTCTGGTTCTACTGTGGCAATCGCATTGAGGGCAGCTCGCAACATTTCACCTACAGATTCCAAACGATTGAGGGTGCGTATTGCTGAGAGGACATGGGTAGAATCTGTTCGTTGTTTACTTCTTTGCTTGAGCCAGCCGTTTTGTAATAGATGAGCTAATAATCTATCTAGCAGCAGTTGTTCTGTTTTCCCAGACATCAATCTAGCGCGAAATTCACTTAAGACTGAGTAATCAAATCCACTATCGTTTAATTCTAATCCCAAGGCATATTTCCAATCGATGCGCCCTCTGACAGCTTCCGCCGCTTGACGATCCGTCAGGTCTTCCATAAATTGCATTACGCATACCATTGCTAGTCGCCATGCGCTCCATCCTGGTTGTCCTCGGTCAGGGTAGAGATCTACAAAGTCTTGATCTTGATAGATTTGACCAAGTTCATCTCGCACCCAGATATAAACATTGCCTTTGGGAAAAGCAGCATGAGCCACACGGGCTGTTTGTTCTGGTACGAGCGCTATTGTCTGTTCACCGCGCAACACTCGTAAAACCTCCTCTCACCAGGACCGAATACCTTGATGCTACTTGAACTTTCCAGTTTCGGTATTTGTTTACGAAATGTTTCGCCAACAGCATCAGGCAACGAGACCCAACAAAGTCTGACGGATGTTGGGTCTCGCTATCGCTCTACCCAACCTACATTTTTAGATGTGCCGCGCCAGTAGGACTTGAACAGTTTGCCATCAAGCAAAAAAAGGGGAAGAGAACTAGATTCTCTTCCCCTTTTGTGATTCTGGTTGTTGGCTTTTTGACCCTTTTTGAGCTTCTTACGCAACATCTGAGTTTGCTTTTTCAGTTGTCGGCGTCGAGCAGAGCCACCTTTACCTTTATCGTTTCTTCCTTGGCGACGGGGAGATTCCCACCGCTTGAGTCGTTGTGTCATGAGCGTTGCCTCTTAACTACAGTGGGCGGGGAGAGACTCGAACTCTCATGACCAAAGGTCGCCACATTTTGAGTGTGGTGCGTCTACCAATTCCGCCATCCGCCCTTAGGGGCAACCTCATTATTATAACCTATTTGCTGCTGCTCTAACAAGGACTGATAATTTTGGGAACTAGCCCAACGATCGATTTCTCGCGCCCTTAGCACCGGTACTGGATGAGAAAGTTGAGTAGTTTGGGCTTGCTTGAGCATTTGACCTAGCTCACTATTACTAGCGATATCATAAGCCCTAGCTTGAGCGATAAAGGCATCTAAGTTAAGTTGTGGGGCAAGAGTTGGAGAACCACCAGCCAGTTTCATCAACACCGACATTACCACTCTCGGGTTTTGAGTTGCCAACACCGCAGCGCGATCGCAAGAAAATTCGGCACACCGTAACCACTCTAGCATTTGTTCTCGTACAGTTTGAGCAATTATTGTTCCCCAGTTAGGGATTAAACCAGTAGCTAAAACCAAGATGTTGATGGGAGTCAGGTAAACTCCATGTTCACATTTGAGGTGTCCAAGTTCATGAGCAATAACTGCTTGAATCTCTTCTGGCGTCAGTATCTCAATCAGGGAAGTGTGCAGCACAAGGAAAGGCTGTTTTCCCCGCATCGCAAAGGTATAGGCATTAGGAGATGGATGCTGTTGTACATACATCTGGGGTGATTCCAAGTCCAGAATCTCACAAGCCTCTAACAGTAGCTGATGCAAGTGAGGCAGTTGATTCTTTCCCACCAAGACACTAGCAGCGATATTATTGAGATAAAAAAACTCTTCCGCTATAGGTCCTAGGAGGTTGCGTACTATCAAATCTAGCCCTGGCATCTGCTTGAGAGCATTAGTTGATTCCAAATCTAGGGGATGACGAAAATGGTCTGCCTTGAGACCAAGTAGCGGTGTTTTGTTCATTGGTTATTAGTCATTAGTCATTGGTCAATTGGTAGACAAACTCTCTTTACTTTAAAATAACCAGCTTTTGATGCGATTTAAGCTCTCCCAGTCTGGTTTTCTACTCAATCCGTCTTCAATACTCTCAAACAATTCTTGTCGGATTTCTGGATTAATCGCCATTAGCTGTTTAACCACATCAATGTGTTTACGAACGCCGGTTTGTCCAGTTTCCAACATCGCAATTGCTAAATTAATCCTCGCTTGAGGAGCATTCTGCTCTAACTTGACGCCTTTGAGAGCAGCTTTGTAAGCTTTTTGAGGTTTGTCATCGAGTAAATACAGCCATGCCAGACAACCCCAAGCAGAGGAAAATTTTGGAGTGCGATCGCATATTTCTTGGAAGATGGGAATTAAGGTTTCCGGACCTTCACCTGCTTTATAGCGTTCCAGGCTAGTATCAAAAAGAACAGTAACAGACTCGGTCATAAATTAGGAAAGAGAAAGAGGGAGCTGAAGGTAAGGAAAAAAGGTGTGGTAAGTCTGAGAAATCGGCAAGATCACAACTGTAAGGGATTTTCAAGCTCAGACGCCGAAAGAATTGCCACAACCACAGCTTTGAGTGGCATTGGGGTTAGTGAATTGGAAACCACCTCCAATCATGGCATTACTGTAATCAAGGACTAAACCGTAGAGATAAAGCATACTTTTGGGATCGCAGACAATTTTGAAGCCATCATAATCAAAGACTTCATCTTTATCTCCAACATTACTAGGCTCTTCAAAATCCATCATATAAGACATGCCAGAACATCCTCCTTGACGGACACCAACCCGCAAGTATAGGTCTTTTCCTTGGCTCTCCCTTAGTGCCAATAAATGATTGAGAGCTGCTTGTGTCAATTGGATACCTTTTTTTTGGGGCACACTTGCTTGTGTCATTATTGCTTTGGGACTCCTAAATTGCTCTTGATATATGGACGAAAGGATTCCCTTCTATCTTACTCGTTACCTTGATCTGTTTTGCCCTAATAGCACCCCCACTGACCAGCACCACTCGCTATGAAGGTCAGAAACAAGCCAAATCCTCTTCCCTCCTGCCTCCTGCCCCCTGCCTCCTGCCTTGTTTCTGAAGAGCTACCGCGATCCACTATGATGTTTATCTACCTCTAAGTTGCCAAGCAACAACTTAACTTAAATAGAAGAACCACCTGGAAATTATTGAGGTTTAATAGGAGTATCCCCTCTATTACCCTTTCAATTCGCTGTTCTATTTCCACTAAACTTAGCTATTCTATGTCTGCATTGAATCCCACTACTCGTCGCCGGCTCAAAAGATTACAACAGATGCCCAATGTGTGGGAAGGTGATCGCCGTCCAGTCTTAGCTCTCTCAGATAGGACAAATTTGGATACTGAAGATAGCAGCGAATGCATTTTGTGGGTAGACGGTTCAGAAGGAGTGGTGCGAGCTATGGATATGGTGTCGCCAGAAATGGGACCAGAAGCGATCGTTCGCACTTTGCTGCGGGCAATGGAGCACCCTCATAGTCCAGCAAGACCTGCAAGACCATCCAAGATTGTAGTTCGAGACCGGGAAATTCAGTTTTTTTTACGAGGTGTTGTTCAGGATTTAGATATTACGGTTGAATATGTCCCCAATTTGCCCTTGATTGATGAGTTGTTCCGAGGATTCGAGGAAGTAGCTCTCAACCGACAGCCTAAACTCCCTCCCAAGTATGCCAAACTCCTACAGGAAAAAGCTTATGACCTTTGGCGTGATGGCCCTTGGGAATTGCTAGCTGATCACAATATTCTCTCGATTGAACTAAATCAGTGGGATGTGGCAACCCTATATGCCTCTGTGATGGGAATGCTGGGTATGGAGTATGGAGTTCTGCTATATCGTTCTTTGGATTCCCTTAAGCGCTTTCGGGCATCAGTTTTGGCAGAAGATTCCTTGGAAGAGATGGAACAAGCTTTTTTAGGTCAGGATTGCTTGTTTATTACCTTCGGGCGAATTGATAATGACTTTGAAGCAATGCAAGAAGATGATGATGACATTGATTTAGCTGACCTGTCAATTTCAGAGATTGTGCCCAGCTTTGGTGTAGTGCATCCTTTTGAGGGCATGCGCTCATTTCTCTATGAGGAAGAAGCGATCGCAGTTTACTTCGCCCTAGAAGCTATTCACAGGTTTTTCCAAGCTTCATATGAGCAGTTGGACGAAGACTCCTTTCCAGCAATTACTAAGCGCTACCGCATTCCCTTACCTTTGGAAACAGAGTCCAAATCAACAGTTACAGTCAAAGTTGCCACTATGCCTGAGTTAGCAGCTCAGTTGTGGGATATGGCTGAGACATTGGAGGAGGAGGACGAAGTTGAAGAAGCAACAATGGCGGTACCCCTAAGGGATGATTTGGTACCCAAAGATGCCTTCCTTAGTCTGGGAATGATGCCTTGGGATAGTTTAGAAAAGTTGCGCTCTAATATAGCTTGCTATCAGTCTCAAAATATCAAGACGGTAGGGGAAGGAATGCCCGTGATTTTGATTCAAACTACCCGTCCCAAAGCCAAGGTGCTGATTGAGCAGATCCAATCTGCAGGGGGTCTCAAAGGAATTTGCTTTAATCCAGGGGAAGATCCATTTGAAGGAGAGAGTTATGATTTGGGTATTCTCCAAACAGAAAATAGTAACATGTACTTGTTTGGAGAGTTTCCGGAAGCAGACCCTACCCATGTAGCTGCTCGCAAGAAGTGGGATCAGCGATGTAAACAAATTAAGGGCTATTGCGGTTTAATCATTGCTATGGGTTTGACGGGAGCATCTCGCGGCAATCCCAAACATCGGGACATGATGGCTCTATTTGAAGCGCGATCCCTTTCAGCCAAGGAATTGGGATTGGGGATGCTTCAGCTAATGCCTCAGTTTGAGTTTGAGTAGTAATACTAATTTTTTAATCCGGTTTTAAGGATTTTTAGATGAATCTGCTTTCCTTTCTTGGGCGCTACTCATGGAAAACGGTAGCGGTAGCGATCGCTACTGGCTTTGTGAGCGGTGGTAGTAGTGCTGGACTGATTGCCGTGATTAGTCGTGTCTTTAGCCAAGACAATTCTTCCTCCCCGACATTAATCGTCTGGGGTTTTGTGGGATTGACTGTAGTGGCACTAATGACCAGTATCATTACCCGAGTGATACTGATTTACCTCTCTCAAGACGCAATTTTCCAACTACAGATGCGTCTGAGCCGTCAAATTCTCTCCTCGGAGTTAAGTCATCTAGAACAGTTGGGTTCCCCTCGCTTGTTGGCAACCTTGACAGAAGATGTTCAAACAATTGCTAACGCTGTGTTTGTTGTACCATTCCTCTGTATTAATGTAGCCATTGTTGTTGGTTGTCTGTTTTACATTAGTTGGCTCTCCTGGAAAGTACTGCTGATGGTTTTGGGCTTATCAGCGATCGCAATGGGTAGTTGCAGGGTACTTTTGAAAAAAGGAAGGCAGTTACTTGCCCTTGCTAGAGAAGAGCAAGATTTGCTATTCAAGCATTTCCGTACAATAACCGAAGGTGTTAAGGAACTCAAGCTGCATTATCAGCGGCGTCAAGATTTCCTCAGCGAAGAGCTACAAGTAACAGCTACCAAGTTCCGTAGTCATAACGTTTACGGTCTAACCCTGTTTGCTGCCACCGATAGTTGGGGTAAGTTCATCTTTTTTTTTGCAGTCGGCTTCGTCATGTTTGTTCTTCCCAATTGGGTTGTCATCGACTCTCAAACCCTCTCTGGTTATGTCTTGACTTTTACGTACCTAATTGGACCAATGGAAAATATTGTTAACAAACTTCCTATCCTTAGTAAGGCTAACGTCGCCTTGCATAAAATTGAGACTCTTGGCTTATCCCTAGCCAGTCGAGCAGAGTTAGCAACTGTTCCCCCTCAGATTTTATCTTCCTGGCACTTTTTAGAACTCAAAGGGGTAACTCATACTTACTACAGTGAGCAAGAAGATATTAACTTTACCCTTGGTCCAATTGATCTGAGGTTACAACCAGGAGAAGTAGTATTTATCATTGGTGGTAATGGCAGCGGTAAATCTACCCTAGCCAAGCTGATTGCCGGACTCTACACTCCCGAATCGGGAGAAATTTGGTTAGATAAGCAGCCCATTAACCAACAGAATCGAGAGTGGTATCGCCAATATTTTTCAGTAGTTTTCTCGGATTTCTATTTGTTTGAGCGACTTCTAGGGTTAGAGCAAATTGATTTAGATACTCAAGCCCAAGAGTATCTTCAGCAACTCCAGCTTGAGCATAAAGTTAAAGTCGAACACAGAAAACTTTCCACTACTGCTCTGTCTCAAGGACAGCGTAAACGACTAGCTCTACTTACAGCTTACCTGGAAGACCGACCGATTTATCTGTTTGATGAGTGGGCAGCCGATCAAGATCCAATATTTAAGGACATCTTTTATACCGAGTTTCTACCCAAGCTTACAGAGCAAGGCAAAATGGTGCTGGTTATTAGTCATGATGACCACTACTTTCATTGTGCAGACCGAATTGTCAAGTTGGACTACGGTCAAGTAGAGTATGATAGCCAACAGCATCGGTGAATATGGGCAATTAATAAACTCTTGTGTAGACCTACTCTGCCCACGAAAATAAAGTGGGCGATCAGGTTATACTAAATCCGGTTATGAAAACCCACTTATACTAAATCCGGCTATGAAAACCCACGGTTAAATGCTGCATAGAGTGTTAGGGGGGTATGGAAACCGGATTTAGTATTAAAGGGGTACGAACTCGGTAAAATGGCGTATTTGAATTTGGCTATTGTGGAGCAACTTACTCTTGAGTATTTTGAGAGCTTAGATGAGTTAGAACAGGAGTTAGCAAAAAGATGTTGCTTTCTTCAAGAAGAAATGCGTTCTGAAATTCAGAATTTAACCAACTATCATTGGTTAAACTATGCTTAATTGATAATCACTTCAGGCAGATGCATGTTGCTTGAGGCAATTTTCACCTGAGTAGTGGGGATCTGGTGCATCACGAGCGAGATTTGCGATCGCACTCAGAGATTAGTGAGCCGCATACGCGGGTACCGTTGGCTTAGCCTCTAGTAGAAAAGGCAATCGCAGTCTTGGAAAACCCCAGTACAACACCTGTACTTTGAACATAAATTATACCGGTTCTATTGTAACCGGATTTGGTATTACACACTTATACAGCAAGCCCTAAATAACTTTCATATCGATCAGTTGTTTTTTGCTGACTTATTCAGCAAACCCTAGATATCCAGGCGAGTAAGGGGCTGTGAAAAAGTAACTGTTCTTTTAGGGTGGGCAAAATAAAGATCTTCAACAATTGAACTGATAGATTACCTGTTTTTGCCCACCCAAGCTCTCATACCAAATCCGCTTGAGAAAAAAGGTGTTCGTTCGCCCCCTAAATCCCCCAATTCTGGGGGACTTTAAATTATGTTTCACCTGCTCTGAGAACCGGATTTGGTATCAGCTATATTTGCAAGACAAATAGAAATTAAATGTGGAACAGCTTATCAACGGAATAATAATTCAATCTCCCAGTTCACTCCTCAGCTTCATCCTGGTTACTAGCTTCTAAAGGCTCACTGTCAAAAATAACCAACAACTGATTAGTAAGAAAGCTCAACGCTTACCATTAGTCACTCGCTCAATTAAAGCCACAACAGCAGAGCGAGTGAGCTTCTCTTGACCATTATCTAAAACATCAAGAGTCGCATGAGCCAAAGTCAGGGGAATTTTGCAAAAGCCTAAAACTGGTCCGTTCGGTAGGGCATTAGTATAGGCATCAGCAAGGGCTAGATTTCGACGTGCGTAGGTTTGCATATGATCTTCAGTCCAGCCGTCGGGGAAGAAATTGACTCCTCTTACTCTGTCCTCCTTGTAGTTCCGTAAAATGTTGACAGCTTGTAAGCCTCTACCAAAACCAACAGCATGGAGACGGTTAGTTTGGGTACCATCATACCAAACCCACAAGTCAGAAAGTAACAAACCTACTGCACCTGCTACTCCAAAGGTATAACGATTTAAATCAGCTTCTGTATAAATTTCCCAGTTCTGTTCAGCCCAGTAAGCCATTCTATCTGCCATTGCCGCTGTAGCATCCCAAATCCGAGGTGCAATGGTCTCAGGTGCTAATTTTGCCCATTCTCCCACTCTAACGGTTACTTCTGGTAATTGACTTTCCTGCCTACTAAATCCTAAGAATAGTTCATCAAGGGTGAAGCCATCAACCGCAGCCTGTAAGGTTGTGCTAATCGTACGCAACAGATTTGCCTTTGTGAAGTTATCGAGTTGAGGATGATCTTCAATTTCATCAATGGCACGCATACAAAGATAGGCTGATGCCACTGCTTCCTTTAGTCTTGGAGGTAAACGATTGATAGGGATGTAAAAAGTCCGACTAGTTTCTTTAAGAATTTCAAATGCATCTTTACAGACATTCATCTATTCAGCTCCTCACACAAACTCGTTTTATAGCATACATTTCCCCAACCAATAAGACTCCATATAGGGAAATAGCCTATCTAGCCACATAGACCAATGAGAACAGGTAAAGTTTCATCAAACCATAGCAGCTTGTATTCAGTGCGATACTAGTGGCTGATTGCTAAGCTAAACCACATTTAAATCACCTAATTTAACAGCTGAGATCCTTGTCTAGCTTGAAATAGTTAGGAAAACTTAGATGTGGAAAAGCTTACTTGTTCTTGGAGTTAACTGCTAAACAATTACTGCGGCATTGCAGTTATTTTGCTTTGAGCTGTCGATGTTTCCTCTGGTTCTGTGTCATCCTGTACTCGCTTTAGTTTAGCTCCCAAATTCCGCAACTTCTCCTCCAGATTTTCGTAACCTCTGTCTAAATGATGCAATCCCTTAATCGTGGTTTTCCCTTCTGCAGCTAAACCTGCCAATATTAATGCTGCCGATGCTCGTAAGTCAGTTGCCATTACAGGAGCCCCAGATAGTATTGGCACTCCTCGGACAATTGCATTATTACCTTTGACACGAATATCTGCACCCATGCGATTAAGCTCTGCAACATGACGCAGACGATTTTCAAACACCGTTTCAGTAATGACGCTGTCTCCTTCACTCAAAGTTAACAATGCCATGAATGGTGCTTGCATATCGGTGGGAAACCCTGGAAAAGGCAAAGTTTCAAGATCTGTTGCTTGTATTGTGTCAGGAACAATCCGTAGGCGATTTGTCCCCTCCATAATCACCTTGGAACCAATTTCTCGCAGCTTGGCAATAACAGCACTAAGATGATCTGGTATTACAGGGGCAAGGGTAATTTCTGAGTGGGTAATGGCACCGGCAACCAATAATGTCCCTGCCTCAATACGATCTGGAATAATCGAATATTCCACAGAATGTAAGCTAGGAACACCAGAAATGATGATCGTGTTTGTGCCAGCACCACGAATTTTTGCTCCCATCGCTCGACAAAAATTGGCCAAATCTGCTACTTCTGGCTCTTGGGCAGCATTTTCAATCGTTGTCTCTCCTTCTGCGAGTGTCGCCGCCATCATTAGGGTTTCTGTGGCACCCACACTTGGGTAATCTAAGTAGATTTTTGCCCCCTTCAACCTTTTGCTACCACTTCCACTGACATAGGCATGAACCATACCATGTTCAATATGTACTTGGGCTCCCATGGCTTGTAAACCACGAACATGGAGATCTACAGGTCTAGCACCAATTGCACAGCCTCCAGGTAGGGGTATTCGTACAACTCCTAACCTTGCTAGCAGTGGACCAATGGCAAAAAAGCTAGCTCGTAGTTGGCTGACCAACTCGTAGGGGGCAGTGGAGTATCCAAGATGGCTAGCATTGATGTCCAAGATATCACCATTTCTTTCTAGCTTGATACCCAGAGCACAGAGAATTTCACTCATCTTCCGGATGTCTACTAGATCAGGGACATTGTGCAGTCGGCAATCTTGAGGACAAAGTAAGGCTCCTGCCATAATTGCCAAGGCGGAGTTTTTGGCTCCGCTAATTTTTACTTGTCCACTCAGGGAAGCTCTGCCCCAAATCTGTAAAACCGATTGGTTTTCTTTGGGCAGAGAGTCAGTATCTTTCAGGATCACAGAGTGATTAATGGGTCTAACCTCCAGAATCAGTGGAATACTTTGCATTTTTTAAAATTTGCTACTGATTCTACCTGAAAGATGGTAAATGTCTAGATTTGTAATCAAGATGATTGGCCTGAAAATCTATTATTATACCTTGTTATAGTTTGTGTATCTGAACGAAGAGAGTGACTTTCCCAAGCATCCGAGTAAAGCTACGCTACAGCCTCAACTCGTTTACGTGATAAGTTGACGAATGTGATCGATTGCTGCATGATAATAAACTGCAAAGGAAATTAACACAGCACAAGCGGAACTGGCGGAATTGGTAGACGCGCTAGATTCAGGTTCTAGTGTTCGCAAGGACTTCCGGGTTCAAGTCCCGGGTTCCGCATACCAATTTTGGATTTTGGATTCGCCGTCGATTCTAAAAGCTAAAATTGTTATGCTCACAAGTATTCAAAACCCTCTGATAAAAACAATTAGGAAGCTGCATAAAGCTAAGGGAAGGCGGGATGAGCAATTATTTTTGCTGGAGGGTACGCACCTGTTGGAAGAAGCTTGTGCAGTCGATTACCCCTTGGTAAATGTTTGCTGTACACTGGAGTGGCAGGAACGTCACCAGCAACTTTGGCAAGATGTCACTAGTCAGTGTCAAAGAGCAGAATTAGTCAGTCAGTCTGTGCTCAAAGCGATCGCGACTACAGTCCAACCTGATGGCGTGGTAGCAACGGCGAAACGAACTCTAATTTCCACCAATTGTTCTACATCCCTATCTCTCGGCTTAGCTTTGGAGACGGTACAGGATCCAGGTAATCTGGGAACAATAATTAGGACTGCTGTAGCTGCTGGTGCTGAGGGTCTATGGCTCAGTAGTGATAGTGTGGATTTAGATAACCCGAAAGTGTTGAGAGCTTCAGCTGGTCAATGGTTCCGGCTACCAATGACAGTGAGCAGAGATTTAAAAGATCTAGTTTGCCAGTGTCAGGCTCAAGAGATACAGGTAGTAGCAACTGTACCTGATGCTACTATGAGCTATTGGGATATCAACTGGCAATGTCCCACATTGATTCTGCTGGGTAATGAAGCAGCGGGGTTGGGACCTGAATTGGCTGCCCTAGCAGATGAACAAGTCAAAATTCCCCTTATGCCAGGAGTAGAATCTTTGAATGTAGCGATCGCTGCTGCTCTAATGTTGTATGAAGCTCAACGCCAGCGTTTAGATACACTTGAAAAAAATATCCTATTTCACTGAAGGCAAGTAAGCAGTGAGATGGGGAGCTGGGGGAAACACTTACCCATTCCCGATTCCCAATTCCCAAACAACAAAACTTAAACATCACCAAAAATTTCATCAAGCTCAGCAGCAGCTTCTTCTAGAAGCTTGGCATCAGTTGATGAGTCAACGGATAGTTCCCCTGATTGCTGTGAATCTGATTCTGTAGTTTGACTCCCTTGTGTCAAGATATCTTGTAGTTGATCGAGAGATTCTGCAAAATCCCTGGAGGCAGCAATCCTCTTTTCTTGATGCTCATGCATGATGTTTAATTCCCTCCCCTCTTACTTCTACTTGGGGAACGCACAATATAAAACTTCTACGATACAACAGAGTCTTCAGGAAATTTTGGACAAAAAGGGAGTAGGGAGTAGGGAATAAGAAACAATATTTTTTCTTCCATTCATACCCAATCCGCCTATTCTATCCCTGTTATCTTCTTCCCCAGCTCCCCCAGCTTTCTCAAAACGGGGGTATCTAACGGATTTGGTATCAATTGGGGGCGCGAAGCGCTCCTGGGGAGCTCTTCAGTGAGAAAATAGTTGCGCTCATTGATTAGTCATGTTGAAAATAAGGAGGGCAATACAGATTGAGTAGGGAGATAGATGTGAGTGAAGCATTTGATTACGATTTGGTGATTATCGGTGCTGGTGTCGGCGGACATGGCGCTGCCTTACATGCAGTCAGCTGTGGATTGAAAACCGCTATTATTGAGGCTGCTGAAATGGGTGGAACTTGCGTCAATCGAGGCTGTATCCCATCAAAAGCCTTATTAGCAGCATCTGGTAGGGTAAGGGAGTTGCACAACACTCACCATCTCAAATCCTTGGGAATCCAAGTTGGAGGGGTTGCATTTGACAGACAAGTGATTGCTAATCACGCTGGCAATCTGGTTGCCAAGATTCGCGGGGATTTGACCAATAGCCTTAAACGCTTAGGTGTTGATATAATCCAGGGCTGGGGCAAAATCGCTGGTTCACAAAAAGTAGCAATCACTACAGACAGCGGGGAAAAGATACTCTCTGCCAAAGATATTATTCTGTCTACTGGTTCAGTGCCCTTTGTCCCTCCAGGAATTACCATTGACGGCAAAACAGTTTTTACTAGTGATGATGCCCTCAAATTAGAGTGGCTGCCAGATTGGGTGGCAATTATTGGCAGTGGTTATATTGGCTTGGAGTTTGCCGATGTTTATACGGCGTTGGGTAGTGAAATTACCATGATTGAGGCTCTAGATCATCTGATGCCAACCTTTGACCCGGATATTGCTAAGCTGGCAACAAGAGTTCTAATTAATCCCAGAGATATTGAAACGAAGGTGGGGATGCTAGCAATAAAAGTTATTCCTGGCTCACCGGTAGTGATTGAACTAGCTGATGCTAAAACCAAAGAAGTAGTAGATGTATTGGAAGTAGATGCCTGCTTGGTAGCAACTGGTAGGATTCCTGCTACCAAGGATGTGGGACTAGATGTTGTCGGTGTAGAAACAAATCGGCGAGGCTTTATCCCTGTAGATGATACGATGGCAGTGTTATCACAGGGAGAACCAGTACCTAACCTCTGGGCAATTGGTGATGCTACCGGTGAAATGATGCTAGCTCATGCCGCATCAGCTCAAGGTATTACCGCAGTGGAAAATATTTGTGGGCGTCACCGTAGTGTAGATTATCGCAGTATTCCGGCTGCCGCATTTACCCATCCAGAAATCAGCTATGTAGGTTTAACCGAACCACAGGCGAAGGAGTTGGCAGCACAAGAAGGATTTAAAGTAGCCTCTGTGCGATCATACTTTAAGGGCAATTCTAAAGCGATCGCAGAAGGGGAAGCAGATGGTATAGCTAAGGTAATTTACCGCAAAGATACGGGAGAAGTCCTCGGTGTCCATATCCTGGGTATTCATGCTTCAGATTTAATTCATGAGGCATCTGTGGCAGTCGCCAATCGTCAGTCAGTTAATACCCTGGGTTATTTAGTCCATGCGCATCCCACTCTATCAGAAGTATTGGACGAAGCTTACAAGCGAGCAATGACCATCAACTAATAACCAATGACCAATAACCAATATGTTTGTTATTTTTAAACGAAATGACAAACAACCAATAACCAACAACTAACAACTAATTGATGCAAATTCGCCGACGTCCACCCAACCCAGCGATTAACCTCGATGTACTTCGCTATCAAGTAGCTCTTCCAGATGCTGAACCACGCCATATCTTGGAAAAAATTGTCTGGCATAAAGAAACCGAAGTTGATCAGATGCGGGGGCGTCTTCCCTTGGCAGAGTTACGCAAACGAGTGCAAACAGCACCCGCTGCTCGTGATTTTATCCAAGCTCTCAGAGCAGGAAAAACAAATCCTGCCCTTATTGCAGAGGTAAAAAAGGCATCTCCGAGTAAAGGGCTTATTCGTGAAGATTTTGACCCAGTGGCGATCGCTAAGTCATACCATCAAGGAGGTGCTAGTGCGATATCAGTGCTGACAGATAAAAAATTCTTTCAGGGTAGTTGGGAAAATTTAGCACTTGTTCGTGCTGCCATTGATTTACCAGTTTTATGTAAGGATTTCATCATATATCCTTACCAGATATATCTTGCCCGCACTAAAGGAGCAGATGCGGTTCTGCTAATTGCTGCAATTCTCTCAGATCAAGATCTTCAGTACTTCATCAAAATTACCAAGGGTTTGTCAATTACACCCTTGATCGAAGTCCATAATCTATCAGAATTAGACCGCGTATTATCCTTGGATGAGGTTACCCTAGTAGGTATCAACAATCGCAACCTGGAAGACTTTTCCGTTGATCTGCAAACCACTAACCAACTTCTAGCAGCGAGGAGTGACAAACTGCAAGAGCGTGGGATTCTGGTCGTTAGTGAATCTGGGTTGCATAATTGTGGGGATCTCAATAGTGTGGCATCTGCGGGTGCTGATGCTGTTTTGATCGGTGAGTCATTAATGAAACAGCCTGACCCAAAAATCGCGATCACTAATCTGTTTGCCAATTTGTAAGTTGTAACTCACGAATAAAGTCAATGGCGTTAGTGTTTACTCCTAGCCAAACGGTAGCCCTTAGGAAATAAGCGTTATCGTAGGGGTAATGAGGGACAAGGAGCAACTATGTCCGTAAGATCTCACAAACTATGCTCAACTGTTAGGGTTAGCTTGGGTAATTTCTAGATTTGTCCATTTGAGGTAAACCAGGTTTCATGGAGCCACTCCCCCTTCCATCTTATGTCCACTACGAACTACTACTCCAACTACTAGAGCGCCAAACTTTGTTTGCTGCTAATCAACAGCCAGTGGTTCGAGAACAAGTTCAGCAGCTGATTATCACCCTTCGCAAAGCTCTAGCTCAGCAAAAGCAACTAGAAGACAGTTGTCAAAGGAACAACATACCGATTGAGTATCGTTGGTCCCTCAACAGTGTTGGGTTGGAGTCAGAATACTCAACGGATGTTTTTCCCCTAGATCATCAAAAACCCGAAATTAGTAATTAAGTTGTTGTTTATTATTAGTAATTTGTTTATAAACAACTATTAATGACTCAGAGACCTTAATCTAAGAATAGTTGGGGTCACCAGAAACTTTCGGCTAATAGGAAGCGAAAAAAATATTAAGAGGAGGAAGAAATGAACGACAAGCTCATGCTGATGATTCCTGGTCCAACGCCAGTACCGGAACAAGTATTATTGGCTCTGGCTAAGCATCCCATAGGGCACCGTAGCGGCGAATTTAGCCAAATCATGGCAGAGGTAACCCAAAACCTCAAATGGCTACATCAAACTGAAAATGATGTTTTGACTTTAACAGTCAGTGGCACTGGGGCGATGGAAGCTGGCATTATTAATTTTTTGAGTCCAGGCGATCGCGTTTTGGTGGGAAGTAATGGTAAATTTGGCGATCGCTGGTCTAAGATGAGTACTGCCTTTGGTTTAGAGGTGGAGACTATTACCGCTGATTGGGGAAAACCTTTAGACACTGAGCAGTTTAAAGAAAAGTTGGTTGCTGACACCGACAAGACTATCAAAGCAGTAATTGTCACTCACTCAGAGACTTCTACTGGTGTCCTTAACGACATAGAAACCATTAATCGCTGCGTCAAAGAGCACGGCGAAGCTTTAATGATTGTTGATGCGGTTACCAGTTTAGGGGCATTTAATTTGCCCATAGATGATTGGGGCTTGGATGTAGTTGCCTCTGGTTCTCAAAAAGGTTATATGATTCCTCCAGGACTAGGATTTGTCTGTGTTAGTCCCAAAGCCTGGGAAGCCTATAAAACAGCCAAACTGCCACGGTTCTATCTGGATTTGGGAGCCTATAGTAAAACTGCCAAGAAAAATAGCAATCCTTTTACCCCCCCAGTAAACTTGATCGTAGGGCTACAAATGGCGTTGCGTATGATGCAACAAGAAGGCTTAGAATCGATCTTTGAGCGCCATCAGCGCCTGATGAAGGCGACTCGTGCTGCGGTAAAAGCTCTCAATTTACCTTTATTCAGTCCAGATGAGTATGCTAGTCCTGCAGTTACCGCTGTGGCTCCAGTATCAGTTGAGGCAGAACAAATCCGCACTGTGATGAAAAAGCACTTCGATATTGCTCTGGCTGGAGGACAAGATCACCTTAAAGGTAAAATTTTCCGTATCGGTCACCTCGGCTTTGTTAGTGATCGCGATATTCTCACCGTTATTGGTGCTCTCGAAACGACTCTCCAGGAATTGGGAGATAATTCGGTAACGCCTGGTGCTGGGATTGCCGCTGCTGCAAAGGTATTTGCTCAATCTTGATAAATATCTTGATAAATCTTGGTTAGTTACCCCCTTTAAATGATGCTCAAGGGGTAAATTAACCAAGATTCATTTATAAAAAGGGGATTTGTTCTCAGTGTCCGTTTCTCAACAACCATCCTGGCAAATCAAGTTACTCTATGACGGTCAATGTCCGTTATGTGTGCGAGAGGTCAACTTTTTGAAAAAACGCGATGCTAATCGAGGAAAAGTGGCATTCGTAGATATTGCAGACGATAACTATACTCCCGAAATCCATGGCGGGATCGACTTTGAAATAGCAATGGGGCGAATTCATGCTGTACTTCCCGACGGCACTATCATCAAAAATGTGGAAGTCTTTCGTAGAGTCTACGAAATCCTGGGCATGGGATGGATCTATGCTGCCACTAAGCTACCTGTGATTGGTTGGATTGCGGATACATTATACAAAATTTGGGCTGATTGGCGACTGGCTCTAACAGGACGCCCAAACTTAGCAACTATTATTGCCGATCGCCAGCAACGAATTGAATGTAACACGCTCGAACGTTGCCGATTGAACAACGATGATGATTGAGTTACAACTGAGGTTGGAAACTATTGATGCATGTGCCGGAAACAAACTCTACAGACACAATACCTGAACCAAGCCTCTACGAAACAGATTTCTATGCCTGGACGCAGGAACAAGCATCTTTACTCCACAAACATCGGTGGAGTGAACTTGACTTACTTAATCTAATTGAGGAGATTCAATCTTTGGGGAAACAGCAACGCCAGGAACTGCGAAATCGTTTAAGCGTGCTGATTGGACATTTACTGAAATGGGAGTACCAACCACAACACAGGAGTCGCAGTTGGCTGGCAACAATTCGGGTGCAGCGTCGTGATACGTTACGGTTACTCAAAGATAACCCAAGCCTCAAGTCCCACCTAGAGAATGCATTGTTGGAAGCTTACGAGAATGGCAGAGATTTAGCAATGGGAGAAACTAATTTGCCTAGTGAGACTTTTCCCAAGAATTGTCGCTACAGTTTGATGGAAATTTTAGACAATAGCTTTTATCCTGGGGAAGCCAGTGAGCTAGTAAGAGAATTGGAGTAGAGTTTGGATTTTGTTTTTGACACTCCCCATGCCTTTAGGCATGGGGATTCTTGCTTTAGTCACTGTATGCCATAGCATTAAAGAGTTGCAGCTATCTCAATCATATAATCTGAGAATGCGATCGCAACATCTACTCCCATCTAACATCAACCCAAAATGTAGCAATAGCACTAAGCTAGGAAGATAGCAAAGTGCATAAATCAGCATGGCAAGGAGAGACATCTACCACGATACAGTTAAGCGTGCCTTACAAAAGGATGGCTGGACAATTACCCATGATCCATTTCCACTTCAAATAGGCAAGAAGCGCTTATTTGCTGATCTTGGTGCAGAGCGTCTCATTAGTGCTGAAAAAGGACTCCAAAAAATTGTTGTTGAAGTCAAGAGTTTTGTCGGACAGTCTGATGTCAAAGATTTGGAGCAGGCTTTGGGGCAGTATGTCCTCTATCGCCAAATCCTTAATGAAATAGGTGCTATAGAACGAATTCTCTATCTTGCTGTTTCTCGTCCTACCTTCAACAGCGTGTTTACCATAGAATTAGGACAAGTCTTACTAAAGAACCAAATTATTAGGTTGATTGTCTTTGATGATGAATGTGAAGCGATCGCACTATGGATACCAAATTAAACTACCGAAACATCATCAAAAAAATTCTACAAGAACACGCCCAATATCGAGCTTCTTTGCCTGACAGTTATGATTCTCAAGTTCTATTTGATGACAAGCGAGAACGCTACTTAGTTTTAGATATCGGTTGGGATGATGACAAGTATCTACACGCCACGCCGATTCACCTGGATTTGATGGGTGATAAAATTTGGATTCAATATGATGATACAGAGGAAGGGATTGCTTCGGATTTAGTAGAAGCAGGAGTTCCCAAAGAAGATATTGTACTTGGTTTTCGCCATCCCAAAATCCGGGAATATACAGGTTTTGCAGTAGCTTGACAGCATTACATTCAGTCAAGTATGGGCAGGTATTGATTGAAAAAGCGTGAAGCAAAACTCAGTAGCAAAGGAGTTGCTTGATTGCTCCTGTTGAGTGAAACGCGATCGCACTGTGAGATCATTAAATACGATGAAAGGCAATTAATGAAGTTTTAACAAAATGGGACAAGATCATAAGTCAACAGTCGTCATTACGGGTGCCTCTTCGGGGGTGGGTTTATACGCTGCGAAAGCTCTTGCTAATAGGGGATGGCATGTGGTGATGGCTTGTCGGAATCTCCCTAAGGCGGGGAGTGCTGCTCAATCGGTGGGAATGCCTCCAGACAGCTACACGATTATGCCTCTCGATTTGGGCTCCTTAGGGGGTGTGCGACTTTTTGTGCAAACTTTTAGGGAAAGTCGCAAGTCTTTGGATGCTTTGGTGTGCAATGCTGCTATCTATATGCCTTTACTAAAAGAGCCATTGCGAAGCCCAGAAGGCTATGAGTTAACTGTTACCACTAATCACCTCAGTCATTTCTTGTTGTGCAATCTTATGCTTGAGGATCTTAAGCAGTCAACTTTTGAGGATCGGAGGCTCGTTATTTTAGGAACTGTCACCCACAATCCTGATGAATTGGGAGGAAAGATTCCACCACGTCCTGATTTGGGAGATTTGAAAGGCTTTGCAGAAGGCTTTAAAGAGCCAATCTCTATGATTGATGGCAAGAAGTTTGAACCAGTCAAAGCTTACAAAGACAGCAAAGTTTGCAACGTGCTGACTATGCGGGAACTGCATCGGCGCTATCATGAGTCAACTGGCATTACCTTCAGTTCTCTCTATCCCGGTTGTGTTGCTGATACACCACTGTTCCGCAACCACTATCCCCTATTCCAAAAAATCTTTCCGTGGTTCCAGAAGAATATTACTGGGGGCTATGTGTCTCAGGAGTTGTCTGGTGAGCGGGTAGCGGCAGTGGTTGCTGATCCTGAATATCGTCAATCTGGTGCTTATTGGAGTTGGGGTAACCGCCAGAAGAAAGATCGCAAGTCTTTTGTTCAAAAAGTTTCTCCCCAAGCTCGTGATGATGAAAAAGGTAATCTTATGTGGGAGTTAAGTAATCAACTAGTTGGACTTGCTACGTAAGGCTTGCTGATAAAGTTACATGGGAATCCTTGGGGAAGTAATGAGCGCCTGACGACTCAGGAAACAGGGAGCAGGGAGTAGAGCCATTCCCAATTCCCAAACAACTATTTAACCTGTGCGACTATTGTGCGATGACGGGGACTGTTAGGAGTAATTTGTGGTGACTCAAAACCAGCTTCAATTAAGGTTTGCTCAATATCCAAAGTAAAATACTCATCCAAGTATGGTTCAGTACTCTTGAGTAAAGTCAAAATGTAGGGAGGCATTTTCGCAAAAACTTCAGACTGAGGATTCATATCCATAATAGTTAGATAACCACCGGGACGTAGTAAACGCCGTGCTTCCTGAATAATTTCCTGAGATGCCTGCTGGGGAAGTTCATGAAACATCAGGCAGGAAGAAACTAAGTCAAAGGAAGCATCTGGTAATCCTGTTGCTTCAGCAGCAGCATGTTTCCAATTAATTTGAGCATCCTGTTGCTGGGTACGGTACTGTGCTACAGCTAAATAGTAAGGAGACAAATCTACACCAGTAACCTTTGCTTGGGGATAAATCCGTTGCAGAGCAAAGGTACTCATGCCTACACTACAACCGAGATCTAAAATATTTTGGGGTTCGATAGTAACTTGCTCTTTAACCACATCATGATAACTTTGGCGCAGTTTAGGATCGCCTTGCACACCAGCTTCAGGCCAAATCTTAGCATGGACAGCATAGGCAGCAGATTCTACTTCCCAAGCTGCTTCCCAGTTGAGATTGCCATGTTCGTAAGCATGGAAGGAGCACAAATAGTAATCTGGGTAGGTTAATTGAGGGCTTTTTACTTGAGCAAGTTGAGTTTCCCAGTCAAGCTTACGCAACTCCTCTACTTGTTTTCTCCAAGGTACTCCCATCTTTTCGGCTCGCTTAATCATCATGTTACGAGCTTGATACTTAGCTAAGTTGGCTAAGGGCTTTATTGAAAGTATGCTATTGACAATCTGGGAGACTATTCTGTCAGTAGGAGCAGTGTTTACGGTAGTGGTCATAAAAAGGTTTTATAAAATAAAAGACTAGGCATTGCCTATCCTACCGTATATTGATATTAGACTTTCGCAAGAGCTCCCATATGGTTACGGTAGCTGCGAGAGAATGTGAATTAAGAGCGGCGCTGTTGCGAGTAGGATAATTTCAAGAGCAGCGATTACCCACCAGCGGATTATTTGGTAATTCAATTGCATATTCTCTCCTGTTGAAAACTCTCTAAAGTTTGCTCACCGATTATTGCTGAGATTCCTAAAACTCCTAATTTTACAACCATCGCCCTTCTTGGTTAAAACAAGAAGGGCGATTATTTATATGTATACTATTTGCATCCCTTCAGCTGCTTGTTCAGGAATATAGCTGTAAAGAACTTGTAAGAAACTAGTAAAAATAGAGTAAAGTTGGCTGCTCTTTTGAAGTCATAAGCGTCTGACTAAGAAAAGCTTTAAACATAAATCTGGTTTCGGTTGCGGTTTTATTCAGTAAACGCTATTTAAAAGTAAGAGAAAGGAGCAAAATTTACCCTGTTCCCAATTCCCAATTCCTAATTCCCAATTCCCAAGTTCCCAATTATGAATCAAAATCTGAAACCGTACCTACATTACTTGATGCTAATTGGAGTGATTGTCTTGGGAGGAGTTTTGAGATTTTGGTATCTGGACTTGAAACCCCTCTGGCTAGACGAAGTAATTACCGCTTTATTCAGTCTAGGGCAAAACTATGATGACTTGCCTCTCGAGGCGATGTTTCCCCCCTCGATGCTAAAGGCAATTTTTACCTTCAAAGCAAATGTCAGTTGTACAGAAATTGCTGAAAACCTTGCTAATCAATCAACTCATCCTCCTCTGTTTTTTTGTTTAATGCATGAGTGGTTGAATTGGGTAATGCCGTTAGACGAATCTCTGAGTTGGAAATTGCGATCGCTACCAGCTTTAATGGGGGTGATGGTCATACCAGGGATTTACTGTCTTAATCGCCTTGCTTTCTCGCGAGCTGCGGGATTAATGGGAGCTGCTTTTATGGCTGTTTCTCCCTTTGCTGTTTATCTCTCTCAGGAAGCACGTCACTACACCCTACCAGTACTATTAATTACCCTAGCACTAGTAGCATTATTGTTAATTCAGCATGAGCTTCATTACCGACAGCAATCACCACCATTAGTGATGTGGTTGTCTTGGGGGATGGTGAATAGCATCGGTTGCTATGTCCACTATTTTTTTCTCCTCGCTTTCATTGCTCAGTTGCTAACTCTTATTGGACTAATGTACTGGCGACGAAACTGGTTACCTAGTGGTAGTTGGGTGTCAGTGATGCTAGTAGTGGGGGGAGTAACAGTGAGCTATCTGCCTTGGTTACCAGTTCTGTTGAGAGATTTTGGGAGTCCACAAACCACCTGGCTCCCACAACCGCAAAACATTGCACCCCTATACCAAACTCTCATAGCTTGGCTAACGATGGTGATTGCTCTACCTGTAGAAAGTCAGCCATTGTGGATTCAGATACCGTTTGTATTGTTAACCCTCGCATTTGGTAGTTGGATAGGCTGGCAATTTTTCCAGGGAGTAAAGCAACTGTGGCAGCAACCCCAAACCCAGCTAGCCACTCTCACCCTGTTAGGTTTCATCTTCGTTGTTATGCTGCAATTTGTGGCGATTATCTACCTGCTGGGTAAGGATATCACTATTGCCCCTAGATATCATTTTGTTTACTATCCAGCTGTGTGTGCTTTGTTAGGAGCTAGCCTGGTTGCCAGGAAAAGCAAGAGCAAAGGATGGGAGAAATTACTACCTGTTGGTGTTGCTTTATTGAGTAGTATCTTGGTAGTTACCAACTTGGTGTTCATCAAGCCTTTCCATCCCCAGCAGGTGGCGCAGGATATGAACTTAGAGCCAGCTGCTCCTCTAATGATGGTGATGGGATATCATAACTGGCAAGAGGTTGCTTTAGGGTTGAGCTTTTCCCTGGCCATTGAACAGCTCAAATCTCCTGTCTCTGAAGTTAATGCTAATACTTACTTTGCTTTCTTGAGAGTAGAGCCAGGATATCATCTTGTTTGGCAAAAATTGTCCGAACTGCCAAAATTACCAGTGCCCCCTCAGAATCTTTGGGTGGTAGGTCCTGGGTTGATCCTACCAGCCTATCCGCAGCAGCTTCTGGTTGCTAATCAAACAACTTGCACCCTTGATCCTAGTCAGCACTATCGTATTGGTATTCCTTATCAGTTGTACCGATGTGGAGGTTAGAGGAAACAACAGCTAATCCATCCTATATTTGCTCTACTAAGCTAAGAAGCATTTAAACCACTTAGTCCCAATCTCCGCGTCTCCGCGTCAGTACTAACCCGTCATTTAAATGCATAACAGCTTATCCCCCACTGTTGCCTGTTGCCTATTCCCTCTACTAAAGGGAGATCAATTAACTGATACAGCATCCACGTCTACAGTACCATCACTCTCATTACTAGAATTACTGGGGTTAGCAGCAACCTTTTGCTCTTTGCGAGTTTTAGCAGCATCGATTACCAACTGAGAAACCTCAGAAACCAGTACCGTCAGCAACAAGACATCGTCAATTTGCCCAACGATAGGGAAAAAATCAGGGGAAATATCAATGGGACTAAAAACGTAAACCAGGGTTCCCAAAATAATCCACCAACGGTACTTGGGGTTGCGCAGGGTGTTGCGGTACCAGTTGTAAATTGATTGCAAAGAAAAATTGTTCATTGATGTGTTAACTCTTCCGTTACTATTAATCTTGCCAGATACTCTGACATACATCCGGTGTGGATAACCCGCCTGTTTGGGTAGAGTCAACGCTCTACTCTAAGGGGCTTTGGGAGAACTGAAGGAACTAGGGTTGTAAATTGGCTTATCTATTGCTTGGAGTTCCCTTAAAGTAAATAGGGATTAAATTTACAAGCTAACCCTTTGCAAGTGACTCGAAATCCCTAAAATTGGAAAGAATGGCTTGCTTATTACTACGGAAAAATTTTGCTTAGCAATTAAGGGAGGTAAAAGGTCTACTGTGGATGATGGAATGATCGAAATGATAAAAAAGGCGGGGTGGGTATTATGGCCACTGTGGGTTTTATCAGTCCTCGCTTTGGGCGTAACCTTTGAGCGTATCTGGTTTTGGCTAAGTGTCTTATCCAGGGAACAATCAATTCTCAAACGAGTGCTAGATGCCGCAAGTCGCAATTGGCAAGCAGCAAAAGATATTGCTTTTCAAACAAGGCGACAACCAATCGGGCGGTATCTATCTGCTCCTCTGATGCTTCCTCAACCGGATCCAGAGGTGTTTCGGCTGGCTCTAGAAACCGCTGCTGACGATGAGTTAGCCTCAATGCGTCGGGGACACAGGCTCCTCGAAGCAATCATTACTCTAGCTCCCTTGCTAGGGTTGTTGGGTACAGTTTTGGGTTTGATTAGAGCATTAGGTTCAATTAATATTGCCGATCTCGGAACTGCTTCCACCGTTGACGTCAATTTGGGCATTGGGGAAGCACTGATTAGCACCGCAGCAGGACTAATTGTAGCGATTATTAGTTTTGTTTTTTATCGCATCTTCCAAGCTCTATGGTACAACCAGGTCAAAGTTTTCCGTAAAGCAGGAAGTGAGTTGGAGTTGCTTTACCGACAGTACTTGTTGCGAGGTGAAGATAGTGAATACTTCTATTCTGAGGAGGTGGAGACAGAGAAAACTCTGAAGGGAGATACAGAGGAACCAGTCAATATAGATACAGAGGAAGCTCTGAAGGGAGATACAGAGGAACCAGTCAACACAGATACAGAGGAACCAGCCAATACAGATACAGAGGAACCAGCCAATACAGATACAGGGGAACCAGTCAACACAGATACAGGGGAACCAGTCAACACAGATACAGAAGAAATAGCAAATTTGAATAGTTCTGAAGCTTCTGAAATCAAAGAAAACTGAGTAGATAGCACTCCTAAATGATTTTTAAGATTTTCTCGTAGAATTGATAGAGGCTACTGACTCTTAAAAAAAGAAAACAGATGACGGAAAAAAATCTTTGGTTTCCCAATCGTAAACCCAATCCTCAAGCCCATTTGCGTTTGTTCTGTTTTCCCTATGCTGGTGGCGGTGCCTCCATCTTCCGCCTCTGGGCAAAGGAATTGCCATCCGAAATCGAAGTCTGTCCTGTACAACTACCTGGAAGGGAAAGTCGGCTCAGAGAACCTCCTTTTAAGCAACTCTCACCTCTAATTGAAGCCCTGATGGAAGTCTTGCTGCCTTATCTAGATCGTCCCTTTGCCTTTTTTGGTTATAGTATGGGAGCTTTGATTAGCTTTGAACTAACTCGTCAACTCCGCCGTCAGAGCTTCCCCATACCTTCCCACCTCTTTATTGCTTGCCGTCGTGCTCCCCAAATCCCTTACCCAAAACCATTCACTTATCAATTACCAGAAGCTGAATTTTTGGAAGACTTGCGCCTTAAGGGAGGTACTCCAGAAGCCGTGTTGCAAAATCCTGAGCTAATCAAGTTACTCCTCCCTATCGTGCGAGCAGACTTAGCTATTAACGATACCTATAGTTATACAACCGAACCCCCTCTCGATTGCCCTATCTCGGTTTTAGGTACTTCAGAGGACCAGGAAGTTAACCCAGAGCAACTCGACGCCTGGCGTGAACAAACAACAAATGCCTTCTCGATACAAATGTTTCAAGGGAATCACTTTTTCCTCATTAACGAAGGGCGAGCAATACTTTTACAGGCGATATCTGATCAATTCAATACTTTCGCCAAATGATACCAAATTGGCCTATTCTACCCCCATTATTTCCCACCCAGTAGAGACGTTGCATGCAACGTCTCTACTGGCGCGGCAAGCTTAAAATTGTGGGTACCAGTTCTAACTAACTCCTCAATTGTCTGTGCATCGCTAGGCAAGGCAGCTGTAAGTACATCTCTACCAGTTGGAGTTACTAAAACATCATCTTCAATACGAATACCCCGCACATCACTAAATTGAGCTAGTTTGTCCCAATTGACAACATCTTGATACTTTGACCTGAGGTCAGAGTTATCTAAAATTGCCGGAACTTGATAAAATCCAGGTTCAATCGTCACCAACATTCCGGCTTGCAAGGGTCGATTCAGTCGCAAGAAACCTAAGCCAAAGCGATCGCTTCTTTCCCTGCCTTCTTCATAACCTGCTAAATCCCCTAAATCTTCCATATCGTGGACATCTAAGCCCAGCAAATGTCCAACACCGTGGGGAAAGAAGAGGGCATGGGCATCTATTGCGACTAAATCTTTTGCCTGTCCTCGTAGAATACCTAAATCTACTAATCCTTGGGCAATCACCTCTGCTGCCAATAAATGAATATCGCGATATTCAACATGAGGACGGATTTGGTCAATACAAGCATCATGGGCAGCTAAAACTAGATCATAAAGGTCACGCTGAGTAGAGGAAAATTGACCGGTAGCGGGAAAAGTACGGGTAACATCTGCTGCCCATCCCATCGGAGTTTCTGCACCAACATCGGCAAGCAGTAAGTCTCCTGGTTGTATTGGATGGTGATATTGATTATTGTGGAGTACCTCACCGTTAACTGTAACAATGCTGGTATAAGCACAAGTCAAATTGTGGGCAATAATTACCCCCTCCATTGCCCCCCGCACGGCAGCTTCCTGTTGAGCAGTTTTAGTAGCTGCCATGCCAGCTTTATGGGCTTCTATCGTAACTGCAGCAGCTTGTCGTAATTCAGAGATTGCCCCAGCATCATGGCACAAGCGCACAGCAGCGATCGCTTTGGCTAAATCTCGGTCAATCCCTTCTGGGGCAAAGGATGGTGCTACTGGTCGATTCAGGATGTGAGCTTGCTGCTGGTAAGTAGTGGGATTCTGGAGAGCAATTGTTGCTGCACCAGTTGCCCGCGCTGACAATTCAGCCAGAGGAAAAGCTGCATCTGCTCCAATTATCTGAGCGATTTCCTCTCGTTGAGGCATCTCTCCATGCCACAAGGTACTCTCAGCAGAAGCCTCGTCCATAAATAGTTCTAGCCTGCCGCAATCTAGGAAAATTGCCGCATTTTCTAGAGGTAAACCCGCAAAGTAAAGGAAGTGGCTACTGGCGCGAAAGGGAAAGGAATTAGCTGGAAAGTTACGAGAAATTGGACTCCCTGACCAAAGTATTACAGGAAAATTAATTTTCTGGGCAAGGCGTTGACGCCTAGTTCGCAAGGTTGTTGCTAGGGAACTATAATTGCTGTGAATCTCCATAAATCAAGGTGTTAGGTATGAGGTGTTAGCAATTTGTAGTACATAGGAACTATTAACTATTAACCTCATCTCAATTAGGATGTACGATTTTAGGTTAATCGCCTAAGCTGCTAATAACCACCACTCCCCTACTCTGGGTCATCATCATCAGTTGTATCTTTTCCTTCCTCTTCATACTTTTTGTCCGCCTCAGTCTGGGGTTCATCTTCAGTTTGCTTGTCCGCCTCAGTTTGCTGTCCATCAGCTTCTTGTTCAGTTGATTCACTCTCTGTATCTGACTGTTGGCAGGCAGTAATCATCAAGCTACTAGTTCCTAGCAGTAATACCATAACTACTAACTTGACCCAAATTAGTTGTCTAGATTGCCATTTTTCTACAAACATTTAGTTACCCTCTGGAATTAGCAATTTCTCTTTATATTGATCAAATTGATCAAGATTTATATAACTCCCCAATCTACCAGGTTTAGTTCTCCGATGAGCACGCCATGCTTCCATCCCTACACCCTACACCCTGTATCAGCCAAAAGATACCGTGAAAAGTTAGTTCCTTTTCCTCTTCGTTCTCCTTGTCCCTTTTTCTAGTTCAAGAGTAAAAAACTACCCCTTTAAGCTCATCCCATGACTAAAGTACATGGGATGCAAGCGTTAGCAAGTTGTTGCTTGTTAGTTGTTTGTAAAGAAATACAAATAACTAATAACACACAAATAGTGGTCGGCTATTCCTCCTATCCTAGAAGAGGAAAGGACTTCCCGCCGCTTTTTGTGAAACACTCGATCTTTTACTTCCCCTGTTGGGCATGACTAATTTGGCTAAAGCGAACATAGGTAATCTGAGGATGATAAGCTAACAAATGCATTAAAAAACTATCTGTGGTCAAGATTAGATGAATGGTTCAACCCAAGATCCTTGCCTATTAAGGGCAGCTCGAGGTGAAGTGTTAGACCGTCCGCCAGTGTGGATGATGCGGCAGGCAGGTCGTTATATGAAGGTTTATCGAGATGTACGAGATAAATATCCTTCATTCCGGGAACGCTCAGAAAAAGCAGACATTGCCATTGAGATTTCCCTGCAACCCTGGAAGGCTTTTGAGCCGGATGGGGTAATTATGTTTTCTGATATTCTCACACCTCTGCCGGCGATTGGTATTCCCTTCGACATCAAAGAAAGCAAGGGACCAGTTATTGAGACACCAATTCGCACTCAAGCCCAAATTGACCAACTACATTCAATAGAGTTAGATAAGCTGCCGTTTATCCGGAAGATTTTACAGGCACTGCGTGATGAGGTGGGTAACAAAGCAACGGTACTAGGCTTTGTCGGAGCACCTTGGACGTTGGCAGCTTATGCGATTGAGGGTAAAAGTTCCAAGAATTACTCCAACATCAAAGGCATGGCCTTCTCTGAACCAGCTATGCTTCATCAATTCCTTGGTAAGATTGCAGATGAGATCGCTGTCTATGTCCGTTACCAAATTGAAAGTGGAGCTCAAGTAGTACAACTATTTGACTCTTGGGCCGGTCAACTAAGTCCCCAAGATTACGAAACCTTTGCTCTACCCTATCAACAACGAGTTGTACGGCAAGTCAAACAAACCCATCCAGATACGCCTTTGATCCTTTACATCAGTGGTAGTGCTGGTGTAATAGAAAGAATGGGACAATCAGGAGTTGATATCGTCAGTCTAGACTGGACAGTAGATATGGCAGAGGCGCGACAGCGCTTGGGTTCCCAGATGAAGGTTCAGGGCAATATGGACCCCGGTGCCCTCTTTGGCTCCCAAGATTTTATTCGCGATCGCATCTTTGACAATATTCGCAAAGCGGGTAACAAAGGTCATATCTTTAATCTCGGTCACGGTGTCTTACCGAAAACTCCGGAAGACAATGTGAAGTTTTTCTTTGAAACTGCCAAGCAAGTGAGTGCCAAACAAGTGGATGAATTGCTAGCAGTTCACGCCTAATTTAGCCTGCCCATACCTGCACTGTGAACCCAAGCATGACCCCCAAGCGGATTTTTTTGACAGGTGCTAGTGGTTGCATTGGTCACTACATCACCGAAGCATTGATCACTGAAACTGAGCACGAGTTATACCTGTTGGTCAGAAACCCAGATAAACTGGGATTTGACTACGAGGCTCGTTCTGGCATCACGATTTTTCAGGGAGACTTACGGGAGATTAGCCAATTTGCTAACCTGCTGAAAACGATTGATGTAGCCATCCTGGCAGCAACTGCTTGGGGAGGAGCAGCGGAGGTTTTTGATATTAATGTGATCAAAACCATCCGATTAATGGAACTACTTAACCCTAGAGTTTGCCAGCAGGTGATTTATTTCTCTACCTCTAGCATCCTAGATCGCAATAACCAATTGCTCAGGGAGGCAGGTCAATTGGGAACAGATTATATCCGTTCTAAGTACGACTGTCTGCGGCGATTATCAAAATTAGCGATCGCTCCCAAGATTACTACTCTATTTCCTACTTTGGTACTAGGGGGAGATGAGAATAAACCTTATTCCCATCTTTCCTCTGGTATCGCAGATATCACCAAATGGGCAAATGTGATTCGCTGGTTTAAAGCTGATGGCAGTTTCCATTTCATCCATGCCCAAGATATTGCTCAGGTAGTACGATACCTAGTTGATCATCCCTATCCTATGGAGTCAACTGAAAAGACAGAGGAAGAACCGATCAAGCGATTAGTCTTAGGAAATCCAGCATTGACAGTAAATCAGGCTGTGGAAGAAGGTTGTGCCTATCTAGGTGAAAAAATCTATTTTCGCTTACCCTTGTACTCCTGGCTAGGCAATATCTTGATTGTTCTATTACGAATTCAGATGTCTGCTTGGGATAGATTTTGCTTGAACTACCGACATTTTACCTATCAAAACTTAGTCAATCCAGGAACTTTGGGTTTACCGACTTACTGCGCTACGTTTTCTGATGTCTTGAAAATCAGTGGTATTCAACGAGGAAGGGAGCAGGGAACGAGGAGCACAGAGCAGTGAATAATTTTCCAGCTCTTGCACTCAGACAATGACAACTAATGTAGGATTGGTTAGTATGATAATATAATCCTACTAAAATATTGTGGGTAGTCTAGACTCATGACTAAGAAAGTCAGTATATCCTTGGATGACGAAGTTCTGGACTTTGTAGATCAGCGAGCAAGCAATCGTAGCAGCTTTATAAATGATATTCTCTGGCAAGAGAAGAGAAGGATTTTTATGAAAGAGCTAGAAGATGCTTACACAGATCAGGCTAATAACCCAGAGTTCAAAGAAGAAGTTTCTGTCTGGGATATTGCAGTGGGCGATGGGTTAAATGCCTAACGGAACTTTAACCTACAAGCGAGGAGAGATATGGTGGGTTGATCTCAAACCCGTTATTGGTAATGAAACTGATAAAGAGCGCCCTTGTCTAATTTTGCAAAACGATATTGGCAACCAAAATGGGACAACGACAATAGTTGCTCCCTTATTGCCTGGAACAAAGACTTATCCGTTTGTTGTCAATGTTAAACCGACTACGCAGAATGGACTAAATGGAGAGCGATACATCAATTTAAGTCAAATGAGGGCTGTAGATGCTCAAAGAATTAAGAATAAACGGGGTGTTTTAGAAGACTTTTATTGGAAAGACATCGAGAAAGCAGTATCTATTGAGCTTGGTTTCAATTTAGCTTTTAAGTCTTCATAACTTCCTTAATCAGCGACTGCATAAGGAATGGATCTTTAAACTTATGATATTCTCCTCTTTGGGCGCGAGCTTCTACTCCTGTAAATAAATAACGAAGAAAGATGGCTTTAGAACCGTGCAAAGTTTGTGGCTCTCTAACCAGCACCGAAGAAGAAATTTGTATGATTTGTGGTTATCCAGCCAAAGGTAGACCTAAGTCACGCTGGTTAAAATGGATTGCACTTACCCTGGCGATACTTATTGGTTTACCTTTGCTGATTGGAGTAATCCAAAGCATGAGCACACAAACCCAACCTCAACCATCAGAATCCAGAACAAAAGTTCTTCCTTAAACCTTACCTTTTTCACCTAAGCGCGAGCGAGATGTTTTCGCTTATGCGCACGCACTCCCCAACACAGTGTAATCCTGTGTTGGGTTTCGCTATCGCTCTACCCAACCTACAGTTTTAGGCATGCTAGACCAGTACAAAGGACTTTCTGACACTTGACTAATGACCCTTGCATCCCACTTACTTACAAAATTTTGCGACCAGTCAGCAAGCCTCGTACTTCTAGCATGGCAGAATAAGTAGGTAAAATATGTAGAGTTTCTTCAGCTGAGGTATGTTCTAGAGCTGTAGCGATCGCTTCTTGTAAATCTTCTTGGATGATTAATTGGCAACCGTGTTTTCCTTCCTTCTGACTATAGTGTAGACGCAAAGCCATATCGTAAACGCGATCGCCACTGACAATAATGGTTCCTCCTAAGTCCACTAACTTCTCAGTATCTACATCCCAGATCCAGGATACATCCGTACCATCTGGTATCCGGTCGTTAAGCACTACCAACTTGGTAGATGCTCCCCCAGCTTTTTGAATGTCATGCACTGCGCGGATGGTTTCATTCATCCCTACAGGATTTTTTGATAACAGAATTCGCACATGTTTACCTTTAACCTCTAATTCCTCAGCTCTACCAAAGGCAGCACGGAAGTTTTTGATGGTATCGTAGATAGCAGCGCGGTCAATTCCCATCTCTGTAGCTACTAACCCAGCTGCTAGGGTATTGTACTTGTTGTAAATGCCAATGAGTATTTGAGGCCATTCCTGACTATCAACTGCTAGGGGACTTTTGCTAAAGTCGCATTGGGGACAGTGATAGTCTCCTAAATGGGAGAGGTAAACTCCCTGATAGTCCAAAGAATGTCCGCAGCTAGGGCAGTAAATCGAGTCTACGGCGTGGGGGATTTCCTCTAGATAAACTTCTGGTTCAGTTAAACCAAAGAATCGAACTTTTTGAGGTAATTGTTGACCTAGGTAGCAGAGAGTGGGATCATCTGCATTTAAAACTACAACTGTTTCATCTGGTAGTGGGGCAATTGCCTTCTGCCATCTTTGACTAATGGTATCCACTTCTCCATACCGGTCTAGTTGGTCACGAAACAGATTTAAACCTAAGATAAATTGAGGTTGGCAATCCTGCAATACTAAGGGCAAGACGTTCTCATCTACTTCGAGAATGGCATAGTCAGCATCCAATTGACCAATCAAATTGGTATTTTCTAGGAGTGCGGTCACTAAACCATTAATCAAGTTAGCGCCAGTGGTATTGTGAGCAACTCGCAAACCCTGATTTTCCAGGATAGTGCGCAACAAAAGAGAGGTGGTAGTTTTCCCATTAGTACCGACGATAAGAATTACTCCTCGCCTCACTTGTCCAAATAATAAAGGCAGAATTTCTGGTTGTAGACGACGAGCAATTTCCCCTGGCAGAACACTTGCTGCCCCCAAGCGAAATAACTGCACTAGAGAGGTTACCGTTTTGGCTGCTCCCACGGATAGGTTAAGGCGCAGTTTATTGATCACTGAGTTGGTCACATGCATACTCCTGGTTAGGGATTAAGGGACTCCAAATAAAAAATATCCCATTTTATGCTCAGGCAGGGGAGATGAGGGAATGGGGGATGGGGTGTAGGGTGTAGGGTGTAGGGTTTTTATCGTTGTACTGGAAAACTCCGTACCTCTTTACTCTGTTGCCTGTTGCCTTTTACAGCCAAACGCAAAGTTATGCAAAGTTTATTTAACAAACTAGCTTTTGTTATGAAGTTTACAAGTCTTCCTGAGAAGGAAGTGGTAACGTTTAGACTGTAATGGGCTTTCACACTGATCATAAGCTCTAGTGAGAGCCTCTAATTAAGTTTTTTACATTCTAGAGGTGATCGAGATGCTTTCCATTTCCCTGATTCTTCTCCTCTGTGCCGTAGGAAGCATCTTCTTGTTTTTACGAGCTTCTCACGAGGTTCCCCGTGTTCTTGCAGTTGGCAGTGCCATTTTTTGCTTGATCTGCGGAGTTGCGATCGCACCTTGGCCAATTCAGATTTTAGTATTTTTGCTGATTCTCAGCTTCGAGAGGCTCTATCCTTTCAAAACAGCTGTCTCTGAGTCATTACCAATTTCCTCTCGTCAAAGAAGGTAGGTTGGGAATTAAGAATGGGGAATTGGGAATGGGGAATTGGGAATGGGGAATTGGGAATTGGAAGTGTATGTCTTTCTCGTCATCTCCTTATCTCCCTCTAAAGTGTCTTGACCTTTTCCTCTTTAACCAAAGTCAGATTTAATAATTCTCCTTTGTTGCTGTAGCTGCGAATTAGCCGCTGGCGATGGTTCGGTGGAGATAGCCAACCAACTTCTAGCACAAAGGGTTGACCAGATTTAATTTCCCTTGGACAGTTTGAGGATGCGCCATCTGGTAGCAGCAATATTTGGACCGGTAAGGTACTCTGGTCAAAGTGGAGCATTGAACCATCTATCCTGGCAGTAGAAGTGAGCCTGCGAAGTGATGTCCCTGTGCCAAAACTTAGCTGCTGTATTAAGTGGTTGTTGTCCTGTTGCTGGAGTTTGAGGTGAGTGGGATAAGTTTCTCGAGGGCGCAAATCAGGATACATTGTTACGGCTTCCCCTTGCCATTCCCCTAAAAGTTGCTCCCAAGTCAATGCTGGACGTTCTGGTGCATCTGTACCAGCTAGTTTCTCCCGAATCAAGGTTAGGGATGATAACTGACGCTCTTGGTTAAACATCTGCACTAGACGCAGACGACGATTACCTTCAATTAAAGCCAATTCTGCCCCAAATTGTGAGAATGGTGCCCATTGCATGGAACCTTGGGAAAAAGCACCACTGTCAAAAAACATGATATTTCTACCAATATTAGTGAATTCCAGAACTTGTTCATTGACTGGTTGATTGGGTGGGAAGCGGCGCAGAGTCAGACGAACTATTTGATTATCATTCACTTGTTCGAGGTTCAATACACTAGGGGTATCTTCGAGCTGTTCCCCTTGGAGCGAGAAGCGGGTAAATGAACCTTGCCATTCACCAAGGTTTTGTAACAAACATTCCCATTGCGATCGCATTTGAGTTTATCAGTTTTCAACTATTTGATCATATCCTTGACGAATTAGGAAGGGGTAATACCCCTCACCTGTCTGTTGCCTATTTTCAGATTAGATTATGATGAGTATTAAGGGAAACTACAATTAAAACTCTAGCTGGATTCATTCTTAATCAACCCCATGACTGCTCAAGTTGTCGTCGAAAAGAAAAAATTAAAAAATCCACCCTTCAAGCTGCATTATTTGGGGGATCGCGTCCTCCGTCAGCCTGCTAAGCGGGTTGCCAAGGTGGATCAAAGTATCCGGCATTTGGCTGAGCAAATGCTGCAAACGATGTATAGTTCTGATGGTATTGGTCTTGCTGCGCCTCAGGTAGGGGTGCATAAGCAAATTATTGTCATTGACTGCGAACCAGACAACCCCGACAACCCCCCTCTGATTTTAATTAACCCTGTGATCAAGAACTTTGGTCAAACTCTGTGTGATGCTCAAGAAGGCTGTTTGAGTATCCCAGGAGTATACCTAGATGTCCAACGTCCAGATGAGATTGAAGTTGCCTATAAAGATGAAAACGGACGCCCGAAAACCCTAAGGGCAAAAGAGTTATTATCTCGTGTTATTCAGCATGAGATGGATCATCTCAAGGGGATCATGTTTGTTGATCGAGTGGACAATAGTCTGGCTTTGACAGAACAACTCAAAAAACACGGCTTCTCAAACCAAGCAGTTAAACCAATCACCTAAGGTATATTTCCCCATTATGATGACTCCTAAAAGTGGTCTGTTTTTGTCAATTTCCTGTATTGCTGGAATTGCTGCTGTCGGTTCAATTTTTGAATTATCTTCTGGAGAGCCTCAACTCGGTTCCTTGATTACAGGTATTATTTTGGTGGCAAGTATTCCTTTGGGAGGTTTATTTTTCTACGCAGCAGTTCGTGATGCTAAGGCAAATCAGTAAAGTAAATCTCTGACAATTATTTAGTTGTGCAATTTGTGTTACCTAAAATTTACCAGTCATGGTTTTTTATTTGTTATTTGTTGTTTAAGCTAAGACGCATTTAAGCTACTAATGACTAATGACCAATGACCAATGACCAATGACCAAAAACTAACAACTAAGCGTGACTGGTCAACTCTACAAAGGATATTTGAGACAGTTATCTAGTGGTAAGTTATCTACTGGTAGTACACCAGACTTACCGCTGTTAGTCTATACTATCTCTGACAATCAAGAGATAGTGATTGGACGGGACCCCAGCTGTCAAATTGTTTTAGATCAAAATCAGTACACAATTGTTTCGAGGCGTCACCTCGCCATTCACCCCCCTTTCTCCCAGAAGAATGGCTTACCCCAGTGGAAAATTTGTGACTTAGATAGCGCCAATGGTACCTACCTTAATGGACAGCCTTTACAAAGTTGTCAGAAATTAATTTCAGGCGATCGCATTGAGTTAGGTCAAGATGGTCCACAATTTATCTTTGAGGATCGCTCCAACTATAGCCTAAGCTCCTCATCTTCTAGTCCCAGCTCTTATACCCCTACAGGTATTAGCAAAAGCAAACCGACTAAACCTCCTACTGTTGTAGGAAGACCTAAATCTGATTTAGTTACTTTAACTCAATTATTTCCTATTGTTTCTACAGGCAGAGATTTAACTCAGAAAGCTTTTCTGATTCCAGGTATCCTGACAGTATTTTTTGTCGTATTAATGTTTGCTGCTGTTGGTGAGCCAATAGTCTTTAACTTACTTATTGCTGCTTATTTAGCAGGGGCAGCTTTATTTTTTGTCTATCAACTTTGTGGCAAGTCTAAGCCTTGGTGGGTATTGCTCAGTTGTACGATCGCTACTAGTTTAATCTTAGTCAGTCCACTGCTGTCGGTATTTATTATAGTCTTTCGAGAAATTTTACCTGGAAACTTGCCTAACCAAGGGGAACAAATCAGCTTTGGCTCTTTACTTATCCAGATGTTTTTTGGTGCAGGGTTGATGGAAGAACTCCTCAAAGCACTACCAGTACTAGCAGCATTTTTCCTCGGTAGACTACTGCGCTTTCCTTGGCGACAACGAGTTGGTATTTGGGAACCTCTAGATGGAATTTTGTTAGGGGCAGCATCAGCTGTTGGTTTTACACTGGTAGAAACCCTAGGTCAGTATGTTCCTGAAATCATGAATAATGTTACCTTGCAAGCTGGTCAAGAACAAGGTCAGTTGTTAGGACTACAGTTACTAATACCCCGTGTTCTAGGTTCAGTGGCAGGACATATGGCTTACAGTGGCTATTTGGGTTATTTCATTGGCTTAAGTGTTCTCAAACCCCGTCAAGGTTGGTTAATTTTGCTTATTGGTTATATCAGTGCTTCTGCTCTCCATGCCCTCTGGAACACTACAGGATATATTAGTGGTTTGCTCTTAGCTATAGTGGGGGTGTTATCCTACGCCTTTTTGGCAGCAGCAATTCTCAAAGCTAGGGCACTTTCGCCAACGCGATCGCAAAATTTTGCTACCCGCTTTTTTGGAGACTGAATTGAGAGTAGAAACTTGAAATTTGGAAGGCTCTCAACAGTAAAATTCAAGCCCAATAGTTTCTAAACTCCGTTTAAGTGCGCGATCGCAATTTTCTCTCTGTTAACCAGGTATTCAACCAAACCTTATCTTCTGCTGATAATGACGGTACTGGCTCTTGCTCATAATCTATCTCTAAATCATAACTTGCCTGGTCGTAGACATTACTCAACAATAACTGTAAATCTACTAATGGTTCTGTATCTCCAGACTTCAAGGGTAAGGGAAATAAAGGAATAGTATCTGGTAAATTAAATGAATACAAATCAGCTTGAGGACGACGGTCTCCTCGACTGACTAAAATGCGATAATGAGTTTGAATGTTGCTCTGATAAACTGTCATGGGTTCCCCCTTCCGCAGTAGATCAATTTCTACTAAATGAGTGAAACTGCCTAATACTTTATTTCGTTTAGTCTCATATTGTTGGCGTCCTTTTCCAGTACGTTTATTAACTGGAGAGAGTATTTCAATAGCTGTTACTACTTCACGAGTGGCTACCTCCCGCACTTCTAGATAACCTTGCTTTCTGATTTCGGGCACAGGAACTTCTACTGTTTGGGGTTGAGTTGGGGGTTGTGCCACTGCCACATTAGTTAATGGCTGTTTCGTTGTCGCCGGTGAACCTTTAACAGCTAAATCGGGGATGCCAACTAGTAGGGATTGTGTTCCTATTGTTTCATACATACGCACTTCAACTGCTACTCTGTATTTAGGTCGCAGTTGGGGAGACAGGAACCTAGCAAATTCAACAATTAGCCAGTGATGTACTCCAGGCCAAATTTCTGGATGTTCTAGGTAAGGGTTCATCCCTGGAAATGGGTTCAGCATCAAATTTTCTCCTCAGCATTCGATACTCATCTGGCGAGTTTCTATCCCTGTTCTTTAATCTATTGTACCCATATTCTTTTTGGTTCGCGATCGCGCTATGTTTTGGTTGAGAGCACACGTCTGTCATTTGTTTTAACTTAGGTGATTTCGAGTAAAAAATGTACCTATTGTAGGGTGTGTTAGCGAAGCGTAACGCACCGCGTCACGGGTACAATTATTCCACTATACTCAAGCGATCGCAGCATTTTTTAAATCTTGTGTGCCAATACCCATTCTTATTTACCAATCAAAATAGGGCGCACGTCGGTGCGCCCCTACGAAATTTTATGGAATTTCCCGACAAAATGTTATTGATATTAAACAAATACTTGTCCTTATCTATCTAAGCCTAACCATTTCTCTTCTAGTCTTGCCAACAAGCTGCTTGCCTCATCTTTGTAGTTTGGTAAATTAGTTGCCCAATTGCCAGTTGGTCTAATATTTTGGTTCCATAAAAAATTAACGTACTCTCTTCGTCCCCAACGAGTTTTGTAAACTTTAAGTTGTTGCTCAATGTCATCTCTAGTTAAATGCTCATTTCTGACTAGCTTTCTGAAACGATTCCAGTCATGAATGTATGAGGTAATAATAGAAACAGTAATTACAAGCAAATAAAAAGTCGCAACGATACTGAGAAAGATTATTCCTGTTAATAACAGTATATTTGGGGATAGTACATTTGCGTACTTTTGGAAAAAACCACCTAACAAATTGTCATCTATAAAAATAAGTAATATATTCACAACATAGATAAATAAAGACATTATTAAAACTATTATAAATATAAATAGAAGAGATAAAACTAACAAGGCTAACACAAACAGTAATTGAGTAATTATTTTATAAATAATTTGAAGTGGTTTTTCTGTAAATGTCAAAATAATTTGAAGTGTTTTTTTGATGAATATGGAAAAATTTAAATCAAAAAACCTTGAAAAAGTTTTTTTCATTAAAGGTATAAAATAGCAGGGAATATAATAAATTGGCAACAAGAGTAGTATACCAAGGTAATAAAGAGGTTTTAGATAAATCCATAAACTATAAGAATATAAAAAAATATTTTCTAAATTAATAACAAATAAAAAGATAATAAATATTTGCGCGGATACAGTAGTAATACCCAGTGTCAATCTGGGTTTTTGTAAAAATATTTTTTTAGCTTCAATATCTATTTTGTCAAAAATGACTAGTATCAGGTAAAAAATAACTACTATTAGAAGTGTTACAAGTGGATTGAGTACAAAGCAGATGGTAAATCCTATTGCAAAACTGTAGATATCTATAATTCTCCATCGCAAAAACTTCTTGACTTCATTAAAACCATCTGAAAGGCTCAAGGAAAATAACAAGTCATCTTTCTTGTAGAAAAGTACTCGAAGACCAAAACTATCTATGTAATCTATAATTGCATTTTTCAATTCATCACTAATTCTTGGTAAATGACGACAGGCTCTCAGCGCTGTCTCATTAATCCAGGGATCACCTATAGCAATTGCTCGAGTAATAGCTACATCAATATCTTCATCTCGCAAAACGCCTACTGCCTCAACTGCAATTTTCTGCAACAGAATATTTTGATTCTCCTGTTGCAGAATATTCTTAATAAAAACTGCTAAATTTACTCGGAAATCTTCTATACAGTTAATTCTTGCTCTAAAAGCTTCCCTGATAAAACGTAAGCAATGAATCATACGCAGAAATTGAGGATCTCTCATATCCAGATCATTGTCAATTACCTCACGAATCTCTGCCCAACAAAAGTTAGCAATTTGTTTAGCCTGCTCCTCTTCCGCTACTTCGCAATACAAGACAAGAGCATCTCGCCACCGTGAATCACTGGGAATAGCATCTTGGGGAATTCTTTCCGGTTCTTCAATTAGTCTTCTGACGACAAAATACTCATTGAATCTTCGATGAACAAAACTGAATTGATTCTCATCCCCCGAACCTAACCTGCCCAATCGTGCATATTTTAAAACATCAATCACTTTTTCAACCGGATAGTTGGGAAATCTAGCTTTTAGTTCTGAAATCGATGCTTCAAGTCCTGATGTTTGGCTAGTCAGCATCATATCCGAGATGTCAATTGAAAACTGAACTACTTTTTCCTTGGTTAATTTATTTTTTTCAATTCTGTCCATTGATGCTTCAAGGTTATGCTCAATGTAACTTGCATAAAGCTCCGCTTGATTTTGAGGCAGGTTATTATTGTGAGCCTGAGCATAGCTGGAAATCAAAGTTGCAGTAAAAGGATTTCTGGCAATAGGAACAAATTCTTGCCTCTCCTTAAAGATGCGTCTGACTAGGCTTTGATCATAGGAGAGGGATTTTTGTAAAAGATTAACAATCTTATTTTCCGTCAGAGGACGAATTTCCAGGGTAGTTTTAACGTCGAATTTGCTGGTTGGCTTTCTGAAAAATCTTGAAGCGAGTAATCCTCTTGATTCAGTTGCACCACAGAGGAATCTATGAGTTATATCTGAGAGTTTATCAATTAACCAAGAATTTTCTTGTTCGTCTAGTATTGCGGGAATTTCATCAAAGGAATCGAGAATAATAAAAAATCTGCCATCTAATAACATTTTATCAAAGGCAGCTTCCATAAACTCATTGGTGTAGTAATCACCTCTACCAATTAAGTTATTGACGACAAACTGTTGTAGCTCCTCGACGGTAGGAGGAGAATCTTCTGTCCAAGGTCTTTCTGGTTTCCACTCTTTAAGATTGATATATAAAGGAACTTTTCCTGTTTTCTCACTTTCCTGAAATAGCTCTAAACATAGCTTTCTCAGAGCCACACTTTTACCTGAACCTGGATCACCTAACACCAGAAAAACTCGGCTCTTTTTATCGGAACGAATTGCATTAAGCAAATCAGTGACTTTTCTTAACCTTTTATTACCAGACTGTACCTCTACCTCAGCCTCAAGAGGAATATAAGCATCTGGATTCCATCTATTCTCCCGGTCTATTTTTCTAATATCATCAGCAAAATACCTGCAAAATGCTTTTAATCGGTCTTGATAACTTTTTTCTGGAAACTCCTTTTCTATGGGTGTTGGGTGTTTACCCATTGCTGTTCGATCTTGCAGGTAATGATTAACAATCCAAATTACCAGGGTGAGGAAGACCAAAACAGCAATTGATGGAGCTTCTGGTGAATTAACTGGGGGAGGCAGTTTATTGAATAAAGGCTTAGAGACTGAATTTAGAAGGGTTTTCCACCAAGGTTGTAGTGCTACAACACTAGCAGCAATTTGAAGAGAGCGTAAGCGTACATTAGTTGCTCCTCTATGTGCCGGTTCCCATATTGATTTAGTTAAGAAAGTCAGGATAACAATGACAACAGCAAGAACAATTGTTTCTAATAACGTATTGATTTTGAATGATATTACTAATGATGCGACAGCGATCGCTAAAAATATATATAAGGGAGCGTATCTACTCTGAGGATTCATTTTCCATACTCCAGGCAGTTTTTGTTGAGGAACAATAGTACCGTGGTACTGGCGTAGTACACCTAAAAATGTAGGTTGGGTGAAACGGAGTGAAACCCAACGCAGTACACTCCGGTGTTACAGCACTTTGCAGCTTAATGAGGTACATCTTACTTCTGCCTTCTGCCTCCTGCCTCCTGCCTTCAAGCGACAAATTCTGTACTTCACTTAGATGAAAACCGCTGTA
>JGI12316J15309_10000666_pt1 | contig 108457 bp, 89 predicted proteins | sample MarCyaLeptolynsp_FD_15309 | JGI IMG/M metagenome (IMG submission 15309)
CGCTAAACGAGCACTGCCATCACAATATTTTAGAGCAATTTCTGCTTGAAAGGCTCGACGCTCTGCTCCTCGGAGCTTTGAGGCCGCCAGACATAAATCAGCAACCTGAGAATGGGTCAACGTTTCTTCTAGCGTTTCTCTAACGATGGAGAGTTGATTCATAGAATAGCAACCTGAAGTATTCTGATGTAGAACTTCAGATTACCTGAATGGTAAATTGTTTTCCAGAAATCACCTAAGTAAGTGTCACTCCGCCGTAGGATGGGCAAAGCAAAGCGTGCCCATCACAGGATAAAGATGGGCACGGGCGCTTGCCCTTTGTCCATCCTACAGGACTGTTCGGACTTTGTTCTTGTAGCCATGACTGCTAGTCGCCGTTTTTTTAACCGAACAGTGTGGCAATGTTTTTCGGTCTGCGACTCCACCCTCGAACCAGAAATCCAAAGGCTGCGAGTTTTTGGACGACAGTTGAGCCGAACGCAACCAACCCTAAAATCCCAACCCTAAATGACCTCACTTCTGGAACGGTCAGGTATTGCCATTGCCGCCATCGCTGCAGAGCTTGATATTCGATAAAGCGACGTTGAGCCAGCAAGACAGTCAACACCACATACTCAACCATGTACGATATTGCCCCAGGAGTCACAAGACGAACCAGTCGAACAGTCAGGTATAGTTCAATATGTTTTCTGCAAAAAACGTTAGACTTCAACTCCATTGGAGTTTAGCAACTGATTGCTAAGCTCCGAACTTTATCTTGTATGTAGCTCGAAAGTTGATATTGGGTCAAAATGTTTGCGGATACGTGAGCTGCACCCTGAATTTTCTTCAAGCAATTGTTACTGCCGCACAAACAATCAAAGCCTTGGGCCATATCCCATTCTGTGGATGGATAGAAGAACGTTAACTCTTCGCCGATCTCGATCTGACGTAAGATACGAACAACTTGTTTGCTGGTGTCAAAAAAAGTATTCGGATCGCAACTATGGTTGATGTATTGCAATCGCTCAGGATCGAGCATGATGTGTCGATCGTTGCTGATTTGCACGGTTAAGTAGTTGGGGTGGCTCAGAACTTTGCGAGCACGAAATGTAGAGAGAATTTGTCCTGGCATCAGCTCAACAGCAGCATGGAGTGATTTAGACCCAGTGCTTTTGCAGGTCCGAAGTTCAGTGAAATATACTAGTTCTGAGTTTTCGAGAGTGCTGCGCATAAATAACAAGCCTTTAGTAAGTTTTTCTTCGATCCACTGCACTATATATCATGTCTATGCAGCAGTCTGATGCAACAGGAACACTATGGTCGGTTAAATTGATTAAGGTCAGTGACAGATCTCACTCCCTAACAAGCCGTGTCTAATTGCGGCTGGACGTTGCCAGGACCCCAAGGCTTCAGTTCGCGAGTTGCTGTCGAATTTCGTGCCGGATGCTCATGAGAATCTTGCCCAACTTATTTTGTCCAGTCCGTTCAACGCCGCAGCCCCAGTAGTAGTCCGTTGGCGAGTCCTCAACGATCGCCTGGTCTGCAGTTGCCAGAAGAATGACCTGAATATCGCGATGGGTGAGGAATTTGATCAGTACAGCCTCTCGCATGATGAAGAATTTGACTTGTTCCCAGTCTGGACGAACGCGGCGGCTGCGATCGCGTCCCAGAGCGGCTGCTTTTTCCGGTGTGGTGGTGGTGCGGATTCTCTCGATCAGAAACGAGTCCTCAGTGCCTGAGAACTTCTGTGCCTGATAATAATGTTCCACAGTGGGCCAATCGCGTTCCTGTAGGTGAATGCTATGGGGAGAAAAATTGGAAAAGCAACCATAAGGAGCGCCGACTTTATAGAAATAAATGGTCATGGGAGGAGGTAATAGGGAACAGGGAATGGGGAATCAGGAAAATAATGCAAGAAGGATGAAGAGATAAAAAGCTTTTATTTTGACGATCGACAATGAACTCATGAACAATCAACCACGAACATTCCACAATTAGCAATGAACAGTCGACAATCAACCATGCACTCATGAACAATCAACCCTAAACAATTATCCTGGACAATAACGTGTTAGAGCATGTGCCCTATGTCTGCAGGCTCCTTTGAAAAGACAAGCGTGAGTTGGTCCCTACAACAATTCCAGCAACAGGTGGGGGAGTGGGTTGAGCTGAAATTCTCCCAACTCCGGTGGAACTTTCCTGACATGGACAGGCCAGATTGGTCATTTGATTCCCCCTGGCTATTGCTGTTGCTCCGGTTCATTTTCTGGTTGATGGTGCTGGGCTTTGCGACCTGGTTGAGTTGGAAACTCTATCCGTTTCTGCGCCGATACTATCAGCAGCTGCAAATCCAGTGGGAAGAGAGCAAGAGCCAACCTCCTCCTGTTGCCAGACCAATGACCTTGGAGGATTGGTTGCGACGGGTTCAACGGCAACAGGTGCAAGGAAACTATCGCGAAGCGAGCCGTGCGCTCTATATGGCGATGTTACAAAAACTAAACGACACGCAAGTGGTAATGCATCAACCGGGTCGCACGGATGGCGAATACTGGCAGCTGTTGCGGGATCTGCCGCACGCTCAGGCATATCAGGTGTTGCTTCAAACCCACGAGCAACTCTGTTTTGCTGAGGATCCAGTTCCATCTGAGCGATTTGAGCGCTGCCAGCAAGCCTATAGGGAGTTAGACCGGCTATGAAGCGCAGAAATCGTCTGGTTTTAATTGGGATAATTGCGATCGCAACAATTGTTCTCCTGACCCTGATAATCGCCCCTAGCCGCGATCGGCTTAGCAACGGCTCCACCTTCAGCCGTGCTCCAGGAGGATATGGGGCCTGGTATGCCTTCATGGAACAACGGGGTACCCCGGTCAGGCGCTGGAAACAGTCATTCAGCGATCTCAACGAGAAAAGTGAAGCCGGTCCAATCGTGCTGTTGCGAGTTAATAGCGAACTCAATCGACGTTGGATTGATGAGAATACTCGCAATTGGATTGAAGCAGGCAATATTCTGGTGATTTTGGGCGTTCGCGTTCCCGTCAGCGCTGCCCCCTTTCGCAGCCTTCAATCCAGTTCAGTGGGCGAAGTTAGCATTGCAACACGCCGCCGCTATAGTCGCCGCGATCGCCAGAACCCATTTCCCGAAGAGGAAGAGTCCACAGTTGTGATGAAGCCCAGGAAATGGGTTCGTTCAGCGCTGCAATTACCCGCATCAGGGGAACCAACATTGAACGCAATTGCCTCTGCTCCCCTGGATGGAGGGGGCGAACTCTCGTTGCCGATCCCCTTTACTCCCTCGCCTTTTCCCGCCTCTCCTCTTGTCCCAGAATGGGTCAATCCCGAGATCAATGAGACCCTGGGAGCCTTGCATGCCCGGTCTCATTCATCCTCTAACGGAGCGACACCCACTGTGGATGATAGCCCGGTTCTTCTGGGTGACTCTTTTGGGGCGGTTGTCTGGCGCAAACAATATGGTGAAGGACAGGCTATCTTTGCCGCAACTCCCTACCTTGCGGCCAATGCCTATCAAGATGAATCTGGCAATTACGAATTTTTGGCAGAGTTGCTGACCCAGTGGGACCATCCCATTTGGGTAGACGAATATATCCATGGTTACAAAAACAAAGACGCGATCGCGCAGGCCCAAGACAATGCAAACCCAACCTGGTTGACCTATCTGGCTGAAACACCATTGCTGCCCATTGGGCTGCAGTTAGGAGTTATCTTGTTAGTGCTAATCTGGGCTCAGAACCGCCGCTTTGGTCAGCCGCTGGCCTTAACTGCACCCCCTGTCGATAACAGCAAAGCCTACATTGGTGCCCTGTCAGGGGTGCTGCAAAAAGCAGGCAGATGCGAGTTTATCCTGGAGGTTCTGGGCAAAGAAGAACAACGCCAACTGCAACGAGCGCTGGGCCTGGGAGACACACCCGTCGATCGTCAAATTCTGCTTGATGCTTGGGTACAACACACCGGGCGACCAGCGTCAGAATTAGAGGCAATCTTGCAGGTGCCTTCTACTAGCATTCAGCCCAGTGAAGCGACAATATTGAATTGGTTAGCAAAGTGGCAGAGTGTCCGCCGCCATCTTCCTTCTTGAGAACTTGTTCATGACTGAAACCCAAACCCTATTGACTCGGCTCAGCGAAGCCCTTAATCATATTGTTGTTGGCCAGACCAGTGTTGTGAAGCAGCTGTTGGTTGCGCTCCTGGCAGATGGCCATGTCATTTTAGAGAGCGTCCCAGGTACCGGAAAAACCCTGCTGGTGAAGGTCCTGGCCAAGCTGGTGCAAGCCGATTTTCGCCGCATTCAACTGACCCCAGACGTGCTGCCTGCAGACATTCTGGGAACTAATATTTTTGATTTGAACACGCGCAGCTTCAGTTTGAAAAAAGGGCCAGTCTTTACTCAATTTTTGCTGGCCGATGAAATTAATCGGACACCGCCCAAGACCCAGGCGGCCCTATTGGAAGCAATGGAAGAGCAACAGGTGACCCTGGATGGTGAGAGCTTGTCGCTACCCGATCCGTTCTGGACAATTGCAACGCAGAATCCGCTTGAGTTTGAGGGAACCTATCCATTGCCAGAAGCCCAACTCGATCGCTTTCTCTTTAAATTGGTGCTGGATTATCCAGATGCTGAGGCGGAAAAGCAAATGTTGCTCAACCGGCAATCTGGTTTCCGCGCGCGGCGAGCCGACCTGGAGCGGTTGCAGCCCCTGGCCAGCATCTCAGTGATTTTGCAAGCGCGGCAGCGAGTCCAGGAGGTTAAGGTTGCAGATAAGGTGTTCGATTATCTGCTGAGCGTTGTGCGGCGAACGCGACAACATCCCGATTTGCTGGTGGGGGCTTCTCCTAGATCGGCTGTGCTCTGGCTGCAAGCGGGGAAGGCCCAGGCCTGGTTCGAGGGCCGGGATTTTGTCACCCCAGACGATCTCAAGGCCGTTGCTCTGCCGCTCTTGCGTCATCGCTTAATCTTGAAGCCTGAAACCCAGTTGGATGGTTTGAGGGTTGATGCGGTGGTTTCCGCGTTGTTGAAACAGGTGCCAGTGCCGCGATGATTCCATCTCAACGAGCCTATGGTTTGCTGCTGCTGGGGGTTGCGATCGCAACCTTCCTGGCCCTCTTCCCCGGCCAAACGATTGCCGCAGACATTCGCCTGGGTCTGGCCCTCTTCGGCCTGCTGATCTTTGACTTTGTTGTGTTTGCAGTGACGATCTGGGATGGTCTGTACACTTATTCCAAACGGGTGAAAGTAAAGCGTCAGCCCCTGGCTCGCCTCTCCATCGGGCGAGAAAATCCTGTTGCCCTCTCCATCCAATCGGGCAACTCTCCCGCCCGGATTCAAATTCGGGACGAGTATCCTCAACTGTTCAAAGTTTCGCGATCGCAGCTACAAATTGCCCTAGCCGCCAATAGCAGCCACGAACTCACCTACACCATCACCCCCGACCGTCGCGGCGAATTTCGCTGGGGCAACCTCCAGATCCGCCAACTGGGAGCCTGGGGTCTGGCCTGGCATCAGTGGAAAGTCGAACAGTCCCAGACCGTTGCCATTTATCCCGACCTGATCGGCCTGCGCGACCTCTCCATCCGGCTCACCCTGAAAAACGCAGGCAATCTGCGCCAGTCCCGCCGCATTGGTCTTGGTACGGAATTTGCCGAACTGCGCCACTACAACATTGGCGACGACCCCCGCCTGATTGATTGGAAAGCGACTGCCCGTCGCGGACTCTTTCAGCCCTCAGATCGTTCCCCCTTACTCGTGCGCGTCCTGGAACCCGAGCAAGAACAAACCCTGATCGTCCTGCTCGACCGGGGTCGCTTAATGACGGCCCAGGTGGAAGGCTTAAAGCGGTTTGACTGGGGTCTCAATGCCACTCTCTCTTTAGCACTGGCTGGGTTAAGTCGAGGCGATCGTGTCGGCGTTGCCGTCTTCGACCGCGACATTCACACCTGGATTCCGCCCGAACGGGGCAAACATCAACTCTCGCACCTGCTAGAGAAACTGACACCGATTCAGCCCGTACTGTTAGAACCCGACTATGTCGGTGCCGTCGCCGCCCTGACCAAACAGCAAACCCGACGCGCCCTGGTCGTCGTCGTTACCGACCTCATTGACGTCACAGCCTCCTCCGAGCTGCTCGCCTCTCTGGGGCGGCTAGCCCCCCGCTACTTGCCCTTCTGCGTCACCCTGCGCGACCCTCAGATCGATGTCCAGGCCCATTCCTTCAACCTTGACGTCACTGCCAGTTACGCCCGCGCCGTCGCCCTGGACTTACTCGCCCAGCGACAGGTCGCCTTTGGGCATCTGCAGCAGCGAGGTGTCCTGGTATTAGATGCCCCCGCCAGCCAGATCAGCAATCAGTTAGTGGATCGGTATCTGCGCGTGAAAGCCCAGAGTCGCTTGTAGTTAATGTGATTTCAACCAACCTGGTAATGCCGAATCGAGATCTATATCATCCTTGTGTGAAACATGCCTTAGTCAGAGATGGATGGCACATCACCCACGATCCATTCAGCTTAAAGCTCGGGAAAAAGGATATGTTTGTGGACTTAGGTGCAGAGCGATTTCTTGCAGCTGAAAAGCAAAATATTAAAATTGCAGTAGAAATCAAAAGTTTTATTGGGGCATCTGAGGTTGAAGATTTAAGAAACGCGATTGGCCAGTATATTCTTTATAGAGCTGCATTAAAACGATTTGAGCCGAGCCGTCTGCTCTATCTCGCAATTCGCGAGATTACGTTTATAGAAATCTTTGAGGAAGAAATTGGACAGGCTTTACTAGAAGATGAAAACGTCAAACTGCTGATCTTTAGTCCTGAAAAGGAGGTCGTCGTTCGATGGATCGACTAGAAACCTATCGCCAGATTATCCGTTCAGTCCTCCAACCGTATACCCAGATTACCTATGCCAACGTCGATGCCACCAATCACGCTGTATTCGATCCAGAAACAGATCGCTACATTATCGTATCCGTTGGCTGGGGAACAAAACGACGGGTGCATGGTTGCTTAATCCATGTCGAAATGATTGATGGCAAAGTCTGGATTCAGCGGGATGGTACTGAAGATGGCATTGCGAACGAACTGGTTGAAGCTGGCATCCCCAAACCGGAAATTGTGCTGGGGTTTCGCGAACCCCATATCCGCCCATACACTGGATTTGGGGTGGCTTAGTGCTCTGAGACCAATTGCAGAAGGACATGGCAGGCCATTTCCGTTTAACGATGCATGGAACAGATCGCCCGCTCCGCCGCATCCGGCAAACGCATCGCCGACAAACTCTTCAAAGTCTGGCTCCAGGACAGCCGCTATATCTGGGTCCTGACTCACGCCGAAGTCCAGGGCCAGGAAGAATCCCTCTTCCCCAAACGCATCTATCAATAAAACTACCGCGCCTTCGACCTCTACGAAAACCCCGTCATCAGTCTCGCTGTATTAGGAGACGAACGCGCCAGCTGGCGACCCTCCAAGTACGGCTACTCCCTGGCCGGTTGCGAAACCAGTCTCAAATTCCTCACCGTGAAACTGCTAGACGACGAAGCCCGCTGGTCAGAACTGGAAACCAGCCCCAATCCCTTTTCCCTGATGATTATGGCCCACCTGAAAACCAAAGCCACCCAAGGCAATCCCCAAAGAAGGCAGCACTGGAAATGGGCCCTGATTCGCACCCTGTTCGAGCGCGGGTACAATCAAGACGATATCCGCCAGCTCTTTCGAGCCGTGGATTGGATGATGACATTACCCGACCCGCTACAGCAATCCTTTGAAACCCAGGTCACACGCTATCAGGAGGAACGAAAAATGCCCTCTTGAATCAGGCAGCCCTGCGCGATGTCTCAGCCAGCGTCCAATGAAAATATGCGTCAATACCCCAAAAGAAAACCTTGCCGCACCATAGAGGAGATCCGGCCCCCTGTTATAGAGTAATGCCGTTCCTCTATGCTGCAATGCCGCTTCATCGAGAAGCTTCGATCCTTTATGCCAGAGTAATGCTATCTCTCTATACCGTAATGCTTTTCCATAGAGAAAACTCGGCTCTATATCGCAGAGCAATGCCGTTCATCTATGATGTAATGCTACTTCTCTACAAGACTTGGAAGGTTATTTTGAAAGCCTTGCTCCGCAAGGCTTTCAAAATAACCTATTTTTCCGTTCTGGCACAAAGATGGGCACGCTTTGCTTTGCCCATCCTACGGCTTAAACCGAATATTGCTTTGCGGGTTCGCGATCGCCGACATCAACGGCAACCGAAAGGTCGATCCCTACGCAATCCGGGCCAACCAAACATCATCGCCCCCCTGACTGGCTTGCCCATAGGACGTAAACGACCCACCCGTCGAACCTGCCAGATAGACACCCGACCCTGACACCGCAATGCCCGTTGCCCCATCCTCTGCCGCAGTTCCCAGATGTAGCTTCCAATGATCCTGCAGCCGCAAGGCGCTATCGTACTGCCAGATCCAGGCATCCGCATTACCCTGAGCGCTACCCCCCAGATCCCCGTAGGTGCGCCCCGTCAGATAAACAGACCCGTTGCCATCAATCGCAATGGCGCTGGCACTGTCAAAGGCCGCCGATCCCAACTGCCGGGTTTCGAGTATCCGACCATCGCGACCCCGCAATCGGCTAACAAAGGCATCGCCATCGCCCCCAATGGTATTCTGGCCGGGGAACTGGCCCTGGGTCTGACCCGCGATGTAAACTTCGTCTGCCGGATTCACCACAATGCTGCGGGCTTCATCCGCACCCGTGGTACCCAACTGCCGCGTCCAGATCGGGGTAATGTCGTCGCTGCCATCAAACTTGGCCACAAAGGCATCCGCCTCGCCCTGATTCGCCCCCGCCAGATCGCCCCGAGTATGCCCCGTCAGGTAAACGTCCCCCTGGTCATTCACCGTAATTCCCTGCGCTTCATCCCAGGCCGCAGTACCCAACTGACGCAGGCCCCGCAAATCGCCATCGTTCAAATCCAGCTTGGCAATAAACGCATCCGCCTCGCCCTGATTGGCTCCCGCCAGATCGCCGTAGGTCAAACCCGCAACATAGATACCATCATTGGCCACCGCCATCGCCCCATTGGAGATGTCATAGCCCGCAGACTCAAAGCTCGGCAAGGTACCCAACGCCGTCTCCCACTGCAGCACCCCCTCGCTATTATACTTGACCACAAAGGTATCCCGATTACCATCCACCGAACCATCCGACCAGCCCGTGATGTAGACATTCCCCGCCTCATCCACCGCCACACTGTTCGCCGTATCGAACCCAGCCGTGCCCCACTGGCGCGTCCAAACCGCAGTGCTGCCATCCGCACTGTATTTCGTCAGGAAGGCATCATGCAATCCCGCGTTGGCATTAGCCGAGGTGCCGCTAGCATCGGGCAGGGTGCCGGACGTGCTGCCCGCCAGGTAGAGATAGCCCGCGCCATCCAGGGCGAGGCCATTGGCATAGTCGAACCCAGCCGTGCCCGATTGATGCAGCCACTCCACAGCAGGGGTGTCATTGTCAAGGATGTGGATGCCTGCCAATTCTTTGCGACCGACCGCATATTCTGGTCGGGATGCCAGATATATCGTCAAGTTCTCGGTGGGTTCTGCAATGGCATCATCGATCGGATCCACAAAAATCTTGGCAGAGGACTGCCCTTGAGGAATCACAATGCTGCTCTCCAGCTTTTCCCCATTGGCATTGAACAGATCGAAATCAGTGATACGCGCTATAGGGTGGAACCCTCGACCCAGAAAATCTACAGTGAGATCGGTTTCCAGCACCCAGGGATTACCGTTCCCATCCGTGACCGAAATCGTAAATTCCCCTCGATCGCCAAATTCTGAAGCGTTCACCTGGGTCGCAACCAGTTCAACGGTAGGTTTATCATCGTTATCCCAAATCGTGATGATATCGCTACCATGTCCCTCAAAGGCAACATAGTTTTCCCCTGGTATAATCGTCAGTTCTACCGTTTCTTCCCCTTCAACCAGAACATCATCGATAGCATGAATGGAAAAATAATGACGTCTACTATTCTGTGAGAAGGTGGCCGTTCTACGAGAAATCTGGTAATCTTCTCCATCAATGGCGGTTCCCCCAATAGAATAGTTCACTGTGAAAGCTGGATCGAGATCGCCATATCTGTCTAGTCGGAAAAAGCCAGAATTGCCAGATTCTGAAGCGTAGTGGGAGTTTTCAGCTTCGTACGCAGTTATGTAGATTGCAGGGGTTTCATTGTCAGCAATATAAAAAAAGTTCTGCCCTATCACAGACCCAATCTCGTAGGCACTGCTGGTTTTTAAGGTCAACCGAGCATATTCTGGCGTTTCAGGAATGTCATCATCCGTGGGCACAATCTCAATTTCAGCAACAGACTCACCCGCTGGAATAGTCACCGTTCCGGTTAGACTGAAGTCTTTCCCAGGGATAGCAGTAAATGGCCCGATGGTGGAATTGTATTCCACCACTAAATCGTGTTTGAGGTTGCCGGTGCGGCTGACGGCAAATCTGGCAGAATCGCTGCCGCCTTCTTTGGCAGTTGTATCGATCGCGGTCAGGGTCACGGTGGGGTGGGTACCATAGAGGTTCAGTTTCCAGTTATTCCACTCCCCTGTCTGGTCATTGCCCTGGCGATCGGTGACCCGCAGCGTCCAGTCACCCCTGGAGGAATCGCCCCAGTGGCGGGCTGAAGTGAAGACCCAGTTATAATCGTCGCCGCTGTCGGCATCGGGGGCAGCCAGAATCGACTCGGTGCCGTCCGGAGCCACCAGCACCACCTCCAGATCGCCCCGGTGGCTATGGTCAGCATCAAACACCACTTCCACCCATTCCAGGGTGACGTTGTCCTCAATGGTGACGGTTGAGGTTAGGGGTTCCTCGTCATCCGGGATGGCGCGGCCCACCGCTTGCAGTCCCGAAGTCAGTTGAATTTCCGGGTTGACGGTTTTCCAGTCTTTGGCCAGGGCCACCGCTGCTGCTGCATCCACCGCGCCAAAACCATACTTGTGGTTCACCCAACGATCGCCGCCGTTGAGCCACCAGCCCGTATCCGTCTGCCTCGGACGATCGGGGTCGATCGTGCCAAAATCATTCTTCTGGGCCGTTTCGATCAGGATGTGCTGCACATCGCGCCAGGTCAGGGCTGGATTGATCTCCAGAATCAACGCTGCCACCCCAGACACCCAGGCCGCGCTGGCAGCAGTGCCGCCAAAGTAGTTGGCATAGTCGCCGGGACTGTATCCGGTTGCCCCCGTTCGGTCTGTGGTGGCAATGCCGCCGTCGCTATCCCCGGCATAGGCCGAAACCAGCAGCGGTGCCCCCGGTTCGCTGTAGGCAGCTTGTTTGCCTGCGCTATCGATCGCTGCCACAGCAATGGTGTAGCGGGAATTGGCAAAGGCATTGTCGTTGACATTGCCGCCTGCCTCGCCATCGTTGCCAGCTGCAAACACCTGAATATTGCCGAGGCCATCCCGTCCCTGGGTGGCGCTGGCATGGAGTTCAAAAGCACTCAACGGCAGCAGAGTGAGTCGTCTTTCGGAGCCAAAAGCCGTTTCCCAGGGCAGTTTCCAGCTGTTGTTGTAGATATCAATGTCGTCATGCAGATAGGACAGGGTGTCGGCAATCTGCAGATCGTTCAGGGGACTGCCCAAGAGTCTCAGGCCCGCCAGGGTGGCATTGGGGGCCACTCCCTGAACGCCACTGTTGCCGTCGCCGCTCGCGGCGGCAATGCCCGCGACGGCAGTGCCCTGAAAGTCTCCCGCTTCTGGAGCCGGATCGCCGTCATAGATGCCGAAGCCATTGACTTCGCGGAAATCTCGGCTGAGGTCAGCCCGGTAGTTGGTTTGCAAGTCAGTATGGCCGTACTCCAGGCCGTCATCCACAATGCCAATGACAACGCCCTGGCCCCGGGCATCCTGCCAGGCCGCAGCAACGCTGACATCTGCTGCTGGAGTCTCGGCCAGCTGCAGCACACCGGAATCGTCACCGAGCGGCGCATTGGCAATAAACTGAGCGGTGAGTTCGCTCTTGACCAGGGGATAGGTGTATTCTACACCGCTGAGTTCCGAGAGCCGATTGACCACCTCCACCGGGTCGAGTTCGGTGGGAAATTCCCAGACATAGGTGTTGGCGATATGGTTGGTGCTACCCTGGTGGACAGCGCCGACTTGCGCAGCCAACTCCTGGGGAGACGCTCCCGTCTGAATGCTCACCACCCATTCTGTGGTTTCTGCTAAGGCGTCGGGATCGTAATTGTCCAGGTCGATGGCCAGTTCCAGCGCCGATTTGAGACTATCGGGCAGCTCGCTGTTGTCGGGCAGCGACAGGACGGTGAAGGTCTGGGTAACAGGGCCGCTACTGGCTCCCCGCTGGTCGTAAGCGATGGCTTGCAGCTCGTAGCGCCCCGGATCGAGATCGGTGAGTTCGTAGTCGAAGCCAGCAAAGCCATCGGCTTCCGAGGAAAATTGGGTAACAGGGCTGAGGGTTTGCCAGTCGCCGCCCGTTTCCCGCAGCTGAACCTCAACCTGAGTGAGATCTTCAACGCCATCAGCATCGAAGACCTGGCCCACAACCTCAATGGTTTCGTCGGCAGTGAAGAAGGTTTCGCTGGTCAGTTGCAAGGCTTCTGGGGCGGCATTGGGATCGTAGCTGGCAATGGCTTGTCCCAGGTCAGAGCTGCGCCAATCCAGCGTCGGATCGATGACGTCGCTGAGGGAGCGGGTTTCGGCGGTAGTGGCACCGCGAATCTGGAAAATCAGGTCGTTGTAGTCGAGGTCGCTGTCGCCATCGACCCGCAGATCTTCGATGGCAAAGGTGCCGCCATCGCCTGTGATATCCGATAGGTGACCGAAATGGGAGGCACCGTGAGGATTGGCGGCAGCGATGGAGAATAGGGGCCGTTTGGCCGCATCAAGCGTCCCTTTGGCAACATCTTTCACTGTCCCTTTGGGAACCAGCATGAGGCCAAAGCGATCGCCTTCTTCCAGGTCAAAGGTTTTGGGCCCCAGGTAATTGCCCTGGTTCCAGTCGCGCTCGCCCAGGGTACCCGTGAAGCGGGCCCCCTCGCGATAGTCGGAAATGACAATATAGCCGTCTTCGGAATTGCTGAGAGCGCGGTGGGCAGCAGCTTGAATGAAGTCTTGGGTTTCGCCTGGATCGGTGAGGTCGAAGTGGTCGATGCCGTCTAGATTGAACAGAGCGAGCTGACTGCGATAGGCTCCGCCATCAAAGAGGAAGTCGATACTGACGCTGTTGCGATTGCCGACAGTGAAGACACCAGATTGAAAGGAAGTATGGGTTGCAGCTGCGGTCTCGTTGGCGGCTTCGGCGCTGCTCTCAATGAAACCTAGCGGTTCCAGGGTGTCATCAACTGGAACTAGATCGGGTAGATCGGGTACGGCAACCAGGTCAAGCGGATCGGTGTCTAGCGGGTCTGAATCTGGGGTGTCGTCTGGGCCATCAAGGAAGCCGCTGGGGGTGAGGATGGGTTCCAGGATAAAGGTCTGTAGCTGAGGGGAGCGATTAGGCAGAATTGAATGAGGATGCTGTTCTTTGCCCCATTGTCTGGCTTGCTGCGGCAGGAGACGTTTGAATAGTTTCATGATTTTAAGAGGAGGTAGATCTATAGAGAATGCCAATGGATAGAGAATGCCAATGGAAGTTCAGGGGTAAGCAGAGAACTGCTTGTCTGTCTGAACCGCTTTCCGGTGGAGGGTTGTTTTTAGGGATCAACTATGCTGCAATGCACTTTTAGACACTACAATTGTGTCTGCAAGTTTACGCAATACTATGCCTATAATTTGTTGCTTAATGGAATTTTAAGGCAAAAATCATGTTTTCCTGACAACACAATGCAACCCATGGGGCGATCTGTAAATCCGCTTATATTTGCTGCTCATCGTGCCCAACGCAGCTGTCAGACTACCCATTTAAACTTCAGGACTTAGGGGCGAAACCAGGGTTTCTTCTCAGTCATACTGAACTGCTACAGCTCATTGGATGCAATAAAACTGGGGTATTGAGCGAGCTGTAATGCTTACCTAAGAGACTTTGTAGCACTAAAGTGCCCACTGTGAACGTTGCACAGTTTTCCCGGTGCTAGATGGCTACAATTCTTTCCTGTTTCCCATTCCCTATTCCCCATTCCCTATTCCCCATTCCCCATTCCCCGTTCCCCATTCCCCGTTCCCCATTCCCCGTTCCCCGTTCCCTGTTCCCTGTTCCCTCAATGAAACAACCAGGTCGTAAACGCATACTTAACGCCATTCCGAATCGGCAGCGACTGATGGGGATGAGTCCAATACGACGGAAACACTAATACGCTACCTTGCTGCGGTTTGACCTTGATGTCCTGACGATCGAAATAAGTTTCGCCACCTTCAAAGCCTTCATTCAAATAGCCGACAATGCTGACATCGCGGGTGGGGACGCCCTGTTCTGCTTCGTCTAAACGGCTGGGCAGGAGCAGATTATCGATATGTCGCTTGTAGAACTGGCCTGCCTGGTAGCGCAGAATCGAGCACGACTCTGTGTGGGGAAAGCCAATGCCATAGCGCTGGTAGAGCATTTTTTGAATCACTTCCACCTTGCCCAACAACAGGTTGTCGGTGGATTGCAGCAGCGGCTCTCGCTTGCCCAGGTATAAGAGAGCGTTGTTGCGGATGGTGGCATCTCTTTGCGTCAGCTCGATGCCCGCTTGTTCAAATTCGCAGAGAGCGGTGACCTCGATCAGGTGGGAACAGAGGGCGGGTTCCAGCAACCCTTCAACCACTAAGATTTCGTTACCCAGGTCGGTGAATTGATAAGCTGTCACGGCATTCAAAAGGCTAAAATGACTGGGGCTATAGCAGAAGGTAGAAGGCAGGAGGCAGAGGGCAGAAGGGGAAGGTGGGCAGAGGGCAGAAGGGGAAGGCTGTCTATATCTGGGTTTGCACTTTTTGTTCTGCTTAATCTGTTTTCGTAGTGCTATCTATATTAATCAATGCTTTTTGAATTAATCAATGCTTTTTGAGCGGTGCAACCACAAAGCAGCGTCTCACTGGCTTCAGACTCATCCGAGCGAGAAAAGCGACTACAAGAGAGCGCAGGCAATATGAACCAGGCATCTAATTTTCCCTTCGAGCGGGCAAGGCGAGTCACACCAGCGGAGAATCAGAAATTCAGAGACGCCATTGCTCGACAATTTGGCCTGAACTTGAGGGAGCGGAGTCGCACTCTCGGTTCGCACATGTTTCTGAGCAAATGGAATATCCCCATCTAATCTGTTTGCTATGTTTCTCCCCGAGGTTTGGAAACTCGAATCGACCCGACAGCAGTAGGGCAACCACAAGGGTTGCCCCTACGAAGATTTCTGTTCTCGCGGACGCGATTCGCGGTGTCCTGTAGGGGAGTATGACCAAAATCTGATGTAGAACGCCAAAATCCTTTCCCTAAAAGGGTTTGACGCGATATTGATTCAAGTGTATTAATTTCTCATTTTTTAGTCGTAAGTACCTCTAAATCTCTTGTTGGGGAAGGGAAATCGGCTTTTTCCTGCACATCAAATTTCAGTCATACCCCTGTAGGGGTCGGTCTTGTGCCGACCCTGAGTCTATTGGGTCAGCTTGAACGGACTCATCCACAAATCTATCTCCTTGCCAACAGGTAGAAACCTCTATCCCACATAAATCTTTTGGCAGACCCGTCGTGTTGCCCAACCAAATGACCTTACCAGGGATTGCCGATGGTGGTAAAGCCTGCCCAGTAATAAGGTTGCGATAGATCCTGGGCGAGTTCCGAATCCTTCAGTGCTGAGGACAGGGGAATACGTTGTCTGGAGAGCTGGATGTGCTCTTTTTCCAGGCGGATCTGGCCGTTTAACATGGCCAATTGTGCCCGTCTCAGAGCTTCAGCTTTGATCGGGGCGGTGCGTAATTGATGATAAAACTCTGCCATCAGAGCAGTTGTGCCCAGATCTGCTGTATTCCAAAGGCCAGCGACCACAGATTTGACCCCAGCTTGAATGGCTAAGCCAGCGAAGCCAAACTTGGTGTCATTGTCGCCGACGCCTGTGGGTCCGGAACTCAAGGTCAATAGCTCTAAGGGGGGATCGTACCAACCTAACTGATTGATTTGAGTTAACCGCAGTAGGCTATCCCAAAGAAGAATATAGGATTGGTCAGGCTTTCCAGGGAAAAAATCGGCATACCCGGCTAGGTGCAGAATCTGGGCGGGAGTTTTCTGACGCTGGGTCTTGAGGGTTTCCAGGGTAAATTCTCGATCGAGGAACATCTCTCCAGGCCACTGCTCCAGGATGGCTGACAGCTCCACGCGAACACCAGGGAGAAGGTGCAAATTTTGCTGAGCGGGCAAATTTGGATTTGGTCTGGCCGTACCCATGGCCAGGACGCGGGCATTTTTGAGATCGGCGGGGCGAGTGTCGGTGAGGGTGAGGCCGGGCATTAGGCCAATGCTGTAATTTTCTATCAGAAATTGCTTGCCATCATGGAGGGCGGCCAGGGGCAGACTGCGCAACCCTGGATCCATCAAAAACACCAGGTTATCGATGCCCTGACGATTGAATTCGGCTTCCAGCGGGGCTATGATCCATTGATAGAGCTGTTGGGCAGGCGCTAAATAGTGTTTCGTGCCGCTCCTTCTGGGATTAATGACGATACTGCGGAATCTCCGAGCCGCCGTTAGAACCGATTTTCGGGTGGCGTCGGGTAGGGTTGCCTGCCATTGGCCGTTTGCGGTGATGAGCCATAATCCCAGATGATCGGTGTCTCTTACCTCTGGGAGGGGGGGAAGGGGTTTCAACTTCCCAGGATTCGATGGCTGTGGGGGAAGCTGGGAAGATGGTAGAGCTGTCCCTAAACCTGCGATCCCAAATGATGAGAAGCGGTCTGGGTGGGTCGAGGTGCTGTTCGGCTGACTTTGATCTGAATTGAATCCGTCGGGTTCCTGGTCGGATAGCTGACTGGTTGGTTCGCCGGGGGTGAAGGTGACGTAAATAATGGCGGGTTTTTGCCCGGTTTGCTGTTCGATGCGCTGGAGGGCGTCGCCGATGCTGTCGCTTAAGTCTTGACGGATGAGGCTGAGCTGGCCTTCGGCTTGTTGCAGGGTGGCGCTGGCTTGTTGCAGGTGGGTGCTGAGGGCGTCGAGTTCGGCTTGTTTTTGTTGGACGGTCTGTTGGGCGGTGTTGAGGTCGAGTTGGACTTGCTGGCGGCGCTGTTGCAGTGCTGTCAGTTGCTGGCGGGACTGGGTGGCTTGGCGGTTGGCGCGGGCAAATCGTTGGCTGGCGGTTTGCAGGCGCTGTTGGGCCTGTCGCAGTTCGGTGCTTTTCTGCCGTACAGCCTGGTTGGTGGTTTTGAGGCTGGTTCTGGCCTGGCGGAGGTTGCGGTTGGCCTGTTGGTTGCGCTGTTCTGCGGTTTTGATGCGGGCGTTGGCCTGTTGGATTTTCTGTTCTGCGGTTTGGATTTTCTCGTTGGCGGTTTGGGTGGCGCGATCGCGCTCAACTGCTGCGGCCTCGACGTCCTGGCGAGCGCGTCTGACCTGTTGTTGCGCGACACCGCCAGTGACGGCAGCGAGACCCAGGGTCAGCACCAGGATAGCGGAGCCGATGCGAATGCGGCGATTGGCGGTGCGGTTGGCGGCTTGCAGGGTTTGATTGGCTTGTTGTTCGGTGGCCAGCATGGCGTCCTGACTGGCCGCGAGGAATTGATAGTCGCGATCGCTGAGGCTTTTCCCCTCGGCCCAGGCTTGGGCGGCTTCTAACGTCTGTCCTCGTAGCAATTGAGATTCGTCTTCGCCGTTGGAGGCTTCCCAGGCCGCAAAGGCCGCCGCATAGGGGCGCAGGCTGTTCAGGGCGCACTCGACCCAGTCGCCATTGAAAACGGCGACGTAGATGCGGTTGCGGATTTGTAGCTGGCTGTTGTGGTTGACGACTAATCCGGTCAGCCGCAGTTCCAGCTGTTCTGGGCTGTCGTCGGTGGGGATCTCGCCCTGGTGCAAAATTTGCTGGTAGAGGCCGAGCAAGCGGCCGCTGCGCTGCTCGCCACTGAGTTTACCGCTGAGGAGAATGCGATCGCGAATAGTGCGCAGGTGTTCGGGAATGTCCTGGGCTTCCCAGTTCTCCAGGATGCGATCGCGCACGACCTGTTCAACGGTGCTGGCTTCCGCACCGGAGGCAATGGGAACTGCCGCCACCAACTGACAGACTTTTTGGGTGAGGAAAGGCTGTCCGCCGGTCCAGTCCAGAATCGCCTGCATGACAGCCTGGGGACGATCGGTTTGGCTGACAAAGTCCTGCATTAGCGGCTCCGACTCTGTGAGACAGAATCCTGCCAGATCGATCGGACGACCGATATTGAAGGGGGTTCGTTGCTTGTCTTGCATCAAGTCTGCCGGGGTACAGACGCCGATCAGGGCAAAGGTGAGTCGACGGTAAGCCGGTTTGTCGGCACGCTGGTTGTAGCAGTCGCGGAGGAAGGCAAAGAAGTCATCCAGTTGGAAAGGCAAGCTGAGGATGCTATCGATTTCGTCGATGAAGATGACGAGATCCTGAGAAATAACCTGCAGCAATACGTCTTCTAGAAACAGGCTAAACCGTTGAATGTAGGACAACAGAGTATTCTCTGCCCACCATTGATTGAGATTAAACTGGCGCTGCAGCCGCAACGGCCGAACGATACGATTAATGATGCCGACGTACCACTGCTCTGGGGTGATTTCTGCGGTACCAATGGCGGTGATGTCGATAGCAGCGCAGGCCACGCCCTCTGCTCGCAGCCGCTGCATGGTACGCACTCGCAGGCTGGACTTACCCATCTGACGAGAGTTGAGCACGTAGCAAAATTCTCCCGCTTTCAGAGCCTGGTAAAAGTCTTCATCGGCTTGTCTCTGCACATAGGTGGGCGCGTCCAGGGGCAAGCTGCCACCCACTTGATACGCACTGGTTTGGTAGGCATTGGTTTGAGGGGCACTGGCCCGATCGGGGAGCTGGGTCATGGGTCAGACTCCCAATCGATCTTGAAAATACCGGCGATAGAGGTCGCACAAGGGGCGCACGGCATTGCCTTGAAACCGTACCAGACCCATGCTGCTGAGCTTAAAGGCAGCAGCAGTTTCAATCTGGACTGGTTCTGGGGTTGCGACCACCTGTTTGAGAGCGTTGAGCAGGGTTTTATCTTCTTGGAGATTGAGCAAGTGACGGCGCAAATGTTCGCCGTAGGCCCATTCTTCGGTCGGGGCAATGGCGAGGAGGGATGCCAGAGAGCGGTTGCCCCAGGCCAGATGGTAGAGGGCCAGTCGCAGTAAATAGGGATGACCGCCCAGGAGCATTACCAGTTGCTCGATGTCTGCGTCGGGCAGCTGCAGACGATGGCGCTGAATCAGGTCAACGGTCTGGTCGCGATTCAGCGGCGGTAAATCGATGGGGACGCCGACATTAAAGGGAGATTGGTTGATGTTCAGGGGGATGTAGACTTCTTTGGAATGGGTAATCACTAGCCGCAGGTTCTGCCAGATGGGGTTGATTTTCGCTTCCTCGTGCCAGGCTCGCAGCAAGCCGAAGAAGTCGCTGGCAATGGCGGGGTGTTTGAACAGCTCGTCCACCTCGTCCAAACAGAGAGCGAGGGGGGTGCCGAGGGTTTCCAGCAAAGAGAGTTCGAAGTAGTCGGTGCATTTGTCGTTGCTGCCCATGGGTCCTTGCCAGTAGGTGTCGAGTTGGGCGGGCAGGTTCAGTTTGCGCTCGATGCGGGCGCAGAACCAGTAGAGGAAGCTGTCTAAGCTGGACAGGACCTGGCTGCCAGCAGATTGCAGGTTGAGCAATACGGCGCGATCGCGCTGTTCTACGGCCCGATCCAGAATCCGCAACATTAAGGAGGACTTGCCCATCTGGCGCGGGGCTTTGATGCGAATCAGCGCTCCGGGTTTGCGGATGGTTTCGTAGCAGCGGGCCTCGATCGGCGGGCGTTCGATGTAGAGGGGCGAGTCCAGAGGCACCTGTCCTTCAGGTTCATCAAGTGCGATCGCAGCGGTCGCTACAGGAACAGCGGCAGCGGCAGGAATAGCAGTTGACGCAGCAGATTCGACCATCCCTGATGTTGTGTCTAGGGCTGTGCTTGCAGATGCGATCGCATCAGGCACAGCAATGGTTGCAACAGTTGCCCGATCGGCAGCCAAGACAGACGATGTGGGGGCTGCTTGAATAGAACGCGACTTCAGAACCGGAGTCAGGTGTTCGGGAATTCCCGCCATGCGGATGCTGATGCAGCCTTCCTTAAAGGCCCGTTCAATGGAACGACCGGCAAAGAGGGCATCATAGAAACCAATGGAAAATTCCAGAGCAGCGCGATCGCCCACGGCCTGGTTCATGCCAATTACATAGGGAATGGATTGGGCAATGGCACTGGCTTGCACCTCCGAATAACAGGCATTGAGCAAGACACATTCGAGGGAATCTGCAGTTTCAAACAACGCCGCTAACGCTTCAGCACTGACAAGCTGGGCCTGACCAACTCGATCTTCCAGGGCTAACCCCGCTTCGCCGCCACCATGTCCCGAAAAATGGACAATGTGAGGATCCACTGCCCGTAAAGCGCGTTGCATGTCCCGGGCGCGAACGGCCCATTTTTGGACCAGTTGGAACTGGGCGCGATCGCGAGCCAGGCTCAGCGCACCCTCAATCTCACGCACCTCTTCATCAAGACGCAGCTTGGCTGTATCTTTGGGATTAGCCGCCAGAATCAAGATTCGGGTTGTCGCGATTGTCATATAGGGATTGTTGTTCATTGCTCATTGTTCATCGCTCATTGCCTGGGGTTCGTGGGGATTGGAAGAAGTTTATTCTCTGGCACCAAACAACGAACGAGTAGCACTGACATAAACTTTATGTTTGCATCAGTTTGTCGATGACATGGAGGCACAAGCCTTTTGGGAGAGTTAATGCTTGAACTCTTGTTCGTCGGAACGTTGCGCTGGGTTTCCGCGCCTGCTCCAACCCAACCTGCACCGCTAGATTTCCCTACTTTAGCCTCATTGCCCAACCAACAACAATGAACCATTCACCATGAACCATGAAACACCCACCCCAAACTATTCACCCCAAACTATTCACCATGAACCATCCACCATGAACCACCCACCCCAAACTATTCACCCCAAACTATTCACCATGAACCATTCACCATGAACCATTCACCATGAACCATTCACCATGAACCATGAACAATTAACTCCGCGTTTTCTGCGACCAGATCCGCGTCGGCAGCCCCCAAACGTAGATGAAACCTTCTGCTGCCTTGTGGTCGAACTGATCGTCGACGCCATAGGTGGCCAGATCTGGCGTGTAGAGGCTATTGTCTGATTTGCGGCCCACGACCATTGATTGGCCTTTGAAGAGTTTGAGACGCACTGTACCCGATACCTGCTCCTGGGTCTGTTGCACGAAGGCGTCCAGCGCTGCCTTCAAGGGGCTGTACCAGAGTCCCTTGTAGATCAAGTGGCTGTAGGTTTCTTCAATGCCTCGTTTATATTGGGTGACGTCAGCGGTCAGAGTGAGACTTTCCAGTTCCCGGTGGGCTTGAATCAAAACGCTGAGGGCAGGGGTTTCATAGATTTCTCGCGATTTGATGCCGACGAGACGGTTCTCGATCATATCGATGCGACCGATGCCGTGGGAGCCTGCGAGCTGGTTCAGCTGCCCGATCAGGGCTACGGGTTCCAGGGTTTCGCCGTTCAACGCCGTGGGCAGACCGCGATTGAAGCTGATTTCAACATAATCAGGTTGGTCGGGCGTGTCTGCGATCGCACTCGTCATCAAAAACACCTCCTCCGGCGGCTCCGTCCACGGATCCTCCAGCACCCCGGCTTCAATGCTGCGCCCCAACAAATTGCGGTCAATACTATAGGGCGAAGACTTCTTCACCGGAGCAGTAATCCCATAGCGTTCGCCATAGGCAATGGCCTCCTCACGGCTAAACCCCCACTCCCGTGCTGGAGCCAGAACCTTTAGATCGGGATTGAGCGCCGCAATCGCCACATCAAACCGCACCTGATCGTTCCCTTTTCCCGTGCAGCCGTGGGCCACCGCATCGGCACCATGTTCCTCTGCCGCTTCCACCAAAATCTTGGCAATCAGCGGACGAGCGAGGGCCGTTGAGAGCGGATATTGATTCTCATAGAGCGCATTCGCCTGCAGTGCCAGAAACGCATAGTCCTTAATAAACCGTTTCGTGACATCAGCAACAAGGGAGACTTCCGCACCCGCCTTCAGGGCCTTTTGTTGGATCGGCGCCAATTCGTCCCCCTGACCCAGGTCTGCCGCCAGAGTAATCACTTCCTGAACCCCCCATTCATGCTTGAGATAGGGAATACAGACGGAGGTATCCACCCCGCCAGAATATGCCAGCACCACCTTATTGGCTCGACCCATTGGTTTCTCACCCCAAAAACAACTAATGGGCTATTGTATCCGGTTACGCGATGAGAAAACGGTTTCTGCAAACAGATTGGTGAGAAGATTTGGGGGAACGGGGAATAGGGAACGGGGAACAGGCTTCAGGTGGCAGGTGACAGAGTAAAAACCCTTCTGTTACTCCTTCCCCCTGCACCTTAGCCTCCATCTTGCCACCTTCTGCCCTCTGCCTTCTGCCCTCTGCCTTCTGCCCTCTGCCCTCTGCCCTCTGCCTTCTGCCCTCTGCCCTCTGCCCTCTGCCCTCTGCCCTCTGCCCTCTGCCCTCTGCCTTCTGCCCTCTGTCCTCTGCCCTTAACCCTTCTGATAAATCAGCGCCCCTTCCATCTGGCGAAACTTGATCTTCAGCGCCAGGTTGTCTGAGTCCAGCAATTCCAGCCAGGTTTCTCCAGGTAGCTGGAGTTCTTCAACCAGTTTTTCCATCAGTTCGGTTGCCTGCGATCGCGCCTCGCGGCCAAACATCGCATGATTGGTTTCAATTCCAAGGACGTAGAACGGCGATTCCGGCAAATACTTCACCACCTTCTGCACCAGATAGGCTGCTTCAATACCCGCATACTGCCTCAACTGCTGGCGAATCGAGTCAAGCGCCGCCACCGACAACCCCGACAACCGGAAGTTGTGATTGTGGGTCACCCGCGATCGCTCCAGGCGAGCATTATTGACAATTTCATACTGCTCCTTTGCCTGTTGCCGATACCGTTCAGCCGCTTCCTCCCCCTCCTGTTCCTGCAAAAAAGCGGAGATCAGCCTCGCCCCCTGCTCAAACAGATCCCCATCCTGACGCATCGCCGTTTCCAGATATGAAATCCCCGCCCGATCCCCCTGCTGCAGCAAAATTTGCCCCAGCACAAAATTACCGCCTTGATGATTAGGATACTCCGCCAACACCGCCTTCAGATCGGGCAGCGCCTCCTCCGACTGTTTCAACCGCACCTTCAAAACCGCCCGCTCCCAAAGCTGCTCAATCGACAGAGACTGCCCCTCTCCCACAGCACTCTCTGTAGCTGCATCCTGCTGCTCCAACTCCTCCAGTCGTTGTTGCTGTTGTTGCACCTGACTATGATAATGCTGCCAGTCTGCACCGACTTCCTGCTGCCAGGCCCGATCGAAATACTGCACCAGATGGGGCAGCGCCTTACCCAAAAACTGCTGCGCCGCAGTGCCCCTAGCCGGTTTCAACAACGCCGGCACTTGATTGGGCTTGCAGCCCAGCGCCGTCAATCGATCTTGAAGACAAGGATGGGTATCGACATAATCCGTCTTTGCCATCAGAGCCACCTGCAGCCAGGTTTTAGCCTGTTCCGGTTTGATTTGCCGCTGCATGCGAACCGCTATCTCAGCATAAGGGGCAGGAGGCGTCGCCTGAGAATCGGCTTTAGCTCGGATCTCGTCCCAGAATGCGGGCAAAACATAGTTCCCCTTCACTTCCAGGCTGATCAAAGCCGCTGCCAGGTTTTTAGCGCCTGCCAGTTTAGCCGAATACCGATCGGCTTCATATTCATCCGCCCGCGCCAGCACAAACGAATAAGCCGTAAAGAACGGCACATACCAGTTGAAGAAGCTGCCGAAAATGCCTGATCCCAACAGGCCCGCAAGCGCCAGCATGCTCTCAACCGAGTTCATTTCGCCGCTCTGACTGGCCTCCATCGTCGTATTCTGGAATCCTTCTAAAATTTTCTGCCAGCTCCGACGCATGCGATAAATCCAGTGACCGAACTGTCCATGTTTGCCGGATAGATGGCCCAACTCATGGGCCAACACCGCCCGAAACTCTGCTGGTGCCAGGGTTTGCATCAAGGGCAGTCCGAGCATAAGATAATTGCGATAGCCACCAAAAATCCCAAACAGAGGTATCTGAGCCACGGAAGCATTAAACGTTTCTGTAATCAAAACATGGTGTAAGGCGGGAGTACGCAGCTCCCGTCGGAATTCATCCAGCAACTGAAACAGACGCGGCACCTGTCTCCGCTTCACCGCTAACCCTTCTGGAGGGGGAATGCGAATCAAGAGCGACTTCAGAATGACAAACAAGAGCACCACCGGAATGCCAACGCCAAACAGAATCAGCAGAAGGACTAAGCGTCCGCTTCTCCTGGAATTGGCCAGGAGAGACTGGACCAGCGAAAACAAGAAAGGTAAAAAGAAAAAGCTCAGGATAATAATGAGGGCTAGCACTGCAATAATGTAAACATAGCCCAGCAGGGCCAGCAGCCTAACGCGAAACTTGTAATTGGCTGGCTGCTCGCGAGAATAATTTTCCAGCTTGCGAACGAGCGCCTCAAATTGCACCTGGGTCATGGACATAGACACTCTCCTGGGGAAAAACCGGACCACCTCCATCCTCACATCATATACTCTACGCGGTTAAGATTTGCATAAATCGTAGGATGCATTAGCGTTAACATAACGCATGAAATCTATATCCAAAGTGCGTTGCAGCTATCGCCGTCCACCCAGAGAATCCGTACCCCAGTGCCTCCCAGCGCCTGCGTCGGATTCGCTGCCACCCCACCCCGCCCCTCTGCACAAAACAACAACTGTCTGGTTAGGTAATGGGTTTGTTGGGGTGAGGGGGAAGGTTTGCGTTACCGGGACGAGATCTGCAATTGCGATTCATCTTTGCAGCTGTTTAATGTAGAATAAGCTATATAACACGACTTGGAAGGTTATTTTGAAAGCCTTGCTGAGCAAGGCTTTCAAAATAACCCATTTTTCCGTTCTGGCAGGAAGAAATGGGGGTTAGCGCCCCCTTCGGGGGCGCTAACCTTCCAAGTCGTGTATATAAATTGCAGCTTTTCTGCCCAAAACTTACCTGGATGAGGTTGAAGTTCGAATTGTCTTGATCCCAATTCGACTTGGAAATGCAATCAATAAAGTCAGCAGAATTCTTGTCCAGTCAGGCTTTTTCCAATCCAAAATTGTGAATCTAAAATCCAAAATGGTATGACCCGCCTGATCCACGATCAATTTGCCAAAGATCTGATGGAAGAGCTGCTCTCTTCCTTTGGTGAAGTGAGGGCTCCCCGTCGCGTCTCGAGCGAAATGCGAGAGATTGATGTCTGGTTTGTGCCCCAGGTTTCCCCAAACGCATTGCAGCCTCTGGGGGTGTTGGGGTGTATGGTGCAAACGACGGTCATCCTGGAACCGTTCCGCAATGCTGCCTCGACTGAAGCAATCTGTAGCTGCCTGCTCAAAGCTCTGGAAGCCCGCTGCGATCTGCAGCGCCAGGCCGATCGCAACAATGCGAAATTCTCTACGGCAGCTGTGCCAGTTCTCTGGGTGCTGACTCCGACTGCATCTGAACAGTTATTGTTGGGCTTTGGGGCGAAGGAACAACCAGAGACCTGGCCTGCGGGAATCTATTTCCTGGCCGAAAGTTTGAAAACCGCGATTGTTGCCATTCACCAGCTGCCGCGAACCCCGGAAACATTGTGGTTGCGGTTGTTGGGTCGAGGGCGAGTGCAAGAAGGAGCTGCTCGAGAACTTGATGCCTTGCCAGCAACGGCTCCGTTTCGCAACAAGGCGCTAGAATTGGTATTGAGTTTGCGGCGAGATTTACAAGCAAAACAAGATACGGATCGTGACGATCGGGAGTTAGTGATGCGTTTGTCCACTCTTTATCTCGAAGAAAAGGAACAATCCCGGCAGGATGGGATCCAGGAAGGCATTCAGCAAGGCATTCAGCAAGGCATTCAGCAGGGCATTCAGGGCGCACAGCGAACGATTGTTGAAAATCTGTTGAAATCGCGCTTTGGAGCCATTGATGCAGAGCTGGCAGCAGTTGTCAATCCTATGATGGCTCTGTCTCCTGAAGCCTTTGCCGCGCTGTTATTGAAATTTCCTTCCCTCTCTCGCGAGGAGTTGTTGGCACAGGTTCAAGAGTTGTAGCAGGTACTGCAGCGCTCCAGAACCTTGACTTCGGACAACATTGATGTTCAGGGTTGTTGCAGTTCTTTATCTTGCGATCGCATTAGACTCATTCGGAAATTGGAGTGGAAGCCCCCCAGAGGGGGGACTTCCACTCCAATTCTCGGACAGGTCTAGTAAGGAAGAAGGAGTGCGATACTTGCTGCGCACAGGCTACACCACCGCAGGTTTGGGAAAGGAGCGCGATCGCATTGTTCCGTAGTCATACCAATTTGACTTAGAGATGCAATTGATGAAATTGGCAAAATGCTTGCTCAGTAAAGCTTTCTTCAAGCCAAAATCGCCAATCTAAAATCCAAAACGGTATCAATGGCAGGATTGGGCAAGGAGCAAAATATCCCCATTCGGCAACCGCTCCCAACGGGTTGCTTCAACAATCTGGGTTGGTTCTACGGCAGCCCGACCATCCCCCACCGACCCCGCCGCCACCATCACCCAGGAAACCCGCACCCTAGTGCCTCCCAACGCCTGCGTTGGATTCGCCACCATCCCACCCCGTCCTGTCTCCACAAAGCGACTGCTCCCTGCTCGATCGATCGCTGCCTGACGACGGGGTCGACAGCCCTGACTCACCTCCGCCTCCGCCAACGACGGCGACGGCAACCCATCTGCCTGAAAATCTCTCACATCCAGGGTTACCATGCCATCAATCCCCAGCGCTGAACTGGCGACAAAATCGCTCTCCGGCGTCCGTCGCCCCTGGAACAGGCGAAAACCAAAAATCCCCTCTGCCCGGGCAAAGATACTGCCCCCCCGGCCCTGAAACGCATTCGCCACAATATCGCTATTCTCCGACAGCACCCCCAGAATAAAGCCCCCAGCCTCTAAACTGATATTGCCCCCCTTCCCCGTACCCCTAGCCTCCGTCGAAATCTCGCTATTGAACCGCAGAACAATATCATCCCTGACTTTTAAATCAATATTGCCCCCTTCCCCTCCCGCCGTTTCCGCAATCAGCCGTCCCCGATCGGTGAGAAAAATATTGCCCGCCTCCGCCTCCAAATTACCCGCATTCCCCGTTCCCGTACTGCTCACCGTCACCTGCGAGTCCTGCCGCACCTCCAGATCGCCCCCAATGGACAATCGAACACTCCCCGCCGAGCCGCGTCCCGTCGAGGCTGAAGAGATCCGACTCCCCCGCCCCACCCTCACATTCCCCGACACGCTGGCATCAATACTCCCAGACGATCCCCGCCCCGCCGACTCCGAGGAAAGATGGCTACCATTGTCCAGACTTAAGTCACCCGTCGTTCTCAGATCGATGCTACCTGCCAAGCCATTGCCCATCGCCGTCGCCAGCAGCCCGCTGCCGTCGCGTAAACTCACTGTCCCACCTACCGTTGCCGACACCGTGCCCCCCTGCCCATCTCTCGTGGAGGACGAAATCTGGCTATTGTTGTTCAAATTTAACGACCGCAAGCCCTGCAAGCGCACATTACCGCCGCTCCCCGACACCGTTTCCGCAACCAGCGCCCCCTCATTATCCAGAGTCACCACCCCAGTCATCACCGTCAAATCGCCCGCATCGCCTGCACCGCGACTGCTCACCGTCGCCCGCGCCCCATCGCGCACATCCAACCGCTCCGCTCCGAGCGAGACGCTGCCCGCTGCCCCGCGTCCCGTCGCCGCCGAGGAGATCTGGCTATTGCCGCTCAAACTCACTGTCCCGGCTGCAACCACATCGACAGTACCTGCTTGGCCATCCACCGTCGCCGCCGAAATGGCGCTGTTGTTGTCCAGTACTAAATCTGTTCCCTGCAGCTTGATTCGTCCTCCCGCTGCGGAATCTGTCTCGGCAGAGAGGGTAGCCTGGTTATCCAGCCGGATCTGATTGGCATCAACCTTCAGAGTACCCGCGTTGCCTGCCCTGGCTGCATTCAAATCCTCACTCCTGACAGTAACCTGAACCCCGTCGCGAACAGTGAACCGATTGGTTTCAATGCTCAGATCGCCCGCATCACCAATCCCAAAGGTTTGCGTTGCCAGACGACTGATTTGTCCCGTCGCAGCCCTGCCTCCAATCTCGACAGCTTGGGTAGCATTCACCTTGAGACTGCCACCGCGTCCTTCAGTTGTCGTAATCGTCGACACCGCAGCCCCATCGCGCACCCCAAAGTGCTCAGCGTTAATGTCAATATTTCCCCCATTGCCAACATTGGTTTTAGGGTTCGACAAAAGTGCAAACGACTGGGAAAACAGACCGCTGGATCGACCGCTCGCCGGATCGACACCGCTCAACTCAACCTGGGCAGCATTGACCTGAATGTCGCCGCCCCGTCCCAGATCTTCAGTGGACGCAAACACCAGAGCGCCCTCCTGAATCACAAACCGTCCAGGGGTTGAAATAGTAATATTGCCAGCATTCCGCTCGCTGCTCGTCTGGGCAAACAACCCGGTTGGGATATTAAACGGGCTACCCGACGTACCGCTCAACTGCACAGACTCAGAGCCACTGATCTGCAACAGTCCTCCAGACTGCGTCCCCGACGGCGGCACAGCGAGACTGGCCCCTTCCGTCAGCACTACATTGCGACCCTGAACCTGAATATCGCCACCTGGAACAATGGCTGCCGCAAACTGCGACAGGCGGATATCTTGAAAGGCGCTAACCTGACTATAGTCTAAGGCTAAATTGGTGGGGTTGAAGTTGACGCGACTATTGGCGGCAACGCTCCCCAGTTCAATTCGCCCGTTGTCAACGATTAAGTCCCCTCCCTGCACCGTTATCTCGCCACCCACCAGCGCCAGGGTATGACCGGGATCCAAAAACAGGCCCGTTCCTGGTTGTACCTGAATGGGAGCTGCGGAAGACCCAAATTGCAACCCCATCGGAACGCTCATAACCAGTACAGGAGGAACAGCTGTGGGAGAGGTTGCGCTAAATTGGTAGCCTGGAAAAATCAAACTATCGGCAGTGCTGGCAACAAATGAACCAATGTTAATCAGCTGAGCATTGGGACCGAACATGACGCCGCTAGGATTAATCAGAAAAAAGTCAGGGGTACCGTTCATCGCTTCAATCGTGCCGTCAATGTTTGAGATCGATCCACCTGTGACACGAGTGATAATCCGTCCAGTGACTGAATTATTAAAGAAAACTTCAGTAATACCAGGAGCAGCAATAGAAAAGTCACCAAAACTGTGAAACAGACTGCTTCCTCTAACTGCACCACCGCCAATGTCACATGTCCCAGCAAAACAGCTGATGGTCGTTGCTGTAGTATTTGTAGCGTCTAACGTGACTTGAGCTTGGGCTGGCGTCACCCAACCCAACCCCAAAAGAAGCAAACTGCTCATTAAACAGCCTTTTCGAAAAATCTGTTTTGTTTCAGGGAGTTGAAATGGAATTGCTGTGGGGTTTTTCATCGATCGATTGTTGTACGCTGCCTATAGAAAAAATTTAGATGCCTCTATTGAGGTCTCAGAATTTGGGTCGTGTTTTTATGCGGCAGGCTATTTTTTGTTGCAAAAGTTAATATTGACAGAGAGACTGACTGGCCATTTTCGTAGGAACAAAACTTGAATTAAGATGTAGCGGAGTAGGATGGGCAAAGGGCGAATGCCCGTGCCCATCTCGATTCTGTGATGGGCACGCTCTGCTTTGCCCATCCTACCTGACAAATTATTAAATTCTCATTCCGTAGCAGCAATACGCGGTCATGGCCACTTCTGCGTACGATCGCCAACTCATCCCCCGATCTAACAAAGATGTATTTTCGTAACAATAGGTGTGACTCTGCGTAAAAACCAGCCTCGAAATTTGAGATCCGAGTAGACGCTTGCCACAGCTGGCGAGTTGTTGGCAGAAACATCGGCGTTCTAGCGCTGATGGGTTGACTACTTGGAGCTTGAAACCATGTCACGCTTGATGTTCAAAATGCTGGGCGGGCTGCTCCCGATTGCAGGGTTGCTCAGTGGCTCTGCCCATGCCCTCTCTCTGGCCAATTCGGCGATTGAGTTTTCCAATACCCAGGAACAAGGGAACTGGCAATATGGCTATTACGACGCCAACTCTGTCTTTCAGCAGATGGATTGGTCTACAGCGCAAAGTTCCTGGGTTTTACCACCAGGGAATCCCTATGCGCTCTCATTGACTGGAACCGGCGGTCAATTTAGTGGAATTCTCCCCTCATCGGCTCAACCCCGAGCGGTGCGTCGCTGGAAAAGTGAATACACCGGCACGATTAATCTCAAGGGTAGTCTTGACGGTACTGATGTGACAGGCACAATTTTGCTGGATGGCGCTGAGCTGTTCTCGCTGCCCATCACCAATTCTGTTTCCACCACCTACGACCTTGACATTCAGGTTGAGGCAGGTCAAGTGCTGGATTTTGTCCTGTCGCCGGACTCTAGCAGTCTGGGCAATACGTTTACGTTTACCAGCACGATCGATCCGGTACTCAAAAAAACACTGGTTTTTCTGGACAATGACCCCAATGTTGCCAGCCCTGAGTTTGAGCATGTCGGGTTATTTGCCAAGAACAACGTGTATGAGTCAAGTCCCTTCTACCTGAATGGTACCTATCTCGATGTGCTGGCCAACGGGCCAGTCGCGGTAATTCCAGATGAAGGAGTTCAATGGGAACATACGCTGGGTTCGTTCATCAATTTGGCTCAGACGTATCAGCAGGTGGAAATTGATGCAACTCTTGCAGACAAGATGGCAGCAACAATCGAGACGAGAGCGAACGATGGTTATCTTACTGTCAATCGATTTTTGACTCCTGAGGAACATAAGGGTAAGAATGAGGCATTTACAGATATTGGGTTAATTGAATGGGCAGCAGAACAAGCAGGATTTAGAGGCAATCAGGGATTTGTGAACAATCATCACGAATCGATTAAGGTGCTGAACATTTTTGGATCGGGAACTGCGTTCCACTTCGAACATTCATTTTCAGATTGTGCATCGGGCTGTATCTCAACACTCAATGCTATCCCCATTGTCCTTGGAACCTCGATTTCTAACCTCACCCCGCAACGGCTCTACGATTTTGCCACCGAATATGCTGACAAGGAGTCTAATGCCTCTTTGCAGGGCATATTTGATAATGTGGATTTTTTGCTGACCGATCCAGAGGGCAGGCGGTTCGGGCGTCTTGACAATGTGTTTGTTGAGGAAATTCCTGATGTAGATTACACGAAAATAGATACCCGCCAGGAGTTTTTCATTTTCGATCGTCTACCAGGAGAATATACGCTGGAGCTGTTTGGCACTTGTGCTGATAATACGACGGCGTTGTTTGGTAATGCGATCGCAGGAACGCTCGTCGCAGGCTGCGATGACAAAGGTCGCCTTCCCATTGGCCCAATTCTCGTGCCCCCTGGTGTTCCCGAAGATCGAGAACCGCCTGAGGATATTCCAGAACCTCGAACGATCCTGGCCCTAGCCCTATTAGGCACAGCTGCAGTTGTCTGGAGACGCCACCAGCGATTCGCTCAATCATGACAGGACGCTGTCTCATCAATGGGTTGGTCATTCGCTTGACGATCGACAGTTGGCTAGATCGAACGCAAAAATCGAGAGACACTGGTGTCTCTCGATTTTTTGTGTTGAGGAAATTGTAGCTCCACTGCCCAGTTATGCCAATTTGACTTGGAGATGCAATTGAGAAATTGGCAGAACGCTTACTCAGAAAAGCTTTCTCCAATCCATAATCGCTAATCCAAACTCCAAAATGGTATCAGGCAATGCGAGTCAACCAGACATCCTCTCCCCCCTGGTTTGCCACATCATAGTCACTATCATAGTCGCCAAAAGAGCCTCCCGTGATGCCTGCCAGATAGACCCCAGAACTGTTCGCCGCAATGTCATTGACACTGTCTTCAGCCAAAGTACCCGGTTGGAGCTGCCAGTGCAGATTACGATGACCCGCACTGTCGTACCGGATCACCCAGCCGTCCGCATTTCCTTGATGGCTTCCAGCCAGGTCGCTGTAGGTGCGACCCGATACATAAATGGAACCAGACTGATCGACCGCGACTCCAGTGGCGCTATCGTAAGTGCTGGTACCCAACTGTTGCGTCCACAACCGCTGTCCCGTATTGCTGTTGAATCGAGCCAGGAAGGCATCCGCATCGCCCGCATTGCTGCCCAATGTGCTCCCCGGTAGCCATCCCTGAGTATAGCCAGAAATGTAAACGCTGCCATGCTCATCAACGGCAATGCTCTGGGCTTCATCTTTTGCCGTGGTACCCAACTGTTGTTTCCACTGCACTGAGAGATCGCTACGTTTCAATTTGGCCACAAAGACATCCGTCTCTCCCTGGTGCGTACCCGACAAGTCACCCCGGGTATAGCCTGCAAGATAAATATCCCCAACATCGTCAATCGCAATGTCCTGAACTGCATCCCAGGCACTGGTGCCAAATTGCCCCAAACCCAGCAATGTTCCGTCGCCTTTATCCAGTCTGGCCACAAACACATCGGTCTCACCGTAGTGCTGGTTCTCTCCAGCGGCAGTATCTAAATCGCCTTTCGCCATCCCTGTCAGATAGATCCCATCCTGGCCAATGGCGATTTTGCCCGCCGTGACATCATAGCCCGCATCCGCAAAATGGGGTAAATCTTCCAGGAGCAGAGGCGAAACCCAAACTGGATTACCAGCACTATTATATTTCGCCAGAAATCCATCCTGACGGCCGCTGCCGAAACTATCGGTCAACCCCAGCACATAGATTGTGCCATCGCTATCTACTGCGATACTGGTGGCAGTATCGTGGCCGCTGCCGCCGAACTGATGGCCGCTAACCGGATTGCCATCGCTATCGTACTTAGCCCAAAACGCATCGTGCAGTCCCTGATTGTTCCCTGGCAAGTCATCCCAATCCCCGGACGTGCTGCCTGCGATGTAAACATTACCCTGGCCATCGGTAGCAATGCTATGGGCACGATCGTAACCAGCGCTTCCATCCTGTTGCAGCCATTCGATCTTGGGAGCATCATTGTCTGCAATAGTGACGCTTGCCTGCTCGTAGGGATCTGCGCTCAGAGCATAGGTTGAGTCGCGGGCTAAGCGCAGGTAAGCCGTCTCCAGGGGTTCAGCTAAGTTATCATCAATCGGCTGCAGCTCAAGGGTGACGTTCTCGGACCCCACGGGAATCGTGACGCTGTTGCCGATGGGATTGCCGTTGCTGACCAGGTCGTAATCTACTCCTTTAACCGCTCCCAGAGTGGAGAAATTCACAGTCAGGGGAGCCATCGTATCTCCAGTCCGGGAAATGACGAACTGGCCCGGATCGCCAAACTCCGAGGCAGTGGAATCGATAGCCTCCAGCTTTACAGTGGGTTTGTTGTCGTTGTCATCAATGGTGAGGATAGCCGTATGGGCAGTGCTGTGAATATTGTAACCAGCGCCAGCGGTGACTGTGACCTCGACCGTTTCCCCATCATCAACCACCGCATCATCAATGGGTACGATCGTAGGGGTTCGACCGACTTCTTGCTGCCCTGGGAAGAAATAGGCTGTTCCCGAGAGATTCTCAGCGTGATAGTCTGTATCCAGAACTGCAGTGCCTCCTATGACATAATTCACGTTCAATTCGGGAGCCAGATCGCCAAGACGACGGAAACGGAAATAACCCTCATTGCCGGATTCTGACGCATAGTTAAAGCGATGGTCGTGGAGACCAACCTGAATTTGAGGGGTTTCATTGTCCCAGAGGTAAAAGAAGTTTCGCTTGGCATCGCCGACTTCGTAAGCGCTATTTTCCCGCAATGCCAGATAGACATACTCCGTCAATTCAGCCGCTGAGTCATCTGCAGGGGTAATGAGGATTGATGCTGTTTCCTTTCCAACAGGAATCTTAATTCGACCGGTTTGGATGCTGGGATCCAGCCCAGTAGCGCTGTAGTCTGCGGTCACTGCCGCAGTGCTGCCATCAATGGTGTAGAACACGTCCAACGCATGCTTAGTGTTGCCCGTACGGCTGACGGTGAATTCGGCACCATTATCGCCTTCTTTGGCATCGCGATCGACAACGTTGAGCGTGACTGTCGGCTTGGTGCCATAGAGGTTCACCTTCGCCGCTTTCCAGAACCCACCCATGTCGTTTTCGCCTTTGTCCGTAATCTTCAGTTTCCAGATGCCTTGAGACGATTCGCCCCAATGTCGCATTGAGGTAAATAGCCAGTTGGAATAGTTGTCTCCTAAATCTTGATGGTTGGCTGCAAGAACAGACTCGGTTCCGTCTGGGGAGACCAGTACAATGTCCAGATCGCCCCGTCTTGCATGTTCAATATCAACCTTTACTTCCAGTGACTCCAGGGTGATATCGGTTGTAAACTCAAATGGGATTTCAACCGTATTGCCGTCTGAAATTGACTGGTTGACAGGTTTTTCCCCCGATGTAATCAACACTTCTGGGTTTACCGTTTTCCAGGTGGCTGCTTCTTTAACCGCATTGTCAGCATTGACTGCCCCGAAGCCATATTTGTGGTTAACCCAATAGTCTGCTCCGTTCTTTTTCCAATCATCATCGTCTTGATCGTTCCGATCGGCAGTGTCGACCAGGATGTGTTGAACGTCGCGCCAGGTCAGAGTGGGATTGGCTTCCAGCATTAAGGCCACAACCCCAGAAACCATTGCAGCCGCTGGTGAGGTGCCACCAAAGTTCCTGGTATATCCATTGGGTAGTCCTGCATCAGAGTCTGGCGGATCTGCATCCGCCTCCAAGTAATTAGTGGTATAAATTCCTGCATTCGCCTCAACTCCATTGCTAAAACCTTTGGAATAGGCCGAGACTAGAAGCGGTGCACCTGGTTCGCTGTATATTTTTTGATCAGAACGGGTAGCTTGAACGCCATGGCGATCGATAGCTGCAACGGCTATCGTGTAACGAGAATTGGCCAGGGGATTGTAATTTACATTGCCTTGTAATAATCCCCCTATACGAGATCCATCGTTACCCCCTGAAAACACATAAATGTTGCCCAGACCATCCCTGCCCTGGTTAGCTCCTGCAGACAGCGCAAAAATGCTTTGTCCGACTTGATTCCCCAGGTTAGCCTCCCAGCTGTTAGGAGTGTACCAGTTTGGTTTCCAGCTATTGTTGTAGATGTCGATGTCGTTGCGCAGGTAGGAGAGGGCATCTGCGACAACAATATCTGGAGATCGATCTTCGGGTAACCGCAGTCCAGCAATATCAGCGGTAGGGGCTGTGCCAGCGATGCCAGTTTCGTTGTTGTGGCCCCTGGCAGCGGCGACACCGGCTACGGATGTTCCATGACTGCGAGCATTATCGTCATCGTTGTCTGAGTCGGGAGAAGGATCGCTGCCGTAGATGCCATCTTCTTTTTCGTGGAAGTTGCGGCTGAGGTCAGCGCGGTAGTTGGGCTGCAGGTCTGGGTGGGTGTGCTGGATGCCATCGTCTACAATGCCGATGACGACGCTGCTTTCCCGAAATAGGTTCTGGCCAGCATCAACAATTGACTGATCCCAGGCTGCTGGCAGGTGGGCTTTTTCTAAATGCCACTGGTCATCAAAGAGGGAATCGTTGGGTGCGAATTGCGTTTCCCAAGGTATCTCGACCAGGGGATAGGCGTATTCCACCGCACTGAGAGAGGCTAAGGTTTCGGCCACGACGGCTGGGTCGGAGCCTGGATCAAATTCCCAGATATAGGTGTTGGGAATGTGGAAGGTGCTGCCCAGGTTGTCGGCATCAACCTGAGCAGCCAGGGCCTGGGGGGAATGCCCGGTCTGGACGCTGACAATCCATTGGGTGGTTTCGGCCAGAGTTTCCGGGTCGTAGCTGTCCAGATCGATGGCTCGTTCGATGGCGGCCTTGACGCTGTCGGGCAGGGAGTCTGGCAGCGAGAGGACGACAAAGTTATGGTCAACTGGGTCGCTGGCGGCCCCGGCTCGGTCGTAGGCGATAGTTTGCAACTGGTAGTGGCCGGGGTCTAAGTCATCCACAACACTGTAGTTGAAGGTGGCCCAGCCTGCGGCGTCGATCTGGAATTGAGTCACATCGTCGGGCGTGATGTCTGTCCAGTCCCCCCCCTCTAGCCGAATTTGGACGTCTATGCGGGCAATATCGTCAAAGCCATCCAGATCGTAGACTCTGCCCAAGACTTGAATGTCTTCATTAGCGGTGTAGAAGGCTTCGCCGCCTAGTTGCAGGGAGTCTGGGGCGACATTGGAGTCGTAGCCGATGATTTCTGTAACTAATTCGTCACCGATCCATTCGATCTCGGGGCCGATCGCATCCTCAATTGAAGGGAGTTCGCTGGTTGCCCCTTTCAATTGAAAGATCAGGTCGTTGTAGTCCAGGTCTGACTGACCGCCAACGGGTAAATCTTCAAAGGTGAATTTTGTGCCTTCGCCGGTTAGATCTACCATTTGCAAGCTGGTAAAGATGTCGTCTGGATCGGCAGTGCCCATGGAAAATAGGGGTTGTCTGGATCCGCCAATAGCGGGATTGCCCCATACGTCTTTGACTCTGCCGTTGGGGACTAGCATCAGGCCATAGTCCTCTCCCGCATTCAGCTCGAAGACCTTTGGCCCTTGATATTCACCGTAATTCCAGTCCTGTTGCTCGCCTAAGAGACCGCTGAATTTCGCCCCTTCGGTGCGGTCGGCGATGAGGATATGCCCCCATTCGGAATCGCTCAGGGCGCGTTCGGCGGCAATCTGGATGAAGTCGTGGGTTGACTCGGTATCGCTGAAGTCGAATTCGCCGAGGTCTTCTAAGCTGAAAATGGCCAGTTCGCCTTTGTAGGCTCCGCCGTCAAAGAGGAAATCAACGCTGATCTGGCCGAAGTCTCCAACGGTAAAGACGCCGGATTGGAATGAAGTGGTTGTCGTTCCCGCACTCCGATCGAGATCTGAGAAATCAATCTCCGATAGATCGATCGCTGAGGTTGTGTTATCGAGGGTGATGAAGGACAGTTCATCTAGTTCAGCCTCTGGGACAGTTTGAGGTACGGGGATATTGGGGATCGATGCCTCAGTTTCAGGCAGGTTGAGGTCGTCTAGTTGCTCAATGGGCAGCTCAACAGCGTCCAGATCTGGGGTTTCTTCGCCAATCTCCAGGAGGGCACTGGGTGTTAGGATGGACTCCAGAATAAAGGTTTGGCCATTATCCTGACTGTGCCGTTTTGTCCTGGCGACAGCAGAACGTTTGCAGAGAAAGTTGAACATGGGTAGATGTGCTCTCCTTCCGATAATCATTACAGTGGCTGACCTGATTTGTGGGTCAGGGGTAAAGACAGGGGTGAAGTTGGTAGCCTTCTGGTCTGGGATAGCTCTCCTTTTGGGGACCGAACTACGCATATGTACTGATAAGAAACCAAGCTTCAAGAGTCTCTAAAAGGGGCTCGGTTTTTCTGGAGAGTTTTTATGCATCGCGATACAAAAGTTCACAATTGAGGCTGAAATTTGGAGCGATCTTGCTAGCAGAGAGACGATCGGAAAGAAAAGCAACAAGATTGTTGTTTTAGTCTGCGGTGTTCTGGGTTTTCTTGTTCCCATGCTCCGCTTGGGAACGGAGTTTTGGAGGCTCCAGCCTCCTGCATCTATTTCTCAGGAGGCTGGAGCCTCCCGTAGAATGTTCCCCAGGCAGAGCCTGGGAACAAGGATGAACGCTATATATAGGTGGTTGACAAATGGCAAATTGTCTTGAGTTGTTAGGAATGGATAGTTGAAGAGAACAAAAATAGCGGTGTTGTTTTGGTGATGGGTTTGTTGGCTTGAGGGACAAGGTTTGCGTTGCTGGGGCGAGATCTGCAATTGCGATTCATCTTTGCAGGTGTCTGATGTAGAATAAGCTATACGAATTGCAGCTTTTCCGCACAACATTGGAGGGTACCTGGATGAGGTTTAAGGTTGAATTGCCCTGGTAACAATTTGGCTTGAGATGCAATCAACAAAATCGGCGAAATCTTTGTCCAGTGAGGCTTTTCCCTATCCAAAATCGTGAATCTAAAATCCAAAATGGTATGACCCGACTGATCCACGATCAATTTGCCAAAGACCTGATGGAAGAGCTGCTCTCTTGCTTTGGTGAAGTGAGGGATCCCCGTCGCGTCCCGAGCGAAACGCGAGAGGTTGATGTTTGGTTTGTGCCCCAGGTTGCTCCGAACGCGTTGCAGCCTCTGGGGGTGTTGGGGTGTATGGTGCAAACGACGGCCATCCTGGAACCGTTCCGCAATGCCGCTTCTGCTGACGAAATCTGTAGCTGCCTGCTCAAAGCTCTGGAAGTCCGTTTCGATCTGCAGCGTCAAGCCGATCGCAACAACGCGAAATTCTCTCCGGCGGCTGTGCCGATGCTCTGGGTGCTGACGCCGACTGCATCTGAACGGTTATTGTTGGGCTTTGGGGCGAAGGAACAACCAGAGACCTGGCCTGATGGAATCTATTTCCTGGCCGAAAGTTTGAAAACCGCGATTGTTGCCATTCACCAGCTGCCGCGAACTCCGGAAACATTGTGGTTGCGGTTGTTGGGTCGAGGGCGGGTGCAAGAAGGGGCTGTTCGAGAACTCGATGCTTTGCCGACAACGGCTCTGTTTCGCAACAAGGCGCTAGAATTGGTATTGAGTTTGCGGCGAGATTTACAAGTAAAATAAGATACGGATCGTGACGATCGGGAGTTAGCGATGCGTTTGTCTACTCTTTATCTCGAAGAAAAGGAACAATCCCGGCAGGAGGGGATCCAGGAAGGCATTCAGCAAGGCATTCAGCAAGGATCCCAGGGAGCGCAGCGAACGTTGGTTGAAAATCTGTTGCGATCGCGTTTCGGCTCGCCTGATGCAGACCTGGCAAAAATTGTGGATCCCATGCTAGCCCTCTCTCCTGAAGATTTTGCCGCTCTGGTGCTGCAACTGTCTGCCCTCTCTCGCGAAGACTTGTTGGCACGGTTTTAAGGGCCGTAGTATTGCCGACACCAGGAGCCATGCAGTCCGTGCACCAGACGATGGTTGAGCCACAGGCGGCAGACCGGGCCTGTTGCGATGTTGGCAGCGTCGAGCACGACCAGGGATGAACGCTGTTGTTGGTGGTCGTAGACGATGCCAAGAATAAACCCGTCGTCCTCTTGACTGCCGTCATATTTAGGAACAAAGATGGGTTCTTCGGTGATGCTCAGGGGCGGTGCGAGCCAGAGTTGTTGTTCCCCCGTATGCAGGTCTAGTTTCAGATAGCCGATAGGAGGAGAGGATTCGCCTTGGGCATTGCTGTAGGTCATGTAGAGATAGCGAGCGGGCTGGGTCTCAAAGTTGGGATTGGGGTGAGGATGATCGATGCAACAGCGTTCTGCGCCCGGAGTGATGCGGTGTTCGATGGTTCGCTTTGCAGGATGCACAGTGGTTTTCCAGAGAAAGGTGGGTGCGATCGCATCAAAATCCGGAGCATCGCCGCCCCAACTGGTGAGGAAGCCGCCCTGCAGTCCTGATGCTGGCCAGCCTGTGCTGTAGATTTCGACGCTGCCATCAGCGCGATCGCAAGCAAACGCCTGATGAATCGAAAACCAGTGCCCCGTCTCCAGTACCACTGGCGTTCGATCTGACTGCGGCCCATCTGGACGCGGTACCACATGCAGCCGCGTTGGCCGATCGGATAGCATCCGCAGACAGTCTGCTGGCGCATGCGTACCCAGCAGAAACGGCCAGGGGTTGAACGCCAAACGATTTTCAAAAAACAGATAATACGATGGCGTCAGAGCAAAATCGTGGGGATTGACTGCTGCCTCTGACATCGTATAAGTCTTGCGGGCAATCTCAGTCCAGTGTCGATCGTATTCGCGCAGTTTAATAGTCAGTATGTCAGGACGTCCCAGACGTTTGGCCATACTCCAACTCCAGATCACCAGACGATTGCGCACCGGATCGAAATGGGGGTGAGCTGTCATGGCCTGCCAACCGCGACTCAACCGTTGAAATGTTTCCCAGCGAGAGTGAGGCAGCGGACGTTCCACCAGTTCGCCGTTTAAGTTTTCTTGACCCACCGTCTTCAAAGTGCGAGGATCGATACGGTACGGTAACCCTGCTTCGTAGAGTGCCAACAGCTTTCCCCCCCAGGGTACGATGTGAGTATTCGCCGGATTTTTCAGATATAACTCCAAGGTATTTGCCCATACCTTTGTCCAGCTTCTGACAGACGTTTGAGTACCAAAGGTTGAGCGAAACAAGAATTGCTCCGCAGCCTGCTCGCGCAGATATTCAGCAGTGCGGACAAATTTTGCCTCAAAATAGACCCGGCCATCGCAGGCAAACGCAAGACGGTAGAGGTAACCATCGCCATCCAGGTAGTGGCGAACGCGCTGGCCACCCCGCTCAAATCGGCCAGGGCCGTTCCGAAAGAGCGTTGAACCTCGCAGGGTATCAGGTAATTGCCCCTCAATCTCGACAATCTCGTAAGAAAATTCCTGCAGCTGCGATTGAAAGACTGCAGACCAGGCAGCTTGTTGTGCTAGCGTGAGTTTGGCATTCATGGTTAATGGTTAATGGTTAATAGTTAATGGTTCATGGTGCGCGAACAACTGCCATTCCCTGTTCCCCATTCCCTGTTCCCGATTTTCCCTTCCCTATTCTCCCTGTTGGCAGCCAATTTTTATGAAAGTCAGTCCTACCCATTTGAAACCTGGTAATTTTGTTCATCAGACAACGGCAGAATCAGAGCGCGCACAGCCTTCCTCTAGCTGGGCAGTTGTATTTACACCCGTCAAATGGCTGTCTTGCGGTCTCATAACATTAGCGTTGGGATTGATACTCTGGCAGCTCTATGCCATGGCAAATCAAGCATCGCTGCCCTCAGTCCTGGTTCCTATTCTCTGGATTGTCAAGCTGGCAGTGCTGGCCCACGGCATTGAGGGGCTGGCTGCTGTGGTTGTTGCCTATCGTCAGGGAGATAATGCGATCGCGGCTGGCATTTACACATTTTTTACCGGCACAATAGGACTTTATGAAACATTGCAAGGGATGACAAGAACTTTGAAGATTAGACCGAACATTGATGACATGGAATAAGCATTCCATACTCTTCACTTCATTTCCTCTATTCTGCCAGGGAACAGTTCGAAAAATCTGTAGCCCTTGAGTAGTAATAATTTTGGAGCGTGCAGGTGAAATTCTTGCGCTCCAAAATCATGACTTAGTTACACGACTTGGAAGGTTATTTTGAAAGCCCCGCAGTGCGGGGCTTTCAAAATAACCTATTTTTAGTGCTGGCACGAACGAAATGGGGGTTGGTGCCCCCGATGGGGGCGCTAACCTTCCAAGTCGTGTAGTTAATCGCTACCGAAAAATTATCAGTAAGAGAATCCAAGTTCTAACCATTTTGTGACCTGAAGTTCTACCTTTGGGCAAAAGTCCACCGTTCAAAATGGACGGGGTTTATGGTATGTTAGCGTTCTCCCTACTAGACATGTAGACGGTAATGGTTGCCAGCCCAATTTCAAACTCTGCCCCCCAGAAAATCTTTTACTCCTGGTGGTTGGATGTCGATCCTGGCTTTCGATCTGGACTGGTATTGCGGGTCTGACTCACGGACTGACGAAGTAACCTCTGAGTCTTCAAGTCTTAATCTCGTGCCCGTATTGCTCGCTTCACAGCTGTTAATGCCGTGAGGGAAGCGCCTGTTTTTCGATCTGGCACCATTCATCCTGATATTTTTTTCAATAACATTAGCGATCGCCTTTCCCTTTAACATGTTTTTAGAGATGCTGTTTTATCTCGGAATTACTAATTGTTTTCGGTTCTAAGCCAATGGGTCATCCCCTTACGCGTTTTGTTCACGGCCTGCACTTCAACAACCTGCGCGGCGATATCTTCGGCGGTCTCACCGCTGCCATTGTTGCCCTTCCCCTGGCACTAGCCTTTGGCGTTTCCTCAGGGGCCGGAAGTACAGGCGAAATTTCAGGTGCGGTTGTTGGTCTCTACGGAGCCATTTTTGTTGGTCTGTTCGCTGCGCTGTTTGGAGGCACCCCCTCTCAAATTTCTGGCCCGACGGGGCCGATGACTGTAGTGATGGCAACCGTTTTCACGGCGCTCGTGGCTAAACATCCTGACGATCCTTCAACCGGGCTAGCCATCGCTTTCACTGTGGTCATGCTGGGTGGATTTTTTCAAATCTTATTCGGCTTATTGCGTTTGGGCAAATACATCACCCTGATGCCCTATACCGTGATCTCAGGATTTATGTCAGGCATTGGGGCTATCATCGTTTTATTGCAGATCGGGCCCTTCTTAGGCCACAAGGGATCGTCTGGAGTCATCGCCTCGCTCCGAAATCTGCCAGATTTTGTCACCCATCCTCATATGGCTGCGACAGGATTAGGCATCCTGACTCTAGTCATCCTTTTTGGCTCCCCACCCAGATTGAACCGCATTCTTCCCGCCCCTCTAATGGCCCTGATTGTGGGGACATTAATCGCGACCTTCCTGTTACCCAACAGCGATCTCAGGCTAATTGGTGCCATTCCCAAGGGCCTTCCCAGCCTTCACTGGCCTGCATTTCAGCTCGCCGATCTGAGAGATATGCTCCGCTATGGGTTAATGCTGGCCACCCTTGGGGCTATTGACTCCTTGCTGACGTCCCTGGTTGCAGACAACATTACCCGCACCCAACATGACTCCGATCGGGAATTAATCGGTCAGGGGATTGGCAATATGATTTCTGGACTCTTTGGCGGCTTGCCTGGAGCTGGAGCCACGATGCGAACGGTTGTCAACGTTCAGGCTGGGGGCAAAACCCCTATTTCCGGTATCGTTCATGCGCTCGTGTTACTAACAGTCCTGCTCGGAGCAGGGTCGCTGACAGAGAAAATTCCCCATGCTGTCCTGGCGGGGATTTTGCTCAAGGTCGGTATTGATATTATCGATTGGAGTTTTTTGAAACGCGCCCATCGAGTCTCTGGGCGCGCCACAGCGATCATGTATGGGGTGCTTTTGCTGACTGTATTCTACGATCTCATTACAGCAGTCGTGGTTGGAGTTTTTGTAGCTAACCTGTTTACGGTCAAGCGTTTGGGCGATCTGCAGGCCAAAAAAGTGAAGGCGATTGCCATCCCTGACGATGACTTGCAATTAGACGAGAAGGCAAAGCAATTGCTACACCAGGCCGGAGGGCAAATTGTACTGTTCCAACTGGGCGGGCCGATGAGCTTTGGGGCAGCGAAGTCGATTTCCCAACGCATGTCAATTGTGAAGAGTTACGATGTTTTGATTCTTGACTTGAGTGAAGTTCCATTGATTGGTATCACTGCTGCGCTGGCCATTGAGACGACAGTGAAAGATGCCTTCAACAAACGTCGCGAGGTTTTTATTGTTGGTGCGGCGGGTGATGTTAAAGAGCGATTGCAACGCCTGAAAATTTTGCAAATGGTGCCTTTGGAACATCGGGTTGAAACGTGTCTGGAAGCCCTGCAGCAGGCAACAATCATCCTTGAAACTCGCTATCAATCGCAGGGGGATGTGGCTACTAAAGATCGAGCACCAACAACAGAGGCTGGTGACATGGCCTCAGATGGTCTGGAAGAGTCTGAATTTAATGGAAAGGCGGATGGTTCGGAAGGTCTGGAAGAGTCTAAATTGGATGGGAAGACCGAGGGAGCCAGTTCTGGTGTAGATGATTCTTCTGCCGCAATCGAGGATGCCATATCCCAAGATCGATAGAGATTGAAGGCGATAGACATTTGAGATTCGGGATGCCTCGCCCGAGCAAAGTTCTGTCAAAACGGCTGTACTGCTTGAAAAGATAACGTGGGATGGCGTTCGGGTCGAGGTTGAGCGATGCTGCTGCCTGGGCCCAACTGGATCGCAGGCGAGTGCAGAATCAAAACGATCCGTAGTTTCAGGCCAGACTGGCAAAATAACAAAATCCGTAGAGATGTTATATTTAACATCTCTACGGAATTAGAAGGTTGGGTTCGCGAATCAATTTCGATTGCTATAGAGTCTCTCTAGCAGAGAGGCATAGCGCTCGTTCCATTCAAATGTAATCCAGTTGCGGTAGATTCAACCAGTGTGGATATGCAGAAAAATCTTTCTGTAGGTTCTTTGAGACTCGATCTAGAAAATTTGCGGAGAGGGTCTAAGTGAATTTAACGAGTTGTGTCATTAAGTACAAACCAGATAATGGCCAGGGAGTAGACACGGGTCGATCGGGTGTCCGATCTGGAAGAAAACGAGGAAAGTACTGAAGAGGGTGAAAAAGATTCAAGGGGAAATGCTGTTGCGATCGCAGTCCAATCGGTAAGATGAGACTTAACCCCTGTCGCTTCTCTCTATTTTGGGATTTCCTGTCAGGATGATTGTTCTCGGATAGCCAAGGTTGACCCATGTTTACTGCATCAGAAACCTCTGCAACTCTTTTTGTTGTGCTTGCTGCTTTAGGTGTTTTGATTTGGGGCTTTTATCGGGCCCGACCCTATGGCAAACTGGGCCTCCTTTCCTGGCTGCAATCCGTGACATTGATGGTTCCCTGGTTATTGTTTTTTGGCTTGTTTGCAGCTGGCATCTATCTCAACTTAGCCAGCATTCTCCTTTTAATAGTGATCTCAACGGGGCTATATATCTTTTTAGGCAACCGATTGCGGGCTGAACGACAGGCAACGGGTCTCTCGCAACCTCTATCGAAGCAACCTGATGAGCAACAGGCAGAGGAAGGGCAAAATACCGAAGTCGAATTGACAGACACTTCTGTCCCTGATGCTGCTTCCAGTAAGAGTTCTAAAACTTCTAGTACGGTTCAATCTGCTGAAATTATCCCCATCCCAGACGAGGACTTACAAGCCATTCAAGGTATTTTTGGCATCGATACTTTTTTTTCAACGGCAACCATTCCCTACCAGGAAGGCGCTATCTTTCGGGGCAATTTGCGCGGAGAACCAGATGCAGTTTATCAACGCCTGTGCGCGAATTTGACCGAGCAAGTCGGCGATCGCTACCGACTTTTTTTAGTGGATGGGCCAGAAGGCAAGCCAATTATTATCATTCTGCCCAGCCGAAACGATCCAAAACCAACAACATTGCCCCAAAAATTGCTTGCTGTGGCATTGCTGATCGCAACAATTGCCACCAGCCTGGAGGCAGGTGGCGTCTTGATGGGCTTTGATTTCTTTGCGAATCTCAACCGCTATCAGGAGGTTTTACCCATTGGCCTGGGTATTTTGGCCATTTTGGGAATACACGAAGCGGGCCATCGTTGGTTTGCCCATCGCTATCAAGTTCGTCTCAGTCCCCCGTTCTTGCTCCCTACCTGGCAGATCGGCTCCTTTGGATCTCTGACCCGGTTTGAATCGTTACTGCCGAATCGCACTATATTATTCGACATTGCTCTGGCAGGACCAGCTGTCAGCGGTATTGCTTCGCTAATCATGCTAGTGCTGGGGTTGATGCTATCGGGTGAAGGCAGTTTATTTCAGTTACCCTCTCAGTTCTTTCAGGGATCGATGTTGGTGGGGACGCTGGCGCGGGTCATGCTTGGATCGGCATTACAGCAAACTCTGGTTGCTGTCCATCCGCTGACGATTATTGGCTGGATCGGTTTGGTGATTACGGCATTAAACTTGATGCCTGCAGGACAATTAGATGGGGGACGTATGGTACAGGCCATCTACGGTCGCAAGACCGCTGGACGAACCACAGTGGCGACGTTGATTGTGCTTGCGATCGCATCCCTGGTCAATCCCCTGGCCTTATATTGGGCCATCGTCATCATCTTCCTGCAGCGCGACCTCGAACGTCCCAGCCTGAACGAACTCACCGAACCCGACGACGCCCGCGCCGCCTGGGCTCTGCTCGCTTTATTTTTAATGATTGCCACCCTGATTCCTCTCACGCCGTCCTTAGCGGGTCGCTTAGGCATCGGCGGGTAACCCTATTTCATCGATTGCAATGAACCCGCCATAATATGAAATATCGGTTCGGTCTAGTTGAACCAGAGTGGCAAGAGCAGATCTAGCAGTTGTCGATGCAACTGGAAGCATGAGCAGAAGCCTTGTTAGCGTTTTCTGAACCGGGAGATGCGATCGCCTGATTGCCAGCCCATCCCTCTAGCAAGGCAAAGGCTGTTGAGCAGTGATACCCATTTGGCTTGGAGATACAATTGATGAAGTGGGCAGAATGACTGCCCAAATGGGACGCTTGCCCAGCAAGGCTTTCTTCAATCCAAAATCGCCAATCTAAAATCCAAAATGGCATGAGGTGCGCGATGATTTTCATTAATCCCAAAACCGATTTTGCCTTTAAAAAAATCTTTGGTTCCCGGGAAAGCAAACCGATTCTGATTCACTTTCTCAATGCCATCCTCTACCAGGAACAGCCCATCATTGCCGACCTGGAAATCCTCGATCCCTACCAGGCACCCCGCATTAAGGGTATCAAAGACACCTATCTGGATGTGAAAGCCCGCCTGTCTAACGACAAGACTGTCATCATCGAAATGCAGGTGCTGAATCTAGAAGGATTTGAAAAACGCATCCTCTATAATGCTGCCAAAGCCTTTTCGATTCAGCTGGCAGTCGGAGAAGACTACACCCTGCTCAATCCCGTCATCGCCCTCACCATCACCGATTTTGAGATGTTTGAAGGCAAAAAAGTCATCTCTCGTTACGTGTTGAAAGAGCGAGAGTCGCTCACCGAGTACAGCGACGACATCGAGCTGGTCTTTGCCGAACTGCCAAAATTCACTAAAGAACTGCCCGATCTGGAAACGATGACAGAGAAATGGTTGTATTTCCTCAGACACGCCCGCGATTTGACTGCAGTACCGCCCAGCATGCAAAATATCCCAGCCCTGGAACATGCCTTCACCATGGCCAACCAGGCCGCGCTCACCCCGGCAGAACTCGATGCCCTGGAAAAACGAGAAATCTTCCTCCACGACAGCCGCAACGCCATTCGCAGGGCCGTCCGTACTGCTGTCCAAGAAACGGAACAACGGGTCAGAAAGGAAACCGAACAACGGGTCAGAAAGGAACGAGAGGTTGAAATTGCCAGAGCGCTGCTGGATGTGCTGGATCTAGAGACCATCAGCCAGAAAACCGGACTGAGCATCGCGGAACTCCAGACGTTGAAATCCCAGGGTTGAGATCTCAGGATAGGGGCTGAATCGTATCGAAAAGGCAGAGGGCAGAGGGCAGGAGGCAGAAGGGGAAGACTGGCTGCATCTTCTGAGCGTTGTATGATGTCTTAATCTATAGCCCAAATCTCGATCCGACGCTCTCAGCCCATCGCTAATCCGAAACCTCACCCTTCACCCTTTCTCGCATGTCCGTCCTCCGTCCTCCATCCTCCGTCCTCCGTCCTTCAATATTTGCTCTCCTGCCACTTCTCCAGCGACGTTGACCTGACTTCCCTGATTGGCGACGCTGCCGACGTTGCCTTGAATAGCTGATGTGGGGGCGACTTTGGTCCGGTAGCATTGTCTGGCCATCTGTCCTAACAGGCTGTCGCCAAGATCTTTCATCTTTTTGCTATGACTGGTTTTGGTTTTGGCGGTGGTGCGTTTGCCAGCCTGGGTCACATAGACAAAATAGCGATGGTCGCCCTGTCGTTGCTGAAATCCTTTGGCGATTAAGGCCGATTCCACTGCTTTTTTCTGGCGCGGCATTATTAAGCGACCTCTTCCAGCAAATTGAGTAAGGTCGCCCGCAACCGCAACCCGTCGGCAGCCAGATCGTCGGCGTCAGTTTTGACGTATTCTTGCCACATAAAGACGATTTGCTCGTGGATTTCCTGGATTAGGTCTGCGCGGGTTGCGGCAAATACATGCAGGCAAAGTTCCGGGTTTTCTGCGATCAAGAGTCGCGGGATTTCCTCACCTAATGTGGGGGTTAAGGTCAGAGTTGTCTTAAATTGTAGGGTGCATTTTCCCCAGGAAATGGTGTGCAGGGGTAGGGGAACAATCTCGCAGGCTGAAGACTGAGCGGCATCTGCCGGAGTTTGAGCAGCAGTTGTAGGATCGAGGGCGATATCTGACATCAGTTTGTTGGCGTTGCTGGGATAATTATAGCAGATTCAGGATTGAATCAGCGCGAATGTCAGTTTTTTGGGGCTGCTAGTGCTGTTTCTAGCGCTAACCAGTCCTCATCGCTGGCGGCTTCCCAGGCGGCAAGTTCTTGCTCCAGGTCGTCGGGTAGGGGCATCAGCAAGGGGGGCAGCAAGGCAGCGATTTCTTCGCCGATGGAGTGACCGTGGGATCTGGCTTGTTGCGCGATCGCACGATACAATTCCCCCGGCAACGTCACTTGAGCCTCAACCGTCTCAGCAGCATCCATAGGAATAGAGCATGAGAGTTACTGTTCCTAATTATGCAGCCTACCTGTCTGGAGTGGCCCTGAATTTGGCCCCCCTGTGTTTTGCCGTCGCCTATTGGCAAAACTGCGCTAAACTGATCGTATTGCATACGGTTTTCGGTATATCTGCAAGATGCAGCCTGTGCACGATCCTATCGCTCCTTCGGAGAGACATCCATGTCTTCCCTTACCCCAACAGCAACCTCAGAGTCGGTCGCTGCAGAGCCAACAGCAGCAAATCCGGCAATTGCAGATCCAGCAACGATGGAAACCGCCGTTGCAGAGTCGGTGAGGGGAGAATCGACAAGCGCCGCAGACCCTGCTCTGGAGGAGGACGAGGACGAGATCCCGATTCCCGATGTCAGCGATTTCATCACTGAGGATGACACGCCTGTGGATAATCTGATTCAAGAGAAACTACAACGCTTTCTGGTGCAGTGTCTCTATAGCTCGCTAAAGTTGGGCATTCCCTTTCTGGCAGCAGCTGATGTGGGGTTGTTCTATGGGGTGAAAGAAGATTCCCTGGCCCCTGATGTGATGCTCAGTTTGGGGGTTTCTGTGCCTGAAGATTGGAGCGAAAAGCGCAAACGTTCCTATTTTATCTGGGAATTTGGCAAACCGCCGGATGTGGTTATCGAAATTGTGTCCAACAAAAAAGGGGGCGAGCTAGACCATAAGCTGCAGGAGTATGCTCGAGCTAGGGTTGCCTATTATGTAGTGTTCGATCCGCTGGAAAAGTTGTCGCCTCAAATTTTGCGGGTCTATGTCTTGCATGGAGGTTCGTATCAGCAGTTGCCGGATGCCTGGATGGAGTCCATCGGCTTGGGGCTGACGGTTTGGCAGGGGGAATTTGAAACCAAGGAGTATCATCGCTGGCTGCGTTGGTGCGATGGCAAGGGCAATCTGCTGTTGACGGGCGATGAGCAGGCGGAGCAGGAGCGTCAACGCGCCGAGCAGGCCGAACAGCAAGTTGCCCAGGAACGCCAACAGGCGGAGCAGGAACGTCAACGCGCCGAGCAGGAGCGTCAACGCGCCGAGCAGGCTGAGCAGCAGATTGCCCAGGAGCGTCAACGCGCCGAGCAGGAGCGCCAGCGGGCGGAGCGTTTGGCAGAATTGTTGAGATCGCAGAACATCGACCCAGATGAATAATCGAGATAGCAGAGGGCAGAAGGCAGAGGGCAGAAGGCAGAAGAGGGCGAAGGGGAAATAGGGTGGGGTTGTAGAGGAGGCAATAACGCTAACCTAAAAGACTCGGAAGCACTGAAGCTAACTACTAATTTTGCCCGATTTGAGCCGGGATAAACCTTGGGCTGAACGATAAAACGGGTAGGGTTGGAACACCCCAACCCTACCCGCTCTAAAATGCTAACCGCTAAAAGCCAATCGCTAAAAGCTAACCGCTCCCCTACGCGCCTACGGCTTCTTTGGCCGCGTACAACACTTCGACGTTGATTTCGCTGATGCCGCGATCGCGGGCAAACTTCTCGGTATTGCGCTTCACCTTACCGCGCACGAAGCCCGGAATCTTGTTCAGTTCTGCCTGACCGTCTCTTGTCCAGGTGAGGTCAGAGTCAGCGCTGATGGCCTTGTGGATGACTTCCTTGGTGTCGTGACCACCGAAGATTTCCAGCAAATGGTCTTCCATACCCAGAGTGAAGGAATTGTAGACCAGATCCACGCACTGGTTGGTGCCTTCGTAGCCCAGGAATGGCTTGTAGCTGATGGGAAAGTTTTGCACGTGGATCGGGGCAGCAATAACGCCGCAGGGAATGTTCAAGCGCTTGCCAACGTGACGTTCCATTTGGGTACCAAAAATGGCAGAGGGTTCGACGCGGGCAATGGCATCGCCAATCTCGCCATTGTCGTCGCTAATCAGAACTTCATCGCAATATTCGCTCACCTGCTCCCGGAACCACTTTTCGTCATACTTGCAGTAGGTACCCGCCCAGACGACGTGGATGCCCATCTCCCGTGCCAGAATCTTGGTCATAGCAGCGGCGTGAGTATTGTCGCCGAAAACGACGGCTTTCTTACCCGTGAGGTTCTGGCAGTCGATGGAGCGGGAAAACCAGGCAGCTTGAGAAACGTGCAGGGTTTGCTCGTCGATGTAGTCTTCGTAGTTGACATCCGCTCCCTGAGCCTTGAGAATGTCTTGAATTTTGCGAATGCAACGGGCCGTTTCAACGACACCCATCGGCGTAATATCTACATAGGGCATGCCGAAGTCTTGCTCCAGGTAGCGAGCCGCCATCAAGCCCGTTTCTCGATAGGGAGCCAGGTTAAACCAGGCGCGGGGCAGTTGCTTCAGTTCATGCACAGAGGCTCCTTCGGGAATCACCTGGTTGACTTCAATCCCCAGGTCGGCCATCAGTCGCTTCAGCTCAGTGCAGTCGTGGTGGTTGTGGAACCCGAGGGAGGTGACGCCAAGAATATTGACGGAGGGTTTTTCGGTTTTACCCTCTGGGAGTTCGCCTTTCTTGCGAGCTTTTTCGATGTAGAACTGGACGATTTGTTCCAGAGTACGGTCGGCAGCTTGCAGCTCGTTGACGCGATAGTGGTTGACGTCAGCCAACATGACATCGCCTTTGGCATCCAGTTGCGCTCGATCTACAAAGTTTTGCAGATCTTCCTGCAGAATGCTGGAAGTACAAGTCGGAGTGAGGACAATGAGATCGGGCTTCTCCTCTTCGTCTTTGCGTGTGATGTTGTTGACCACCTTTTCCTGAGAGCCGCGAGCTAAGACGTTTCGATCCACAGAACTGATGGTGACTGGAGTAAAGTTGCGATCGCGTTCCAACATCGAACGCATAACGTTAAAATAGTCATCGCCAATCGGCGCATGCATAATGGCATGGACATTCTTGAAGGAACTGGAAACGCGCAAGGTCCCAATATGGGCAGGGCCTGCATACATCCAGTAAGCCAATTTCATAACTGCGATCCCCCTTAGGTGTAATTCGAAAAATCCCCACATAGATTGGGGATGGATAGCGACGAACAACAGTGCTGGTAAAAGCGCGATCGCGCAACCGTTTTTGATTGTCTCAGACTGCGCGCTCCGATGGAGGTAGAACTTATTATGAATCCCTTAAGGAATAGGAAATAGCTCCAGAATTCAAGCCGTTAAAGCGCGATCGCAACAATCAGCCTTGCGGACTGGAAGTCAGTCTAAATTTAAAGCAACACCAATGTTGTTTTACTGAAAAGATTCTTAACGTTCCACCCCCTTTAGTGGCAATTTTTGGCAGGCAGAGAGCAAGTCGAGGAGGAGGGTTGGCAGTTCTACCCTGCTGTTTTTTGCTTACCATGAGGTGACTGATGAGACACAATCGCTAACCCGGATTTTCACTATTGGGCATTGCTCAAGGAAAAACGCAAGTGGAACCCTTGAACGCTCAGGAGCAATGCCCAATATTATTCGTTTAGTCACGAGAATTGATTCCTCGGGTAGAGGTACGGCATTGCTACACCTCTACAGGTCTATCTGAAAGATTTTGCAGCACTGAAGTGCCCACTATGAACCCATCCTTATCTACAATTTTTATGAGTAAAAGCAAATTAGCCTCAGAACATCTGCACAATGAACCGAGAAAAAAAGCTTTTATTCCAGCAATCTGGGGTCATCCCCTATCGGATCCATCAAGGATCTCTGGAAATCCTGCTCATCACCTCCCGCAAAAGCAAGCGTTGGGTCATTCCTAAGGGACTGATTGAACTGCATATGAATGCCGCAGAATCTGCCATGAATGAAGCCTGGGAAGAAGCCGGCATTCGCGGACAGGTCAGCGAAACCGCCATCGGCACATACGAATACAAAAAATGGGGCGGCACCTGTCACGTTGAAGTCTTTGGGCTGCACGTTGAAACCCTATTGCAAGACTGGCCCGAAGACAGCATCCGTCAACGACAATGGTTCAGCGTTACCAAAGCCGCTGAGCGTGTCAGAGAAGCAGACCTCAAGCAAATGATACTGGCTCTACCCACAGCGCTCGATCGACTTTAACTGTCCTTGACCACTGTCTTCAGAGCGGCTTGCTGAGCGTCGAGCAATTCGCGGATTCCTTTTTCAGCCAGATCCAGAATTCGATCGAACTGGCTGCGGCTAAAACTCTCCTCTTCAGCAGTTCCTTGAACTTCTATCAGATGGAGTTGATGGTTCATGACCACATTGCAATCTACTGCCGCTGCAACATCCTCTTGATAGCAAAGATCCAGCAACGGTTCGCCCTGCAAAATTCCCACCGAGACAGCAGCAATGGGATCGAGCTTGGGCAACGCTGCGAGATCGCCTTTGCGCACAAGGTGGTTCAATGCATCGACCAAGGCCACAAAACCTCCCGTAATTGCGGTGGTTCGGGTACCTGCATCCGCTTGTAACACATCAGCATCAATTGTAATGGTATGCTCTCCCAGATCATGTAAATCCAGCGACGCCCGCAAACTTCGTCCGATCAAACGCTGAATTTCCTGAGTGCGTCCTGAGAGTTTGAGCAATTCCCGAGAGTGGCGTTGAGGTGTTGCCCCTGGCAACATGCGATACTCAGCAGTCAGCCAGCCTTGACCGCTATCCTCCAGAAACTTAGGGACACCAGCCTGCACTGTGGCAGTACAAAGCACCTGGGTTGAGCCACACCGGGCTAAAACAGAACCGGGTGCAAAGCAAGTGAAATTCCGAGTAAAACTGACCGGACGCAGCTGATCGGCTTGTCGACCGTCAGGACGGGAATAGGATGAATGTTCATTGCTCATTGTTCATTGCTCATTGTTCATTGTTTATTGTTTATTGTTCTTTGTTGGTTGCTCATTGCTGGTGGTTCATTGTTCTTTACCCATGAACCATGACCCCCTAGCCATCACTATCAACCCCTAAACAATGAACCATGAACTATCAACCATGAACATAACTTCATACAAGTTTCTGGATAATTTCCTGGTGGACTGCCCCCGGACTCTGATTGCCATTAACAGTGACCAGGCGATCGCGTCGCCCGTAATATTCCAGGATCGGAACAGTGGAGTCGCGAAAGGCTTGAATCCGATTTTCCACCACTTCAGGTTGGTTGTCGCGGCGGGATCCCTTGCGCATCAATCCCTGGCTGCGGTCCACTGATCGCTGCCGCATCATTTCATCCGAAACATTCAGCCAGATGGCCCAGTCCAACCGTTGTCCCAGATCGTCCAACAGAAAATTGAGTTCTTCTGCTTGAAAAGCAGTGCGAGGATAACCATCCAATAACCAGCCTGGTTTAACATCGGGTTGCAGCAGGCGATGGCGGATAAACTCAATCATCAGTTCATCTGGGACCAAATTCCCTCGTTCGACATAAGACTTGGCTTGACGGCCCAGCTCAACGAGATCGGTATTTGCTGGCTGCCCTAACTGCAGAATTGTAGCGGGCAAATCATCGTCGCCGGCAAGTGACTTTCTTTCGCGTGCGGTAGCCTCATCTGCTAGAGAAATCGCTACCCGCAAAATATCTCCTGTTGCGATCCAGGGGATTGCCAGGTGCCTGCATAACTTTGCAGCCTGGGTCCCTTTGCCTGCGCCCGGTCCTCCCAAAATCACCAATCTCACAGCCTGTTACTCCTAACTCCCATCGCACCCAGCATTACATTGTTCCCTCGGATCGTCAGCTCTCGACGCACTGCCTTGTTGTCAATGCTTGCACGCTATTGTCCCATCAATTGCTAGCAGATGGTTAGCAGATGCTAACAGAATGGTGAGCAGATTATTAACAGATGGACGATTTTAGAGCGGTTGAAACAACTCTATCCGCTTTTGCAATCCGCTTTTGCAATCCGCTTTTGCAATCCGCTTTTGCAATCCGCATCTGTTTTGGCCTGAATTCTAAACACGACTTGGAAGGTTATTTTGAAAGCCCTGCTGAGCAGGGCTTTCAAAATAACCCATTTTTCCGTTCTAGCACGAAAAAATGGGGGTTAGCGCCCTCTTCGGAGGCGCCAACCTTCCAAGTCGTGTCTAAAGATGGAATGAATTTGAATCTGGGATCTTCGACCCCAGGTTCAAGTTCATCCTTAAAAATGACTAATGCATCTGTTTCTTCTGGCGTGCAAGGGGTCTGGAGTTCTGGCGTCTTTACTATTGACGGATACATATATCTAGTGTTTCATTGGTGGAAGAATAGATAAAATACGCTATATTTTGTTTGCACAGGTTTGTGGATGGTTTGCTGCTTCTCCTGAATTCATGGCAGGAAAATGGTTGCGAGCTTGTGCGCATTTTAAGCTGTCTCCATCATTATTTAATGCCCCATGGTTTCCCAGATTGAAACCCCGACTCTCAGTTCTATCTCGAAAACATCGCTGACAAGCAATCGCCACCATCTCCCGGCGATCGAAGGTTTGGTTCAGGTTTTTACTTGTGCCCACCGCAGTTTCTTCACGGGGGTTATGTCCCAGGCCCTCCGAATCGCAGGCCAGGGGACGCCTGTTTTGATTGTTCAATTCCTGAAGGGTGGCATTCTTCAGGGGCATCATCATCCTGTTTGCCTGGGACAGCATTTGCAATGGCTTCGCTGCAATTTACCTCGCTGTATCCATTCTCCGGCGGTTGATGCCACTGAGCGTGAAGCTCTGATGCAGCTCTGGCAGTACACCCAGCAGGTTGTCTTTGAGGGGCAATATGCACTTGTTGTTCTGGACGAGTTGAGTTTGGCGATCGACTTTGGCCTGATCCCAGAAGCAGAGGTGTTGAATTTCCTTCACCAGCGTCCCCGGAACGTAGATATTATTTTGACTGGGCCGGAGATGCCTGCTGCGCTCCTGGCTGTTGCTGACCAGATTACAGAAATACGTCGCAGCCATCGACCTTAAGCGGTCAGGTATCAGGTGTCAATTTGACTGGGGATCTTGGCCATTTGGCGATTTTTCCCTGATGGAGAACGATTTATGTTCGACTACTGATTCAATCATTGCCTATAAAAGAGTCATGATTAAGAACGATACTTGGATTACTGAGATGGCGGGGAAGGAAATGATTTCGCCATTTGAACCCAAACTGGTGCGTAAGGTTGAAGAAGTCCCTGTAATTTCTTTTGGTCTCAGCAGTTTTGGTTATGATATTCGGCTGTCGCCCTCGGAATTTCGAATTTTTAAGCATGTTCCCGGAACAGTTGTCGATCCGAAGTGCTTTAATCCTGAAAATCTAGAATCGGCAATATTGCGTCAGGATAAACAGGGGAGCTATTTTATCTTGCCAGCCCATTCCTATGGGCTGGGAGTTGCTTTGGAGCGTTTGGAGATTCCGGATACTATCACTGTGCTTTGTATTGGCAAGAGTACTTATGCGCGCTGTGGCATTATTTGCAACCTGACGCCTGCGGAAGCGGGTTGGCGTGGCCATTTGACGCTTGAGGTTTCGAACTCTTCCAGTGCGGATTGTCGCATTTATGCGAACGAGGGCATTGTGCAGTTGCTGTTTTTTGAGGGCAATCCCTGCGAGGTGAGTTATGAGTCCCGGCGCGGCAAGTACCAGGATCAACCGGAATCGATTGTCATGGCGAGGATATAAATGAACCATGAACAAATTCTGCGTAGAAGTTATCGCGGTAACGCCGAATCCCCAGCAAATGGTGTGGGCGGCGATGCATCAAGATTATTCGGAGGAGTTGGTTTGGGATGAGCGCGATCGCTGGCCCAGCGAACAAAAGGCTGGAGAACTAGTAGTCAAGCATTTGCTTGCAGGACAGCGCGGTCATTACGGCCCTCTGGAACATCCTCAGATGACGGTCAATGTGGGCCACTTTCCCCATTCCACCATGCAGCAGATCCGCACCCATCGGGTAGGTGTGAGTTTTGATGTCCAGTCTTTTCGCTATACGGGGCAACGCATTGTGGATGTGGCGGAGGGCAAACGGCCAGTTGAAGCGGTATTTTATCTGCGGCCAGTGGGAAATTATACTAACCGCCAGGGGAAACGTTATTTTTACTCGGAGGAGCAGCGGCAGCAGGATCTGGAGTGGTGTATGCAAGCGTGTCAGCGCTATCGGCAACGGATGCAGGAGGGGCTGGCGGAAGAGCATGCCCGGGCGATTGTGCCGTTTGATGTGCGGCAGAATTTTGTCCTCAGCTGCAATCTGCGTTCGCTAATGCATTTGCTCGATTTGCGGGCCAAGGCGGATGCACAGTTGGAATGTCAACAGCTATCGGAGTTGTTGATGCATCATTTCAAAGCCTGGACACCTGCGATCGCAGCCTGGTACGAAAACCACCGCTTTGGCAAAGCGAGACTGGCACCGTAGATGCAGGGAATGGGGTTGTTTTCTCGCTGATTAAAAATCGAGGCTGCATACAGGGTGGCAATGCATTGACCCAGGCCACCGATAATATCTTCTTTTTTGGCTTCGACGATTGCGATCGCAGGCGCGGACAGATAAAGCTGTTCCGCATTCGCATAAGTATTTCGCTCGTTCTCGGATAGTTTGCTTGAATGCGTCACGAATTGGCATCTTGAGCAGCAAGCATCGCGTTAATATGAGTAAAAATGCGGTCCAGTTCTCCGATTGACTCTAGTTCAGCCCCCTTGTCTGCCGCCAGCTGGTCGGCCTTCTTTTTTTCCAAAAGACTCTCCATTCGAAGTTGAAGCGACTCGCTGAACTTGAATAGATTCCAGGTGCCAACTTTTTCAAGCTGGATTGCGCGGATCAGGGCCGATGGCCTGTTAAGGGTTGTAACCATGTTATCCTTGCCCTGCCTGCGATACAGAACCAGTTAATGTCTCTCAATAACGAGATTATAACGTTCTTTCAACCTAATCTATATCTCTCGCGAGTAGAACATAACAGATGGCCGATCTGCGATCGCTGCCGTCTTCACTCGTTCGAAACACGACTTGGAAGGTTAGTGCCCCCTTCGGGGGCACTAACCCTCATTTCTTCGTGCCAGAACGGAAACAAGGTTATTTTGAAAGTCTTGCTCCGCAAGACTTTCAAAATAACCTTCCAGGTCGTGTCGAAAATCGCTGGGCTAGGGATTCATGTCTAAGAAAGGAGAAGACATGCTTGTTCGCTAATGAGATTGCTTAATAACAGGTCGTTTAGGCTTCAGCGTCACAAATGTTTTGCCGCTTTGTTCCTGTCTATCGACGCCAATCTTGACAAATCGCTTTCAGATCGTAATTGAAAGATTTTGCGTGCTCCTCACAAATACGATGAATTTCCTCTAAAATTTCATCCTGCCACATCATTTACTCTCCCATTAATTCATAAGGGGTACAAAGGACTGGCAAAGTGTAGCCAGCATCGGAACAAATCTGCAGTAATTTTTTCTGAATTTGGGCATTGGCAATATGTTTGCAATTCCAGGTTAACAAGTAATCGAGTTACGGTAATGTCTCAAGCTTGAACGTTGGGGTGAGGGGATTGATGAAGCGGATACCCTCGATCATAGAGCCTGCCAGGGCTGTGTCGGTGAGGACGACGCGAATCTGGTTCAGGCGGGCGGTGGCCCAGATCTGGCTGGCCCAGAAGTTGAGCTGATGGACACGGACGCCGCGAGCGGCTTCCAGGGCGATCGGGCCAGTTACGTCCACTACAGCAAACACCTGCAGGTAGGTCTGGATGCGATCGCATCCCTCCACCGCGCTCAACGGCACCGACAGCTTCTCCGTCACAGCGACAAACAATTCTGCCAGCACCTGGGCACTGATCGCCCCAGTGTTTGCCTTCACCAGCCGTTCCAGGAGCTTGAGGGCCAGTCTCTGCCGATCCGGTGCAGTGTAGTCGTAAGCGGCAATTAAAATACTGCTATCCACAAAGACCTTATCGTTCATGCAGTGCCTCACGCGGATCGGTCTTGCCGTTATTGGTCTCCGCTGTCGTCACCGAATCGTCCCCAAGCCCCTGAGCAATCCGCTGCTCAATGAACGCTCGCTCCCCCGCCCAGCACTTGAGCGCTCGATACGAAACCGGATAGAGAACGCGATCGCGCTCCGACTCCGATGCTTCATCGTCATCTAAACTGCTGTTGAATAGCAGCGATGCGATCGCAGCCAACTGCTCCGCCAGCGTTGTGTCCCCTGCACTCTCATCGCAGGCAATGACAATGGTCTTGACTGCCATTCCCTCTTTCAGAGGCAGCGTCTCCGTCAACTTCAGCGTCCCCTGTTCGTAAATCGCCTCTGCAGCAAACGTCACGTCACCTGACCTCCAACTCAACCTGCATTCAAAAAATACGCTTTGACGACAAAAAGCCTCAAGAGGAATAGCGCTGAAAGAAGGTTGGTGGGCATTGCCCACCCTACAAATTACCAAAACTTTCAGGACTCAATTCCAATACTGTTCGGTTTAGCAACGAGAATTAATTTCTCGCGTAGGGGCACGGCATTGCCGTACCCCTACAAGTCTATTGTTCGTAAAGTTAGTGAATCCGCTATCCTTAACCGAACGGTGTTGGGCTCAATTCTGGCATAAACGAGCGCCATTCCACCATAAAGAGAACTTCAGAACATCACAAAAGCCTCAAAGCCAAAACCCATCACTCCTTTGCTCCCTCCCCTACCTTCCTCCTCTACCTCCCCTTTCTCCCTCCACCTTCTGCCTTCTGCCCTCTGCCCTCTGCCCTCAAAAATCGTCACCCCTTCTGACCGACATTCTCAACGATCGTTCTTTCCATCGCTTCATCCATCACTTCTTGCAACAACGGCGAAAGATTGTTCTTCAACCGCCCCGCCCGGATAAATTCGGCGTAGGTATCCGCTTCAATGTCCAGCAATTGCTCCCGCAGCTGTTCCAGTTCCAGCGAGAGCAAATCAGCATTCTGACGCTGTAATCGGGTCATTTCTTCTTCAATGCCCTTGAGCTGGCCCTTCACCAGTCCCTGCTGATAGCGAATAAATTCCGCTCGGTCGGAGTCGTCATCGGCGGTTTCTTTCCGTTCAGCGGTTTCCAGCTCAGCCAGGTATTGTAGAATGCGCGTCAGGGCAGTGCGGCGGGCAATAGCCTCGGCATATTGCTGTTTTTGACGTTGACCGCCGATTAAGTTGAGATTTTCTAATAAAAATTGGGTGGTTAACCCTTGAACCAGTAGGGTGAATAACACGACCCCAAATACAGCGTCGATGATTTCCTGGCGTCCCTGTAACAGTGTGGGAACGCTCAAGGCTAGGGCAATGGAAACCGATCCGCGCAAGCCGCCCCACCACAGAACCGTTTGCTGCCGCCAGTCCAGGTTGTTTTGGGTTATCCAATTGCTGATGGTGCCTAAGCCAAAGATGGCAATCAGGCGGGTGAGAACCACTGCTGCGATCGCAACCCCAATCAAATCCAGATTCCGAGCCAGACTGGCAAACTGAATCTGATCGCCAATCAACAGAAAGACAATCGAATTGACAAAGAAAGCTAGGAAATCCCAGAACTCCGACACAATCAAGCGCGTGCGCGGATTCATGCCAATGCGGGAGCCAAAATTTCCCAGAATCAGCCCTACCACCACCACGGCAATCACCCCAGAACCACCCAACTCTTCCGCAATCAAATAGGTGCCATAGGCAGAGACCAGCGTCAACGACTGTTCCACCAACGGTAAATCAAACCGTTGCGTCAGATAGGAAATCCCAAACCCGATCAAACCACCAACGCCGATCCCAATCCCCACAAAGGTAAAAAACTGAGCAATCGTCGCCGACATCGAGAATTGTTGCGTTCCCAGGGGAATCCCAACCAACAAGAGAAACGCGACAACCGCCACACCATCATTGAACAAACTTTCCCCTTCCATCACCACCGTCAAGCGTTTGCCTGCCCCCAACTCCCGGAACAGTGCAATCACCGACACCGGATCCGTCGCTGCCAGACTTGCCCCCAGCAACAGCGCAATCGGCAACGACAACTTGGTGAAATAGCTCACCGCCAAAGCGATACCCAGCACCGAGATCACCACACCCAGCACCGCAAACAGACTCACAGGGACCAGATTTTCCCGCAGATTGCGCCAGCGAATATTCCAGGCTGCCTCAAACAAAAGCGGCGGCAAAAAAATCTCCAGAATCAGTTCTGGAGAAAGATTCACCAGCCGTACATTGACGAAGGCCAGACCCAACCCCACAATCACAAGCAACAGAGTATAGGGAATTTTGCGAAACCAGCTAAAAATGCGCGAAATTGTCGCGACGCTCAAAGACACCGAAAGCACAATCAGGAATTGCTCCAGATTTTGCTTAATGGCAACCTCAGCGACTGTGGACTCTAAACTCATAGGGATGTTTCTCCTTGGGATGTCCTGACGTTATGAATAGAAGGCAAAGAGAGCAGAGAAAATAAATCTATAGCAAAAGGCAGGAGGCAGAGGGCAGAAGAGAAAGGTTGACTACGTCTGGATTTGAGTTTTTTCTTCTGTCCTAATCTATTCTCGTAGTGCTATATCAGTTGGGTCGCGTCATCGATCCACCCCATACAACGGCTTGAATAACATCGGTTTTGGGATCCAGCCCAAGCAGTCAGGTTAAGAATGAGAATTGAATTAAGTGCCAATCCTCGCGTAGGGACACGGCAATGCCGTGTCCCTACTACAAATTTGTTGTTTGTGAGGTTATTTAATTCGCGATCCTTATCAGGAGTTTGCTCCATCGGCATTACAATTTCAAAACTTATACTAGTACTCATTCGCGCAAATATACATCCTTCTCTCGTTAACGGTAATCTAACGGTAATCTCTGTCAGGAGCAAACGCCAGGATAACAACCTTACAGCTAAGGAGCTTGCCACAAATCAGAGCCTGCCCGCACGCAAAATATATGTACTCGGTCAATATGGGATATGAGGCGATTGTATGAAATCTCTTCTCAAAGGACAACTGATAAGATGGAAAGACGATCGAGGGTTTGGCTTCATTAAACCCAATGATGGAAGTAAAGAAGTTTTCTTGCATATCAGCGCGTTGAAGAGAGCGGGACGCCGACCCAAAGTTGGCGATACGATTTTGTACGAGCGCGTTGTCCAACCTGATGGTAAGGTACGTGCTGCTAAAGCTTCAATTCAAGGGGTTGCCCCTCAACCTTTGCCATCTACCCGGAAGAAACCAAGGAGATGGGGCTTCCGAACGACTGGGAGAAGATCGAGAAAATGGAGTTTACGCAACAAGTTGATGGGTCTTGCCATTTTGACCGTCACTATACTTTTTGTGATGGTGCTTGAGCGCAGTGGTTTACTGTATCTCATCGGATCCATAACACAACCCAAATGCACGATTAAAGGCAACATTTCAGTGAATACAGGCAAGAGGCTTTATCATCTTCCTGGGATGAAAGATTATGGTTCGACACGTATCGATCCCTCCAAGGGAGAAAAGTGGTTTTGTACGGAGGAAGAAGCAAAAGCCCAGGGTTGGCGTAAAGCCCCGATGTAACTGAAGACTCCCTTCGAAAACACTAGCGCTGGAATCATGGGTTAAAATCTTAGAAACAGCCAGCTCCTGATGGGTATTTCCGCGTTTTTGTTCCCACAGTTTCCCATGCCAGCAATCCAATGCGCGATCGCAGTCAACAAGTCAGAATGTTTGAGCCTGCGAGTTCCCCCGCACGCCCAAAAAACTTGACCTCCAGAGGACTATTCAATGACCTACATCATGGTTGATGTTGAATCTGATGGGCCGATACCGGGCGACTATTCAATGATCTGCTTCGGTGCCATTGTCGTCGATCCCTCGCTCGAAAAAACGTTCTATGGCCAACTGCAGCCAATTTCTGAAAACTGGCTCCCTGATGCACTCGCGGTGAGCGGCTTCAGCCGCGACGAGACCCTGCAGTTTGACGATCCAAAAACCGTAATGGCAGCATTTGCCTCGTGGATCGCAGCCCACAGTAAGGGGCGTCCCCACTTCATTTCCGATAACAACGGCTTCGACTGGCAATTCATTAACTGGTACTTCCATCATTTCACAGGGAAGAATCCCTTTGGTCACAGTTCATCCAATCTTGGATCGCTCTACAAAGGACTCGTGAAAGACACCTTCACCAACTTCAAGCACTTACGACAAACCAAACATACCCACAATCCTGTTGATGATGCTCGCGGTAATGCAGAGGCACTGCTGCAAATGAAAGATCAGGGGTTAAAAATAGCCCTCAAATAACTGAATTAAACACAACTTGGGAGGGTACTTTGAAAGCCTTGATCCGCAAGGCTTTCAAAGTACTCATTTTCCTGTTCTGGCCTGAAGACATAGGGGTTATTGCCCCGAAGGGGCAATAACTTTCCAAGTTGTGGAATTATAGCAGTAGTCATATCAGTTAGGACAAAATTGAGCGCACGCTTCGCGCGCGCTCAATTTTGTCTGTCCTAACGAGCTTGGCTATTGCTATAAATATGACTGACTAAAATGGCAGGATTACCTTCTGGGCGAAGGACACGGGTGAGCACTGAAGCAATACTGTTCGGTTTAGCAATGAGAATTAATTTCTCGCGTAGGGACACGGCATTGCCGTGTCCCTACAGGTCTATTTTTTCGTAAAGTGATTGAATCCGCGATCCTTAACCGAACAGTATTGAGCACTGAAGTGCCAACTGCGAATTATAAACGCTAAGCGATGAACAATGGATAATCTGAGCGAAGGACGCGGGTGAGCACTGAAGTGCCAACGACCAACCATGAACCATGAACAATCAACTATTCACAACGATACAACTGGTAGGGAATGCCAATACGATAATGATGGGCTGCATCAAGAGTGCAGCGGGTGGCAGGCACGATGCTGTTTGAATCAGCAGCAATAGACAGTTCCAGGGGGTAGTGTTTTCGTTTAAGTTTAGGGGCAACGATCCAGAGGTTGAGCGGCGGTTGGACAGGTTGCGGCAGTTGGGCCAGGGTGTGCCAGACCTGGTCGTAGCCGCCTTCGATGCGGGAGAGAAAGGCCCAGGAGATGGACTGGTGCGGCTGCAGAGTAAGTTGGCGTTGGCGGATGGCCAGGGCGAAGCTGAGGCCGAGGGCAATGTCTTGCCAGTCGCGATAGCTGACGACAACTTCGAGCGGTAGTACGGTTTCCTGGGTGATATCGCGGGCGACTTGTTGAGGAGCGTAGGGCTTAAGGAAAGCGAGGCCAGAAACGACAACAACGCTGCTGACGATCCCGACTAGTACGACGATGGCGATGGGCTGCACGCAGAAGGATTTTATGGCGCTCTTTCCAGAGCGCTGGCGCTGGTGCATGGCGTTTTTGGGAAGCACCCTGGGATTAGCCTGCGGATGGGATGGGGTGGGGTGGGTTGAAGGCGGGGTCGCTGCTGTGGGTTGAGTGGGGCTGAGGCTGGCTCCCAGCAGGGCACAGACACCAGGGTAATAGACAAAATTGTAGCGAGGGACGCTGGTGAGGTCTTTGCCCAGGAGGTAGGCGATGGCGAGGTATTCCAGCACAACGCAGACGGTGAAGCTGAACAATGCGAGCGTTGCCATAGAGGTGGTGGAATCGCACCAGAGCTGTCGCCAGCGACGGCAGATGAGCCGACCGAGCCAGAGGCCGAAGCTGAGCATCAGCAAGCCTGCGGGGGCTGCGATCGCAAGGGGCTGTTTCTCCACGGGCAAGGCCACGACCATCAGCAGCCACCCGGCCAGGAGTTGATAGAAGGGCGACACATTATAGGGTGGCGGTACCCAACTGGTTTCGGGACGATTGAAATGGCTGAAGAGAATGGGCCACCAGGGCAGGTAGAGCAACAACACGCCGAGGGTTGCTAGAATCACGGCTCTCCAGGCGTAGCGGAGTTGGATGCCTTGTCTGTCGGGATAGCGATCGCGTTGCCAGAGGAGCGACCCTGACAGGGTAATGACTTGAGCAGCGAACGACAGTAAGCAGAAGTAGTGGACATAGAGCGCGATCGCATTCACCGCCACCCAGCCTACCCAAACCCAGGGACGCAGTCGCCGCCGCTGCAATCGATTCCCTGGAAACAAATCCCGTTGTATTTGCACCAGCGCCAGCAGTGCCAGGGCAATCAGCACCATGGGCAAGGTATAATGTCGCGCCTCCTGGGAGAGATAAATCGCAAACGGAGAGACCGCCATGACTGCTGCACCGGCTAAGCCTGCAGTCGGAGAAAAGGCTACGCGGTTGAGAGCATAGATCGCTGCGATCGCGATCGCTCCAAATAGCGCCGGTAGCGCCCGCAACTGCCAGGCCAGGGACAGGTCGCTATCTCTCAAACCGCTCAGCCAGCCATGCATCAAACAAAAAAACAATGGCGGATGGGTCGACTGCAGCGCCAACGTCTGGGCAATCTGCGGGCAAGTAGTTTCCGGCTGCAAGGTAAACACCTGGACCAGTCGATTCAGAGGAACCAATGCTTCCAGGGGCACATTCTCATAGGTGTGTCCCAGACCCATCAACCCCGTAATCGCTTCATCCAACCACAGCGGCTTCGAGTCCAGTCCCCAGAACCGCAGCACGATACCCAAAATTAGAATTGCGATCGCAGTCAGAATGTGGAGCCGGGCGTTTTTTGGGGTGGACATAGGAGGGAACGGGGAATGGGGAATGGGGAATGGGGAATGGGGAACGCAAGGAACGATCTAAAGCATTGTTTGTTTGATGGGTGAGAGAGAATCGTTGATGTTGTTTGGCGATCTATTAACGAACAAAGCTAAACATGGGATGGCGATCTTAGCAACCGATCCGGGGGGAATATTTCTGGCTGAGGCATGGTTAAACGCGCGCAAGCTCTGCGATCGCATCTTCCAAACATGCTATAAAACGAATACTCAGACCATTACCCGCTCAGCACCATGAGATTAAAGCGGGTTTAAGGGTCAAGCCTCCACTGCGAGGGATTGCGTTCTCAAGAGAGTTGAACATGCCCGTTTCTGGACAGTCAAACCACTCATCTCCCCTCTCCTTTGCTGAGGCTGCTAACCTGACCCAAGCTATCTGGCAGAAAAGCCGTGGAGGTTGATTAATGACCATGAATCAGCACTCTGCCCATAACCTCTTTCACGCCAGAACCCTGAACCAGGCTCTGCACAATTTTGAATTTCCCCCCGATCTGGACGCGCAACACAAAAAAATCCAACCCTGGATTGCCACCCTTCAGAGCGGTACCCTGGATGAAATCAAAGAAACATCCCTCCACGGCGAATTTCTGCGGGATATCTTTCAAGATATTTTGGGCTATCGCTCCGCTATCCAGGGCAGCGGCCAGAACTGGGAAATCCATGCTGAACAAACAATTTCCGCTGGCGGCGGCTCAGCCGATGGCGCTCTCGGCTTTTTCACCGCTGTCATCGGCAAAAAAGGAGCCGTGAAACTTCAGGGTCAGATCGTCGCCCCGATTGAACTCAAAGGAGCCAAGAACGATCTCGATCGCCCCGCTCCCGGACGCAAAGAATCTGCAGTAGACCAGGGTTGGCGCTACGCCAACTACACCGCCGACTGCAAATGGGTCATCGTTTCAAACTATCGCGAGCTAAGACTCTACCAAACCAGCAAAACCCCTGCCTACTACGAACGCTTCCGCTTGCAAGAACTAGAAGATCCAGCGCGCTTCCAGTGCTTTTATTTTCTGCTCTGTCGTCGCAACTTCTTGCCCCCGACCAGTCAGCCCCAAACCGCCTCCCGCATCGATAATTTACTCAAACAGTCCAACGAGGCCGAACTCGACATCACCCAACAACTCTACAGCGAGTACAAGCAGGTTCGCATAGACCTGGCCCGCCACTTCCGCAGCCACGGTCCGAAAAGTCTGCCAGACCGGGATACTGTACTGATTGGTCAAGCCCAAAAAGTACTTGACCGGGATGCCGTACTGATTGCTCAAGCTCAAAAAGTACTTGACCGAATCTTATTCGTTGCCTTCTGCGAAGACAAAGGCTTGCTCCCCGACAAAACCATTGTCGATGCCCACGATTATAAAGATCCCTACCATCCCCGCCCGATCTGGGAAAACTACAAAGCCGTATTTCGTTGGGTGAATTGCGGCAACGACGATCCCCCCATTCCCGGCTACAACGGTGGCCTGTTCAAACCCGATCCCCTATTAGACGAGCAACTGCAGGTGACCGATCGGCTCTGCTCCGATCTGAAGCAGCTCGCTCACTTCGACTTCGATACCGAAGTCTCCGTAGACATTCTCGGTCGCATCTTCGAACAATCCGTCACCGACCTGGAAGAACTCCGCGCCCTGACCAGAGGAGAAGACTACGATCCTAAAAAAGGCAAGCGCAAAACCCAGGGCGTCTACTACACCCCGGCCTTTATCACTCAGTACATTGTCCAGGTCGCTCTGGGTGGCTACCTGGAACGGCGAGAGCAAGCCCTGCGAGACCAGTTTCAGGTAGACCAGATCTCAGCCCAGACAACAAAAAAACGCCGGGACGCTGAGATCCAATTCTTGGAAACCTACCGGGACGAAGTACTCCTGAAAACTCGCGTTATCGACCCGGCCTGCGGCGCAGGGGCTTTCCTGATCGCCGCCTTCGACTTCTTGATGCAGCAATACGAGCGAGTCAAGCAATCCCTGGCCGCACTCAGCCTGACTGGACAGAAAGGCAGCAAACGCACTACCGACTTCGTCGGCCAGCGTAGCGTCTTCGATCTGGACAAGACCATCCTCAACACCAACCTCTACGGCGTGGATCTCTCCTCCGAATCCGTAGAGATGACCAAACTCTCCCTCTGGCTGAAAACTGCCGAGCAAGGCAAAACTCCGACCTATCTAGACAACAACATCAAAGTTGGCAACTCCATTATCGCCGACCCCACCCTCGATCGTCGCGCTTTTGCCTGGGAAGCTGAATTTCCTGACGTCTTTGCTGATGGGGGCTTCGATGTCGTCATTGGCAATCCGCCTTACGTGCGCCAGGAATTGCTTTCCTCGATCAAACCCTATCTACAGAAACATTACGCCTCCTACGACGGCGTCGCCGACCTCTACACCTATTTCTACGAACGGGGCCTGACCTTGCTGAAACCAGAAGGCATCCTCTCCTACATTGTTAGCAATAAATGGCTGCGAGCGGGTTATGGTGAACCCCTGCGCCGCTTCCTTGCCCAACATAGCATCTTCGAGCAGATCGTCGATTTTGGCCACGCCCCCATCTTCGAAGATGCTGACACCTTTCCTTGCATCGTCAGCCTGAGAAAACCCGCTGTCCCTCAGCCCACTGTCCCTCAGCCCACCGAAAACAGCCCCACCGAAAACAGCCCCACCGAAAATAGCCCCACCGAAAATAGCCCTACCGAAAATAGCCCCACCGAAAATAGCCCCACCGAAGAAAACCAACCCAACGCAAAACCCGAACCGACCTTTCCCGTACTGATCTGCTCTGTACCCCGCGAGCAATTAGCTGAGATCAACCTGCCCCAATACATCCAGCAAGAAAGCTACACCGTCCCCTGGTCGCGCTTCACCGCCGATGCCTGGAGCTTAGAACATCCTGCGGTTGAGCAATTAATGCAGAAAATTCAAGCAGGTGGGATTCCGATTCAAGATTTTGTGGGTGTCAATCCCTTATTTGGCATTAAGACAGGCTTCAATGAAGCTTTCCTGGTCGATCGAACGACAAAAAACCGTTTGCTCCAAGAAGATCCAGCAGCAGCAGAGATTCTCAAACCTTGTTTGAAAGGAAGAAATATCAGACGTTGGCGTCCTGAGTGGGACAATTTGTGGATTGTTCTGCTCAAATCAAGCAGCGATTTTGCCTGGAAGTGGAGCCATCTAGATGACACAGCAGAGGAAATATTTCACCAAACATTTCCATCGATATATCGACATTTGAAGTCTTTCGAACACAAATTGAGGCAACGTCAAGATCGGGGGCAATACTGGTGGGAACTCCGTCCGTGTGCCTATTACGAGGTTTTCGAGCAGCCCAAAATTATCACTCAAGATCTTGCGACCTATCCCTGGTTTTGCGTCGACGACTCAAAACGATATGCCGTTAATACCTGTTATGTCTGGCCAACACAAGATCTTTATGCATTAGGATGGCTCTGCTCTCCAATTATCTGGTGGTTTTGTCACCGCACTTTACAACGTTCCATAAATGGGACTTTACGAATGTTTAGAGAGCAAGTTGTGGAACTTCCTATTGCTCCTCCCACGGATGAGATCCGCGCTCAGGTGGAGGCCACCGTGAGTCGTTTAATTGTACTGACGCAGGGCAATCAATCAGACTGTCGGGAGGTGCTGGATTGGCTGCGGCTAGAGCATGGGGTTGAGAAGCCGGGGCAGAAGTTGAGCGACTTTGCCAGTCTAGATGAGGATAGCTTTGTCAAGGAGGTGAAGAAGCGCCGACCGAAGGGTGCAAGCTTGAGGCCAAAAGGGGTGAAGGCGGTGCGGGAAGCCTATGATGACTATGTACCGGGGATTCAGTCGCGGCGGGCGGAGGTGTTGCAGTTGGAGCATCGGTTGTCGGAGCTGGTGAATCGGGCCTATGGGCTGACGCCGGAGGAGGTTGAGTTGATGTGGAAGACAGCACCGCCACGAATGCCGATTCAAAAGCGAGTTGATGAGCAGGGGAGCTGCTAGACCCCAAGTTTATCGGATGGGTTTGCTACACTGAGGTGGCGAAGAGGGGACGCTAGTGTGAACGGGGATGACAGAGGATGTGGTGGGCGATCTGGTTCAACTGGCTGGCTGGCTGGAGCGTCAACACTATGCCCCTGAGTCAGTGGCGAATTTCCTGATACGTTGCTGTTTTACTCTGTTTGCTGAGGCGGTGGGGTTGTTGCAGAGCGATGTCTTTACCTGCGCTCTGGAGGAACGCTGGCTTGCCAATCCGCACCAGTTTAAACCGGAGGTGGAAGCCCTCTGGCAAGCCATGACAATAGGTCGTTTTCCTGGTTTCGAGCCCGCTCTGCAATGTAGTAGCAGTTTCTTTGCTGACCCCAGCGCTTTTCCGTTATCTGGAGAACAACTGCAGGTGCTGTATCGGGTTGCTGCAAAAGACTGGAGCCAGGTCGAGCCGACTATTTTCGGTACCTTGCTGGAACAGGCTCTGGATAGGAAAGAACGCAGGCTCCTGGGAATGTATTACACGCCTCGATCCTACATCGAGCGGTTGGTGCGTCCTGTGGTGATGGAGCCGCTGCGATGTCGCTGGGAACTGGAGATCGAACCGGAACTGCAGCGTTTGTTGGCACCGAGAGCAGAGAAAGACGAATCCAGTCAAGCGCAGAAGACAAAAGCGGAAACGTTAATCCGCTGCTTCCTGCAAGAGTTACGGCAGTTGAAAGTTCTGGATCCTGCTTGCGGTTGCGGCAACTTCCTCTACGTCGCGCTGGATCTGCTCAAACGCTTGGAGAAAGAAGTCATTGCTCGTTTGGCTGGTGTGATGGGAGATGGGCGGCTCAATGTCCTGGGAGAGATCGATCCGTCCCAGTTTCTTGGCATCGAAATCGATCCCCGCGCCGCCGCCATCGCTGAACTGGCTATCTGGATCGGGTATTTGCAATGGCACTGCAGGCGCTGTGGCAAGGTAGAACTGCCGGAGCTAGTCTTCCAGACATTTGGCAATATCGAATGTCGGGATGCTGTATTGGCTTACGATGGTAAAGATCTGGAGGTTGATTCGACAATGGCATCTGTAACGGGAACGGTGCGATCGCGCTGGAGCGGACGGATGATGACCCATGCCGCCCCAGAAAAAACCGTGCCCGACCCAACTGACCCGGTGACGATTTGTCGCTACCTCAATCCCCGTCCCGCCAAATGGCCGGAAGCGGATTATGTGGTGTCCAATCCGCCTTTTATTGGTAAATCGCGCCGAAGAGCCGTTTTGGGAGATGATTATCTTGAGGCTTTATTTCAAGCCTACCAAGGGCTGCCTGAGAGTGCAGATTATGTGATGTATTGGTGGCATCAGGCGGCACGGCTAGCGCGATCGCAGCGGCTGAAGCGGTTTGGCTTGATAACAACAAATAGCATTACCCAGTTGTTCAATCGTCAAGTGATTGAAAAGTCGCTGCAGTCGCTCCAGCACCATCAAATCCAATGGGCCATTCCAGATCATCCCTGGGTCGATCGCGAAACAGGGGCAGCGGTCAGAATTGCCATGATCGTTGTCGGAGAACGGCAGGCCAATCCGATATTAGCGACCGTTGTTGAGGAAAACTGGCAGGATGCTGCTGAAGCAGCAGTCAAGCTCCAACTCACGCCCGTTGGCAAGATTAATGCCAACTTGAGCGGTGGAGTAGACACAGATAATGCAGTTCGCTTAAATGCCAATCGCGGCCTGGCTACGGTGGGACTGGTTTTATTCGGTCAGGGATTTTTATTGGATGCTGAAGCAGTCAAGCATTACGAGCAGCAGGTCTGCCATCCATTTTTAACCGGTCGAGGATTGGTGCAGAGCAGCTGCACAGCCTGGGCGATTGATTTCTATCCGCTGAGCGAGGTGGAAGCCCTGTGTCACGCTCCCAGGGCATTCCAGCGCATTCTGGAGCGAGTGAAGCCACAGCGCGATCGCATCAAAGATGCTAGCAGTCGCAAGCGGTGGTGGCGGTTTGGTCGCGACAAACCGAAGCTGCGGGCTGCGATCGCAACCCTATCTCGTTATATCGCCACGGTAGAAGTGAGCAAGTACCGCACATTTTGCTTTGTCGATGCTGAGATACGACCTGACCATACCCTGATTGCGATCGCCCTCGAAGACGCCTATTTCCTCGGCGTACTGTCAAGCCAGATTCACCAAGTCTGGTCCTTAACTGCAGGTGGTTCCCTGGAGGACAGACCCCGATACAACAAGAGTCTTTGCTTCGATCCCTTCCCCTTCCCCGATCCCACCCCGGCACAAAAGCAGTATATTCGCACCCTAGGAGAACGACTGGACGCCCATCGCAAGCAAGTGCAGACTACCCATCCTGGTGTTACGATGACAGACCTGTACAACTGGCTGGAAAAACTGCGGGCAGGAGAACCGTTCGCTGAAAAAGAACCGCAGTTCAATCCCAGAGCGCTCGTTACGCCCCTGAAGCACATCCACGACGAGCTGAACGCCGCCGTACTCGACGCCTACGGCTGGCCTCCTACCCTCAGCAACGAAGCAATCCTGGAACGTCTCGTTACCCTCAACGCTGAACGGGCTGAGGAAGAACGCAACGGCTTCGTCCGCTGGCTGCGACAAGACTATCAGCATAAACTGTAGGATGCGTTAGCGCTAGCGTAACGCATCAAAATGCATACCCACTGTTCGCGCATTTTTTGGAGCAAACAGTAAATGCTATTTAGTGGGTCTCAAAATTGTCTTACGCTATATACAGCCGATTTGTTGTTTTTTGCGAGAGAAAGTGATGTTGCATATCAATTCCTTCGCACGGAATCGATAGACCCAGGGTCGGCACAAGACCACCCCCTACAGAGTCGTTGCGATCGCGCAATCTGCAGAATGTTCTGTAGGGGCACCCCTTGTGGGTGCCCTGCTGCTATTGGGATGTTGTGAGGCTCTAACGTCGATAGAGGAAGATTGCAGATCGGTAGGGCACCCTATTTCATGGGATTCGGAAAAATGTGCGAACAGACAGTTCTAATACCTGCAGTATCCCTTGCAGATTGTCTACTTTAAAACATCCTGCCTGCCGCAACTCAGCTCGCAATGCTGGAGCTACACGATAAGGAGAAAAGCGACGCTGAGGACGATCTGTAACGGTTGTAAGGTCAAGAACAGACACATCTCTAGAAAACCGCACTCCATTCATATCAAACTGAGTCATAACTGACAGTTCTCCTGCAACCCTCATTTGATTTAAGCAGCTTCTATATGGTTCTCGGATTTGAGCACGAGATTTTATGCAGGGGCTGTCCTTTTTTTACGTAAGTTTACAAAAGATAGAAGTTCCCAAGAACAGCTTTCAGGAACTGTTAACAATACGAGGACTTGGGCTTTCTGCTAAACTAAATTCAGACCCTGAGGGAGAACAATGGTTCAGGCACCTGTCAAACCCCAGACCCGGCAATTCACAGATGAAGCGTTCCTACAGTTTTTGCGGCAGGATGAGTCTGAGAACGTCTATGAGTTAGCGGCTGGGTGGCTTCAGGTTATGACGGAACCGGGGGGAAAGCATCAAAGTGTCAGTCGGAAGCTGGCATTCTGGCTCGATCTGCACATCGAAACCTATCGGCTCCCGCTTGAGACCCATCCCACGACCCTGTGCAAACTGGGACCAGGTAACTGGAAGCGCCCCGATCTAGTGGTAGTGGATCGGGAGGTATGGCGGCGCAACACTCAACGGGAGGCTATCCTCGAAGATCCGCCTGAATTGACGATTGAAATTGTTTCCACTAATTGGGAAGATGATTACGTCAAGAAACCGCTCTGGTACGCAGCCTTTGGTGTGAAAGAGTACTGGATCGCTGATTTGCTGCTGAAGCTTGACCAGTATCCGAAACGCAAGCATCCGGACATCAACGAACCCACATTGTCGATCGAGACGCTGCAGGTTGGGGCTTATCAGTGGCAGCGTTTCACGGGCAATCAGTGGGTTGCGTCTCGCCTGTTCCCAGAGTTAGAATTGACGGTAGAGCAGTTGATACAGGTGGTGGCTGAGTAGATTCAGTACTGACGCAATGAGGTATGAGGTAGGATGGTTCTTAAAACCTGGCAATCGCTGTTGCTGGTAATCGCATTGGTAATCGGCACAATGCTGGCGCGGACTGCCTTGCGTTCCCCATCCGCTCCCTTGACAGCAAGCCAATCTCCAGCAGAACTGTTGGCCTCGATTGATGAGCGCGATCGCGTCATTGAGTATGCTGCACTGCTCGATGCAGTTGAGCCAAAATGCATTGAAGACAGACTGACGATTGCCAGGCTAACCATTGAATATGTCCAGAAAGCAAACCGCAATGATGTCGGGACAGACAACCTGGATATGTTGACTGGCCTGAGTCTGGCAACTAAAGACAAATCCCAAGCCGTAAACTGTGCCGAAATCTATGCTGAGGCGGTCGCGGGCGCTGACTTTCCCTAAGTTGGGAGAATCAGTTAGGGGTAAACAAGTAATGATTTTTGAGCGCGCAGGTTCCATCTGCGCGCTCAAAAATCATTATCTCTATAGGACTACCTTTTTTTGAAAGCGAATAGCACCATTCGGTAGTTTGAATCCAGTGGAAGAGTCAAATGCGACTCCTAGATTGGCTTCGCTGCTCCAGATCTCTAGACGAGCACTGAGTTTGATATTGCGTCTACCGATTTCACCGCCTGTCAGCGCCACAACAATCAACTCTCCTGTTGCTGTGCGTTCAAATTTCAGGCCGCGATTGACCTGACAAATCTGCTCGAATTCGGCATCAGTCAATTCAATCGCTGGCCGTAAATCGAGGGCCAAAACCACAATTGCTCCCTCCTGCGATCGCGCTCAATCCTTATCATCATAGACCTGTCCGAGAACTGGAGTGGAAGCCCCCCGGAGGGGGGGGCTTCCACTCCAATTTCCGAATGAATCTAATGCTTGACCGCCAGATATCTGTCTCTTCATCGCTTCAAACTAAATGGTGTTGGTCACTTTAAGAGATGAATTGACCAATGCCAGCTAAACGGGTAGCGGTACGGAAGCGTGTTCGTGGACGATTAGCCACTGGCCCTCTCGTTTTTCCCAGATGATCGTGTGGCGCAGATCGTACTCGCCTCCTTCGCCGGTTTTAGTGCTCAGGGAGAGGTGATAGGTGAGCGTACACCAGGCGACATCACCATGACGTGTCACTTTCAAATCGTCGTAGGGAGTCAGTTTAATATGAGTAAAATTGCCAAATGCGTTTTGGTCGCCTGCTTTTAAGGCATTCCAACCCTGAAATCCGCCTAGTGGTGGCATGGGGTCGTAGACGAGCAGTTCGTCGCTATGAACGTAGAATTGGCCTGCGGTGTCGAAGTCAATATTGCCGCCGTCGCTGCTCCAGGCTGCATAGTAGCGGTCAAGCAGGACTTTGAATTCTGGATCTGCCTTGACTGCTGCAGCCAGGGCAGGGGCACTCTGGGCAGGGTGAATGAAGGTTGGTAGAGTGAAGAGCAGGGATAGCGCGATCGCACATCCAATCATCACAGTACGAATCCAGCTCATGACTTCTTGAGAAATGTTGTAACTATTTCTACCGATCGTAACATATACTATCCTCCTGTCGATTCGAACTGTCGATTCGAACCCATGATTCGCCATGAATTCCTATCAGAAAAGGCCCTGCAAAAACTATCGAGAAGCAATATTTTCCCAGCTTTTCTATCAGATACAAAAGTCAGCGAGTATTGACTTAACTAATCGTTTTGATAGACAAAGATGAATAGCTAGTTGTCTGCAACATTTGCAGTTGCAAAAGTTATTAAAACCCTGTTAAATCAATAAAATAATGGATACCAATTTGACTTAGAAACGCGATCGATAAATTAACGGAACGCTTGCCCTGAAAGCACTTCCAAATCCAAAATCGCCAATCTAAAATCCAAAATGGTATGGTGACCCTATTCATTTGCCACAGGTATTTCCAGTATGACTGCCCCCCATTCCAAAACTGCCTTGTTAGCACCGGCATTCACTGAAGGAATTCAACATTTTGGCGAGACTCCGCCTGGATTTGATACCCACGGGCAAGTGCCTGCGATCGCGCCCGATCGATCGGCCATCGCTGACCCCACCGATCCCAAAGCTGTTTTCCAGACGCTTTTGCTTGCCGATGCCTTACGCTATCTGATTTTACAAATCACAGGGAGTAAAGCATCAGGGCACCCTGGCGGATTTGCTAGTCAGGCGGAAGCCTACGCAGCACTAGTCATGCTGGGTTATAAAAACATCATCACGGAAGTCGGTCACCATGCACCGGGCTTTTACAGTGCTATGTTTCTCGATCGCTCTCTGGAGGACATGAACATTCACACTGTGCAGCAGTTGCGGGATCGCTTTCGGGAAAAAGATGGTCTGCTGGGCCACCTTTCCGGCTACATTCCTGGCCTGCTCAATCCTGCTGGGCCATTAGGACAGGGACAACATTTTGCCATGGCTGCGGCGTTGCTCCATCGCGACACCCTATTCCCCTTTACCCTGGGAGATGGCGGCATGGGCGAACCCTACCCTATGAGCAGCATGATGCACTTCAATACCGCCTTTCCCCGCGTCACCAACTTCTTGCCAGTCCTGGTCTGGAATGGATACTCCCAGGAACACCACAGCATGGTCTCGACCCATTCCAATGAAGAGATGATTGCCTACTGGCAGGGGAATGGCTTTCAGGAAGTTGTGCTGGTGGACGCCAAAGCCTTTGATGATGGCGATCAACCGGGCAACTATGTTGACAGTACCGTCTTCTCTTTCCAGCAGCGCCTTGCTTTTACTCAGGCTGTCCTTGTCGGTCTCGATCGCGCTGCTCAATCTGCGCTCAACGGTACGCTGACCGCTTTCATTATCAAGCAGTTGAAGGGGGCTGGTGCCCATACTCAGGGGGCCAAAGCCCACAATCTTTATCCCAAAGACACGCTGGATAGTCCCCATATGATTGCGGCCTTGAAAGCGCGCGCCCTTTCTCCTGCCGTGTGGGAGTTGGTGCGAGCGAATTGCGAACGGGCAGGCGGCGGCCCAGCAGCGAAGACTGTCGTTACAGAGTTTGAGCGGCCCTTGCCCGAAATTAAGGAGTTACCGTTGGCAGAACATCCGGTCGCAGGTGAAAAGCAAGTTGCCACTACAGCAATGGGGAGACTCGTCGCGGCAGTGGGTCAGTGCGATCGCGACTTCATTGTCTCTAACGCCGACGGTAATGAAGCCTCTGGGATTGGCAATATCAATCTGGCACTGAAAATTATCCATCCAACAACCGACGACCTTTACAATCAGGCTCCCACGGGGCAGGTCTACGAACCGCTCAGCGAGGATGCCTGCGCAGGGCTGGCAGCGGGGTTGGCTCTGTTTGGCGGACGCACTCTGTGGTGCTCCTACGAATCTTTTGCCATCAACGGTCTGCCCATCTGGCAAACCGTCACCCAGGCGATGGCGGAACTGCGTCGCCCAACCCCCTCAACTGTGACGCTCTTTACGGCGGGTGCCCTGGAGCAGGGCCGTAACGGCTGGACGCACCAACGGCCTGAAATCGAGGCTTATTTTGCTGCTATGATGCGGAATGGCAATGTTTTCCCTTTGTTCCCGCCTGATGCTAACAGTATTCAGATTTGCTACGAGTGGGCGCTAAAAACCAAAAATAAAGGTATCGTCATTACAGCGAGCAAGTCGCCGTTGCCGATTCGAACGACCTTTGAGCAGACCCGACGGGGATTGAAAGAAGGTGCGATCGCACTTCAGGAACTTCCTGGCGATAAGATTATCACCTTTGCGGTCATTGGCGACATGACGTTGTTACCTGTTCTGGAAGCAGCCGATCGATTGCAGGCACAAGGTATCGGTTCCAGGATCGTTTCTGTTATAAATCCTCGTCGTCTTTACCGTCCGCACGATACTGCTTGGGACGCCTGTGCCGAAGCAGATGGCAACTTCCTTGACGATGCTCGCTTCAATGACTTGTTCAACGGCGATGCGCTGATTGGGGTTACAGGCGGAGCCAGCGCCATGCTCGAACCAATTATGCTACGCAGTACTGCCAAACGGGATACTTTTTCCTGGAAACGGGGCGAGACGACTTCCAGTGCAGCCCAAATTATGGCATTCAACGGACTCACTGCTGATGCTTTAATCAAACGCACCACCGAACTGCTCAATTAAGAATCGCGTTTCCAGGAGGATCGCATTGCTTATACAGGGACATAGGAGTACTATGTCCCTCCGTCTATTTAGCCGCAGAGGTTTAATCTGCGATTTTAATCTGCTCCTTAGCTAGGGCAGTATCACAATTAAAATTTAGGGTAAACCCCGTGGGGTTTTACCCTAAATTTTAGCGTTGACAGAGCACTAGAATTAAAGTCAAACTGCTGATTCGGAAGAAGAATTGCCCAGGAAAATTATGGGACAGACAATATAGCAATTCTCAGGCTAGTGAGGTATGGAAATGTTCCCCTGCCGAAGGCAGGGGAACATTTCCATGTACTTCAGTCGCACGGGAACCGCTATAGATGCACAGAATGCAGTTAAGATGCCCTATGAGGTAACACTGACCCCAGCTGGGTGACAGGTATTGAAACGATTGCTAACCAGCTTGGTGTGTCTGTTTCTGAGTCGTTGGAGCAAGTGGGGTGTGGCTCGCTGGCGATTGTGGATGCAGAAGAATTAGAAGATTATTTAGATTTGCAGGATGCGTTGGCAGCAGAAGCCGCTCTAGAGAACTGCGATCGCGTTCCCTGGGAACAAGTCAAACAAGATTTAGGACTTTGAAGAATTGGTGGACGACTACAGCATTGAATTTTTGCGTACCGTCCAAAAGGAACTTGCTAAACTGTCTCTAGAGATACAGCAGCGGATTGCAACTAAAATTGAAGACCTGAAGAAAAATCCCTATTTTCCTCAGGCTAAAGCTCTCAAAAATAGTGATGGAAGAATGCGTTTTCGTGTTGGTGACTATCGAGTGATTTATCGGCTAGAAAACCAGTTAAGGAATATCGTTATTGTGAAAGTTGGACATCGAAGAAATACTTGCAAGAATTGATACTTTGCTAGGACTGTAACGTCATGATTCCCAATATTTTAGAAAAGCCAACTGACCAGGGTATTGTCAAGGAGGGAGTGTCCTGGGAACAATTCAGAGCCATTAAGGCTGCTTTTGCAGCAATTCCAGGTATACGTTTATCTTATTACGATGGAACTTTAGAAATTGTGACCATTTCAAAGATGCACGAAGCGATTAAATGCATCATCGCGTTGCTGTTAGGTCAATACTTTTTGGCTAAGGGGATTGAATTTTTCCCCAGTGGCAGTTTTACGCAAACCGTCGAAGGAATTGCTGAATGCGAAGCCGATTTATCCTATTGTTTCGGCACCAATAAAGATACCCCTGATTTATGCATTGAAATTGTTATCACCAGCAGTGGTACTGATAAGCTAAAAAGATATCGGCGATTAGGCATACCAGAGGTTTGGTTCTGGAAAGAAAATCGACTTTCTCTTCACCAACTCCGGGGAGAAAGCCTATGGGGAAATATCTCGCAGCACTTTTCTCCCCGATCTGGATATCGATTTACTGGTGCACTGTGTCCAAATACCCTCAACTCTCCAGGCAATGAACGAATTCTTGGATGAAGTCCGCAATGAGCAATAATGTATCGATCGGACAATGTCCTGCGCGATGGTTGTCCCGCCTCATGGCAGAAAGTCCGTCTGCGCAGATGCTCTCACCCGAGTTTTGAAAACAGGAGTTGTTTTTGCGTAGTAACAAACAGTTAAGGATTTTTGAGCGCACGGGTGTAAACTGCGCGCTCAAAAATCCTTAACTCTGAAGGACTACCCATTTTTGCTCGGGTACGTCGCAGGAGGCGCAGATAATAAAACGCTACTACGCTCCAACAATTGCCCGCTTGATAGGCAATTCGCAGGCACGTCGCAACCGCTGAGCAAAAATTTACTCGTCGGCTTCTCCTGCAGAGGCTTCGCGACCGCAGTAGGTATTAATTTCGTCTGCGATCTGGTCGATGGCTTGCGTGGCTTTGTCAGAGTCTGTTTCCACTGTCGCCAGAGAAGCTTCCGCTTTTTTGGCATCAGCTGTCCATTTCTGCGCCTTATCAGGGGTAATCTGGTTGGGGGGAGTGTTGGCAATCGATGTCAGCACCGTTCCCATATCTCGTAAGGCTTGGGTCAGCGTGCCAAACAATCCATTGAGTTGCTTAAGATTTTCGGAATATTGCTGCTGAAATCCAGTCAGGGATTCATCTTTAAGTTCGAGACTGCCAACTTCGTCTGCAACCCCAGCTAAATCTTCGTTGAATAGTTCTAGCTCATTGGCAAAGTCATTCATAATGGGAGCGATCGCTTTGGGCGTTTTAGCGTCCGCAGTGGCCGCTTCGAAGGTCTGGCTCTTGCCTTCAAAGTCCTCAATGAGTTCGATCCCTTCATTGATCGTGTCAATCAAGCTATCGCACTGAGCAGTTTTGGTATCGCAACTGGTTAACAAGAGCGCGATCGCAGAACCAGCAGCAACAATCGCAGCACGAGGACAATGAAAGGGCATTTAGATTCTCCTAAGTGTGATGTGAAATTCAAAATGGAAAGTGTTTCTGACATTCAGGACAGTTCATGCCTATCATGCCATGCAGATTGTATCTCATTAAAATCCACTGATGGGGGAAGAATCGAATAGCAGTCACTCAGAGGGTGTTTGAAAAGTATTGGATCCCCCCTAGCCCCCCTTGAAAAAGGGGGGAATGACGGTCAAAAATACCCCTTTTTAAGGGGGATTTAGGGGGATCCGAGATATTTTGCTACCTGTTTTAGGACTTTTCAAACATCCTCTCAGGATCCAAAAGAATGCACGCCTTGGGCAGGTTATCGAGGAAAAATTTTAGCCAGCGAAAAATGGCTTGGAGCCAAGCCAACAAAGCCTTACCCCTCGCAGGTGGCTCGAAATTGGTTGACAACCCGATCCAGCGCAACAGAATGGGAAGCTTTGAATAACAGACAGTCTCCTGGCTGTACCAGGGCTTTCAAATGGTCTAACAATGCTTTATGGCTTGGAAAACATAGGGAAGGTACCGGAGCCGATCCTGCTTCCAGAGCTGCTGCTTCCAGCTCGTCCGCCAAAATGAGCAAGCAATCGAGCTTGAGTTGTTGGACTTTCACGCCAACTTTTTGGTGCAACTCCTGCGATCGCGCTCCCAGCTCCTTCATCGTGCCCAGCACTGCGATCCGACGCTTGCCAGAAGTCTGAGCCAATAATTCCAGCGCTGCCATCATCGACTCAACACCCGCATTATAAGTCTCATCCAGAATCACAATATCGTTGGGCAGCTCATACCGTTGGGCACGTCCTTCGGGCAACTGCACTGCAAGGCCAGAGGTCAGAGTGGCCAGATTGATGTGCAGGAGTTGTCCCACAGCCAGGGCGGCCAAATAGTTCAGCGCATTATGCCGACCCGGTAAGGGCAAAGGCAACTCATAATGCTGCCCTGCAGTCAAGACACGCAATGTTCCACGATCCAATAATTCCCCCTGCAAATCCCCACCGGTCAAGCCATAGGTTAAAGTCTTGCCCTGCCAGACAGACGCAGCAGTGTCTCGCAATCGGCGATCGTCATGATTCAGTACTGCTATACTATCTTTCGGCATCTCAGCTAACAATTCGCACTTGGCACGGGCAATCGCCGCTTCCGATCCCAAACGGCCAATATGTGCAGTGCCCACATTAGTAATAACAGCGATATTAGGAGCAGCAATCTGGCTCAGGAGTGCAATTTCGCCGGGGCCTCGCATTCCCATTTCCACAACAGCATAGTCATGGTCACAATCAAGATCGAGCAAGGTCTTGGGTACACCGATTTCGTTGTTATAGTTTGCTTGGGTTTTGAGGACTTTTCCTTGGGTCGCTAAAACGCTGGCAATTAATTCCTTGGTTGTTGTTTTTCCCACAGACCCTGTTATCGCAATCACAGGGATTTTGCATTGGTTGCGCCACCAGTGGGCGATAGTCTGATAAGCCTGGAGGGTATCTTCAACCTGAATCAGGGGATGCTCTGAGTCCTTCAAGCACCTTTGTTTCCACAGAGTGGATGATTGTGTATTAACGATGGCTGCGATCGCGCCCCGCTCGAATGCCATGTCAACAAACCGATGTCCATCAAACTGTTTTCCTGCCAAAGCTAAAAACACTTCCCCCGCTTCAAGACAACGGGTATCTGTAGTAATGCCTTCAGCAGCGCAATTCACACGATCGTCGCCAGCATTCAAGATTGGGGCCGCCAAAATTTTACTCAACTGGGCCAGGGAGATTCGGCAGGGCATAGCGATAGCAATCTAAACCTCAAACTTCTAGATGATGTTATTATCCCAGCTTCATCCCTGTCGATACAGATGGGTTGTTCGATCAGATAGGTTGCAATACTGTTCGGTTTAGACACGAGGATTAATTTCTCACGTAGGGGCACGGCAATGCCGTGCCCCTACCAGTCTATTTTTCGTAAAGTTATTGAAACCGCTATCCTTAACCGAACAGTATTGAGATGGGTTGCAACTTTCTAGCAGGTGATGACCTCAAGTCTGAAACATTGACCACAATTTGTAAGTTAGCTTGTAAGTTAGGGAAAGCGATCGCCAAACCTACCGCCAAATCCTCTTTTTTAGGATTGAGATTGCGCACCTCAACCTGGTAGTAGCCATACCTAATTCAGGACAATCAATCGGGCATAATGCTATCTAATCTGCAACCAAGGGTCAGAAGAGCTGATTCTTCTAGGGGATAGTTATTCTGAATATCTCCACAACGAAGGCTAAAGCCGGTCAAGAAAATATAACTTTACCTTCTGGAACTTAACGCTGCCATCAAATGTCCTCAACTCCAGTAAACCCACGGCAACCGAGAACTTGCTTCATAAAGCCTTTACAAAAACTCAATCCCTTCCCGCAGATCTTAACTATATTCTCTGTACTGACAGCAATCTACTATGGGTAATCCTAGGGAAGGCAATCTTAGGGACAGTGGTTTACACTACTGGTGGGTATGACCCCCTCATCCGCGCGAACTGCTTGTTGTCAAGATAGGCAGTGTTTGGGTGCTCCTCCTGCCATATATCGAGCTTATTCCCTCTTGAAAGCAATCTAATAGCAGTACATCGTGGTTTGTTTTTTGTGACTGGAATCACAGCAGAACACTATCTTTGCTGGTTTAGCATTATAGTAACAGAGGGATCTGGAAATTCAGGGAAGCATTAGAGCCAATATCGGTTTTTCAGTGCTTTGAATGTTTGTTATGCTCTGGCTGCGAAGTACAGCAGTCCAACAAGCGAAAAACCGAAGATTTTAGCAAATGCGAACATCACAATAAGCCTTAACGATTTGGGCTTGGGAGCGGTAGCAAGCAGTGATTACCTGGACAGACCAATACAACCACCCCAGCGGGCCGGAAGAGCAAAAGCTTTACGACCACCTGTTGCACTGGGTACAGACCGAATCGCCGAGTCGTTTGATTGAGCGTTTCCGAACGCTCTTCATTGATGGGATGGGATACCCTGACCGCGAGATTGTGGCAGCGCTCGATAAGATTGCGACGGCCCAATCAGCAGAGCAGCAATTCCCATTTTTCCTCAACCGTTGCTGCCATATCCTGGTCAACCGCTGGCAGATGCATCCTCAAACACAAGCTGCTATTCCTGCTCTAATGGAGCTGTTTGAGAGTCCCCCTACTATCTCGAATGTGCGCTCTATTCGCAGCCGCATGATGAAGCGCTTGCATAAGCTTGTCAGAGCCTTCAGGGAAAGCGAGCATTATATCACATTGGGCCGTTTAGCACAAGTGATGAGTCAAGCCAGGGAGGGAAGCGATAACCCAGGAGAAAAGCCACTGGGTACGCTGATCCGCCGATATCCTTACTTATACGAACACTGCCTTCTTAGCGAAGATAGTGCCTACGAGCAGCAACAAGCAGTGCGGCAAATCCAGGCTGAGCGGCAGCGGCAGTTCGAGTTTGATTTGTCGAAGTACGTCACCTACCAGGTTCGCCGAGTGCAGCTGAAGCGCAGTGGAGCCTCTGCTCGCGCTAATGGGCGAGTTTTGCATCCGGTTGATAATCCAACATTGCTGACCGATCGCGAGTTATATTCATCGCTCAAGCATTTTCTGGGGAAAGTTGAGGGACCTTATACCTATGGGGATATGGCCCAGCGGTTCTTGACTCATGCCAGAGATATCCGTTCCTTTGGTGATTTCAAAGACGATCTATACGAATATTTGACTGCTTCCATCGATCCGGCCTATGGCAAGCGTCAATTCAACCAGCGGCTGTATACCCAGCTTCAAAATACACTGCCCAATAGCAACTCTCAAAATCTAAGCGATTTTCTGGTGATCAGAACCTGCAGTCAGTTGTTGAACTTTCTGGTCGTGGAAGCTTCACAGCGCCCCCATCACTTTGTCTTCATCGATCTGATGACCAATATTGGGGCTGCTGCAACCACTGGCTTGTTGTTGAAAGTCGTGTTGATTTGCCGCAAGGTTAGACCTTATATGGAAAAACGGTTCACCATCTTGTTCAATCACTACGAATCCTATTCTCGGGAAGCTGTTCAGTGGTTGATCCAGTCTCTGGAGAATCTGAATATTGCGTTTAGCATTCATTTTGGGTCTGCAGATCTGTCCTGTTTTAAACAAATCAGCTGAAGCCCTCCCAATTGCGATAGTTCTCCGTAGGTAAAGATTTTCGAGCGCGTGAGTTTTACCCACGCGCTCGAAAATCTTTACTGGCTGATCGCGACCCCAATTGTTACATCTGAATTTTGCCTTTTGAAGGTGCTGCTCTTCAAAACTGGGTAAAGTTATCCTGACCTTCTTAAAAGAAAAGTTGTTCAGGATAGCACTTTAACCAAAGTATTGCCTCAGCATACTGAGTCTGATCTCAAGTCAGCAAAATTGGAAACAATTTGTGGTGGTCTGACACGGCTAATTTGCTGCAATAGAGGTGGGTTGTCGAAAAGGCTGGAATCCTTGCTCGATAGACCTCGGCAGCACTAAAGTGCCAATTACGAATTTGTACAATTTTAGGCGTGTAACACTAGTAGTGGAATGATACAGCTAATTTGGTGCATTAAGATTCAAGTTGGCAGTGGATGAAACCGGATGTAACAGATGTGTACTCTATGAGTCTCAATGGGATAGCCATCCGCTACATCCGTTCAAATCCGTTGCCAACTCTTGCATATTTTTTAGGTATGTAGGAGAAACGATGCCCATAGGGGAGCAACAGCACTGGTTCCTTATTGTTGGCTGTGCAGGCAGGTTTCGTTCCAATACTGTTCGGTTAAGGATAGCGGATTCAATCACGTTACGAAAAATAGACCTGTAGGGACACGGCAATGCCGTGTACCCACGTGAGAAATTAATTCTCGTTTCTAAACCGAACAGTATTGGGTTTCGTTCCAATTGCTGCGTTCACCTTTTGGGATCTGCCAGGCGTCTACAACTGACAGGTTTGTATACGCGAGATCTTTCATGCTCTCGATCTTGCCAATGAAGCGGGTTTGTTAAGGGGATACGCTTGAAGACCTGATTGGTTCAGGACTACCCAATTTTGTGTCAGAGTTTGATTTTTATGTTTTTTGGGATCCCTATCAGTGGGATACTCAATACCATGTGTACTCGGCAGATGATTCGCGATCGCGATAGAGGATCGAACGCTTGATGAGGGTGCGAATCGGATCGATGCTCAAAACAGAAGGTTGAGGAGTTCTTGTCATTGTGCATAGAGCAATAATGGCTTAGATTTCATGGGTTCTGACAATTTACAACCAGATGCATTGGCAGACCATCTGCTAGAGTTAGCTGCCCGAGCAGGTGCAGAAGCAGCAGAGGTTTATCAATCACGCTCTCTGTCTCGCCCTGTTTTCTTCGAAGCGAACCGGCTGAAACAGCTTGAGAGCGCTCAATCGGAAGGACTGGCATTGCGGCTTTGGCAAGATGGACGTCCGGGCTTAGCCGTCGCTTACGGCCCGGTAGATGCGCAAGCATTGGTGGATCGTGCGATCGCGCTCAGTCAATTAAACGCCCCCGAAGCCATTGAACTGACCTGGGGATCTAAGCTGCACTATCCCGATCTCGGCAAGAGTGTTGCTGTTGAACAACTGATTCGCTGGGGCAGAGAAGCGATCGATACCATTCGCGCCTTCTATCCGGAAGTACTCTGCAGTGCTGAATGGGAATGCGAAGTCGAGACCATTCGCCTGGTGAATTCCCGTGGACTGGATTGTGGTTATACTGACACAACTCTCAGCGGTTATCTGGCGGCAGAATGGGTGCGTGGGGATGATTTTCTATCTGTTTCTGATGGCCAAACCCAACGGGGGTCTCTCAGCCCTGAAACCCTGGCCAATCAGATTTTGCAGCGATTGCACTGGTCAAAAGAGAACACCGCTCCACCCAACCGGCAAGTGCCGATTTTGTTTACCGCGAAGGCCGCAGATATGCTCTGGGGAACAGTTCAGGCTGCTCTGAGCGGAAAGCAGGTGATTGAGGGCGCTTCCCCCTGGAGCGATCGTCTGAGCGAAAAGGTTACCTCCACCGCACTCACCTTCTCGCAGCATCCGGAGGTGGGTCCCTATAGTTGTCCTTTCGATGATGAGGGGACACCCACTAGACAGCTCATTCTGATTAAAGATGGGGTTTTGCAACTGTTTTATACCGATCGGACTGTGGGTCGTTTGTTAGGGGGGGGGACGACTGGAAATGGGTTTCGACCAGGGTTGGGCAGCTATCCCTCTCCGGGCTTGTTTAATTCCTTAATTGAGCCGGGTTCGCGATCGCTGCCGGAATTGATTGCAGGTCTTGAGAATGGCCTGGTGGTGGATCAAATGCTAGGAGGGGGAGCAGGAATTTCGGGTGACTTTTCGATCAATGTGGAACTGGGCTACCGCATTCAGCAGGGTGAAGTGGTCGGTCGAGTCAAAGATACAATGGTGTCTGGCAATGTTTACACAGCGCTCAAGCATTTGGTAGAGCTAGGCAGCGATGCGGAGTGGAATGGCTCCTGCTATACACCTTCTGCGATTGTGGAAGGGCTTTCCACGACGGGACGACAGTAATTCTAAGGCAGAGGGCAGAAGGCAGAAGGCAGAAGGTGAAGGTAGCAAGTAGTTGGGGTTGAGCCTGTGAAACCCAACACCAGGGGGCTTTGTGTTAGGTTTCCGCTGTCGCTGCGATCTGATCTACTAGCTTTGTTACTGTCCTTTGCCTTCTGCCTTCCATAGCATCCCAAGCCTAGATTAGAACCTGACTTTTCCCGTTATCTTTTGGAGAGAAAAAACTGCTCGATTCTAGCAGGCGGAAAACCCTGCAGGCTTGTGAGCAATTCTCAACAAGACTAGATTATTGGGAATAGATTCAGGCTCCAGAATCCTTGCTATCTGGCAGTTGTAGGACTTAGCGGGAAAAGTCAGGATTAGGACAGAAAAAAGGCTCACAACCAGAGATGCAATCAACCTTTCCCTTCTGCCCTCTGCCTGCTGCCCTCTGCCTCCTGCCTGCTGCCCTTTCTGTTCTGCCTCCTGCCTGCCACTGTATTTCTTGTATGAAGTTTTGTTGAGAGATCGCGATCGCTGCGTAAAAATTGCGATTCAAAACTGAGACCTAAGTAGAGGGTAATGTCAGATTGCCGACTGGTTTTCTGCCAGGAAAGTCCTGTTGATGAAACCATTCGTACTGCGATATCGGCACTACGAACATGATTGAGGACAAAATAAAAAGTTCAAAGTCAGGTGTCATGAATCTTGTCTCTTCTGCCCTCTACCTTCTGCTATATCAAATCGCTTGTGGGACTGAATTGTGTGTCTACTGTGTGCTCCAAATTTTTTCGTATCTGCCTGCAGCAACTGGGTTTGCCAGTACAAGCAAAATCCAGATTGCACAACCTGTTGTCGACGGAAGCAGCCTTTTGCCTATCGTGCAACTCAGCTTTCACGTTGCTTGCCATGGCCAAAACTGACGCAATTATTGAGGTTAAGGGGGATATTACCAGCCCGACGATACGTTGCAGTCGCAACTCTGATGCTAGGAATCGGGCTGACGATCTTGCCTGCCCGGGCACAAACTGTCGGCAAAGTTGAGGAGGCGACAGAAATACCGACTGTGTTGGATGAACAAAAATTGTCGTTCCATGAGTCAGTCGTCCCTGATGATTTCATTGATGAGGCGTTTTCTCTGAATCAGTCAGTTGAGTTGGAGTCGGCTCAGGTGGAAGAGTCGATTTCTCTGGATGAATCGGTTGAGTGGGTTGCGATCGCATCTCCCCAACTCTCACTTGAAGAATCCCTGGCAGGAAACCAGGAACCTTCGTTTTCTCCCACTCTGCTGAGCCAGAATGCACCTGTGCGTCCGCAGAACCTGCCCCCAGATAAACCCCTGCCTGACACTCTGATTGTTCCGCAACCCGATCTCGATCTGCCAGATGCGGTCAATCCTACAGAGCCACAAACACCACCAAAGATCGAGTCTGATACAGATACCCTGACAGTCAACAAGTTCAAGGTGGTTGGCAGTACAGTCTTCACAGATAAAGCGTTTGACGAAGCATTAAAACCCTACACCAGGAGGCCCATTACCCTGGTGGAGTTGTTCGAGGCCCGCTCTGTAGTAAACCAAATGTACGAAACGGAAGGGTACATTACGACAGGGGCTTATATTCCGGAACAAACGCTCCGAGGAGAAAATCTGGTGGTCACCATCGGAGTGGTTGAGGGTCAGGTTGAAGAGATTCGGGTGCAGGGGACGGAGCGGTTGAGTCGTGGTTATGTGCGATCGCGCCTCCGTCCCGGCACAGCCACGCCCCTCAACCGGGGTCGTTTGCTCGGTGCCCTGCGCCTGTTGCAACTCAATCCCTTGATCGACCGCGTCAATGCCGAACTCGCCACCAGCCCTAAACCCGGTACCAATATCCTAGAAGTTGAAGTAATTGAGGCAAAGCGTACATTTACCGCGCAGGCTCGCCTGAACAATCACCGTATTCCCAGCGTCGGTAGCCTGCGTCGGGGCCTTGAACTACGAGAAGCAAACTTTCTGGGGCTGGGCGACGGCATCAGCGTCGGCTACGACAACACTGACGGCAGCGACAGCTTCAACCTCAGCTACAGCATCCCCTTCAACGGACTCGACGGCAGCTTCAACTTTCGCTACGGCACCGGCAGCAGCCGCATCATCGAACCCCCCTTCGACCAGTTGGAAATCGAATCCGACTCTCGCTACTATGAGTTTGGCATCCGCCAGCCCATCCTGCGGCGCTCCCCCCAAGACTCCCTCACCGAAGAAGTGGCCCTGGGTCTCACCTTCTTTCACATTCGTTCTGAAACCACCCTGCTGGGCATCCCCTTTCCCCTTTCCGCTGGAGCAGACGTCGAAGGCCGCACCCGTCTATCGGTGCTGCGCTTTTCCCAGGAATGGACGCGCCAGAGCCGCACCCAGGTGCTGGCCGCTCGCTCCCAGTTCAGCTTTGGGCTGGGCAGTGCCCTGGACTCAAGCTTGAATGACGACGCCCCCGACAGCCGCTTTTTTGCCTGGCGGGGACAATTTCAATGGCTGGAACTGCTCGGTCAGCCCAGGGGCAATCCCCCAGCAGCGCCCTTGTTTTTGTTTCAGGCAGACGTCCAGGTCGCCGATCGGCCGCTGCTGTCCCTGGAACAGTTCGCCATTGGCGGTGCAGGCAGCGTTCGCGGTTATCGCCAGGACGCTCTGCTGACGGACAATGGTGCCTTTCTCTCGGCTGAGGTGCGGCTACCGATTTTCAGCATCCCAGCGCTGAAGACCAGCGTCCAACTGGTGCCCTTCGTCGATCTGGGCACCGGCTGGAACAGCGGTCGATCGGCAGATCCTGACCCCAGTACCCTGGCCTCAGTCGGTCTCGGCTTGCAACTGACCAATCCCGACGGCTTCAACGCCCGCCTGGATTGGGGTATTCCTTTAGTTAACCTTCCTTCGAGCGAAAGAACATGGCAAGAAAACGGCATTCACTTCTCTCTGGCGTTCAATCTGTCGTTGTAACGGGTCTGCTGACCGCGATCGGCTGTACTGGTTTGAGTCTCTGGACGGTGCCCTCCCTGGCAGCAGAATCGTCTGCGAGCGAGATTCTGGTGCCTCTGTCAGCGGCTCGTGACGATCCGGGGTCTCTGGTGGTGCAAGCGATTCGTCTGTGCGACAGCGGTCAATGTCAAGACGCGGTCGGGCTTTTGCAACAGGCTGTCGCTGCGTATCGCGCTGCGGGCGATTGGCTCAATCTGTCGAGAACGCTGAGCAATCTTTCCCTGGTCTATCAGCGATTAGGAAATTTGAAAGCTGCAGAAACCGCAATTGACGATAGTTTGGCTGCACTGATCTCAGCTGACGATTCGCAAAGGCAACTACGCCTTCGGGCCAGTGCCCTGGAAGTGAAGGGGCAATTGCACCTGGCAATGGGACAGTCTCAGCAAGCCCTGGAGAGTTGGCAAGAGGCAGAAACAACTTATCAGTCTGTGAAGGATGGCGAGGGGAAAATCCGTAACCAGCTTCATCAGAGTTCTGTTCTACAGGAAATGGGGTTGTATCGGGAGGCGTTCAAGCGGTTGCTCCCCATTGTTCAGATGCTGCAGACGCAACCCGATTCTCCGTTAAAAGCAGTGGCGTTGCGATCGCTGGGTAAGATTTCACGCTTCGTTGGTACTCAGAAGGTTTTGGGAAAATACCTTCCCTCGCTTTTCCAGAATCAGGAGAATGAACAATCAGATTACTTATGGCAGTCCCAGCAGTTGTTGAAGGAAAGTAGAGCTATCGCTCAAAACCTTGGCTTATCTCAAGAAGAGGCTGAAGCACTCCTCCTTTTGGGGAATAATACCAGAAGTGATTATTATCGTACTAAAGGTATTTACGATCGAGCTGAAGATCACGACAGTGTAAAAGAAGCGACAAGGCAGGCTAAAAGAGCATTAGGTTTCTATCAAGAGGCAATCGAGTTGGCTCCATTTACAGCTCTGCAAAGTCAGGTAGAAGTGAATCAGTTGAGTCTATTGGTAGATATAAAACAGTGGTTACAATCGTTGGAGAAACGCGATCCGATATTGGTGGAGCGATTCTCTGTTGATAGGAATAGCATATTTTCTCAACTGCAAGCCCAACTCAACCAGCTACCTGAAATTCGTTCCCGAATAGACAAATTACCTTCTACGAGGGAGACGATTTACGCACGACTTCATCTAGCCCAAAGTTTGATGAAGGAAATGAATAGCAAGAGAGCCAATGGTCAGCTATATTCTAAATCTATTGATTCAGGTCAATTCCTGAATTCAACAGTAGTTGAAGAACTATTAACTCAAGCCCTGCAGCAATCCCAGCTCCTGAACGATCGACGTGCCTATGCTTATGCTTTAGGTTATCTTGGTATGTTGCACGAAAAACAAGGAAATTTAGATCGGGCACAAAGGTTAACGGAAGAATCTCTACTAATACTGTTAGAGCCACTTTCATCATCAGAACCATTGGCATCACCAGAGACGGTTTATCAGTGGCAGTGGCAGTTGGGACGGATACTGGAATCACGAGGAGAAGCAAATAGCGCGATCGCTGCCTACGATTCTGCGCTCAAAACTCTTCCTTCTCTCCTAGAAGATTTGACTAAGACCAATAATCCCGATCTACAGTTTTCGTTTCGCGAAAATGTGGAACCTGTTTATCGAGCCTTAGTGGGATTGATGTTGCATTCTGAAGATAACTCTAGTCCAACTCTTGGCCAGTTAAGACGAGCGACCGATCTAATGGCCTCGTTCCATTTAGCTGAGTTAGAGAACTTTCTGCGGTGTCAACTGGCAACTCAGGAATTCATCAATATCGCTAAGCAGGAGATCGATTCAACAGCAGCAGTTATCTACCCAATGATTTTGGAAAATCGGCTAGCAGTAGTTCTGAAGCTCCCTGATTCAGATCGTCTACACCATCATTCAATCGATCTCGATCGAGAAACGGTCTCTGAAAAATTAGCGGCCCTTCGTCAAGCAGTTGAAGAAAGGTCTTTGCCACCCGAAGGTCTAAAGCTCTCTCAAGAAGTTTATGATTGGTTAATCCAACCGTTTGAGACAGAGTTGCCGCCTGACCAAATTAAAACCCTGGTGTTTGTCCTGGATAGCTCATTTCGAGACATCCCAATGGCTGCTTTGCATGATGGTCAAGAATATGTCGTCAAAAAATATGCAGTGGCTCTAGCACCAGGACTGCATTTACTCAAGCCTCAACCCTCAGAAAATGCTGAGTTAGGTGTGTTAACCTTTGGCCTTTCGAAGGTAAGACGCAACTTCCCACCCCATCGAAATTTTTCTGGACTGCCGGCAGTTGAAGTAGAGTTAGCTAAGATTCAGGAGCAGATTCCAGAACAAAGCCAAATATTGCTCAACGAGAAATTTACCAGTGCAACTCTACAAGAACGGGTTAGCACTGAACCCTTTCCCATTGTACATCTGGCAACCCATGGTAAATTGTCAGCAGACATCGATCGGACATTTTTCCTGGCCTGGGATAAACGTGTCAGAATCTACGATTTGCTCAACATGCTTCAAAGCAGAAGCCAAACCATTCCCAAGGTCATTGAACTGTTAGTTTTGAGTGCCTGCGAAACAGCGGGGGGAGATGGACGAGCAACACTTGGTCTGGCTGGCATTGCCTTTAGATCAGGTGCCCATAGCACAATTGCTTCCTTGTGGAGAGTGAATGATGAATCGACTAGCTTATTGATGGGGACCTTTTATAAAGAGCTGGTTGAAAATCACGATACCATTACGAAAGCTGAAGCGCTCCAGCGGGCTCAAATCAGTTTGATCGACAAAGGCTATGACGCACCTCGCTTTTGGGCACCGTATATTTTAGTCGGCAATTGGCACTGAGACTTCTGATTCTGGCAAGCTCCACCTTACCGGAGCATCTGCGATCGCACCCAGACCAACTGAAGATAAGAATGTGGCCCAATTGGTTGCTACATTCTTGTCTTCAGGTGTCTCTTGATGAAGATTAGCTAGCCCTGCCAGCGCATCATACCAAATTCCATTCTTAGCGCATGCTCTGATTCGTTCTCGATCTGAAGCTGACTCTTTTAAACTCGTCTTAAATTCAATCCGTTGAATAAACCCTTCAACTTCAGGATTCTTAGCGGGTCTGCGTGGATAAACTACAATTGAGAAAATCCAATGATATTCCTTGTCAATTTCCAGAGGTTTGGTCAAACGAAACGCGATTGTCCCTGCTTTTGGGGGTAGCGGTACAAGTTGTTTATGGATCCGCTGTTTCTCCTCTAGTAGAACTAGTTTTCCATAAAGTCCAGGTATAGACTGTTCAGGGACATAAAATAGCAAGCTCGGTTTTTCTTCTGTGGTCAAAGCCAAGTAAGATTTGGATAGGGAAAAATCTGACTCGCTACAGTTATCCGATTGCAGTCGAATTTCTCCTTCTCCAGGAACCAAAGCAATCAATCGCTCCGCACAGGGACCCCGGTCTCCACCAGATGTTCGGTGTGTTGGTCTTCCATTCGTCTTGTTTGTCTCAATAAATGACGGTGCAACAAATTTGTAATCTTCAGAGTTTTCTGCTCTCTCCAACAACACAGATTGAGCTTGCGTAGCTAAAGGATAAAAGGTCAATCCAGTCAATATCCCAATAAGAGTAACTGCAATTTTTGGAACGTAACTTGAACGCTGCATCAGACCCATGATGAATATCCTGAATATCTACGTTTTGAGATTGGGTTGCCCCAAAATATGGCAACACGATTGAGATCTCTAGATTTTGATTGAACTCCCAATTTTTTAGAAGGCTTCAAGCCAAAAGCCAGAATCTATACATCATATCGCTATTACAACACCCATTGCTGAAGCATTAAGACTGTTTTAAAACCCACCATCCACCGCCACTGGTTGCGACCAAAACAATGGCAGCTGGAACTAACGGCACCCATCCCCCTTGAAGCACAAAGGCAAAACACAAACCATTGAGAACTCCCAGTGCTACAATCACTGTGATGCCCAAGTAAAGTGGCGATCGCAACCGCAGCACCAATAACCCACCGATCGAAGACCAGCTACCAATCCAGAGCCATTCTATCCATTCTGACCACCACCAAGGCAAAGGTCGTCGATTCTCAACTGCACTGAGAATTTGACTAATGGTTTCAGCCTGAATAAATACCGCTGAAATTTGCTTAGACCAGGCTGCTTTGCTATAGGGAGTAAGAAATCTTCTAGAGTCATTGGTATCTTTCCCGATCAAGATAATGCGATCGTTCACCAGATCGGCCAGTTGGGAATCGCGAGAGCCATTGAGCAAATCTCTCAGGCTAATCTTTGGGTAGTTATCTTTTAGATTGCTAGAAGAACGATACTTCAACAAAAACTGATAACCAGTTGCTTCATCTGGTGGGAGCTGATATCCACCTGCATCAGGTTCAAATTCCTTCAGGAAGATACCGCCCAGTTGTATTGGTGCTGCTGCTGGTTGCGAGACATATATCCCCTTCTGAGCAAGATAGTCAAGGGCAATGCTCCAGCTAAACGATCGCCTGGTATCACAAGATTGCGAAGGCGACATATTCAGGAGTTGACGGCGGATAACTCCATCAGGATCGATCGGTAGATCGCTAAAACCTAGTTGCTTGGGTGGAATACCAGGAGGAGCAGCAATACTGTTATCACCGCCAGGATCGCTAATATAACATATGCCAATAAAGTGTTCGTTTTGTCTGAGAGTAGCCATCAGTTTGGGATCGAACTCAAAATCATGGTAGAGATTTAAGCCAATTGTTCGCGGTTGATAGAGCTTCACCTTCTGTAGCAGTTGCTCCAGTGCTGTATCGGAGAGCGATCCTTTCCGCGCCATTCCCATGCGATCTTGATAGTCAATGTCTGCCTCGCCCACTGTGACAATGAGAAACCGATCGTCTATGCTTTCAGGTGGGCGTAATCGTAGCAGTCGATCGAACGCTTTTAACTCATAGGTTTGCAGCAATCCCAGCGATCGCACGCCCAACACCAGACTGGTCGCCACCACACTCGCCAGTGCCACTCGCCGCAAACTCTGCTGCCAGGAGAGCTTAGGACGCTGACGGCGCAAGGGTTCAGGTGCGGGTGATTTAACTGTCGGTTGGGGCTGCTGGCGCAAATCGTCCCAATTCAGGGGCATGGCGGCAGGGTTCTGGCAGATGACGGGGAGCCAGCTGGCGCAGGGGTACTGGCTCTCCAGTCCCTGGAGACGTTCGCGGGCGGCTCGCACGGACAGATAGAACGGCTGACCACCAGAAAAGGCTTCCAGGAAATATTTGAGGAATTCCTGGGCGACCTGGTCTGGAATCAGTTCGCGCATGACGATCATTTGGGGAATGTTGAGATCGTCCAGCGCTCGGGTGAGGCCGAGACCGTCGCAGGAGTTGAAGATGGCCAGTTTCAGACCCTGGTCTACGGCTTTGCGCAGAGCGTACCACAGTTCGCTGACCGTCAAGCATTCGTTTGGGTTAATATAAATGCGACCGCTGTCCTCTTGGGTTTCGCTGTGTCCGGCGAAAAAGATGATGTCCCAGGGCTGTTCCCAGAGCTGGTCGTTGAGCTGTTGATGCTTGGGCTCGACTAAAAATACGGTTTCTGCGTCGGGTAAGTTTTCTAGGAGCTTGCGGTCGGCTTCGATGTCGATTTCGGCACTGTGGCCCAGGATGGCCAGGATTCTGACTTTGGGATTGCGGTTTTCGGATTGGGGCGGTTGAGGAGGGTTGGAGACAACACTGCTGAAGGCAACTTCAGCTTTGGGGTAGCGTTCGACTAAGTCCCACAGGTGCCAGGGCAGTTTCTGTAGTTGTGGGTCGTCGCTGCGGATGAGGAAACGGGCGGGTTGTTGCCGATCCAGTTCTTCGCGTAAGCGTCTGTCGATGGGTTTGAAGCTGTCGGCGTCGAGCCAGTCGGTTGTGCGATCGCGCAACACATCAGCCGATTCGCGACACACTTGAATACGTTCGTTGATGAATCCATCGTAGGTAATCTTTTTCGACTTGATGCGCACTGGTGCACCTACACTGCGATAGGTCTCCAGCCAGTGATGCCGCACTGTGTTCGCCAGTTCAGGATTAGCGGGCAAACGACCTGAGATCTCGATCCAGGGGCGCGTCGCGAAGCGTTCAGCGGTTGAAGAGTTTTCCTCATTGCCAATCTCCAGCGTCACCTTAAAGCCCTGCTGCTTCAGGTCACCCTCCAGCTTCAGGACGATTAGCTTTCCCATTGGTAGAGTTCCTCCCATTGGTAGATTTCCTGAATGGCAGCTGTTCTAGTACTTTGACACAACGAAAGTTGTGCAAGTTTGTAGTTGACACTTTAGTGCTGCAGAGTCTATCAGAGCAGTATTATCGTCTTCTCTAAATCCCTGCTCTATTACACCAAATTAGCCATGTCAGTCTATTAGTCTGCGTTTATCAGCGAGTCACCTGACAGGCAATCGCGATGCATGATTGCATGTTCAGCTGCTTTTTCAGGTACATTTATTCAGCTGCTTTTTCAGGTACATTTATTTAGATGCGATCGCACCAATCAGATCAGAAATGCTTCTGTAACGCTCACATCCCCCAGAGCCACCTTAACGCTGAAACTTTCTCCGGTTTCACCGCTAAACTCCAGTTGGATATTCTTTGTACTTCTGGCATTCGCTTGCATCACCGGTTCGCCCACATTATCCAGCACCATCAGTTGTAAATCTTGTGGTAGGTACATCTGACGACCTCTAGGACGCACCTCCACCGAAATGTCAATCTCCTGGGTTGCAGAAGGTGCCAGCCCCACAAAAAGTGCGACTTGCTCGCCAGCGCGCTCCAGGTCGATCGCCTTACCTCGAGCAATGCCTATCCCAGGGCTTCCAGGGGATATGGGTTTCACCCCAATTGCACTTCTAAACTGAAACGCTAGCTCCGGTTGCTGCGGGGCTAATAAGGTCTCCACTGCTTCCCATCCCGCATCAAAAACATTATGTAACCACTGGCTCAGCTGCACTCGTTTTTTAGCGAGCTTTTGTCGTTTTAGCTGATTGAGATGTTGGATACAGACTGCAAGGGATTCTAACTCGGTCAACGGCAATTCTTCCACTGTTACAGTAGAGGCAAAACCAATCAGTGTGGCTTGGGTCAGTTCAGGATTCAACTGCACGGCCACATAGCCAATGCGGTCAGTCCAAACTTCTGATGGCACTGAGCAGACCTTTTGATTTGGGAGTACTGGACGGCACTCCAACTTACCCTGGCCCTTGACGATCAGAGCGCCAGTATCTGCCAGGGTTTGTTCCACCGGATCCCAACTCTCACCTGACTCCAGATCGGTTTCAATCCCCAGACAACCCAGGTAGAAATTGACAGCATAAACTGCCAGGGTATTAAGATACACCTGCTTTGCTTTCTGAGCATCCGCTTGCTGCTGACGAAACCTTTCCGCTGCTCTATGCGCTTTTAGCGTCAGCGGCACGCTAAAAGCGAGCGATTTGTGTTTATCTTGGGTCATGATTCTCTTTCTCCCTCAGGTCGCATCATCGCGATAAATACTCTCGAATTCTTGGCGCAAACTTGGTTAGCGAGCGTTTATAAAAACTACTCAACGTTGAAATCGTCATTCCCAACTCTGCTGAAATTTCTTTCCAGGTATAACCAGCAGCCCGGCTCATTGCCAGATATTGGAAATTTGCAGCTGCGTTATCAGCAACACAAGCAGCCTGAAAGATTCCCTCAGGGTCCTCTTCCAGACACTGAATCACCTCCTCAGACAACAAGGGGGTGAGTTGAGGATTGGCTTCATTCAGATGATTGCGGTCTAGATCCTCAATCGTTAATCTTGTAAAATGCCCATTTCTAATACCATTCGGTAACAGGGGTAAAACTTCACGACTCGCTTCAATAAAAAATCGCTGCTTGAGCAGGAAGTTGACCCATTGCAATACTTCCTTTTCAGGATTGTAGCGATCGATCTGTTCGCACATGAAATAGAACAGTCGCTGCAAGGCTTCTGCATATATTTCCTCGTAAAATCCCTGAAATTGCCCCTGTCGCGGGTGGACAAGCTTGCCCGACTGCTGAATCGCACTCAAGAGTTTGGCTAAGGCTTGCTGTCGCAACTCGCTTTTGGGTGGATGCTGCTGTGCTTCGATGGCTAGCTGTTTCAATTGTTTGTCTACTTCATCATCCATTGTCCTGAGCAAAGACTTACTTCAGATAACATCAAGATTCCGCTGACGGCCGACGGCCGATTAACCGTTTGCAGATCTCCTATATAGTTCTCAAATTTGGGTAACAGCTTTTATGCAGCTTTATCATTTCTTCACATCACTTCAAACTCAGATCGCTTCAAACAATGATGACGGTTTGTCTCAGTTCAGGACAGCAGATTGCAAAGCGAAACAGTCGCAGCCCTCTTCCAAATCTGATTGCATCAGGCTGGCGAGTCTACATTGCAGGTTGGGCCAATCGGCAGCCCAGCTCAAAACAATCGGACTGCCCATCCCAGGGTTTCCCTCTTCGCAGGACAGATTAAGCATTTGGCTGTCTCTGATGAGTTCCTACGCCTCAGTCCTGGTTCAACCTGCAATTCGTTATCTATAGAAAGTTTATAAATTTCCGCAAGCTAGCAATTCTTGTCCGCATTGCATGAGCAGCAATCATCAACTCAGCTCGTTATCAATTCCGCAAGTTAGAAATTCTTGTCCGCATTGCATGAGCAGCAATCATCAACTCAGCTCGTTATCAATTCCGCAAGTTAAAAATTCTTGTCCGCATTGCATTAGAAACACTCAGTAGCCCAGCCCAGCTTAGCGTTTGAGCTATAACAAACAAAATACCGGGGATGGTTGCTCTTTAGATATTCTTAATCATACCGCTTGAATTGACATCTAGTTCAACCCAAAAAAGACTGAAATAATTGCGTATTTTGGCCGATCTATCTCTGGGGCAAACAAAAGCGGAACCCCATCTGCCGTTTTGATGTTGGGTTCCGCTGGATCCAAGCATTGAACTCTCTGCTCAATCGCGTCACTTGCTCTAGCCCATCTACAGCTTGAAGGCAACGACTCAACGTCAAAGTGGTGCGCTAAAAGCAAGCGATTTGTGTTTAGTTTGGGTCATGATTCTCTTTCTCCTTGCGATCGCACGATCGCGATAATATTCTCGAATTCTCTGCACAAACTTGGTGAGCGAGCGTTTGTAAAAACCACTCAACATCGAAATTGTCATGCCCAACTCAGCTGAAATTTCTTTCCAGGTGTAGCCTGAAGCTCGGCTCATCGCCAGATACTGGAAATTTGTGGCTGAGTTATCCGCAACACAGGTAGCCTGAAAAATTCCCTCAAGGTGTTCTTCCAGGCACCGGTTCGCTTTCTCGGACAGCAAAGGCGTAAGTTGAGGATTGGCTTCATTCAGACGATTTCGATCCAGATTCTCAATAATTAGCCTTGTAAAACACCAATTTCTGACACTGTTCGGCAACATAGATAGCACTTCACGGCTCGCCTCAATTTAGCCAAGCTGCGGCTTGCAGGCTTTGTATAAGAAGGCTTTCAAAATAATTTACTTGGTCTAAGTCAGGTTGGTCGTTGTGGGAAATCTGACCTGAGTACAATAGACGTGGGAGCACTGAAGTGTCTGCTACGAGCTTTATTTAGAATTAAGATGGAAATCTGGCCTGAGTACGATAGTTATGGGGGCACTGAAGTGCCTACTGCGAGCTTTATTTAGGATAAGACAGGTCGTAGCCAGAACTTTAGTCCAGGTGCGATCGCACCTGGCTACCCCCATGTGCCTGCTACCAATAAGCTAACGACAAATTCATCAATAAATTCACCAATAAAAAAGCCTGACCTCGCGGCCAGGACAAGGAGAGCCTCAACTTTTACTGAGCAAAACTTTAAGCCAATGGGAGCAGCAACAGCCCACGTCTTCACTAGTCTATAGAAATCGCGAATAGAATTAACCGATGTAAAACACCGCTAATGCTGACAGAACTACCATCAGAACCGCAACCACAGTTCGAACTGTGTTGTATTCCTGCTGATCTGGAGAAGTTGCCTCTGCACAACACACAGCAACCCGAACAACATCGCGATTGACAGAATTTCTGTTATCCACAGGATGGTACATAATGTTTTACCTTCCAGAATTTTTATTATGAAAATTATTGTAACGATGCCTTTACAAAATGTCAACTTCGATCGAGCAATATTCTGTTCAAGTTGTGGTAGACAAGTCATGATTCCCGATCGCGGGGGTGTTCTTTGCGCCCAAACCATTGTTGTTCCTGGAGAGCTACCGCTGCTTAAAACGATGAGCTAATCTGGCTGGACGCCGCGATCGCGCTCGCTTTTAATTCTCCAGTTTTGCTTTCGTCAGGTTTCCATATCATGATATTGATTGATTATTGATTGACTGAGTTCAGACCCAACACTATGCCCCTGATCCAAGTTCAAACCTCTGCTGCATCCCCCGAAAAACCTGCTGTGGATAGCTTGTTGAAAAATCTCTCTGCCAGCCTATCCAAACACATCGGCAAGTCAGAATCCTATATCATGACCGCCTTTGAAGCCGGAGCCACAATGACCTTTGCCGGCTCATCCGATCCAGCCTGCTACATTGCCATCAAAAGCGTCGGCAGCATGAATCCCAATCAGACCAAAGCGATGAGTCAGGATTTCTGCCAGCAGGTGAACAAGAGCCTGGACGTGGCCCAAAATCGCATTTATATCGAGTTCGTTGATGCTCGGGGAGCAATGTGGGGCTGGGACGGTAGAACCTTCGGCTAATCTAAGCATCAGAGAACGCAATCGTCCAGAGGGCAGGATTTTTAAGCGATCGGATTCTATCCGGTTGTTTAGAAACCCTGACCTGTGGCTCGCTACAAATAGCAGACGAAGTCGTCACATTGTTGTATGACATCAGTCGTAGCAGTTGGCCAGGTTTGTTGCGATTCAATAATTCAGGTCAATTGCAAGTTTTATCGGGATAGATGACGACTTCATCAGCAGACAGCGCGATCGCATACCTTTTCCTAGCACTCCACTAACAATATGGGAATGTGCGATCTGAAATTCTCGAAATCCCTATCTGTTGTCAGAATGCCATAGTGTCTCCGCATTGCTGCAGCACAAATCAGAAAATCCGTACTAGCTCCCTGGACACCATTTTGTCGACAGATATTGTAAAACTCTGAAGCCAGTTCATAATCTTCAATCTCCAGATCGAGATTAGGAAAAGCACGCAAGTAATGTTTGAGACGAGCGTACTGGCTGGCTTGGCGAATCCCAGAAAGTATTTCCTGCCTGACAGCACCCAATAAAGCAATCCGACCATCCGTCACTAGATCCCGAAACCGAGTCACAGACGGAGATTTTTCAAGTTTGCGCCCGCATCGGAGCGCTAATGACCAAACTGAAGTGTCAACAATAACTTTCATGACGAGCATTGCAACCCATCATTGTCGCTGTCGCTGTTGTTTGTAGTCATAATCATCGTCATATTCGATTGTGCCAAACAACTCAAGGATTTTCACCTGTTTTCGACGCTGCACATATTCCCGCAGTGCCGCTTCAACAACAGCCCGCTTGGTACGACAATCACCCAACTCGAGCGCTTCCCGCATCAGCTCATCATCAATTTGAAGATTCGTTGCCATGCACATATCCTTGCACATAGGGATGTGCGGGTCAAGCTTTGTTTTGCGGCATCCAACTTCTATCAGGGAAAAGAAGGGCAATTCGAGATTCCGTTTTCCCCTTTTTGGGGACATCGCTTTACACTGGGAAAAGAAAGCATTATTCAGGTCCCATGATGCTGCTTCACTGCTGACTTGCGATCGCACCAACTCCCAAAACAACTTCAGATGCGCGACTTCCTCAAACAAACCTTCGCCAGCCTCCTTGGCAACTTGATCGGTCTCTCCCTCTTCTTCGGCTTGGGCACTGCCGGTCTGATTTTCCTTGCCGTTCTCGCAGCCTCCCAAGACAACGGCCCTAACGTCAGAAACAAGTCCGTCCTGATTTTTGACCTCTCCCTCCGCATTGCTGACACCCCCCCCAGCTCCACCCCCCTCGAAGATGCCCTATACGGCGAGATCGAGAATGTCACCACCCTTCGAACCGTGCTTGACTCCCTCGAAGAAGCCGCAGAAGACAAACGCATCGTTGGCCTCTATCTCAAAGGCAGCAACGCCAATCCAGGGAATGGCTTCGCCACTCTAAAAGAAGTGCGAGAAGCCTTACAGCGGTTTCGAGACACCGGCAAACCCATCCTGGCCTACGATACAGACTGGGAAGAACGCGAATATTACCTCAGCTCCGTCGCCAACACCATTGCAATCAATCCCCTGGGATTAATGGAATTCGATGGCTTCAGCTCAGAACTCACCTTTTACGGCGGGGCCTTCCAGAAATATGGCATTGGCGTCCAAGCTCTGAGGGCCGGTAAATATAAAGCCGCAGTTGAACCCTTTCTCCAAACCAAACGCAGCCCAGAAAACCGCCAACAAACCCAGCAACTGTTAAATGATTTCTGGAATGAATTTAGCAGCACTATCGGCAAAAGCCGCAAACGCAGCCCCCAGCAGTTACAGCAAATCGCCGACAACCAGGGCATCCTCTTGCCAGAAGAAGCCCTTCAACGCAAACTAGTGGACAAAGTAGAGCACTTCGACTGGGTAGTGAGCGAACTCAAACAGTTGACAGGACAAAAAGAAAAAGACAAATCCTTCCGTAAAATCAGTCTCCCCACCTATGCCAGAGCCACCGGTCACGACAAAACAGAAGCATTCGGAGATCGCATCGCTGTTATTTATGCAGAAGGCATCATTGTCGATGGCAAAGGCAGCAAGGAAGAAATTGGTGGCGATCGTCTAGCCAAAGAATTGCGCAAGTTGCGCCTGAACAAAAATGTCAAAGCCGTCGTGTTACGAGTCAACAGTCCTGGAGGTAGCGCCACCGCATCAGAAGTCATTCAGCGAGAAGTCGCCCTGATTCGCAAGCAAAAACCCCTGGTAGTCTCCATGGGAAATGTAGCCGCATCCGGCGGATATTGGATTTCAACCGATGCAGACCGAATTTTCGCCGAACCCACCACCATTACAGGGTCAATTGGTGTCTTTGGTTTATTTCTCAACATCCAAGAATTTGCCAACAACCAGGGAATCACCTGGGATACAGTCACCACAGCCCGTTTTGCCAGCAGTCAAACCCTTTCTCGGCCCCGAACCAAAGCAGAATTAGAACGGTATCAAAAAGTTGTCGACCGGGTTTACGATCGCTTTCTAGAAAAAGTCGCCAAAACACGCAAGCTATCCAAACAGAAAGTCGACGAAATTGCCCAGGGCCGCGTCTGGTCAGGGCTAGCAGCCAAGAGAATTGGCTTAGTGGATGAAATTGGGGGACTTGAAGCCGCCATCCTTTATGCTGCTGAGAAGGGAGAATTAGGAGACAATTGGGACCTGGAAGAATACCCTAAAAACCGTTCCTGGGAAGAGCGCCTGTTAGAATCCCTGGGAGCCGACTCAGCCCTGACGCAGCCAGATCCATTAACCGAACAGTGGGTGAGGCTGCGAGAAGATTTAGCCATTCTTGAAACGCTGAACGATCCCCTCGGAGCCTACGCCAGATTACCTTACAATCTACGCATCGATTAATGATGCCTTGACAGTTCAAAGCAGGAAGCAGGATGTTGAATCAACCCCCAACTCTTGCTTCATCTTTGGACCGAGAAATTCTTGTTGAGGACACGACTTGGAAGGTTATTTTGAAAGCCTTGCTCCGCAAGGCTTTCAAAATAACCCACTTTTCCATTCTAGCACGAAGAAATGGGGGTTAGCGCTCCCTTCGGGAGCGCTAACCTTCCAAGTCGTGTTGAGTAAAACATCCTGGCATCTAGTATTCATATCCCTGATTCCAACGGATGCCAAGAGAAGGCTGAAATAAGGAGTTAAACAAAATAAATTGTGCATTCGAATTGGCTGAAATCCTTGCAGTTCAAGAATTTTCCAATTTTGAAATATACAATTCATTTTGTACAGGTACTTATGACACCTGACATCTAACCCCTGACACCTATCACCAGTTTCCTGCCCTGTTCCTGGGTCGCCTCCAACCCAGCCGTTGGCTCCTCTATCAGAATTGGGTCGAAGCAAACCAATAAGAATTCTTGATCCTGCGGGTGAAGTTTTCACGACTAAAAATCCTTACCTCTAGGGGGATCTCCAATACTGTTCGGTTAAAAAACGGCGACTAGAAGTTGTAGCGACAAGAACACCTTCTAACCGGTCCGTAGGATGGGCAAAGGGAAGCGCCCGTGCCCATCACAAGATCCAGATGGGTACGCTTTGCTTTGCCCATCCTACGGTTTAAACCGAACAGTATTGGGATCCTACTCAGGTTTATAGTAACCCTCATTGGTTATTAGGAAACTACACTGCAGGTAGATTCTGTAATGCAGATGTTTGCGAATCCTGACTCTATAGGTAGCGTACCTGAACTATTTCCAATTAAGTCTGGTGTTATATCCTTGCCTTTCGAGCATAAGAGATGTTAACGAATTACCGATCTTCTGATTGCAAAACGCTATCGTAGGGCATGATGAGGAAAAGCGGGGGGTGTGTGAATTATGAAGAAAAATTTGATTGCAGGATCCTGAAACGCTGGTGGGACTCTGAAAAATATAGTTTTGTACTGCATTTTTGAATCAATCCTTAACTCAGACTGTCATTTGTTTTCTCTCTCAAACTGAAATTTCATCTCAAGCCAGAGACTGCTTCCCAGATCGCAAAACCAAAACGCAGACGATCGAGGCATGCAAATGCCCCACGTCTGAAATCTCAGTATTTGCGAATTATTGAGGGATATCGCATCGATTCAGGGTCATTCGCTCGTTCCTCCACTATCAAATCTGTGCTTAAAATCCAATGGATAACCCTGTCGCCAGTCAAAACGGCCATATTAATAGCCAACTCCAATCCGCAACCTCAATTTATAATGAAGTCGCCAGACTTCAGGAGCTGCATCAATATCGTATTCTCGATACCCCCCCAGAAGAGGATTTTGACGATCTGGCACGGTTAGCAGCTCAAACTTGCGGCACACCAGTTGCCTTAATTAACTTTATTGATGCCGAACGCCAGTGGTTCAAAGCTCGGATCGGCTTCGATGCCCAAGAAATTCCGCGCGCGTTGGGCTTTTGTCCCCTGGCCCTGAAAAAACGCGAGCTGGTTATTATCCCAGATACTTTTCTGGATGAGGAATTTGCCATTAATCCAGTGGTGATGTCTCCCCCTCACGTTCGCTTTTATGCAGGTGTCCCCCTGATTACTCCTAGAGATCAAGCAATTGGCACAATCTGCATTGTTGACTTTGTTCCCCGACAATTAACAACAGAACAAATGGAGGGATTGCGGGCTCTCAGCCGCCAGGTTATCAACCAATTAGAATTTCGCCGCCATTTACAGCTCTTGCAAGAACGCAATATTGCCCTGGAGGACGCCAAGCAAGAGGCCGATGCTGCCAACCGGGCTAAGGGCGAGTTCCTAGCCATGATGAGCCATGAAATCCGAACGCCCATGAATGCAGTGATTGGCATGACAGGATTGCTGTTGGACATGGAACTCACACCGCAGCAACGAGATTTTGTTGAGACGATTCGCACAAGCGGCGATGCGTTATTGGCTGTGATCAACGACATCCTGGACTTTTCCAAAATTGAATCTGGTCGGCTCGATCTGGAGGAACAACCATTCGATCTGCGGAGCTGTATTGAAAATACGCTGGATCTGCTCTCCCCAAAGGCGGCTGCAAAGAATTTGGAACTTGTTTACATAATGGCTACGGGTACTCCTACCACTGTTGTGGGTGATGTGACTCGCTTGCAACAAATTTTAGTCAACCTGGTCAGTAATGCGGTTAAATTTACGGATAGGGGAGAAGTAGTAATTACTGTCTCGGCTGATAAGTTAACGAATCGACAAGAGGCTGGAAGAATCAACTACAACCTGAAATTCGGGGTCGAGGATACTGGAATTGGTATCCCAGCCGATCGACTCGATCGATTATTTAAACCCTTCAGTCAAGTCGATGTCTCTAATACGCGTCAATATGGAGGCACGGGATTGGGATTGGCCATTAGCAAACATCTGACGGAAATGATGGGTGGGCAGATTCAGGTTGAGAGTCAAGTGGCACGCGGTTCCCGTTTTTCGTTCACGATCCTGGCACACACGGCTGAAAGTCACTTGCGTTCAAATCGATCTGAGGTGGGGGAACAACTGCAAGGAAAACGCTTGTTAGTTGTAGACGATCGAGCGACAACCTGCAACATGCTGAAACTACAGGCTCAATCCTGGGGAATGCAGGTTTATGGGTTTCAATCTGGACTGGCTGCACTGGACTGGCTGAAACAGGGTCAGGCGATCGATATGGCAATTTTAGATGTCCAGATGCCTCACCTGGATGGTTTGTCTTTGGCCAGGGCGATGGGCCAGTATCCACATTGTCGCACGCTTCCAGTGGTGATGATGACTCCGATTGGGATGACAGCTGCAGATCTGGGGTCTGCAGCTGATAATTTTGCTGCGTTTTTATACAAGCCAATTAAACACTCGAACTTGAGAGAAATATTGCTACAACTGGTGGGTGGAAAACCTGCTCAGAGCCAAACAGGAACTTCCAACCCCGACCGGGTGGATTCCTGTTTGGGAGAACGGTTTCCGTTGCAGATTCTGCTGGCTGAGGATAATGCGATCAACCAGAAGGTCGCGTTGCGGTTGTTGGCAAAAATGGGATATCGGGCAGATGTGGCGGGAAATGGGTTGGAGGTATTGGATGCGTTGCATCGTCAACCTTATGATCTGGTATTGATGGATGTGCAGATGCCGGAGATGGATGGGTTGGCGGCAGCACGTTGTATTCAGCGACAGTGGCCTGCCCAGAAACGTCCCTGGATTGTGGCCATGACGGCCAATGCGATGCCAGAAGATCGAAAGTTGTGTCTGGATGCCGGAATGGATGCGTATATCAGCAAGCCGGTGCGTTTGGAGGATCTGCAAATGGCGCTGATAGATGTTGTGCAGGGTAAGCGGACAGTCAAGATTTGAAGGATGGAGGGTGAAAGGTGGCACTCATTCAGTCAGTTCTTTGCTTATTACTGTTTGCTGTACAGCATTCATCCTCAGCTGTGCAACCAGAATGTTGAAACTGCTGTTGGGTTCTGCATTCTATGCCACTAAAATGGTATAAATTCAAAAAGAAGCTTGTGTTGCGAGTGGGATGTGGGGGCGACTAGCTCAATGGTAGAGCATCGGACTCTTAATCCGCTGGTTCAGGGTTCGAGTCCCTGGTCGCCCATAGGTTTCAGGTAATCCCTGGAACGCCTGCCCTAAATTTGCCCTAAAAATGGGACTATAGTGACGTCTGCGATCGTTATCATTGCGATCGCAGACCTGTTCAAATCGAGCAAACAGCTCGAAGTCCTGACAAAATGTCAGAACTTCGAGAAAACTTTCGTTGGCATGGAGCTGGAAGTTGTCGACTTTCCCAACAACTTCGGAAATTTTTCTGCGCTAGGCTAATGATGGATTGCAACATCAGTGTCAACTCGATCCAGAGGTGGCTACAAAATTTAGCTACCTTCTGGGTCAAACCAAGAGGCCCCCGCGATCGCACCATCTAAACTTCTATTCCACAGGCCAGTCAGAATAAGCCTCGACTGCAGCGATCGTTTCCAGGCTAGAGAGACCTGCTTTATGTTCCCGTGCCTGCCAAAACAGGCGCTCGAAATGCTCTCGCCCTGCTTTGGTCAGGGCAATAACCTCAGCATTAGTTAATGGCACTTCGTTGTTATCGGCGTCCACCCACGCATCACCGTCTGGGCGGATGCCAATGTTTGCGGAAGTTGCTTCGCTGAAAATTAGCCTTTGGGATTCTGAATCGAAATCCCAGTCCCGATCGTTCCAGTTGAAGCGGGAGATGCGGCGATCGCGTTCGGCATCGATCTGAGACTTTTTGATCGCGATCGCATCCTCTAGCGAGGGTTCAGGCTTTGGATCGGGTTCAGGCAAATTCTTGTATTGCCATGTTAGGCCGTCCCATATCCGGCGCTGACTGGGCTGTTCCAGCGGCGGCGACTCAAATGTTGCGTGAGCCGGGAGTAGGAATTTGCCCACATCCAGAGGGTTTGGATCGGCGTTGCCTTCACCCAGATATTCGCCGGTAGTAGGATCGTAGTGATAAATTCGCATTTTCTAATACTTGATACAACCTAGCAGCGAAACATTTCTGGGGCGTGTCTCAGCGGCAGTCCTGCCGCTGTTGGCTCCGATAACAGCATTAATCAACAACCCCAGGCGACCAACACTGCCAGGAGTGCCAGCGGTACCGGAATTTGTTAGGAATGCCTCTGTGGTGGAATGACTGTGATCTTCGAATGCATCCATCTGGGCCGAACCCAGAGTACGTCCAGGGTCAATACCCCGTCCGTCGTCCCATGTCCGCACGAACTCGCCACGCAGATCGGGCAGTCTGAAGGTCGAACCATCCCCGGCACCGTAGGTTGTGCCAATCACTGCGAATAAAGCGGCGTAGGTAGTGCGGCTTAACTCAGCCCCATTTGCCTTGAGCCAACCAGACGGTGGCGTTGCCTGGGCAAAATATGCAATCATGCCTGCTGGAGTACTTGACTCACCACCAGTGCCCCCAGGATAAACGCTCCCCATCAGTCCCCTCCCATCAGCGTGTAGCCGTAGCTGAGCTGGGTACCGTTTGCAGACGTTGCGAGGATTCGCAAATAGGGGTAGTTTTCCAGATTAATCGCAAAGAATATGCTTGCTCCTGCTACGAGGGTCGTTGGGTCATTGTTGGCGGCATGGTTTGCAGATAGCGGACTACGGGTGGGTGGATCGGTATAATCGCCTGGGGTGTTGACTACCGTTTCCCAGCCTTTTTCTCCGTCTGACCAATCGTATGCCCGACACTGGATTTCAAAACTGGTCAGGGCGTTCGAACCAGCATTTTTAATCCAAAACGCCAGAGTATTTTCATTGACGGCGTTGACGCGCAGGATTTCTGTCGCAGTTGCGGCAATTTGTAAATTCTCTCCTGCGTTGGAGCTTGCCATTAGCAGCGGGGGCGGTATTTGTGAAAGGGTAGATAGAGATCTGGGTTGATCGAGCCAGCTGCAGGATTTTTAACCGAGACGCTCCCTCTATTTTGCTCCTGCGCTGATTGCACCCCGGTTACTGGAACAGGTAAACCCTTAGTGCCAACGAGTTGTCTCAGGATGTCGGCAGCTGCCGTCTTGATCGCAACGACATCAGGATCCGTCTCAGACCCTGACACTTCGGCCTGGAAATCCCAGCCAGCGG
>JGI12316J15309_10001136_pt1 | contig 108392 bp, 115 predicted proteins | sample MarCyaLeptolynsp_FD_15309 | JGI IMG/M metagenome (IMG submission 15309)
AATGGATACATCGAAAGCTTTAATGCCCGGCTCCGGGACGAACTGCTGAACCGAGAGCTCTTCTACTCGCTGAGGGAGGCTCAGATCATCATCGAAAGTTGGAGGAAACACTACAACACTAAGCGCCCCCACAGCGCCTTGGGATACCGGCCCCCTGCGCCAGAAACCATCGTCCCGATGGACCAAAGGCCAGTCATGCACTAACAATCAAACCGGACCAGTCGGATCAGGCTCCCCAAGGGCATCCCGAAACTTGTTGGCATCCGCCTTGGTATAGTCCGGTAGCGGCTTGTCTCCGCAAACATCGATTACGTAGCCGCAAGACCGATGTGCTGCACGGTGGAAGGTTTCAGGCCGTCCCTGCCCCTTGAGGCGCAAGTATGTCAACACAGCCTCCGACAGGGTCAAGGCGTCAGTGGTGACACCCGCGTCATCCTCCTGTCGGGGAGACGGCCGACTCAATCCATGCCGAAGCAGATTCTTGCCTGGCAACTCCGCGTCTTGGGTCCGAAGGTGATACCAGTATTCGTCCAACTTGCATGCCGCTCTGTTCGCCCTCGACAGGGCTACACCACGGGATCTGGTCCGCAAGGAGTAAGAGATCTTTCCCGACGAATAATGCTGTCGGAGGTCCGCCTGAACTCGGCGAATGAAATAATAGATGCCCTCTTTCAGGAAGACATATCTGCGCGAAATGGCCTCCAATTTGTTCTACGCCTCGCCTTGCTGAAAGCAAAAGCTGATGCGGAACAATGCCTTAGAGATGTTTCGTGGTGCCCGGGGGCGGAATCGAACCACCGACACGAGGATTTTCAATCCACTGCTCTACCCCTGAGCTACCCGGGCACGGGAAGGCTGTTCGCCTTGGGTGTGGGCCTTCTATGCTCTGCACGCGGCGGTGTCCAGAGGCTTTTTCAAAGAAAATCACTAATGCCGCGTTCCAGGGGATTTTTCTTGCACCTCACCGAGGCGATCAGCCTCTTCCAGAGCCTTTTCAACATCTTCGGGATCCTGGCTCGGCACCGCGTAGGACCCGTTCAGCCATTTCCCCAGGTCGATATCGGCGCAACGAAGCGAACAGAACGGGCGATAGGCTTTCTCCGTCTTGCCGCCGCAGATCGGGCAACTCATTTCAGCACCTCCGACAATGCAATACGGCCGCGCTTGCGCTGCAGCTCGTAGTGACCAAGGTTGGTCCAGCCGACCAGGACGGTTTCCTCCGGATCGGCACGCAGGGCCGCGCGCAATGCCGTCTCAAAGCTGCGACGGTCCTTCTTGGGCATGGGAGCCAGATCCAGCACGATCTGACCGCCCAACCCCCGAACACGCAAGGCCCGCGGCAACGCCTTGGCAGCGGACATGTTCGCCTTCAGCCCCGCCGCCATCGAGGTGTCCGACCCCGTGTTCACATCTACCGCCACCAATGCGCGGGTCGGCTCGATGAACAGGAACGCGCCGCCCGGTAATGGCTCGCGGATGCTGCGCGCGGTCTCCAGCGCGTCCAGAACGCCCAGCCGCTCGAACCCTCCGGGCGCGCGCTCGACGTCGGCAGGCTCCACCCAGTCGCGCCAGGCAAGAAGATGCGGGCCATCCCCTTCGGTCAGAACCTCGGCCTCGGTGCCGGTATCATCCATCACTTGCGTGGCCATCGAGAGCATGGCGGCAATGTCCTCCGCGATCTCCTCGCTGGGCGCACCGGCGCAGGCGGACCGCAGGATCAGCCCGTAGGCGGATTCGGCCATTTCCTCATGGGCGACTTCCAGCAGGCGGTCGCGCTCGTCCTCGTCGCGGATGCTGCGCGAGATGTTCAGCCCCGGCGCATCCGGCGTCACGATGGCATAGCGGCTTTTGAACAGCAGCTTCTGCGTCACCGGGATGGCCTTGCCCGGCTCGGCGTAGCCGGTGACCTGCACCAGGATCATCTGCCCCGGCGACAGGCCCTTGACCTGGCGCAGAAAGGCCGGGCCGTCCGGGGTGGTCAGGAACATGCCGCCCTGCCCCTTGACCGGCCGGTCGGCGCGGGCGCGGTAGATGGTTCCGGGCGCGGGCGCGTCGCTTTCGACCAGGAAGTCTTCCAGCTTGCCATCCACCATCAGCGCCGCGGCTTCGCGGTCCTGGATGTGGTCGAGGATAATGGTACGGCCCTTCATGCGGCAGTCTCCTGATACAGCGGCAGCCCAGCGGCGCGCAAAAGATTGGCGGTTTCTGACAGCGGCAAGCCCACGATCCCGGTGAACGATCCGCTGATCCATGGGATGAAGGCCCCCGCGGGCCCCTGAATGGCATAGCCACCCGCTTTGCCTTCCCAGTCCCCAGTGGCAAGATAGGCATTCAGTTCGTCGTCTGACAGGCGCTTCATCTTGACCTGGCTGACCACGTCCTTGGCCCAGACCCGGTCCCCCCGGCGTACGGCTACGGCCGTGATGACCCGGTGGCGTCGGCCGGACAAGGCCAGCAGAAACTCGGCGGCCTCCCCTGCATCGCGCGGCTTGCCCAGAATGCGGCGCCCAAGGGCCACAGTCGTATCGGCACAGAGCACGACATCATCCGCACCGGCCGCGACTGCGCGGGTCTTTTCCCGGGTCACGCGGGCACAATAGGCCCGCGGCAATTCCCCATCCAGCGGGGTTTCATCGATGTCAGGCGGTGAGACCGCATCGGGATGAACCCCCAGCTGTGCCAGAAGTTGCAGCCGCCGCGGACTGCCCGATCCCAGGATAAATGCCATTCCGTAGCCCCTTTGCCGATTTACGCCTGTCTTAAGGTGAATGCCGTCCGCTTTAAAGAGTGGCTCGCTCTTTCGCCCCACCAAGCCCCGCTGACGACAGCCGAGACGGGAGATCGCAGCGAAACAACCACCGAAAATAACAAAAGCCCGGCAGGAGGCCGGGCTTTGCATCTTTTGGCAGATCGAACGCTTACTTGAAGCGATAGTTGATCCGACCCTTGGTCAGGTCATAGGGGGTCATTTCCACCTGGACCCGGTCGCCAGCCAGAACACGGATGCGGTTCTTGCGCATCTTGCCTGCCGTATGTGCGATGATTTCATGGCCGTTTTCCAGCTCGACCCGAAACGTCGCATTAGGCAGGAGTTCCTTCACGACACCGGGAAATTCGAGCGTATCTTCCTTGGCCATGTTGTCTCCATCGTTGCGTTACCCCGCAGAACGCGGGATGTGCGCTTAAATGAGCGCATTTTCCCCGCATTTCAAGGCCTCAATCAGCATAACAGCGCTTTTGTGACCGATTTGATGCGTGGCACCTGCTCGTCCCAATGCAAGCGGTTGAGAACCCCGCCATCGGCCCGAACCTGGGCGATGGCGGCCAGATCGGCCTCGCCATAGGTCCAGCCGGGCTGGTCCATGGAGCCCTCGGCAATTACACCGGTGCCGGGGAAGCCATTGTCGGGCGGGCCGAAAATGCCACCCATGCCGGTGTTCACATCCACCGCTTCAGACCAGGTGTTGGTCCCCACGACAGAGGCCATTGCGGTGACGCACTGGCACTCCAGCGCCCGCGACATCGCCCCCAATCGCACCCGCCAGTAGCCCGCAAGCGCCTCGGTGCAGGAGGGCACGAGAATCACATCCACTTCGGCCAAAGCCCGTCCCAGCAGGGGGAATTCGCTATCATAACAGATCAGCACGCCGATCTTTCCCAGCGCGGTTTCAAAGACCTTCAACGGACCGCCACCAGCGACACCCCAGTCCTCCCGCTCGAATCGGGTCATGATTTGCTTGTCCTGATGGTCACGCCCGCCCGCCGGGGTATAGAATTCCGCCCGGTTCACGACCTTTCCGGCATCGTCCAGCACCGGCGCCGATGCACCCAGAATATGCACGCCGTGTTCGGCCGCGAGCTTGAGGTGTAGCGCCGCGGCGTCCTCCATCCGTTCTGAAACCGCGCGGATCGAGCCCTGCAGGTCGGCGGCCGTCTCGGCCCCTGCGAGCGTCGACAGCTCCATCGCGCCGTATTCGGGAAACATCAACAGCTCCGCCCCGTTGCCAGCGGCCTCGGCCACCCATGAGGCCAGCTTGTCCTCGTATTGCGCCCAGCTGTCGAGCCAGTCTAGCGGATAGGCAGAAGTGGCGATTTTCATCCAAATGTCTCCTGTTGCCGTCATGAGCCGCAGCATGGCGCTGCGAACGGGACCAGCGCAAGCCAACCGGCTGGTACTATAGGTCCCGAATCCAGAACTGCAGCGATTTTGAGCTCTCGGCGGGCTGATCCACGTCCTTCCAGGAGAAACGTGCGGCGACATTTTCCAGCGGCGCATAGCCGCGCTTGCGCCAGAAGGCATCCAGCGGCCTGTAATCTGCGGGGCGCAAGGGATGATCCGCCGGGCGCTGCACGGCGCAGAAGGCCGATTTCAAATAGCCCAGCTTGCGCGCATGGGACTCGCGAAGGTCGAAGAATGCGTGACCCACGCCGCGGCCGCGATAGTCCGGCAGCAGCACCGATTCGGCGCAGTAGAACACCGTCGCCAGATCAATGCCGCTCCCGCTGAAGGCGGCTGCAAAATCATCGGCATGGTCGCTGAGCGGCGTCCCGGTTGCCACTCCCACCACGGTGTTTCCGTCAAAGGCCCCCACGATGACAGCTTTGTCGCTGTCTCGATAGCTTTGCAGATAGCTGCGCTCATATTCCAGATTGCCATCGTAGAGGTATGGCCAGTCTCGGAACACCGTGATGCGCAAGCGGGCGACATCCTCCAGCGCGGCATCCAATGCCGCGCCGGTCAACGCCTCGATCCGCAGGCTCATCAGGCCGCGCCCCCCTTGCCAGAGACTTGCGCAATCCAGTCAGCAAGGTTGTAATAGGTGGTGACGCGAGAGATCTTGCCGTCCTTCAGCTCGAAAAACGACCCGCCGGGCAGGCGGTAGGTCTGGCCTTCGGCCTCCGGCAGGCCTTCGTCGGTCACCAGGTAGGTACCGTTGACGATGAACTCCGCCGCCGCGCGGGTGCCGCAGGGGCTGGAAAAGATCACCATGTCGGTCAGCTCTTCCTTGTAGCAGCGGCTCATGTGGGCGCAGAATTCGGCGAATTTCTCCTTGCCTAGACGGATCTTACCCTCGTTGACGTGATGGGCAATATCGTCGTCCAGGCAATCCAGCATGGCTGCGGTATCGCCGGAATTGAAGGCGTCGAAATAGCGCGCGATGGTCTCTGTCATAGTCTCTCCGTCGGTTCGCCCCAGCGACTTTTCAAGTGCTGGATGATCTGGTCCCGTGTTTGCCGATAACTGTCTAGCTTGGCTTCGCGCGTCTCGCCCAGTCCGGTTGGGTCCATAATTGGCCAATATTCGACATCGAGGTGAAAAAAACGGGTCAGTTCCAGCGCCCGCCGCTGGCTGGCCGGCGACAGCGCGACCACCAGGTCGAAGGAGGAGAGGTCGTCGCCCCAGCGCTCCATCTCGTCGAAAGACCGCGAGCGGTGGCGCGAAAGTTCGACGTTCATCTCCTGGCAGACGGCGATACAGAAACCATCAATTTCCATGTCGTTCTTCACGCCAGCCGACTGTACGTAGGTGCCGGTGCCGTAAAATTTCTTCATGATGCCCTCCGCCATCGGAGAGCGGACCGAGTTGTGGTCGCAACAGAACAGGATGGACTGTGGCAGCTCCTCCACGCATCAGCCTCCGAAATGCAGAACGCATATCAGGGTGAACAGGCGGCGCGCCGTGTCGGTATCCACCTCGGCTTTGCCCGCCAAGCGTTCCTGCAACACGCGGCTGCCCTCGTTGTGGATGCCACGACGCGCCATGTCGATCGTCTCGATCTGGCTGGGCGGCAGGGTCTTCACCGCGGTGAAATAGCTTTCGCAGATCTGGTAGTAATCCTTGACCACCTGCCGGAACGGCGACAGCGACAGATGGAATTCGGCAGCCTTCTCGCCCGCCTCGGTGTTTACATCAAAAACCAGCCGCTTGTCGCGGATGGCCAGGCCCAGATGGTAGGGGCCATCGGGCATGCCACGTTCCTCGCGACCGGGCAGCGCAAAGCTGTTCTGCTCGATCAGATCATAGATCGCCACCTTGCGCTCCTGATCGATCTCGGGGGTCGGGGGCGGCAGGTTGCGGTCATCGAGTTCGATGTGACTGATACGGCTCATGGCTTTGATCTCTATATGCGCGACGGCGTCCCAACCTGACTAGCGTACGACCGCCTGCGGAGCAATGCGGCAGTGCTTGACAGCCCAACCGACTGTGCACAGCCTGAAACAAAGGAGAGGCTAACATGACAGGACTGGATCCTCTGCCGCTGAAAGGTCAGCGGGCGCTTGTGACCGGCTCTACCGACGGGCTGGGGCTGGCAGCAGCGCGCCTGCTTGCCCAAGCCGGAGCCGAGGTCTGGATCAATGGGCGTAGCGCCACACGCGTCGCCAGGGCCATGGAGGATTTCCCGGGCACCGCCCATCCCCTGGTGCTGGACATCGCCGACGAAGCCGCCGCCTGCGCCGCCTTTTCCGAGCTTGAGGCCAAGGGCGGTATCGACATTCTGGTCAACAACGTCGGCCAGCGTGACCGCCGCAGCCTGCCGGAATTCACCCGCGAGGACCTGCAATCCCTCTGGGACGTGGACCTGCTGTCCCCCTTCCGTCTGTGCCAGCTGGCGGCTGCCCAGATGGCACCGCGCGGATACGGGCGCATCATCAACATCTCGTCCATTGCCGGTCTGATCGCGCAGGCAGGCGATGCGGCCTATACCACTGCCAAGGCCGGGATCAACGGCATGACACGCGCCTTGGCAGCAGAGCTGGGTCCAAGCGGCATAACGGTCAATGCGGTGGCGCCCGGTTTCTTCAAAACCGCGCCCAACATGGCCGCCGCCGCTGATCCTCAGGTTTCGGACAGACTGAAGACGGTAACGTCGCTCGGCCGCTGGGGTGAGCCGGAAGAGCTGGCACCGGCGATCCTGTTCCTGGCGTCCCCCGCCGCCTCCTATGTGACAGGGCAGGTGCTGGCAGTGGACGGTGGCTACACCGCCCACTACTGAGGGTCACGACTGTAGGCGCAGGCTGCCGCGGCGATCCGCCTCAGCCTTTCTGCGTATTGAGCGCATCCAGACGCGCGGTAACCGACAACCCATGCGCCTCCAGGCTTTCACTGGCGGCGAGCGCTGCGGCAGCCGGACCGATGGCACGCAACGCATCCGGGGTCATCTGGCTCAACGTTGTGCGCTTCAGGAAATCCATGACCGACAGGCCCGAGGAGAACCGCGCAGAACGCGCCGTCGGCAGCACGTGATTCGGCCCACCGACATAGTCGCCAATCGCTTCCGGTGTATACTGTCCCAAGAAGATTGCCCCCGCATGCACGGTCTTCTCGCTCAAACCCTGCGGGTCGGCGACGCAGAGTTCCAGATGCTCCGGCGCGATGCGGTTGGACAGATACGCCGCCTCGTCCAGATCGCGCACGACAATCACCGCGCCGAAGTCACGCCAGGATGCACCTGCGATCTCGCGTCGTTCCAGGGTTTCGAGACGCTTGTCCACAGCATCCGCCACCGCACGACCGAATCCCGCATCATCGGTGATCAGGATCGACTGCGCGCTTTCGTCGTGTTCGGCCTGGCTCATCAGGTCGAGCGCGATCCAGTCGGGATTGTTGTCCTTGTCCGCAATCACGAGGATCTCCGAGGGGCCGGCAATCATGTCGATGCCAACCTTGCCAAAGACCCGCCGCTTAGCAGCGGCGACAAAGGCATTGCCGGGGCCGGTGATCTTGTCCACGGGCGCAATGGTTTCGGTGCCATAGGCCAGCGCGGCCACCGCCTGTGCACCGCCGACGCGGTAGATCTCATCCACCCCGGAGAGGCGGGCCGCCAGCAGTACCAGCGGATTGATCAGCCCGTCCGGCGTCGGCACGGTGATCGCCAGCCGCGACACCCCGGCCACCTTGGCCGGAATTGCGTTCATCAGAACCGATGATGGATAAGACGCCAGGCCGCCCGGCACGTAGAGCCCGGCCGCCGCGACCGCCGACCAGCGCCAGCCCAATGTCGCGCCCGCCTCATCGGTCCATTGCGCGTCTTCCGGCATCTGCCGCGCATGGTAGGCGCGAATGCGCTCGGCGGCCAATTCCAGTGCGGCGCGATCCTCGGCCGACACCGACGCAACGGCCGCGTCCACCTCGGCCTCGGATATGCGCAGCTGATCGGCCTTGAGCTGCATGCGATCGAACTTCGCCGTCAGCTCCAGAAGCGCGGCATCACCCCGCGTACGGACATCCTTGATGATTTCGGCAACAACGGCGTCCACATCCGGGCTGTCCTCGCGCTTGGCCCCCAGAAGCGCGGCAAAGGCCTGTTCGAAATCGGAATCAGCGGTGTTCAGAAACTGCGGCATCGGGATCTCCTTTGTGCCCCGCATAGCGGCATCACCCGGCGGCCTCAAGAAATATGCCACCCGGCAGGTTGCTTTGCCGCGGCATCAGGGGCGGGATTAAGCGACCGGATCAGGTGCCGTGATCAGGTGCCTGACCGGACGGGGCCCGGTAGGGGCGCGTTACATCTCGCAAAGTGACCTCAAGCGCCTCGACAGACAGGCGGATCGCACCGTCTCCGGCCAGCGTCAGCAGCACGTGGCCCGCACCATCCTCTGCGGGCTCAAAGGAAATCGACAGGAGCGACAGCACCAGTTCGCGGTCACCGCGGTCTACCCCCTGCGAGGCAACCGCCAGAACATTGTCCACCACGATCAGCGACTGAACCCGCTCATAATCGCGCCCCCGGCGCTCCGCCGCCTCGCGATCCTCCCAGCGGAACCTGTTCACCAGCAATACGAACTGCCGCTTTGCCTTGCGCCACCGCATCTCGGTGATGGGAAAGACCGCATCCTGAGCCAGTGACGACAGGATCTTCAGATCCTCGGCGTCCCATGCGCCGAGGTTCAAGGGAACTTCGCGACCATCCTCAAAGCTTGCGTCCTGCATCACTGATCCCGGACCCGTTCGATGCGCGCGCCGACACCGGAGAGTTTGCGCACCACATGTTCGTATCCCCGATCAAGGTGATAGACCCGGCTGACGACCGTTTCGCCCTCGGCCGCAAGCCCCGCGAGAATCAGCGAAACAGAGGCGCGCAGGTCGGTCGCCATGACCGGTGCCCCTTTCAACCGCTCCACCCCGGTGACAGTGGCATGGCCTCCGTGGACATCAATACGTGCCCCCATCCGGGTCAGCTCCGGCGCATGCATGAAGCGGTTCTCGAAGATTTTTTCCTCCAGCACCGACGTGCCTTCGGCGGTGCACATCAGGGCCATCATCTGCGCCTGCAGGTCAGTGGGGAAACCGGGGAAGGGTTCCGTCACCACATCCACGGCCTTGACCCGGCCATTACGGCGGCTCACCTTCAGCCCCTTGTCGGTTTCGGTGACCTGAATGCCCGCTGCGTCGAGTTTTTCGCAGAACGCACCGACGAGATCGATGCGCCCGCCAAGCAGCTCCACCTCGCCACCGCAGATTGCCGGAGCCAGCATATAGGTGCCGAGTTCGATCCGGTCCGTCACCACCTGATGCGTCGCGCCGTGCAACCGGTCAACACCCTGGATGGTGATGTCCGGGCTGCCGTCGCCCTCGATCTGGGCGCCCATCTTGCGCAGGCAGTCGGCCAGATCGACGATCTCGGGTTCACGCGCGGCATTCTTGATGACGGTTGTGCCCTTGGCCAAAGTCGCGGCCATCATGATGTTCTCGGTCGCCCCGACCGAAGCGAAGCTCAGCTCGATCACTGCGCCCTTCAGACCTTTGGGCGCCTTGGCATGCAGATAGCCATCCTTCAGCTCGATCTCGGCGCCCAGCGCCTCCAGACCATGAATATGCAGGTCCATTGGCCGGGCCCCGATGGCGCAGCCGCCCGGCAGCGAAACCACGGCCTGTCCCAGCCGTGCCAGCATCGGTCCCAGAACCAGGTTCGACGCCCGCATTTTGCGCACAATGTCATAATCCGCGACGTGACTGGTCAGGTCGTGACTGGACATCGCCAGCACCTGCCCATCCTGCAGACTGGACACTTCGGCGCCCAGGGACTGCAGCAGCAGCGTCATTGTCTTGATGTCGCTCAGCCGCGGCGCGTTGGTCAACGTCAGCGGCTCCTCGCTCAGCAAGGTTGCAGGCATCAGCGTGAGACAGGCATTCTTGGCGCCCGCGATCGGAATTTGTCCGTTCAGCGGTCCGCCGCCTGTTACCAGAATCGAATCCATCAGCCCTGTTCTCCGTCTTTGCCTGTTTTGGGGTCCTGCTGCACCGCCCGCGCTTTGGCCTGTGCCTTCCGGCGTGCCATATTCGCCTTCAGCGCAGCCTTCAACCGGTCTTCGCGAGAGGCTGCGGAGCCAGCGTTTTTGGGTGTTTTCTTCTCTGCCATAAGACTTCTGTAACTTAGTGCGAAAAAACCGTCCAGAATGCTCTTGCACCCCTCCGCGTTTATGCCTAAAAGCCCCCTCACCGGCGCTGCTGTAGCTCAGAGGTAGAGCACTCCCTTGGTAAGGGAGAGGTCGAGAGTTCAATTCTCTCCAGCAGCACCATTAATCACCCCACATCACGATAATAAGTGGCTGTTTTTAAACAGCTTTCCCGCGGCCAGCAGAAGCTTTGCCCGGCAATCCCATCCAAACCTTTCACGGTGAATGCGATCGTTTGCGTGTGAATGCGGGGAAGGTGCACGGATTTTCCGTGCAAAATCCGTGCAGGATGTTCGCGCGAGGTTCCGCCGAAAAAGCACGATTCGCGAGCCTCAAGCGGAGCCCGATTTTCATCCGGTCCTTCGGGCGCGATTCGCCAAGAATTCAGCTAGCCGCCCGACCTCGCCGGGCAGGGCCTCCGCAGACCCGTTGTTGTCCAGGATCCAATCCGCATCCCCCGCCGTCAGCTCCATCGAGCCGCCCGGCTCCGGCGGCAAGCGGCGCGAGGCATCCACCCACACCACTAAATCAAACAGCCCCCGCGAGCGCTCGAATTCGGCGCGCCTCCTCATCCCGGTGTAAATGTCATGATGAGCAAGGATCTGCTCCGCAAGCATCGGGCCGGGCCGGAGATTGTAGGCGGCGATTGCGTGAAACCAGAGCTGGCGGTGATTAGCCCGATCCTCATAGCAGGCCCGCCAATCGGTGTAGATATCCGTCAGCAGTGGAAACACCGCATTTTGCGCGGCGAATTCGGAACTGGACACCGCGCGCATCCCGTAGAGATCGCGCAGGAGATCGCCCACGCTATCCTTTCCGTGACGCCCGTGACCGATGATCAAGAGGCGCACACGCCCGCAGAGGTTGGGCCGATTTCCGGCCGACTTTTCCGGTGCCATGTCAGCCCCCAAAACGATTGAACAAGCGCCGCAGGCCATAGCTGCGCGCCAAAGAAAGAGCGGTGAACAGAGTTGCGAGAGCAACATGCTGGCGGACAGTTGGTGCAGGCAGGCCGACAAGCGGCAGAAACACCGCATTGCCGAAGGCCGAAACACAACAGCCAACCATCACATTCAGAACCGCCTCCAGCGCGGAACCGCTTCGGGACTGCCCGGAACTCAAATCGCATCAGCCGCGCGCACGGCCACCCCGAGAACGAAGCCAATCAGCACGCCAGCGGCGAAACTGCGGCCCGCGAGAGCCTTGGCGATCTCCGCCAGAACCAACCCCAAGAGAAAGGCACCGGCATACATCATGGCCGCCACCGCGCATCCGGGGCCTGCGCCACAAGCGTACGCTTGCCGTTGGCGTAGGTGACCACATGGGCACGCTGCCAGCTCGACGGCCCGTTGTTATAGCCCTGGTCGAGATCCCCGGTCATTCCGGCGATATAGACTCCATCCATAATCTGCGGGCTGTGCTTGTCTGCGATCGTGATGCGGGTGCCCATCTTGGCGAGCCCGGCGGCGGTGCCCCGCGATCCGTTCGGCCCCTGATGCCCATGCATCCCGCATTCGATGCCGCCGCTGTCCTGGCAGATCACGAAAGATCCGCCCATCGGCACAAAATCGATCCCCTCAAGCTCGCGCGGATCCTCATTCTTGAGCGCCCAGCGGCAGAGGTTGAACCCCTCCACGCCCTCGCGGATAGCCCGCAGCAACGCAAGGTTGCATTCATGCCAGTATTCGGCGTTGCCGGTATCCATGCGGTCCGCATCCTTGCGCGCCCACTGCATCAGCCGGTCATCGTGATTGCTCTCGATCATCACCGTGCGGCATGTGTCGCGCTCGATCGCCCGCAGGAAACGGGCACCCTCCTGAACCTGCCAGCGGATCCCGGAATGCCCCGCCGCGGCCATGCGCGCCCGGTGGATCGGATCACCGTCCACATGGCGCGATGCCATTTCAAAGCTCATCAGGTCATGAATGAACTGGTATTCTGGGCGCAGCGCGTCGATCATGGATCCGGCGTGGCGCCCCCAGAGAGCAGCAAACACATCATCCGCCAGGCTTGGAATATGGATATCCCCGAAGGTGACGGCCTTCACACGGTTGCCGGTAGAGATCCGCCCGCCCCGCACGATCACGTCGAGATCCTGAAAGGCGCCATCAGAGGTGGCGGAGATCTGGCGGCACCAGGCGTTGCCCAGATCATCCGCCTCTACGATCGTGGCGCCAAGAATGTGATGAAACTCCGCCTTGAGCCCGGCCTTTTTGCGCACGTAGTTCGGCACCGTGCAGGCGCCGGTTGTCATCACTGACGGCACGAAATGCCCCGGCATCGCGGGCACGCTCTCGAATGCAAGCTTCGCGTGCGGAAAAACAGCCGTACGGCCCTGCGCATAGGTCGTCAGACCGGAGAGAGGCCGCACCGCCGTTGGCAAGGTGTTCATTTCGGCACAGAAGCGCACCGGGCCGCAATCGTAGCCCTCGAACCGAAGATGCGGCAGGACCTCGCGGGCGAACTGCGCAGTGCGGGTTTCGTGATCGGTATAAAGCGCGTGGTTGTATGTGAAGCCGCCAACCACGACTTCCGCGCCGATATGGCGGGCAAAGGCTTGCAGGTTGGACCAGAACCGCAGATGCACATCCGTGTCATCCTGCGCCGCCGTCAGGATCCAGCGCCGCACCTCGCCGCGGCGGAAATCCGCGGCCACCGCGCCGGGGCGCGCGAACAGTTCCCAATCCGGCAGGAAATGGTCATCGCCGCGGGCTTCCGCATCGGCCTGCACCGCGAGGAAGGAGCGCACCATGCGCTCAGTGGTCTTGTATCCCTGCTCCGTCAGCCGCCGGGCAGCCTCCGGCACGCAGGACCCCTTGCCGCCGCGCGGGTCCCGGAAGGGATCAAACCCGTCCCGCAAGGCCGCCTCAAGGGCATCCTTGATCCGCTGCGCGCGGGCAGGATCCTGCGCCCCGGTCTTACGCTTGCTTTTCATCTGCTTTTTCCTTGTTCTTCAAGCGGCGGATCCGGCCATAGAACTGAGAGGCATCTGTCAGCGCCTCAAGGATCAGATCCGCGCGCGGGGCGGCATCGATCTCCGCCGCAAGCCCGCGCTTGAATTCATCCGTGTATTGCGGCGGCGCAGGCACCGCCGCAGCATCAAAAACAGCCCGGCCCGGCCCGGCGCAGGCAGTTAAGGAACTCATCGCCAGAAGGGCGAGGCCCCGGCTGAGCGCGCTCGATCGCATCTTTCACCTCTTGGGAATGCTCCGCCTCAAGGGCGCGGATTGCATCCCGCGCCGCCTCCTCGCGACTGCCGCGCAGGTAGCCCACGGCAGTCACATACAGCCCCGCCGCAACGGCAAGGCCAAGAACCGCACCGGCGGCAGTGCGCCGGGCGAGGAGGCCGCGCATTGCGGCCAAAATCACCCGGATCACGAGGCATCTGCCCGGCGGTAACCCGCCGCGATGAGCGATTGAACGCACCGGCTGTGCTCATCGCGGCGGCGGTTGGTCAGGCCGCGCAAGCGCTGCAACCGGCCATTGATGCGCGCCTTGTCCCACCGCAGAAGCTCATCGCAGGCGCCGAACAGATCGCCCGCATTCGCCTTGCGCACCAGGGTGGACCGGCAGGCGGCGCCGGTGCCAATGTTGTAGGACCAATCCAGGAATGCGACCGCCGCGCCCGCTGGCATCTCCACAGCAAGGCATTCACCGAGAGCGGTGCCATAAAGCTTCAGCTCGCGCTCAAGCATTTCCTGACACTTCGCAGCGCTGTACTTGTCTCCAGGCTGAACCCCCTTGGTCTCGCCGTAGCATACCGTCCACACCCCCACGGGATCGACATAGGCAGAGGTGCGCAACCCTTCCCATTTCGCCGTGAAGGCGGCAGCGGACGCGATAGAGACAGTGGCCACAGTGACCAGCGCTTTGCGCCCGATCGCGCCGCTTGTATCCCGCCGGAATTTTTCCAGCACCTCGCGGATCGTGATCTGCTGCACGATCCGGGCCACCACCCCCAGCGCGGAAGCGATCGCCGCAAGACCGGCAAACAGGACTGGATCCAAGCCCATTGCCTCCGCATCCACAAGGCCAACGAACACCGCCAGCGATGAAAAGAGAGACGAGATCACCAGGAGGTAGACTGACCAGGCGCCACCCAGGATTTCTTTCCAGTTTTCCAAAAGTTTCATGAGGCATCTCCATAAGAAAAGGCCCGCACAGTCGCGGGCCGGGTTGCAGATTAAGCAGCGCGCACACTAAAGGGCGACCTGAACCCTTTAGTGTTCGATCGAAGCATGGAAAGTCAGCGAACCAACCACTCCTCCACCTCCGGCGACACATCCCGCATCTTGATCCAGCGGTCACCCACAGGCTGGCCCTTGCGCAACCGCAGCTTGCCCATCAAGCCCACCATGTCCCATTCGGGCCGGTCGGCGCGGGGGATGTATGCATAGGCCGGATCGTATTCGGGGCTCAGTTTGCGCCGCTTCTGGATCACGCGCTCAGCATCCTCCGGCACGGTGATGCCTTCGGGCACCTCGTCAGCGGCGTAGCTGTGCTGCACCTCCTTGGTGGTCACCTTCTGCACGTCGATCATGCGCGGCTCTCGGTGGGTTCCAAGATCATTGCCCCACTCATCCACCAGCGGGAACTCATCGAACAGTGGCACCTGCACGGTCTCTGTGACCACCCGCTTAATCGCCTTACCGTTCACCACTTCGATCACCTCGCGGGTGACTTCCTGCGCCTCGGTGGCTTGTTCCTGTACCGTCTCGGTCTCGGTGACGGTTTCGGTCCAGCTGACGGCCTCGTAATCCTCCCAGATGTAGGCTCCGAAATCATCGCGCAGGTATTTGCCTTTCCAGCGGTCAATGTCGCCATCACCAACAACAGAAGGATTGGCTGAGATTACACCGATTGGGGTTTCCCCCTCCTGCGCCGGGCGGATCTTGTCACCTTCCAGCACCACGGAAATGCCAGTGCGAGTTTCACCCTCCGGGTTTCCGTCTAGCCATTCAAAAAACTCCGCGTAGTCCGCGCCCCCGCCGGTCCAAGAACCATCGCAGGTGCCGTTGCCGTCCCCACGCAACTTGAACTCCAAATCGCCCCAGTTACCGCTGTAGGCCTGAAAGAAAGTGTAAGCAGAATTGGCGGCTCGCTGGACGTTAGAGGATATACTCGACCCGGTGTAGGAAGCGTGCGCCTCGGTTGCGGTATAGCCACCAGCAGCCGCATCGTCATTGCGGGAAGCAATTTTCGCAGTGGAGCCTACCGGAATGCCGCCAGCGTGAATCTGACCGCGCACCTCCAGTTTTACAGTCGGGCTGGATGTCCCAATGCCGACATTGCCGTCAGACTTCACCTCTACACGGTTACCCGCGCCAGCACGTAACTTCAAATCGTCTCCGGTCGCCAGAATCGCAACCGCATTGTTGCCGGAGGTCGTAGAGTCGTTCAGAGCCAGGTAGCAGTTTGGGTCATTGCTGTAGAGCGCGAGGGGTATGTCCGAGGGATTGCCCTGCCCGATTATCGCCGAGCCCAGTGAAAGGGTTCCGCTTATCGCCTGATCGCCCACAGAAGTTACAAGCTGCACCCAAGCAGACCACGCGCCCCCTATGGTTCCGGTACGCGCCCAGACCCTTTCTGCATCGTAGAGGTTGTTGGTCCCGTCTGAAAACCATAGCTGGTGCGCGATTGTCCCAGCCACAGTTGTCAGGACCATACCCCATTTATTGGAGCTCGGTGGCGTGTTCGCTGTGGAAGAGTTTGTCCGATAAAAACCTGTGGCAGACACCCCGGTGTCACAATCGGAGATGACCGGAAGCGCGCTTCCCCCAAGACCAAAGAACCCCTGGCCACCGGCGTCCAACCTTAGCAGCTTTCCAACTGTGGCATCAGTGGCGCTGGACTGCACCGCCGCGCCGCTCGCCACGCCGCCGGTGAGGCGGAGCTGCTCAACAGCGCCCGCGACCAAAGCAAGGATGTTGGCGCCAGGCCGGAAAAACCCCGTGTCCCGGTCCGCGTCATAGGCCATCCCCGGCGCCGCAAGCGTGCCATCCTGAAACCGGCCCTGACCCACCGTGTCATAGATGCCCTGATAATTGGCGATCAGCGATTGCAGCGCGGCGGTCAGATCCGCAGCCAGCGAACTTGTCGGCATGGCCGCATAAACCTGCCCCGACGCCGTGGAACCTTGGTAGTTGGTGGCCAAGGTGATCGTGGTGGCATTGTCCACCGTTAGGATCTCATAGACCCGCCCATCCGGGCCAACGAAGGCCCAGCCATTCTGCAAGCTACCGAACCAGCCGGTCCCCGTGCCCGTGACAACCGGCGAGCCATTGGTGACCGCCACCGTGCCAGATTTCACCCATGCCATAAGACAGGCTCCTTTACGTTACTTGGAAAACCGTCCATTCGATTTTCGGATTGTCGAAATACACGCCGCCCACAGCTTCCAGATCGATCGCCAGAAACAGGCGCTGATCGGTCCCGCTGGCCCAGTACGGATCAACGAGAACCGAAGGATCCCGGCGCCAGACCGCGGCGGGCTGGTTGCCAGGGAACCCGAACCACCGCGCGCCGGGCTGGATGCTGGAATTGAGGGTCCAGAACGTGTTGTTTGGATCAAACCCGCCAGGGGCCGTGCCGCCGGAGGTGATTGCTGCGGCAGCCACAAGCGCGACCGTCTGCGCCTGCCACACATCATTTTTGCCAACCCGGATCCCCGTGTTCACAAAGGACCAGCGGGAACCGTTGCTGACTGTGCCCGAGGCAGTGAAGGTGCCTTGTGCCAGAACCATCGGGCGGGACAGCACGAGCCCCGCCGCCTTGATCCGATCATTCTTGAAGTCAATCTTGATGCCTTCCGTGGGGATCCCGTTGGCATCCTCCGCGTAGTTGTCGGATTTCAAGCTGCCAGCGATTTCGGCGTTGCCAATCGATCCGTTGCGGATCGCGGCCTTGCGCATGTAGACACCCGCGGGCACCGTCACGCCGCCAACAACCGTATCCTCTGTGTAGACCACAAAGGGGCTGCGCTTTTGAGCGCCATCCGCAGAGACGATCGCAAACTTATCCGCCTGAAACCCCACCTCAGAGGCAGGCACGCCGTTGTCATCGAGATCCGAGCGCAGGACCATACCGGCCACATGCCCGTTATTGTCGATCCGCAGCGTGTATTCCGCCTCGATCCCGTCAATGGCGCTCAGCGCTTGCGAAATGCTCGCGCTGTTGCCGCCAACATCCGATTGCAACGAGGTAATCGCGGACGCTTGACTGCTGATGGTGCCTTCAGCACTGGTGACACGGGTATCCAATTTCTGAACAGCGGTTGCCTGACCGGAGATACTTCCCTCCGCATTGGTCAGGCGGCTGTCCAGCGAGACCAGATCCTGCCCCTGGCTGGTAATCTCGCCCTCAGCCGCAGTGACCCGAGTGGTAAGCTGGGCCTGCGCCGTCGACAGGCCGGAGATATCTCCCTCTGCATTATCAACGCGCGCCTCAAGCGATACCAGATCCTGCGACACAGAAACGATATCACCTTCCGCCGAGCTGACCCGCGTAGTCAGACCGCCAAGAGCCGAAGCATTGGCCGCCGTGCCACCCTGCACCGCCGACACATCCAACTGAACCTGATGCACCGCCCGCGCAACGCTTGAAGCACTGTCAGCCGCAACCCGGTTGATCTCAGTGATTGCCCCGGAGTTATCTGCAGTTTCCGCCTCAAGCGTCTTGATTTCCGCGGCACGCGCCGCGTTCTCAGACGCGCGCACCTTGGTTTCCTCGCGGATGAGGCCAAGGTTGCCATCAATCGCCGCCCCAAGGGTGGCGACGATGGACGCCCGCGCGGCGCTCTCTTCATCCACTCGCGCGTGGAGGTCCTGCGTTGCATAGGCGATATCCGTGCGGATCGCCTCACGCCCCTCATACGCCTGCAAGAGCTGCGCCAAGGTGGCCACATCGGCCATATCCTGCGCGTTCTGCAAGTGGCGCGTGTCAACCACGCTTTGTGTGATGCTGGGGCCGTCAAGCGTATTGATCTGCACTTCCGCGCTTTGCAGGCGGGTTTCCACCGCATCGAATTCGGATTGATCCACCTTCAACGCGATCTGGCCGGTCGCCGCATCAATCGCCACCTCTGCCGAGGTCAGGCGCACATCCAGACCGCTGACAACGGACTGATCCGCCTTGGCCGAAATCGCCGCGCTATTGGCGTCAAGATCAAGCTGCACCTGATTGACTTGCACCTGCAAATCATCCAGCACCGGGATCTGGCTTGGATCAAGAACAGCATTTGAGATCTGCTGATTGACCCAGGCTTGCGTTGCCGAAAGGCTGATATTGGCCTCCGCGGCAGAAAGGCGGATTTCCACTTCGCTTACCCGCTCCGCTTCCGCCTCAAGCCCATAGATCCGAACCGCACCGGTTTCGGGATCCTGCACAATCCCGGCATCTGCAAGACGGCCATCCACATCGGCCACGCGGCTGATCGCCCAAAGCACCTGCCCGTTGATCACGCCAAGCGCTTCCGCCACGGACCGTTGCTCGATCTCGCGCAGTTGCAGATCCCGGTTCACCCGCTGCAATTCTGTATCGATCGGATCGATGCGAGAGGCGGCAAGATCTTCATCCAGCGCCGCGGCAATGGCCGCCGCATCATCGGAGATATCATCCCATGTCTGATCGGAAAGATCCCCCGGCGCAATCCGCACGTCATCCGCGGTAACCTGCACCCACCCCGTCCAGATGACGGGCCGCGGGCTCGCCGGAATGTACCTGGCGCGCGCCTCATAGGCTTGGCCCGCAACAATCCCCTCCGTGACCGGCAGATTGCCATCCTCGAAATCGCGGGTTTGCACGCGCGCCACCACCGCGCCGGTTGCAGCAACCCGAACTTGAAACTTGATCCCGGACACATCCTCGATCGCGGGATCCCACTGCATCAGCAGACCAGGGCGGCGGGCCGCACCGGCGCCATCGGTGACATTGGCCTGAACCGGATCGAAGCCCTGCACAGCCTGCGCCAGCGGCGTGATCGGCAGAACCGGCGCGGGCGTGACCGGTTTGTAATCCGCATCAGGATCCCAACTGCCATGATCCGCCGGATCAACCTCTGTCAGATCCACAATCAGATCACAGTTCGGCAGATCAATGACCCCATCAACCCGGAACTGCTTGGCCTCATAACCATTGCGCACGCTGTCCATTGTCACGCTGTCGCCGGGCTCAACCTTGCGGAAGCGCGGCGGCAGCGTGAAGGTATGCCGCCGCGCGCGGCGGGCCGCCTCAAGCTCACCTTTGACGAGCCGCTGCGCCTGCGCCGGGAACGGCACAAAAGAAAGCTGCACATCCGTCAGCAGGCGGCGCCCGCCATCCTCTGCCTCATAGTCAGGGTTGTAGAGTGGCGGGGTGGACCGCATGGCAAAGGCATCATCCGGCGAGGGATAGGAAGCCGTCACACCGTTGACGGTCTCGGCAAGCCCATGGAACGGCGTGAAGCTCTGCGGCGCGAGGCTCACAATGTCTGCATCTGTGATATGCGCAACCGGAGCATCCGGCGCACCGACAAAGATCTTGTAAAACCCGCCCAGCTCGCTCATGCGCCCGGCACATGAGGTCAAAATCGCCTCAAACGCCGACCCCAGCTCACTGTTCACCGGGATCTCCCCGGCACAGCGGTAAGCAGGCTCCAACCCCTCGCCACTTTCCACTTGCGCCCGGCATTTCTCGATCTGGGAAATCCAATGCGCGGCAGGAAGGCGGGCGGCAGTCATGCCTTGCAGGCCATAGAGCCATTGAGGCTCAATTGTTGCAGGATCCACATCCGAGCGATAGACAGCATAGCCCGAGCGGCCATCATTTTCGCTGCCCGCACCGCCCGCGCCGATCGTGATTTCCAGGACAGGCGCAGCGAGCCCCGAAATGTCAAAATCAGTGACAGCCAGGTACTCCCCGGCGCCGCCGCCCGTGGCGCCTGCATCAAGGAGGCCAGCGCCCTCCGATCCCCCTTCAAAAACCCGCGCCCGGCCCGCACCGCCATCCCCGCGGGGAGAGAGCGCGGAAACACCGCCAGCAGCGTTGAACACGCCATTGCCAGTGCCAGCGGCACCGGCAGCGCCACCCTGCACAGTCCAGACCTGCACCACGGTTGCGCCATCCTTGAGCGTTACCGTGGTTGCGCCACCCGCCGACGCAGTGTTGCCGCCGCCGCCGCCGCCGCCGACGATCTCAAAGGACAGGCTTGCCGCCCCCACGTCCAATTGTACCGTTGCAGTCTCATCGGTGCCGCCGCTCAGAAAATCGCGCTGAAAGTAAATCCCGCGGGCGAGATTATAGGCCTGCACGGCGGGCAGCTTGTCACCATCACCACCCCAGGTAGAGGGATCCCCCCAGCGCTGCGGACCATCTCCCCCTGCCGTGCTATCCTTGGACACATCATAGAGCTTGATGCCATCCAGCTCGAACTTCGACGCCGGGAAGCCCGAGAACAATTCCCGATTGGTCACAAAGGTGACCACAGCATAGGCAATCCCCACCCCTATCCGGCTGGCGGAATAGCGCCGCGGGCCGTTCGAGGATACCACTCCCGTCAGCAGATCATCCGCTGCCGTCTGCGTCCCGTCATGGAAACGGATCCAGGCATGATCCTGCCCGTTCACCCGGTATTCGACAGCAGCCAGGCCGTTACGATGACCGGTATCCTCCAAGGTGACTGGACGCCCATTGATAAACCAGCGCCGCAGCCCGGAGACCGGAACATCCGAAAGCGCAATGACCTGCGTATAAAGCGCGTTTGGAGTTCCAAGGTGGTGACCCCACTCCGTGTGCCACACCAGAGATCCCGCCGTAACGCCAGGTCCGATCATGAAGGAACGGGGCACCAGCCCGCCGGACCGAATACTGCCCTTGATTGCAAAGTGATCATTGCCACGGTCATCACCGGCCAGAGCCCTTGTCAGAGCCGAAACCCCAAGGCTCACCGCCGCCTGCAAAATGAAATTGCCGACCGCGACGGAGACCCCGGCAACGGTGATCGTCCAAGCGGAAACCGCCTTCACGGCAGCAACAACGGCGGTAAAAACAGCCATGTCTTACCTCAGGATTTTGAGAAACTTGTTTTCGACCGGCGCGAAGCCCGCCGCGCCGAAGAACCGCGCAACGCGCGGATCATTCAGGGATGCAAGGCCCGCCGCAGCGCAGCCCTGCCCGCGCGCCCACTCCTCATAGGCGGACAGCATCCGGCGGGCCGAGGCGCCGCGGTGCGCCGGGTCGATCCAGAAAATCAGCTCCTGCGCCAGCCGCACCGGGGACAGCGGCGAAACCGCCCAGGATGCCGCCAGAACGCCGCGCAGGGCACCCGAAACCTCCAGCACAAGGCAGAGCTTGTCGGGAGCCTCTATGTGCTCCTGAGCGGCGCGGGAGGCGTGCGCAGGGTCAAAGGCGAAAGGGATGCCCGACGCCGCATGAAAGTCCCGCGCCAAGGCCAGAACACCAAACCGCTCATCAGGGCGCGCGGCGCGCACAGTGTGACCGCCGCTCATTATTCCGTGCCGCCCGTCTTGATCGACCGCGGGCCGCCCCAGAAAATCACCAGATCGCCAACCGCTGCCACATCCTTGTAGAAGTCATCCCCCGGCGCCCGGATCTGCTGGCTCTCATGCGAGCGCACATCCGTGTTGCCGCGGGTCAGCTCCTGCGCGCTTGAGACGCACCGGATGGCAATACTGCCCTCCCCGCCTTCCGGCGGGGTCTCGACAGGCGCGCCATCAACCGTGCCGACAAAACGCACGGCTGCGGGCTCTAGCATTCGCATGGTTGCGGGGTTGAACTCCCCGCGCCAGATCTCAACCTTGGCCTGGCGGATATCATAGACCCGCAACAGCTCGTTGATCCGGTCATCCAATTGGGAGAACTGGATATCGATCGTCTGCACGGTCAGGTTGGAGACCATCGGGATCGGATCCATGGCGATCAGCGCGCCGACGCCGGAAAAGTCATAGGAGACCGCGGCGCCGCTGTCAGGATCGATCACCTGCGCGTTGACGCTGCCGAGATCCGACCAGAAGCATTCCGAAACAGGCGCGCCATTGTCGCGGCGGCGCGCCGTGATGCGCATGAAATCGCGCGCAACAATGGTATCGCCCTCAAGCAAGGCTTGAGTGGCCGCAGGAACATCCCGCATGACACACCTCTATTGTTCAGGGGGTTGGATTAAAGGATCTGCATCGCGGAAAAGCTGATGGAACTCGCCACCATCTCATGCATGGCCGGGCCATCACCGCCGCCCTCAAGGATCATTTCACATGGCGGACGCTTCAGGGTGACCGGCGTTCCCGCAGCGGCACCGGCGCGGATCCAGGGAAACACGGTCAGCCAGACCTTGCCCTGTGAACCGGCTGCACCGCCGACCGTCACCGTATGCAGGGCGCGGCTTGGCCGGGAACCATAGGAAAAGCCCAGATAGTCGCCCGGCGTGAGCGTGAAGCCCTGCGGCAATCCGCCCAGCCTGATGCGGAAGGCATCCCCGGTATCGAGCTCATCGATCACCGCGGTATCGTCAAAAACACCGTCAGCGTAGGCAGCCGGAAAAGGGCGGCGCACGTCATGCCCCAGAAAGGATCCTGCGGAGCCATTCAGCGAGATCAGCGCAGCCTCTATCGCGGCTGCATCCCGGAAATGCGCGGGCGCAGTGGCAAAGCTGGCACGCCACAGCGGCGAGCCGAGATCCTTTGCCTGAGTTTGCGCGCCCGCACTTCTGCTCAGCTCCTGCCGCCACAGCGGCCAGAATTTCGCGGTTCTGACCTTGCAGAGATCAAGAATATCCGTGCGCGGGTAAGCGATCATTTGAGCTTTCTCCCAAATTTTCCGCGTTGAACGGCCTGATGCACCTTGGCGTCAAACCGCGCGGCGTCAGCCTGCATCTGCGCCTTCAGCTCCTCGACCGCAGCCAGCGAAGCGCCGCGGGCATCGATCTGCGGCGCATAGGTGAAACCGCTGCCGCCACCGCCAAAGACTTGCTCAAGCCGGTTGTTCGGGATGACCTGCGCGCCCATCGGCAAGTTGACCAATTCCGGCCCGCGCTCACCTACCCAGGAGAGGCCGCCGCGCCAGTTGTCGGTGCCAAGCGCGTTCTTCCCGATGATGGATCCCGTAATCCAGTCATCCCCGCCAAGGATCTTGGAGATCCCGCGCACTGCGAAGATCTTGACCAGCTCAATAGCAAACTGGCGCAGCACGTCGGTGCCGCTGTCAATCCGGTCAATCAGCGAACCGATGGCCGAATTGATATCATCCGCCATGGTGCGCGCAGCATCCTTGCCCTTGCCAAGCTCTTTTGTGAGCTTGGAGAGCCCCGCAGCGGCTCCACCGGATTTTTCAGGCGTCTCCGCAAAGATCTCATTCAATTGCGCAACGCGGCGGTTGTATTCATCCTGATCGATCGCCCCGGTTTTCAGGGCCTCATCCAGAACCGCCATGCCCTCCGCCAGCTTCTCTGCGCGGGCGGCAGCAGGATCTATGACCTTGATCAGCGCTTCCAGATCCTTTGTCATCTGGGCAGCGCCGGACGGCGCCTCGCCAGGGGCCGATCCGCTGCCATCCCCCTCGCCGCTACCGGATCCGGTGCCCTGCGTCGGAAAGCGGCTGCGCTCGAACCCTTCAAGGGCCTTCTGATATTTTTCAAGCCGCGCCTGGCGCTCCGCAATCACCTGCTCATAGTGCTCATCCAGAAGGGCGGCATCCTCCTCTGCCATGGCAATCTCTTCATTGGCGAAAAGGTTGCCAGGCATATTTTCCTTGCGCATCTTGGCTTGCTGCACCGCCCGCGCTGCGAGCGCGCGCTGCAATTCATACTCCGCCCCCGCTGCTTCAAGCGCCGCTCGCGCTTCGGTGATATGATCCTCAATCCGGCGACGAGTGGAGGCAACGGCATCATCATTGGCCCGGTCCACGCCATCGATCGCCTCCATCAGCCGCCGCTCTGCCTCAGCAGCATCGTCGGCGGCAGTTTCCGCTTCCCCGAGGCGGGTGGACAGCAGGAACACCCCGCCCGCAACTGCTGCGATCCCCAATCCGATCGGCCCGCCGAAAAAGGCCATCGCACCGCCGAGCGCCACCATGGCCGTTCCGGCAATCTCCGCATTTTCGGCCAGCGTCACCATAACACGCGCCAGCCCCCCGACAGCTTTAGCGATCGTAGTCCCAAACAGCACCGCCGCCTCCGCGAAGGCCGGATCAAGAACCGCCTCTGCAAGATCGGAAAAGGCCCCGACAAGCCGGGTCACCGCCGATTGCAGCGGCCCGCCCGCAACGCTTGCTTTCTGGAAGTCAACGGCAAGCCGCTCCAACAGCGGCGCCAGACCAACTGCAAGCTGATTGCGCAAACCTTCCATAACAAAGGAGATCTTGGAAAGCGCATCATTAGCGCTCTCCACACCCGCCGCCGCCTCCGAGCTGAGACTGATCCCGAACCGCTGCACCTCCTCGCGCGCGGACCGGATCGCCCCGGAGCCTTGCAGCATGACAAGTGCCATTTCGTTGCTGCGGATGCCGAACTCACGCAAGATCCCGGCTGCATCCTGCGCGCTCATACCCATGGAATTGATCCGGTCAGCGATTGCGCCAACCCGCTCATCAACATCCAGCTTCATCAGCTCCTGCGCATTGAGCCCCAGCAGTTTCAGGGCATCAGCCGCCGGGCCTTTGCCCTCACGCGCCGCCTCCGCAAGACGCTTGCCCATCATCTGCACGGCGCCATTGACCTGCTCGACAGACGCACCAGCGTAGCCGCCCGCGATCTGCAAGGCGCGCAACCCGTCAATCGTGCCATCCACAGAGCGCGCCATCTTGGCCTGCGCATCCACATAGGACAGCCCGCCCTTGGTCATTGCGGAGAGCCCGGCGGTGGCGGCGGCGAACGACGCCGCCGCCACGCCCGCCGCCACCTTGGATACCCGCGCGAACCCTTGCACCATCGCCTTGGCCCGCCCGATCCCGCGGGCGAGATCTTTTGTATCCGCTCCGATCGAAACCTTGAGATTGCCGATGTTCTGACTTCCCATCAGGGCGCCCCCCTCTGTTCGCGCACGCGCGCCAATTCTGCCGGATCCCCGCCCCAGGCGAGGAACAGTTGATCGATGGATACTTCCTGCTCAGCAGGCGTTTGCGGGGCTGACGGCTCATCCCGCGCCAGGAGGCTTGCAAGATCAGGCAGCTTGGATTGCCGCGACAGCGCCGCAACGTGCCAGGCCAGCCAAGCCCGGCCATCTTGCTCCGCAGCAAGACGGCGCCGCGCGCCATCAAGGCGCGCAACCATTTCCCGCGGCGTGATATGCCAGAAACTTTCCGGGTCCAACCCGTGCGCTACATACGCCCGGTGCAGCTCAAGCCAGTCCCAGACCGCCGCCCCGTCACCTACTTTCCCGGCTCACCCTCCGCATCGGGGAAGGCGGCAATCACCGCCTCCGTCATGATGCGGTGCTCCTCGCCGCGCAGCGTATCGATCAGCCGCCCGGCATCCTTGATGGTCGCACCTTCGCGCTCCTCAAGCATCAGCGCCCAGAACATCAGGCGCAGATCCTTCATCTTGATCTTTTCCTGATCCTCAAAACGGCTGAGAAACTCCTGAATGCCGCAGCCCGCAGCATCCTCAAGCTCACAGATCGAGTTTGTGGTGAGGGCGAGATTGATCTTGCCGCCATCGAAATCAGCGGCGATCTCGCCGCGCACCTTGTTTGCCATTTAGGCGTCCTTTCAGGGTGACAATTATAAAGTACGGTGATGGCCGGGCAAGCTTAGCTCAGCACCGGCTTGCCATAGGGCTTCACGGTAAATTCGCCCGCCATCGTGGAAGTGGACGGATCGCCTGGCTTCCAGTTCTGCGGAATGCCCATGAAATCGAGTTTCACGCCATTCCGGTAGGTGATGCGGAAATCACCCTTTCCGGCGATCATCGCCGCATAAAGAGCGTCCGCCGCAGACGGCACGTAGTTGAAACCGATGGTGGCCGGATCCGTATCCAGCAGCCCGGCGATGTATTCCCGGAAGTCATCAGGGCTTTCCAGATGGGTCACATCAATGGTTTCGCGGGTAATGGCGGGCGAGGTGATCGACGTCACCTCGCCAACCTTGGTGTAAACGGTGGAGCCGCCATCCTGTCCATCACCGATGGAAAAGGTGGCGCCCATGCCGGTCTCTGCCGAAGTCACAGGCATTTCAGACCCTCCAAATTGTCAGGGGTTAAAGGGAAGGATCATCCGGCGTGGCGCCAAAGACGATCTCATATTTCATGAGCCGCGTGCCGATGATGACCGCGCCCTGATGCTGCGCGATCTCCACCGACTGAAGGCGGCAGGATTTGGCGAGGCCGAAGCGCCCCGCCGCAATCACGGTTTTTTCAACGGCAAGCTGGATATCATCCAACTGATCCATAGGATCGCCGCCGGGCCGTGCCATCAGCGCCACATCCAGCGACAAGCGGCGCTCCACCTCGCTCAGGCTTTCATGTGAAAACCCTTCACCAGAGGAGAACACGTAGAGGGCGGGCAGCTTCTCATCCGGCAGAACCCAGCCCGCAGGCAGGTTGTCCAGCACCGTGACCGGGACGGCCTCAACAGCTATGCCCGCCGAAGCGATCGCGGCCTTGAAACGGTGCCGGATCTCCTTCGCAATCAGGGTATCGCTCACGTGACCACCTCCAATTGCACCGTGATCAGCGCATCCGAGGCAGGGCTTGCGCTCTCCTCCTCAAACAGGACCCGGTAGATCTGCCCGTCTTTGGGATCGATCAGATCCCCCTCTGCGAGATCCGCAATCACGTCCCGCGCAGCACGCAGCACCGGCACCAGCGTTTCGATCTCCGCGCCATTTGCAGCCGGAACCCGGCGCGGAACCTGCCGGAACACTGCAACCACATCACGCGCCTGCGGCGCGCCGTGATGGATGGTGACGGTGCCGCCAAAGGCCCGCGCGAGCGAACCGGCGACACCGCGGAACGGCCCCTGCATTAGCTGGTGGCCGCGCCGCCATCCAGCAGCACAATGCCGGTATCGGACGGATCCGCCGCGGCCTGCACAGCCAGGCCGACCAGCGTATTGCCGCTGGTAACCGTAGTGCATTCCTTGGCGGTATTGTTCCAGTAGATCTTGGCGCCCACGGTCCACGCCTGCGCGGAGATTTTCGGCAGCTCGAACACACCGCGGCGCACAAGCGTGACGCTCTCGCCGGAGAGGGCGGCGCCGGTGGAGACGCCGAACAGCGATCCGACCAGAACGCCCGCGCCAGAGGCCACATCGGCAGGTGCGGGCACGCTGATGTTCTCGCCCGGCTGAATAAAGTTCTTCATGGGTTTCCCCTTTACGGTTGAAGGTTTGAAAAAGTGCGCTGCAATGCAGAGGGGCGCCCGGCGGGCGCCCCTCTGCAAAATCAGCCGTCAGGCCGGGCGTCAGCCGCGGCGGTAAGCGCCGCGGTGCTCAACCGGGGTTGCCGCGAAGATGTGGCGGGCCACCATGTTGACGCCATCAGGGTTCATCCCCTCCTTGGTCATCACCGTGGGCGCCTCATAGCCATCCAGATAGGCATGTTCCAGCACCGGCAGATCCGAGGCGAACAGATACCAGATGCTGTCCGAACCACCTGCGGCAGCTCCGAGCGACGGCTCCACAACCGGCGTCAGGGTGTTGCCGAAGGGGTTGGCGTCCGCCATCTTGGCCGGGGTGGCCGAAGCCACAAACTGACCCGCCGCGGTTTCCAGCGCGGGCGGAACGAACAGAAGATCCGGCGACACCGCAATGAACGCATCCTTGTCGGTGGAACCAGCCGGGCGCTGTTCCCACATGGCCTTGCGGCCCTCGCCCACAGTGGTGACGCTGATCACCCCGGCGGCACCGAGGTTGCCGTGATCGGCATGGAACAGGGCCTTGCCGTCGCCAACCTTGGCATTGCTGCGGATGGCGGACCAGGCCAGCTTGCTCTCCAGGGTGCCCGCGGCACGGGCAAAATCGCCGGGCAGGCGCTCGAAAACGCCCATGTCGTCATTCACGATCGCCTCAAAGGTGAGGTTGATCTGACGCCCGTATTTCGCCAGCTTGAGGCCCTGCGCCTCATCGGTGATGGCCGATTGCAGATACTCGCCGTTTTCCGTCACTGCCTTCAGCTCGAAATCGCCGCCCGCGGTGACGGAATGCAGCTCGCGGAAGTCCGAGGCGCTGCGCTGGCGCGAGATCCGGCGCCAGGTGGCCGCCCGGCGCTCATAGGCCGCGCGCAGGGTCCGGTTCATCACCTCAGTGGTGATATAGGCGAAATCCGACACGCCGAGGGCGCCCGACATGAGCGAGGTGGAGCGCAGACCGGCCCGGATGGTATCCAGCTCATTGAAGCCGCGCGCGCCACCCGCGAGATGCATGGCGAGGGAGCGGACCCGCAGGCCGCGGTACTGCTCCGCCGGACCTTCCAGCTTGTGCATCTGCGGCGCCGCGCGGTGCATCAGCGCGCCAATCATGGCCTCGACCTGAGTTTCGGTCTCATCGCGGGTGATTTCGACGCGCGCACCGCGCGGCTGTGCCGCGGCAACCGCCGCCATGATCACGCGGTTGGCCTGATCGATCGGCGTGCCGTCATCAACCATCCGGTCAATCTCTTCCTGGCCGATATGGGCCATGAACGGTGCAGCGGCCTCGCGGATCCCCTTGATGCGCGCACGTTCCGCAGCCACAGGATCCGCCTGCATCACGGGTGCCGGTGCAGCGGCGGGCTCCTGCGCCGCGGGGGCCACCGGGGCGGCAGCAGGATCCTGCATCACAGGCGCAGGCGCCGCGGCCACACCACCGGCCACCGCGGCACCGGCGCTGGGAACAACCGCCGCACCGGGCGCTGGGGTATTGGTTTTGGACATGGAAGCATCCTCTTTTTCTTTGGGCTGTTGCCCGGTTTCTTGGCTTGCGCCAGCCTCAAGGCCCGCGGACGCGGTTGCCTCGAATTTCATTTGCGCCTCGCAGGCGCGGGTGAATGCTGCGCGCGCGGCGCGTTTTGCAGCATCGTATTGCATCACCGGATCTGCATCCGGCGCCGCCCGTGAAGCGGTGACAGCATCAGCGAAGCCCGCGGCCACCGCCTCCTGCGCGCTGAACATGGTTTCAGCCCGCATGATCTCGCGGGCCTGCTCAGGTGTGATGCCTGCGCGGTCCGCGTAGACAGCCGCGTAGGCATCCGCCATCACGCTCAGATCATCCGCCGCGGACTGCAACTGCTTGGGATTGCCATAGGCAGACATGGACGGGTCATGCACCAGCATCAGGGAACCCGCGGACATTTGAATTTCATCCGCGGACATGATCATCAGCGAGGCCGCCGAATGCGCGTTTCCTGTGACCTTCACCGTCACTTTTCCGGGATGCGCCTCGAACGCCGCACGGATCGCTTCCCCTTCGGAGGGGGAGCCGCCGTCGCAATTGACCATTACCGTCACATCGCCCGAGAACTGCCCGAGGGCATCTAGCACCATCTGCGCAGAAAAAAGGCCGGTATCCTCCGGCCAGATCCACTCATCCTTGACGACAGTACCAAACAGCCAGATAGCCCCGGCCTTAATCAGATCGCTCATTTTCGCTTTCCTCATTCAATTGACCAGTGATCCCCGCCTCATCCTCGCCGACGATCAGGCGCATGAGAGCCATCAGGGCCTGCATCCCGGCCTTGCGGCGCTCCTGCTCAGCCATAGCGTCCGCAAGGCCATCCAAACGGCCAGCATCTTCGCGGCGCTCGCGGGCGATCGTGTCAGGATCCAGCCCCATCGCACGCTGCTCGCGGCTCAGGCTCGACAGCCCCGCCTCCACTTTCTTGATGATCGCGGGGATCTCTTTTACCGGATCGATCAGCGCACGGCGCTGCGCGGTCCAGCTCATCTGCATGGGCGGCAGCGGGCGGCTTTGCTTGAGCCGGTAGGCATCCAAGGCCCACCGCCCGACACCGGCACAGAATTGCGAAATCAGGATCTGCTCCTGCCACGTCTCCACATTCTTATCCATTTCGAGCCGCCCGGCCCGCATGGACGAATAATTGACGCGGCTGAGATCGCCGCTGAGGCTTTCGTATGTGATGCCGATGCCCATGGCGACCGCCGAGAGGCCCAGCCGCATGACAGCGTCGTAGTCATTCACGGAGGGCGGATCGGTAAAGGTGACCGTCTGCCCGGCCTCCGTGTGCACAAATCCGCCAGGCGCAAGCTGATCCAGTCCGCTTGCGCCTTCCGGCGGCCCCTCATCCCCATGGTTGACGACACCGGCCAGAAGCGCCGAGATCTTTTGCTTGAGGATCTGCGCCTCCTGATAGTCGCGCATCTCGCCCAGCGTCACCATCACCGGGGCAAGCCAGGGCACGCCCCGCATCTGGCCGGGCCGGTCAATCCGCCGGATGTGCAGAATATCCGAGGCAGGCACCCGAACCGTTTTCAGCGAAACCTTGCGGACCGCAGCACCGGGATGCTGCTCATAGAGGTGATAGGCAACCGCCACCCCGTCACCGTCATACTCGATCCCGTCGCGCACCTCATTGCTGCCGTGGCCGGTGACCGTGGTGTTGAGATGATCGATTTCCAGCAGCTCGATCGCAAGCGGCAGTGCCCGGCTGCCGCCACGCGCCATCCGGCGCATTGCCAGAACCTCGCCGCTCTCAAAGACCGAATTGCAAACCACCGTCTGCATTGCAGAGAGGTTCAGAGCGCGGTGCGCATCGAGATCCGTTGACGCCAGATAGGGCAGGATCACATCTGCCGCTTTGGAAACCGCCGTCTTGTTTTTCCCGGTGAGCGATGGCGTGATGCCGGACCCCACGACATTGTTGGTGACAACCGCCTGCGCCCGCCTTGCGAACGGCGCATTGCGGATCAGATCCCGCGAACGCTGCCGGATCACCGCCCGGCCTGCGCTCGACGCGGCATCCGCATCCGTGCCCGGCGCCTTGAAGCCTTTGAGGCGCCGCCCATTGCTGGCGGCGTCATAGTTCATCAGAATATTTGCCTTGGCCTTGGCCTTGATCCGGCTCAGCCCTCTTTGCGGGGCAACCGCGAGGATCGCCCGGTCAAACATGCCGGCATTGCTGAAATGGCGCATCAGATCCCCCGGTCCGTTGACGGGTAGGAAACCGGCATCACCGGCTTGGCTGCGGCAAGATCAGCCTCAATCAGGCGCTTGATCTTCTGCAACTCCCCAAGATCCCGGTATGCCACCATCTCGCCATTGATCATGGCCTGCTTGAGCCCGCCGGAGATGACCGCCTTGATGTTGGCAAGATCTTGTTGCGTGTATGTTGCCATTCACCTCACTCCAAATAAGCGATCCGCCGCGCAGGCTTGCGCAGGCGGCTCGCCGGTTGCGGCGCCGCAGCCGGGGCAGGTTCATCCTGCGCCCCCATGGCGACCGCAAACGTGTTCCCCGGCCCGCCGATCGCCCATTCCTTCGGGCTGGCAGGGTCCAGCTTGAGCAGCCCCTTATGCTCAGCCACCGCCTGCGCGTAGCTGCTGAGGTCGATGCTCTCGTTGCGTTTCATGTTCGGGCGGGGCTCATAGCCTTTCGCCGTGCGCTTTTCGGCGGTGAATTCCTTCAAGGGATCATCGGGCATCCACTCCCCCAGCATCAGGGATCCCGGCCCGCCGTCCTGCCGCCCGAGGGCGGCGAAAACGGTATCCTTGAGCTTGTCCGTGGCGATGTTCAAAAGCTTGATATCGCGGGCCTGGCCGCCGTCGCTTTTCCGCGTCGGCGCCCTGTACCAAATCCGCCCCTCGACCTTGAAACCGCCGTGACCGCGAATGAAGAACCAGCGGGACGCGGCACCCTCTTTGCGGCGCGCCTGCCAGAACTGCGTGGCCTTGTCGGAAACCCCCGGCTTGCCGTGAAAGTCGCAGCCCATTGCCATCGGGATCAGACCGAACTCCTCACCTTCGACAGGATAAGGCGTTTGCAGGACCGGCAGCAGCACCGCCCAATCCTCAAGATAGGTGGCCGGATCAAGCACCCGGTCCGCGGCAAAGGGCGCTTCCGGTGGCGGGGTATGCAGATCAAACCGGTCAATGATGGCCTTGCGGCCATCCAGACCAAAGGCGGTGATCTGCACAACGAAGCGATTGCCCTGCACGTCCGCCGAAGCGATCAGGAAGCGTGCCCAGGCAGGTGCCACCCCCTTCTGCATCGAACGGCACATGGCGCGGAGATCGTCCAGGTTCAAATCCCCCTCATCGCTCAGCGCCTTGGGGAGATAGGGCATCCCCTGATCGGTGTTGACGGTAACCTGCAAGGTTTCCTCCGGGCCGCCAGCCCGGAAGGCCCTCAGCGCGGTTTCATACTTGCTCACCAGACGCGCCCAGGAGGCAAAGGCAGCCGCAGCCCCGTTGAGGTGATAGCTCAGCCGATCGCTTTTCAGCACCTCGCCGCTATCAATCCGTGCCAGCCCGCCCGCCGCGGTTTCGTGCAGCCAATACCCTTTGCGGTTCAGCTCGACCTTGTGACGGTGTTCCAAGACGCAGCCGCAATGCGGGCAAACCATCACCGCCCGCTCACCCGCCTCGACAGGAGACAGCTCCCGGTCATAATCGAGCTTGTCAAAGGCGGGCTCATAGGCGCCGCCGCAGTCCGGGCAGTCCCAATAGAAGCGCCCGCGCGTGCCGCCGTTGTACAATTCAAGGATCCCGGCACAGGGCGGCGCCTCATGCGGCGTTTTCGGACGCCAGCCCGGATCCGTGATCAGGTGCCCCGGAGAAGCTTCCGCCACCGTCATCCCGCGGGACCCCAGCGTTTCGTTCCGCTTGGCCCCCATGGCGAACGGCGAGCCCTCCTTACCGATGTTCAGCGGCATCCGGTCATAATCCGTGAACAGCACGGTTCTGATGGTGCGCCCGGAGAGGTTGGCCTTTGTCGGCGGGCCGATCGTGATCTTGGCGCCGCCGATGAATTTCTTGCTGAGTTTGTTCCGGTCCGATCGGCCCGTGCCCTGCCGCCTGGCAAGCTCCGGGCTGTTCTCGATCATCGGCATCAGCTCCTCATCAACCCAAGCCTCAGCCGTGTTTTCGGTCATATGCGTGATGTGGCAAATGCCCGGATCGCAGATCACCGCATGATTGACGCCCTGCAACAGCATCACGGTTTTCCCGGCACGGGCCGGGCCAACAAAAATCAGTTCCCGGTAGCGCCGCGAAGTCATCATATTGGCGGGCTCGATCATGTAGGGCGTCACGTTGCGGTCAAACTCCGCCCAGCGGCCCGCGGCATTCACCTTCATGAATTCCTCCGCCGCATCCACGACGCTCATCCGCGTGGCGGGTGACAGCGACGGCAGCGCGCGTGCCAAGGCGGTGCCCGCACTGGCGTAAGGCGGCATCGGCGGAAGCTCCGGGATTTCCCCGCGCCCCCTGTTCGGCAATGTCACCATGTCAGATCAACCTTGCATCCTGCGGATCCACAACACCGGGATCCTCCGCCAGCGCAGCGGCTTTGATCTTGGCCTGAATGCCGCGCAGGATCCCGTCACTGTAGTGAACAGCGCGCTCGACTTGTTCGCCGGTCAGGGAGAACTCCCGTTCCAGCCAATCCGGCAGGCCATCCAGGCCAGCGCGCATTTCGCCAAAGATCACGTCCAGAAGCTCAACAACCTCATCCACGTTGATGAGGGAGCGGCGGCGCTCCGCCGCCTGCATCCAGACCAGTTCCGCTTGCGCCAGCTCGCGCATCTGGGCCGGGCTCAGCCCGGCTTTCTGATCGCTCCGGTCCAGGCCGAGGAATTCCATGCGCTGCTGCGCAACGAAATCATCCGCCTCTTTCTTGGCCGCGGCTTCGCGGGCCTGCTCCTGATCGCGCCAGGCTTTGCAATCGGAGAACTTGAAACCGTAGGGCACGCCGTTGCCGCCCTCGACCTCAACCGGCATCCCCTTGGCACGCCATTTGTCCACCGTGTTTTCCGAGACACCGAAGATCTGCGCGATCTGCGCCCGGTTCAAAAGCGGCTCACCGGCGGCGCCGCCAGCATCCTCAGACATGCCGCCCCCTTTCGCTCACTCTTTGCCGCGCGGCGCCTCCGCAGCGCGGGCTTGCGCGAGGCGCGATTGCCGCTCCTCCGCGCTCTTGCATTCCGCATCCGGCCCGAAGGAGACCGCGCCGCAATCCTCGCAGACGTCCAGTATGAATTCGCACCGGAACCGGCACCCGAAGTCATTCCGGCAAACCGCCATTGCGCCATCTCCCCCAACAACAACATCAACGCTAATCTGTACCTGCGCCGGTGATGACACATGCCAATCACATGGGGCGCGAATTACCCGCATGCGACCGGGGGCCGGGAAGGACCCAAAGCCCCGCAATCCAGCCTTTCAGCGCGCGGTTATGACAGCCTGAGCAAGGTGGCGGGCTATGGCGGGGCCAATCTCACGGCTCGCCCGGTCATGGGCGCGCCGCACGAACTTGAGCCGCGGCTGGTAGCGCACGCTGCTCTTGTAGATCGCCAGCAGCGTGAGGCCATTCTTGCGCTTGGTGCCGCGGGTGCCATCCCGGCGCTGCCCCCTGTCAGGACGGCGCCAGACACCGGCCACCCCCTTGACCGTGCCGGAAAAGACATTCGGCTTGGCCAGCGATCGCTTCAAAGATCCGCGCGGCATGTTGCCGTATTTGTTGCGGCGCGCTCCCACCGGCACAACCACGGCCCGGCGCTTTGCGCGGCGCGTGCCGCCCGCGGCCTGGGTGGCCAGGTAAGCAGCCTGCACGCGCTTGAACCCCACCACGCCGGTGAGGCGGCGCTTGGATGCGCGGGCGACGTACATCCCCCGCTTTGTGAAGGGCGTGGGCGCCTCAAGATCGCGCTCCAAATCGCCTTGCTCCGCTGTGCGGATATTGCCTGCCACCTCGTTGATCCCCAGAGCCGCGGCAAAGGGCAACTGCGAGGCGGCGACACTATTCAGCCGCCGCTCGATCGCACGCGTGTCAACGGACATTTGCAACATATGATCTGTCCTTTTCTCCGCGCCGCGGCAATCGAGCGGCGCCCGGCCACGCCGGGAGATGAGCCAGCCGGATCCGCGCCCAGACCCGAAAAAGACGCGAACCCGGCTGGCCGGACCTGATCAAGGCGGAGCCGCACCGGCAATGGCCGGGGCTCGAAACGAAACACGCCCCGCGCTCCGAAGGAGATAGCGCAGGGCGTGCTCTGCAAGACACACCTTTAATCAAGTGATAAACCTTATAAGGTGAAGTCTCACGTTTTGTCAAATCTTTTGCGCAGAGGTATCACGTCGCCCGGCGGGCATTCTCGATATGGCACCGCCCCAGCGCGGTATTCTGGCCAGCAAGGCGGGCAGCGTCCGGGATCAGCCCCAGGGCGCGCGCCATCCCCTCAAGGCAACTCTCCACCGACCGGCTCAGCGCGGCCACATCCCGGCGCTGGCCGGACCACCCCGCGCGCGTCAGAACGGATTTAACATCGCACCCCTCAAGGCACAGTGCATCCATCAATTGACGTGCCGTGATGGGGCGCCGCCCGCCCCCGCCCTTGGGATTGGGGCGCAGCACCACACCGGCACCCGACAGGAACGCCTCAACAGCAGCGATCGTGCGGGCATGGCGGATCCGCGTTGTCACTCCGCCGTCATTGGTGGCAGCGCCGCCATCGGACAAACCGCCTTCCGCCGATGCCCCGGCCACCGATCCGATCTTTTCCACCGCTGCCGCATAAGCTTCCGCCGCCAGGCGGCGGCCATCGCCCGCATCAATCCGGCGCAGAACGGCAGGCAGGCGGCGGCAGGTGGCGCGCACCGAAGGCGCCACAAGCTCGAACGCCTCAGCGCTGCCGCCAAAGACGGTTGGCGCCGGGGCGGTGCCCTTGGCCGCGATCGCCTCGACCGGGGCGCGGGCGGCACCGGCGGGCGCCCTTTCCCCCTCGCCAACCTCCGCCAGCACACGCCGCGCCGAAAAGGCCCGGATCATCTGCATGTTGATACCTTCCGCGATCCTTGCCGCCGCTGCATCCCTCATTCTGAAACCCTCTTATCTAGCAATATCTGGTGAGCCCGCCCAGGCTGTCGCCACTATATATGGTGCTCACCTCACCTTAAAAGGTTTTTCTTTAGGGACTGAAGGGACAAGATCAAATCCGGCAGGGATTACCCAAATCATGAAATCCCGCACACCAAATTACTGAAATCAAACACCCTTTATCACTTACTAGGGACCGAAGGGACATAAGGGATCTAAATTCCCGTACACACACAAGATATAGAGCGCGCACATTCACACGCTCACGCACATGACGCCAAGCAGCAGGTTTCTACGCCCTTCAATCCCTTGCATCCCGCAACGCCGGGCAACCGCCTGTTTTTAAACACGTTTACACCCGCACCCCTTGAAGGTCTCCGGTCCCTGCACGGGACCGACTTGATCCCTTATCCCGCTGATCTCTTTATCAATCGACCAGACCCAAAGCCTCCAACTCCCCTATAGGGAGTTGCGGTTGCCTTCCAAAGAAAGGGGTGCGGGGATCGGAGACAAACAGGGCGCCGCGAAAAGGGGCGCCCTGTTTAACTTGGCAGCACCCTCAGGTCAGAGCGTGCGCGCAATCAGATAGATGCCCGCATACCCGGTATCGCTCCGCTTAGCGGGGCGAAAGGAAGCCCCGCTGTCAGGGCAGCGGTAGGCGCCGGAAAGGCCGCGCAGGCAGTTGGAGAATGCCCGCCGCCCCATAGGCGGGGAACCACTTTCCGCACAGAACGCGAGATAGGCATGAAACAGGTCGCGGCTGCGGGTCCAGTGCTTGGGATCCCCGCTGATCACACATTCCTCGCGCAGAAACGAATAAAGCGCCTCGCCGCGCGTCTCTGTCCCCCCAGGCGTTGAGACAACCTGCGGATCCGCCGGATCCTCTGCGGGAAGGTCCGGCAAGCCCATCTTGCGCCAGAGGATCTGCGCGGCCTGGCGCCCGAAGGTCAGACGCGCCTCCGCCACCAGCGCCTTGATATCCATCACGTCCGGTGTGACGTTGAACTGGGCGGACCGTTCAGACGGAGCAGCCAGCCGCCCATGCCGCCACGCCACAAACATATTGATGATCTGCCGGGTTACAGCAAAGGCGTTTTCTGTCTTGCTTTGCGTGCAGATGTAAAACGTCTGGTGTTCGTTCAGCCAGTATTCACGCTTTTCTGGATTGTGTTTGTCTACGCGCGACGGCATGGCGCGCGTTACCTCCCCAAAACTACCCAGAGCCACCATGCAGCGCAAAATGAGCTTTCGGAAATCTCGCGCCCTAGAAAAGCCAAGAGCTTCTGCAATGTCGATATCCCGCATCCGCGGCTCGCCGTCAAATTCCCGAATGGTCAGATCAAACATGGGCCAGCTCCTCCAAGCCGCTGACCGCCTCGCTCACGGATTTGGCTTTGTCGTGCAATGCGCAGGCCAGTGCATCCAGTGCATTGCACTTTTCCGCCTGACGATCAGACAGGTAGTCGGCAACGACAATGCGCATTGCGAGCGCCAGCCCCTCAAGCTCCAAGGCATCAGTGCCAACGTCGATCGGATGAATGATATTGGAATGAACGGTCATCGATTGACCCTCCTACGGTTGGTTTGATTTCCCAGCCACAAGAGGTTCCAATCTCTGGTGGCCAGACGCACAGGGTTGGAACTACCGCCCGTAGGAACGGCGCGCCCGAGGGCGCCCCTGCACGCCTGACCATAAAAAACCCGCGACAATTGGCGCGGGCTATCAAGCGCCTACGGACAGACGGGGTTCCAATCCCGGCAGGCCCTTTTTCGACCTGCACGCCAAGGTTGCCCATCCGCCCGCAGTGTGTCAAGCACTGAATATAGGTGCACACGATGCGCTTAAAGGGACAAAATCACCTTTAAAGGTTTATTGCAAATGAAATTTGACGCCTTCAAAGCATTTAAGAGATCCACCCACCAACTTCTTGCCATCTGCGTTTTGCCACTGGCAGCTTGTGTACCCTCCTTGATGCCCCTCACGATCCAAATGGCCGAAAACCCTGAGCGAGTGGCCAACCTGAGCACAGCAGAGCTTTGCCAAACAATCAGGATCTCCGAAAATTCAGCCGATTGGAGCGAAAGCGACAAAAAAGCCGCCTACGATCTACTGAGAAAACGCGGCTTCTCCAAACGAGATGCAGACTTAATCTCCGACAAAGGCGAGTACTACGGGACAGGGATGACCTATAAGGGACTGGTTTGCTCGACCGGCACCCCGACACGGGTAAACAAGTCCTTTTACCAGTACTCTGGCCACAATTGGCAAGTCGTGCTGGGAGATCATTCCGATTTTGTCTACCTCCGCGGGAATGGAACAGAGAGCGGCATGAAAGTTACAAGCTGGAACTAGATCCGGCGGCCCTTACTGCCCACCGGCGTACTTGGCATCCGCCTCCGCATCAGCGCGCATTTCATTGAACCCATCGCTGAGGCGGATACCGCCATAGCCGGTATCGCTGATCTTCTTTTGCGTGAAGCCGCGGCCATCTGCTGTCTTATAGAACTTTGCCTTGTCCGCGAAGTGATTGGAGACAGTGCGGGATCCCCATGCGTCTCCGCGCCCCGTATGGACATACCACCAGTTGAATGCATCGATCAGATCCCGCGAACGGGTGAACACGGTTGGATCCCCGTCCACTTCACAGCAGGTTCGCAGGAACACCAGAACCGGATCGCTCTCCTCGCGGTACTCGCGGGTTGCTTCAAGCACCACCTCAGGGATCTGCAAGCCGCCTTCCAGCCACTTTTGCAGCCCCTCAAGCAGCCAGTTCAGGATGCCGGGCCGCTCCGCCTCCAGCTTCTTAGGCAGGAGCGGATCAACCTCCTCATCAGGGATCGATTCCAGGAATGGCACCAGGAGGACACGGCGCCAGATGCCGTTGTCCGTGCCGCGGATCTCCGGCTTGTGGTTGCCCGCGATCGTCAGCTTGAATTCAGGCACCACCTCAACAAACTCCTGCTGCATCCGGCGCACAAGGATCTCCTCACCCCCGGTGAGCTGCTTGATCAGCGCCTCCTTGAGCTTCTGCCCCTTCTCCGGCTCAGCCGCACGCACCATGCGGGCACCGGGGAGCCGGACAAGATCCGGGGTCGCATCCGAGCCCTTGCGCTGATCAGACCCGGCAAGGCTCTCGATCGGCACAGTGGTTGCATACGGCCCCATCATCCGTGCAATCAAATCCATGAGCGTTGACTTGCCGTTGCGCCCGCCCCCGTAGAAGAACGCCAGCTTCTGTTCTGTTGTGAGGCCGCTGAGGCTGTAGCCGAACCAGCGCTGCAAGAACTCGCGCAATGCCGGATCCGGCTGGATCCGGCACAGAAACTTGTCGAACACGGGGCGCTTGGCCGCCGGGTCAAAATCCACATCCATGATCTTTGACAGGTACTGATCCCGCGCGTGGCCGATAACCTCACGGCGCCAGGTCTTGCGGCCCGTGGCCTTGTGCTCCTCCTCAAAGAAACGGATCACGCCGGACCCGGTGTTGATCATCAGAGGATCTTCATTCAGACGGCTCAAGGGCTGGTAAACATCAACCTGCGCCTCGCGCATCATGTTGTTGATCGGGCCGGTATTACCCGCCGCCTTCGCGTGCGAATGATGGCCACGGCGCAGGGCGGCAAGCTTCTTCCGCAGATCATCAGCCTTCCCAACTTGCGTTTCCAGCTCCTTGAGCTGCGCCTTTTGATCATCGCTGCGCTTGCTGGCGGGCGTCTCCTTGATCTCTGCCACGGTTTCGCGCGCCAGATCCCCGGCCTCGATCTCAAGTTCTTCCCAAGGCTGCAGCCGGAGAAACAGGGCCTCGCGCGAAACCCGCCCGGAAATCTGCTGCGCCAGGCGGCGCACCTCTAGCTGATCGTCATCCTGCGCCCAGCACTTGCCGTTCCAGACAAACCAGCCCACCCGCGGCACGAACAGCACCTCATCCCCAAAGTATTTGGTGAACCGCCTGCCGTTGCCATAGTCGTTGAGAGGAAACAGCGCGCATTCCTCCGCGAGCTGATCCATGGGATCAGAAACAGGGTCCCATGGGCCGCCGTCCTGAGGGGTGCGGGGATCCTCCGCACCGGGATCGTAATCCGCCGGGTGCACCTGCTCTGCGCGCTCGAAAGCCTCGCGCACATCATCATAGCCATCTTTCATTGCTCATCCTGCCCCGTGCAGATCATATCGTTGAGATCCCCGCCCTCACGCGCGGGCACCACCAGCCCCGTCAGGGCGGGGTTTGCATTCATGGCGCGCCTCAGGCCCGCAGTAAGCTGTGCCCGCGTTTGCCGCGGATCGCTGTCACCATCCTGAATGAAGATCAGCCGGTCGACGCAGACAGGCGGCAGGAATGCATCAAGGTCATCCAGCTTCGGTTCATCGGAAAACCGCCCGCCGGACCGCTTGCCCGCCATATTGCCAAGCGAGATGCCAGCCCAATAGCTTGCCCCCAGCGTTGCACCTGCGACCAAAGCGGTCAGAGTGGTTTCAATCCCCTCGCCCATGACAAGGGCAGAGGTGCAGGCACTGCCAGTCAGGCGGATTGCGCCACCCTTTTGCGACCCGCGAACCGTCTTTGCGGCGAGCACTTCACCGGTTTCCGGGTGCAGGATCCTCGCCTTCCCCTTGGGCGCGGAAAGGTCAATCCAGGTCCGGTGAACAGCCTGCAATTTGCCGTCCGCGCCCTGTACCGCCGAAATCAGTACCGGGCCGCGGTGCAGGGTCCGGTACTGGCTGGCAATTTTTTTCACATACGGATAGTCCGGCAGAAACCGGAAACACTTGAAGGGCATCGGCAGTTCCTGAAATCCCGGAACCCGCAAATTCAGGTACGCCTCCGCCAGAGTGCCGCGAAAAGGCTGCGCCGCACGCCAGATGCCCACCGCGTCCCGGCGTGCGGCTGCCCTGTACCGGGCCTGCTGCTCCTCCGCCCTGCGGCGGGTTTCCTCTTGCCGCCGCCTGCGGCGCTCCAGTTCCGCAGGATCAATCTCCGCCTCGCGCTCACCTTCAAGGAACTCGACAGCCTCGATAAAGCTGAGATCCAGAACCAGCATCACCAGAGCGATCGGATCCCCACCCCCGCAAGAGCGGCAGTTATACACGTTCTGGCGCTCACTGATCGAAAAGCGATCAGTGCCGCCGCACTTCGGGCACGGCCCGGTCAGCTCCCCACTCACCGGGCGCAGCCCTTCGATCGGCGGCAGTTTTTCCAGAACTTCACGCATGGTCCGGCCACGGGCCAGATCAACGCGGGGATCCTCTTTGGTGGGCATCGAAACACCTCAGGGTGAAAACTTGCATTTAAGGTGGTCAGCAGGCGCAGACCCGCGCCCGCCAGACCGGCCCGTCAGAACGGGATTTCATCATCGTCAATGTTGTGGCCAGAACCACCAGGGGGCGGACCGCCGCCATATCCGGGGCTGCGGTCATACCCGCCACCCGAGGCGCTGCCGCCAGAACCTGAGGAGCCGCCGTCGCGGCGGTCCAGGAGCGTGAGCGTGGAGCCAAACCCCTGCAAAACCACCTCCGTTGAGTAGCGGTCCTGCCCGTTCTGGTCCTGCCACTTGCGGGTTTGCAACTGGCCCTCGACATAAATTTTCGAGCCCTTGCGCGTATATTGCTCAGCCACCCGCACAAGCCCCTCATTGAAAATGGCGATCGAATGCCATTCTGTGCGCTCGCGGCGCTCGCCCGTCTGGCGGTCCTTCCAGCTTTCAGAGGTGGCAAGGCGCAGGTTGCAGACCTTCCCGCCATTCTGGAAGTTGCGGACTTCGGGATCACGGCCAAGGTGGCCGATCAGGATAACCTTGTTCACAGATCCGGCCATCAGAGCGCCCCCACCACGAAAGCCGCAGCCTGCGCGGCGGCAAAAGGCATGATGAGGCATCGCTCCGGCACATCGCCTGTATACGGAGGCGCGATATTCGTCATGTGCAAGTGACCACACACCAGAGGCCACGGGCGGCAATGCGGCCCAGGCTGGAACGGCATCCAGTCATCAACCACGCCACAGCATCCGAGCGCGCGCGCCAGATCGGCTGCATGATGGGTCTTTCCGCAGCCGGGCGGGCCGTGCACGATCACGGTGCGGTATTCCCGCTGATTGTTGTCCATAGTCTCAATCCTTCTGTTTGGGGTTCAGGTCCGGCGCAAGCTTGCGCGTCCAGAGTGCACAGGCCGCGGCGCAATCGGTTCCATTCACCGTTTTGTGCAGCCTGGCACAGGGCTGGCCCGCGGCGCGCATGGCCGCTTGCTCAGGAAAAGCCGCGCAGGTGCCGCAGACCCGGCGCAGGTGCATTGCACATCCTGACGCGAAGGGGCGCGCATGGTAGGGGCGGCGCGCAAGGCGGCGCCCCAAGCTTGCGGAGCCTTGGGGTTCAGGTGCGGCGGCCATTTCCGCCCCCGCTCAAACTCACGCCGGACCGCCCCTTGAATTTGGCGGCCCGTGGCCTGCCCGCCGCGGGCAGGATCGCCCCGCAATCGCGGATCAGCACCAGGTGCGACCGCAGCAACTCAAGCGCCATCTCTTCAACACTTGGCATTGCCACCCCCAGACGGCTGGCCTCCTGACGGGCAATGCGCTCAATCGTGCCACGCTCCTTGGGCGTGAGGCTGCTGATGATGAAATCACCCATGGCCCGTCCCCCGAGCAGGATCCCCCAAGGGCGGCAGCACCACCCCTTTCTCCGCGGCCACGGCCCGCACATGGCTGACCAGTGCGCGGGCGCGGGAGAGCTTGATATCGCGGCCAGGCGTCTTGAGAAACGCAGAGACAGTGTTGACACCGCCTCCGATGGCCTGCGCCAGCGGCGCAGGGCGCAGCTCCGTGGCCAGAAGGGCCGCAGAGAGCCACGCCCGCAGCGCTTCCGGCGAAGGGTATTCAGGAACATCTTGCAGGTCAGCCATTTATGTACCTCCTATCGCAAACCTTGCTAGTTGCATATCACCTTTAAAGGTTAGAGCAAGAGGTGAATGGCACCTTTTTTTACGTTTTTCCCCCTTTCCGTTGCCTCAATCCCTTTTAAATGTTAATCGGACCCACTACAGAACCCGAAAAATTCATACTGAAACACATACTTAGATCCGAAACACAAACCGACCGAAGGACAACAGATGCGACCAGAGACCGAACGCAAGCTGGAAAACGCACGCACCAACTTAAAGATCCTCGTAGCGCTCGACGACCGAAGCGCAGCCGAAATATCCCGAGAAGCCGGGTTAAGCGTTAATGTTCTAGGCAAATACCTTCGTGGTGAAACCATGATAAATTTTGGCAACCTTCAGTCCATCTGCGACGTCTTAGGGACCCCCATTGCACTGATCACCTCCGACCGGCAGATCACCCCCGCGCGCATTCGTTTGTACCGAATTCTTGACCGCATGAGCGATGAGGAGCTATTGGCCTTCATTGAGAAAGAAAAGGGCGGCTCCTGAACATCCAGGCGCGCAGCCCGCAAAGAAAAGGCGGCGCCGGAGCGCCGCCGAAGTGACATGACCAAATAGACGTAAAGGCGGTGCCAAAGGCGCCGCCTTTACCTTTTTTGCGCGCGGAATTCCTCAAGGAACGCCTCAAGCCGGTCGCAGAATTCTTCCGTGCCTGCCTCATCCAGACCATCAACCAGCTCATCAACCTTTGCGATCATGGCGGCGCGGATATCCTCCGTCTCCGCCTCATTCTCAGCAAAATCCTGCCGGTTGTGCTTCAATTTCATTAGCGTGTGTCCTTCACCTTTAAATTATCGCCAGAACCCTATGCCACTCAGCACGGCGGGCGGTCAACCTCATACGAACAAAAAGCGACCATTGGCGCATTCTGCGCACTATTAGTTGACTGTCACCTTTTAGTGTGTTTATCACATCAGATATCAACACAGGAGGCTGACCCCATGGCCTATACGCCCTTGACACCGCCAGACACCGCAAGCGCCGCGGAACCCGGACCGATTGTGCTGCTCATCAACGGCTCAGGCTTGGGAATCGCCCTGCTGTGTGCCTTCGCACTCCTGACAGTTTACATGATCCTCAACGAGGGCGGGAAATGACGGCGCTCAGCTACTTGCAGAGCGGCGAAAACCTGACCACCGCGCAGGCGCTCGATTGGCTGCGGCAGCAAGGCATCCACACAAGCCGCCGCGGACTTGAGACGGCGCGCGCTGAAGGGCGCCTGAAATTCTTGAAAGTGCGGGGCAGGACCCGCATCCTTTACCGGCCCGAAGATCTCGCACAAGCATTTTTTGAAGGAGTGCAGGAATGCCCCTCAAGCTCATCCAGCGCAGCGAAGGAGGCGCGTGGTACATCCGCGGCACCGTTGCAGGACGATATGTTTACCGCAGCACTCAGACTAGCTCAAAGCGCGCCGCGGAAGCCATCAGGATCCGCACCGAAGCGGAAATGCTCGAACGTCACTCGCTTGGACGCAAGGCAACAGCAACCTTCCAGGAAGCCGCGGTCAACTACCTGACTGCGGGCGGAGAGGGGCGGTTTCTGACACCGATCCTGCACCACTTCAAGGATGTAAAACTTTCCGCCATCGATAATGCCGCGATAAACGAGGCGGCGGCCAGCCTATACCCCGGCGCCAAGCCCTCGACCATCAACCGGCAGCTCATCACGCCGGTTTCGGCTGTGCTCACGATGGCAGCTGAGGACGGGCTATGCGAGCCGGTCAAGCTAAGGCGCCGCAAGGTGACAGACAAGAAAACCCGGTGGCTCACGCCTGCGGAATTCACCGCCTTTGCCGCGGAACTGCCGCCGCACCTCAAGCAGATCATCGGCTTCATGATCGGCACCGGCGCGCGCGCGCGCGAAACCCTGAGCCTGCAAGTCTCCACGCTCTATCTCAGCACTGGCCAGGCACTGCTTGCCGAAACAAAAAACGGCCTGCCCCGCATGGTGGAGATCCCCGATGCCGCGCTGCCGCTGATCCGGGCACGCAAACTGCCCAAGGAAGGGACGGCCTTCCTGACCAGCCGCAACCGCCCCTATGAGCTGCGCGACAACACCGGCGGGCAGTTCAAAACCGCATTCAACAAGGCCCGCGCCCGCGTGACGGAGAACAAGGAAAACGGCATCACCCTAGGCCGGGACGTGACCCCGCACACGATCCGCCACACCTGGGCGACATGGTACTACGCGCAAACGCGGGACTTTGGCCGCCTCCTCGACCTTGGCGGATGGGCCGATGCCGATACCGCCAACATCTACCGGAAAATCGCGCCGGACGATCTGGCCCAGGATCTCTTGCAGCATGGCTGGGATTTCCGCCGCGGCTTCCAGCGCGACGGCGCACCTGCGCTGCGCGTGGTGAGTTCAAACTGAAAGGAGACCGCCCATGACCAAAGAGCAACAGGACGCGGAACTTCTCACCCGAGTGCGGCGGCGCCTGCTGCACGGCCCCTATCCGCAACTTGGCGTCAGAGCAGACGAAATCGTTGCCGGGTTTCTTGTGTGCTTGGAAGAGCTGCAAGAAATGCGCCGAGAGAGCGAAGCCAGCCGGAAAAGGCGCGCCCCAGGATCACCTTAGATCAATATTTTCACCATAGGAGAGCGACATGCCCCCCATCAAACACCCCTCGCCAATCGAAGCATTCGGAAGCCTGTTTCTGCGCGCTGCCGAGCAGCAGCGCATTGCGCAGAACCCAGCCACATATGTCACGCCGGACGACCTGTCCCGGCGGATCGTTGCCCTGGCAGGTGACGCCCGGCACAGCGAAGGCGAAGCCCGGCACCTGATTTGCGCCGACATTGCAGCCGCGGCGGCGCGCCTGGCGCTGGATGCAAAATCGCCCGAAGCTGTGGATGCTCTGCTTTCGCAGCACTGGCAGCAAAGACAAGAGGCCGTCTGCGCCGCCGTGAAGGTCACGCCCGCCATGGTAGACGCGGAAATTGCCGATGAGGATTATCACGTGCCGAACGGCACAACGCTCACGATCTGCACCCTCACGCTTGCCAACGGTTACACCGTTACGGGGGAAAGCGCCTGCGCGGATCCGGCCAACTTTGATATCGAGCTTGGCCGGGATCTCGCCAAAGGGAAGGCCCGGGAAAAGATCTTCGGGCTACTGGCCTTCCGGTTGCGCGACGAAATCTGCTCACAGCAGCGGCGCCGCAGCCAGGCGCGCGAGGTCCTGAAAGCCAGCGCCACCACCCACAAGGACCCGCTGATCAACTCGATCCTGACTGAAAACGGGGCGTGACATGGGCGCGATTTGGGCCGGGCCTTACCTGTTCCTTGGCCGCCTCACGATCGGCAAGGTGATCAGGGACGATCAGCAGTGGCACGGGTTCTCTTACCTGCCGGGCGCCGCTCAGGTTCTTGGCCCCTTCCAGAGCGAGCACGAGGCGCGTGAAACGGTGGAGAAATCGGCAAACAGCCGGATCAAGGCGATGTTTGGTGCCGGGATCAAGACCACCACCGCAGCAGTGGAGGAGGGGCGGGAGCTGCGCGTTCTGGCCCGTGCGATCTGGCGCGCAGGCGTCTGGACCTGTGACCGGCCCGTTGACAGCGCCGCCATGTTCAAGGACCTGGGCCGCGCCCTTGGAATGGACCCGGATCTTGCGCCGCGCCCGGTTTCCAGGACAGAACGGCAGCAGCGGGTCATAGCGGCGCAAGATCTTCCCGCAGACGCGCCGCTTGTCGAATAAGATAACTGCGCGCACGGCTGCCCCGTGCGCGCATTAAACCTTTTATCTTGATTTTCACCTTTTAGGGTGTAATGTGGATCGCAGCACAGATGAGGCGAGACACATGGAACTGAAAGTTTTGATCGGCTGCGAACAATCCGGCGTTGTCCGGGACGCCTTCAACGCGCTGGGGCACGACGCATGGTCCTGCGATTTGCTGCCCGCAGAAACCCCGAGCAACAAGCACATCATTGGCGACGTGCGAGACGTGATGAACTGGCAGGATTGGGACATTCTGGCGGTCATGCACCCGCCCTGCACCCGCCTCTGCAATTCCGGGGTGCGCTGGCTCACGGAGCCGCCAAAGAACCGCAAGCCGGGATATCCAGAGAAATACGAAAGCTGGCCCCGCGAGCAGCGTCTTGCATGGCTCTGGGCGGATCTGGAAGCGGGCGCCGCCCTGTTCTCTGACTGCTGGAATGTGGCGCACATCCCGCATGTGGCCGTAGAGAACCCGGTCATGCACAAACATGCCAAAGCCCGGATCCGCAACTTCCGGCCCCACGCGCAAAGCTTCCAGCCGTGGCAGTTCGGCACTGATGAGGACGGCCCCGACAACGAGAAAAAGCGCACCTGCCTCTGGCTGCGCAACCTGCCGCCGCTCACCCCCACAGGAACACTCGACGGCACAACGGCCCGTGACAGCGTGCACAAGGCCAGCCCCGGCGCAGACCGCTGGCGCGAGCGCAGCCGGTTCTTCCCCGGCGTCGCCGCCGCAATGGCCGCACAATGGTCCGCCCACGCTATCGCAAGCCGCGCGATAGCCGCCTGATACCGCGCCGCCGTGCGCAAGCAAGGAGATTGACAATGCCCGCAGACGCCATCCCCACCTTCCTCGCAAGCCTGAGCCGCTGGGCCTTCCGCCAGCGGCTCAGGCTTGAAGATGATCACACCCTGAAAGGCTTCTATGATGACAGTTTCCGGCACGGCGATCATGCCCGGCACCGGGCCGCTGCCGCAGAAATCGCCCGCCGGGATCCGCGCAGCCGCCGGGCGCTGCCCAGGCCGGAGGCCATGACATCCCGATGAGTTGACCGGAAGCGCCGTACACCCGCACTCGGCGCTCACCTTTAATCTTCATTTTCCCCGTAATGAGTTTCGCCATGACCGGCCCGACCCGAAAACAAACCGGCGCGCTGAATGCGAAGGTGGCGCAATGGACCAGGCTCAACAGCTTCACCGAGGAAAGCCGGGTGATTTCAGATGAGCGCGAAATGATCGGGAACCGGCTGCACTTCCGCATCCTAATCGCTTCGCAACACCAAGAAACGCGAGTTGAAGGATCGATCGGCCCGCGCGGCGGCACTCAGTTCACCGCGTTCCAGCGGCGGCGGATCCGCAACACACCACCAGACACCCCATGACAGAAGGAGACAGATCATGGAACTCGCAACACACCATCCGGCGGAATGGATCGAAACCGGCGAGCACGCCGAACCACCCGGCACCGCATGGGTGAATGGCACTCCCTACCGGCGCACCACAGATCTTGGCGGCACCCGCTATTTCCGATGCGATGCGGAAGATCTTGAGCCGCAGGACGAATTGCACCCCGCGCTGGTGCGCGGGCGCGAGCTGGATCCGGCAGAAACGGCGGAAGCCTTCCGGCAGCAGGACGCAATCCAGGCGCCCGCCCGGAGGGAAGCACACGCAGCGGGGCGCACGCAAGGCCGCGAGGAGATCCGCGCTATCCTGCGCGGCCTCATCGGAGAACCCGCGACCCGGCTTGTCACCTGATCGCACGGCAGGCAGAACAGAAAAAAAAGCCCCGGCGCGGATCTCGCGCCGGGGCTTTTTCATGCGGCGCAATCAACGGCTGCGAATGTGGCGCCGGTGCTGAGATTGCGCACGGTTTCCCGCAGCACGCGGCACCCGGTCACCGCCTCGATCGCGGCCACATTGGCCGCGGGCAGGCTCATGTCCCGCGTGCCGATGATTTCCCCTAAGTCAGGCTTATTCTGCCCGGCCAAGTAAACGCCGCGCCCCAGCTTCGGGCGCGGCGCCACATAGAAAGTCTGGCCGCGCACCTCAACCGTCTTGGCATCAGGGTAGTAGTCCGTCATTTGCGTGCAGCCCGCCATTAGGGCGAGCACCAGAAATTTCCGCATCAATCACTTGCTCCGCTAAATCGTAAATGCCCGCGGCGGAAGCCGCAGCAGCCATGGGTGCAGGTAGCTGGCGCAGGGCACGCGCACTTGTCAACCAGGGCTGGGCACAGCACCGCCGCCGCTGGCCAAGCCGCTGTGTAGAGGTTCAACCGTGGTGCAGCCAGGAACCTGCGCGGATCCGCGGGCAAACCACGCCACCTGCGGCAGCAGCAGACCCGCAAGGCAGGCCGCCAGCACCGCCGCGCTCAGCCGGTCCCGGCGGCGCATCCGCGGGCGGCAGGGGTGCGGGCCGGGGCTTACTGGAAAAAGCGCCATAGCTTCACCCCCATTTTCTCCGCGTTGTTCCAGAACAGCAGCAGCGCCGACAGCAGGGCCGCACCGCCAAGAATGAGAGATCGCCAATGCGCCCAGAACAGCCCCTTTGCCTCCTCATATCGGGCGATCCGCACCAGCGTTTCGCCGTGCCGCAGGATCTCGCGGATCTTGTCCACCTCGCCCGCTTCAAGTTTCGTGGCCTCGCCCAGAGCCTCTTGCAGCTCAGCGAGGATGGCGAGGATCTGGTGATCCGCCGGAGAGTTTTCAGCCACGGTGCTTCCTTTCGTGCCGGACGGGAATGCAAAAAGCCCCGGCGCATCTGGACGCCAGGGCGTGTTCAAAGTGTTATGGGCGGCGAAGTAATCTGCCCATAAATGCGCGGGTTGTTAGCTTCTGCCCGCTTGGATTTTCGCCAGCCAGCGCAGGAAACTCAACCCCTGCGAGACGGTCAGGATTGTGTGATCCTCGCTGGGCTGCTTGGGCTCTGGCGCGCCAGGTGCGTGCCGGTAGAAATGGGCTCCATCGACCCACTGCCGGAAGCTATCCACAGATTTAAGGCTGGATGAACGCTGCGTCTGATGCTCCGCCCCAGGCCATGCAGCCTCGACTTCAGGCCTGAGCTTTCCAGATATTGCGGCAGAGTTCAAATGCGTAACACCGGGGTACATTTTCTTGAACAGGTTTTCCACCGCGTCAAAGATGCACCGGATGGCCTGACGCCCGTCAATCGGATCCTCCATCAAAGCGCGCTCAGCATCTTCTATGAAACCGCGTTCCGCCCCGTGATCCGGTCCGCCCAGTCCTGCGATTGCAGCGCCCCTGACCGTTTCAAAGCTATCGTCAAAAGCTGGGTGAACACCGCCCTTGTCATCGATCCGATAACCAACCTGTGTCTCTGCAAATATCCGCCGAACGCGATTGACGAAGTTGGCTACCTCTACACGTCTTGGGGAGAGAAAGTGGGCCAATAGAGTAATCATGTCGAGCACATCGCGGATCGCTGCTTTCATAAAGACTTTTTCGACGTCAAAAACACTAGTTAATCCGAAAACCTCCACGACACCGACACCCAATTCTGCTTCCACGAAACGGCCAAAATCGACCCCTCCGTCATTTCTGCGTGGAGCCATTGCCCTAACCACCTTGGCTAACCGGAATCGCATCCGTTCGCTGTCTTTCAGTCTCTCATCCGTTCGCATGTATACGAGGGAAAACCGCCGGCCCTCCGGCACCGCAAGTTCTGTCAAGGTCTCTGCCTCCAAGGTTGATCCTTTGGGCGCAATCTAGCCACTTGGCTTCGCCTGCAAAAGCTATCCGTGCAAAATCGGTGCACACCGAATTCAACTAAGTCATAGACCATTGAAACTATTAGATAAACTTGGACGCGCCCTTTCCCTTGGTAAGGGAGAGGTCGAGAGTTCAATTCTCTCCAGCAGCACCAGGTCCCCCACAAAATGATGATGACCCGCCCAGCCTGTTGAAGGGCAACGCTTTTTAGCTGTCTGCCGCAGCGACAGCACCACGCTAAAACAGGGCGTTGAACGGGTTGGATCGCGTTTTTTGCCAGTCGAGGCGCAGTTTTCCGTACTTGTATGCACGACGTGACGCCAGCGAGAGGCCAGCGCATGGCGCGCTTGCCTCACCCTAGGTTACCCGCCCCAGGCCGAGCGGCCCGATTTGCACTGGGGAATCACCGCAACCTGCGAATCACAGTCTGCCGGTCCCATCCGGAAAATTTGATTCGAGACCGAATCAGGGACACATCATTACCAGCAACAACGCTTTGTGAGCGAAGCGCGGGGGCACGGGTTTACCCCTGCCCCCGCGCTTGTCCTCACGACCACTTGTTATCTTCAATGCCCAGATAGCTGCGCAACGCGGCCTCACTGCCTTGCGACCAGATCATGGTCAGCCAGCGCGTGAACTCTGACACGAACAGGTCATTTTCAATCAGGTTGCCGTAGATATGCTGTTGCTCCAGCCATGCCATGGGGCGGGACCTCGCATCTGACGCCGCGGTGGTCAGATTGTCCCAATCAGGATCATTCGGAGCGATCTCGCTGCCATCCTCTCGCGTGCCCGCACACATGCGCGCCCACAGGGCCTCCACCAGGCTGAGCCCCGCAATCGGGCCGCCAGCCGCCAATGCATCCCGTAGCGCCGGGTGCACGAAGCCCGGGTGCCGGGCGGAGCCGTCGAAGGCAACCCGCCTGACAGTGTCGCGAATCGCGGGGTTCGAGAACCGCTGCTCGATCAGGCCGACGTAGGCCTGCGGAGTGATTTCGGGAACCGCGGCAACACCGGGAACAATTTCTTCGTGCTGAACCTTGCGGAACAGGGCTGAAATCAGCGGATGCGCCATGCAATCGGCAATGGTCTGAGCCGACAGCAGCTCCCCGGCATTCGCAAGCACTTGGTGGCCTGCATTCAAGATGCGAATCTTCATCGCTTCGTAATCATGAACCGCAGGCGTGAACACCGCGCCAGCCTTGTCCCAATCGGGCCGCCCAGCACAGAAATCATCCTCGATGACCCATTGCCGGTAGTTTTCATGGGTCACCGGCGCTGTGTCCGCAATGCCCAACTCCTGTACCAGGGCGATTTCCGCCGCGCCGGTGGCGGGGACGATGCAATCGACCATGGAGTTCGGAAAGCTGCACCTCTGGTCGATCCATTCCGCCAACTCCGGGTCGGACAGACGGGCCAGAGAAACAACGGCCTGACGGGCGACTATTCCGTTTCCGCGCAGGTTGTCGCAACTCTGCACGGTAAACGGACCTGCGCCACTGTCACGTCGGACCGCCAAGGCGGCAACGATGGCTCCGAAAACCGTCCGGGGGCGGCGCGGGTTGTTCGCGTCATGTTGAATATCCGGGTGGCCGATGTCCAAACCGCCGCCATCCGGATCAAGAAAATAGCCGCCCTCGGTGACGGTCAGGGACACGATGCGGATCGCCGGTTCACACATGGCACGGATCAACGCGCCATTCCCTTCCTCGATCGGCAAGTAACCCACCATCGGGCCGATCACCTCCGCCGCGACACTCCCGGGCGACAGCTCGATCAGAGTGGTGAGACAGTCCTGCGCCAGAAGCTTTTGCCGCATGTCCGCATCATAGGGCCGCACGCCAGCGCCGAGAATCGCCCAATCCTGCGCCAGCTCCTGCTGCATCAACCGATGCAGGTACCAGGCCTGATGCGCGCGATGAAAGTTGCCAAGCCCGACATGGATGATCCCTGGTGTGAGGGCGGCACGGTCATATGCCGGCCCCGAGATGCCCTCAGGCAGAGACTGCAAGGCTGCCTGACCAAGCCTGACCGGGGAGCGTTTCGCCATATGCCGTTCCATCAGCTTCTCCATTTTTCACCTGTCCTTTTGCGGCGGGCGCGCAACGTCATGCCAACCGCAATCCATCCGCACCGAAGCGGTGGATCACATCGGCCCGCGGGGTCATGAAAATGCGGTCGCCGTGGCGAAAGCCCACCTCGCCGTCGGCACGCACCGTGATGGTGTCCGCCAGCCCCGTTTGATGGACGTGAAAGAAGGTGTCCGATCCCAGATGCTCCGAGACACTGACAATTCCTGACCAAGTCCCCGACTCGCCCGAGACCTCGATATGCTCCGGGCGCACCCCGATCGTATGGGCGCCATGTTTGGCCGCCTCCTCGCCTTCGATAAAGTTCATCTTGGGCGAGCCGATGAAGCCGGCCACGAACTTGTTGCGCGGGCTGTGGTACAATTCCAGCGGCGAGCCGACCTGTTCGATCACGCCGCCTTGCAGCACCACGATCTTGTCGGCCATGGTCATCGCCTCGACCTGGTCGTGGGTGACATAGATCATCGTGGTCTCCAGCCGCTCATGCAGCTCGGAGATCTCCAGCCGCATCCCCACCCGCAGCGCCGCGTCGAGGTTCGACAGCGGCTCGTCAAACAGGAAGGCCGAGGGCTCGCGCACGATGGCCCGGCCGATCGCCACCCGCTGGCGCTGGCCGCCGGACAGCTGGCCCGGGCGACGGTCGAGGTAGTCGGTCAGGTTCAGGGCGCGGGCCGCGGCCTCGATGCGGCGCTCCTGCTCCTCCGCCGGGATGCCCGCCATCTTCATCGGAAAGGCGATGTTCTTGCGCACCGACATATGCGGATACAGCGCGTAGGACTGGAACACCATGGCCAGGCCGCGCTTGGCGGGCGGCACATGGGTGGCGTCCTGTTTGTCGATGCGGATCTGGCCGGATGTGACATCCTCAAGCCCGGCGATCAGCCGCAGAAGCGTGGACTTGCCGCAGCCCGAGGGGCCGACGAAGACGGTAAACTCGCCATCTTCGATGGTCAGGTCCAGGGGCGGGATGACCTGCACGTCGCCAAAGCTTTTGGAGACTTTGTCCAGAGTGATGCGTCCCATATGCGTGTCTCCTTATTTCACAGCGCCGAAGGTGAGGCCGCTGACAAGTTGTTTCTGGCTGAACCAGCCGAGGATCAGGATCGGGGCGATGGCCATGGTCGAGGCCGCGCTGAGCTTGGCGTAGAACAGGCCCTCGGGGCTGGAGTAGCTGGCGATGAAGGCCGTCAGCGGGGCCGCCTTGGCCGCGGTCAGGTTGAGCGTCCAGAAGGCTTCGTTCCAGGCCAGGATCACGTTCAGCAAGAGGGTTGATGCGATGCCGGGAATGGCCATGGGGGTGAGGATAAACAACACCTCTTCGCGTAGGCCGGCCCCGTCCATCCGGGCGGCCTCGAGGATCTCGCCGGGGATTTCCTTGAAGTAGGTGTAAAGCATCCAGACGATGATCGGCAGGTTGATGAGCATCAGCACGATCACCAGTCCCAGCTTGGTGTCCAGCAGCCCCATTTTGATGAAGATCAGGTAGATCGGGTACAGCACGCCGACCGCTGGCAGCATCTTGGTGGACAGCATCCACAGCAGGATGTCCTTGGTCCGCTTCGAGGGCACGAAGGCCATCGACCAGGCGGCAGGCACCGCGATCAGGATACCCAGGAGGGTGGAGCCGCCGGCGATGATGATCGAGTTCCACAGGAACCGGCCGTAGTCGGAACGCTCCTGCACCACCGAGTAATTCTCCAGCGTCCAGTCGAAGAACAGGAATACCGGCGGATCGGAAATGGCCTGGGCTTCGGTCTTGAAGCTGGTCAGGATCGTCCACAGGATCGGAAAGAAGATCAGCAGGCCCACGCCCCAGGCCAGGGCGGTGTTCAGGGCTTTGCGTTGCGGTGTGATTGCACGTGCCATGCGGGCCTCCTTAAGCGTCCAGGTTTTTGCCGACGATGCGCATCAGGAAGATGGCAACGATGTTGGCGAGGATGATGGCGTAGACACCGCCAGCGGATCCCAGCCCGATGTTCTGGCTCTCCAGCACCCGCTGGAAGATCAGGTAGGTCAGGGTTTTGGTGCCAAAGGCGCCCTGGGTGGTGACAAAGATCTCGGCGAAGATCGACAGCAGGAAGATGGTCTGGATCAGCACCACCACGGTGATCGCGCGCGACAGATGCGGCAGGGTGATATAGGCAAAGCGGCTCAGCGGCGGCGCGCCGTCCATCTCTGCGGCCTCCAGCTGCTCACGATCCAGCGACTGGATCGCGGTCAGCAGGATCAGCGTCGCAAAGGGCAGCCACTGCCAGCTCACGATCAGGATGATCGACTGGGTCGAGGCCTCGGTCAGCCAGACCAGCGGCTCGGCCCCGAAGGCGCGCCAGACGTGCGCCAGCAGGCCGTTCACCGGATCCATGAACATGTTCTTCCAGACCAGCGCCGAAACGGTGGGCATCACGAAGAAGGGCGCGATCACCAGGATGCGGACCACGCCGCGACCCCACATAGGCTGATTGAGCAGGATCGCCAGCAGCACGCCCAGCACCACGGTGATCGCCAGAACGCCGCCGACAATCACCAGCGTCGCCTGCACGCTGGGCCAGAAGGCGCTGGAAGAAACGAACCGAACATAGTTGTCAAAGCCGACCCAGCCCAGGTCACCGCCGCGCAGCGGCAGGAACTTCTTGAACGAAAAGTAGAGCGTCATCGTCAGCGGCACCAGCATCCAGCCCAGCAGCAGGATGACGGCGGGGGCCATCATCAGCCGGGCCGCGGTGCGTGCGTGCCTTGTGCCGGCCTGGTGATCCGCGGCGGCGGGCTGGGCGGCGGCCTTGGGCACCGTCGCTCCAAGCGCCATTTCCTGCGCGGGTTGTTGGGGTTGCGTGGACATTGGATGTACCTCCTCCGTTGACGGCAACGGGCCGCCTTGGACGATTATGCGCTCTGGGGGATTGTTTGGGCCAGAGGGCGGCGCGGTGGCCGCCCTCCGGGATTGATCCGCGGGATCAGTAGCCTGCGGCTTCCATCTCGTCGGTGGTCAGTGCCTGCGCCTTGGCGAGGGCTTCGTCGACGCTCTGCTGACCGGCCAATGCGGCTGCAAATTCCTGGCCAACCTGGCCAGCGATGCCGGCAAACTCCGGGATCGCGGCAAATTGCACACCGACATAGGGCACCGGATCGACCGTGGGGTTGGTCGGATCAGCCGACAGGATGCTCTCCAGAGTCATCTGGGCGAAAGGGATGTCCTTGTAGTTCGGGTTCTCGTACAGCGAGCTGCGTGCACCCGGCGGAACATTCGCCCAGCCTTCGTTCTCGGCCACCAGTTCGATGTACTCCTTGGAGGTTGCCCACTGGATGAACTCCTTGGCGGCGTCCTCTTTCTGGGTGCCCGCCGGGATGGCCAGCGCCCAGGCCCACAGCCAGTTGCCGCGCTTGCCCTTGCCGGTGTCCGGCGCCAGCGCAAAGCCGACCTTGTCGGCCACGGTGGAATCCTCGGGGTTGGTCACGAAGGAGGCCGCCACGGTGGCGTCGATCCACATGCCGCATTTGCCTTGCTGGAACAGCGACAGGTTCTCGTTGAAGCCGTTGTTCGACGCGCCCGGAGGGCCCGCGTCATTCATCAGGTTCACGTAGAATTCCAGGGTTTCCTTCCACTCCGGCTGATCGAACTGGGGCTGCCAGTTTTCGTCGAACCAGCGCGCGCCAAAGGCGTTGGCGGTGGCGGTCAGGAAGGCCATGTTCTCGCCCCAGCCGGCCTTGCCGCGCAGGCAGATGCCATAGATGCCGGCATCCTTGTCGGTCATCGCGCGGGCGGCTTCGGCGACGAAGTCCCAGGTCGGTGCTTCGGGCATCTCAAGGCCCGCCTGCTCCATCAGGTCGGTGCGGTACATGATCATCGAACTTTCGCCGTAGAACGGCGCGGCATAAAGCGTACCATCCACGCTGAGACCGCCCCGCATCGCGGGCAGGATGTCGTCGGCGTCATATTCGGCCGGCAGATCGTCCAGCGGCACCAGCCAGCCGTTCTTGCCCCAGATCGGGGTCTCGTACATGCCGATCGTCATGACGTCGAACTGACCGCCCTTGGTCGTGATGTCGGTGGTCACGCGCTGACGCAGCACGTTTTCTTCCAGCGTCACCCACTCGACCTCATGGCCGGTTTTTTCGGTGAAATCATCGGTCAGACCCTGCATGCGGATCATGTCGCCGTTGTTCACTGTGGCGATGGTGATGGTTTCGGCGGATGCTCCCCCCGCCGCGAGCAACGAAACCGCCGTTGCAGCGCTCAAAGCATGTCTAGCAAACATCTTCTACCTCCCTGTTGAGATGTTGCCTACCAAGCTAGCGCCGAACCCTACCTAGCGTCAAATTATTTCTTTACGCGCGTAAAGTTTATACACCCAGCACATCAAAACAGCACCTTACGCCGACCCCCGCATGACGAGACGGCCATCAAAAAGCGTCTCCTGCCGCGAATCAGCAGGGCTGTCGGCATCGATGACGGCCATAAGGGTTTCGGCACTTTTCTGCGCGATGGCTTCGTAGTCCTGCGAGACGGTGGTCAATGTCGGGCAGGTATAGCGGGAGAACGGATGGTCATCGTGACCGGCAACCCGCATGGTGCAGTCATCCCCCAGACCAACGCGAATCCCAGCCTCATACGCCGCCGACAAAAAGCCGATGGCCAGACGGTCGTTGCTGCAAAGGATCGTATTGGTCGTCAGCTTGCGGTCGCGCACGACACGGGAGCCCTCGCGAAATCCGATTTGCTCGAATTCCCAACCGGCCCCGGATGCCTGAATGAGCTGAGGCGTGTGGTTCAACCGCTCCATCGCCTTGATATAGGCCTGACGGCGCTTGTGAGCGTTCGGGTTTGCCGGGGTCTTCATTTCAAAGAAGGCAGGCGGTTCCCCGGTGCGGCAGAGGTAATCCACAATCAGACCGATGCTGTGCTCGTTGTTTGATCCGACGAAGGCCTCACCGACAGTGCCAACGCTTGCGTCAAACAGCACCGTCGGCACGTCCTGGCAGAAGGCAGCGATCCTGTCGTGATCCGAGGTCCGTCCGAGTGGCGCCAGCAACACCCCGGCCGGTTTCAGCAGACGCAGGTTTTCCAGATTCTCGATCTCCTGCTCGGGATTGCCATGAGAGCCAAGCAAGACCGGCCGATAGCCCATGCCCAAGATATGCGCCTCGATGTTGCGGGCGATTTCGGCAAAGAACGGGTCGGCCAGATACGGCACGACGATGCCGATGTTCTTTGTCAGTCGGCGGTTCTGATTGATTGCGTACAGATTGGGGCGATAGTCATAACGATCCAGCGCCGCTTCGATGCGCTGCCTCGTCGAAGCTCTGACGCTTGATGGATCGTTGAAGAATTTCGAAAGCGTTGGCCGCGAGATGCCGCTAAGCGCCGCAAACTCTTCCATGTTTTTTATCTTCTTGGCTGCCATGCACGCGCTCGCTTCATTACTGCGGAAATGGGCAAGGCCGACTGCGGCCTTGCCTGGGATCATCGAGCAATGATAATTTACGCGCGGAAATTTTCACAGCCCGTTTCGGGAAAAGCTCCGCGGCACCCGGCTACCAGGTTCAAAAGAAGCCCAATTTATTCGGATTGTAGCTCACCAGCATGTTCTTGGTCTGCTGATAGTGATCCAGCATCATCTTGTGCGTTTCCCGCCCGATACCGGATTGCTTGTACCCACCAAAGGCGGCGTGGGCCGGATAGGCGTGATAGTTGTTCACCCAGACACGCCCCGCTTCTATATTGCGCCCAAAGCGATAGGCCCGCGTGCCATCGCGCGTCCACACGCCGGCGCCGAGGCCGTACATGGTGTCATTGGCTATTTCCAGCGCTTCCGCTTCGTCCTGGAAGGTCGTCACCGAGACAACCGGCCCGAAGATCTCTTCCTGAAAGACGCGCATCTTGTTGTGGCCTTTCAGAATGGTCGGCTGCACGTAGAAGCCGTTGGACAAATCACCGTTGAGCCGTGCTGCTCCACCGCCGGTCACCACCTCGGCCCCTTCTTCGACCCCGATCGTCAGATACGACAGGATCTTGTCCTGCTGTTCCTGGCTGGCCTGAGCGCCCACCATCGTGGCCATATCGCGGGGGTCCCCCTGCTTGATCGCCTCGACCCGCGCGATGCAGCGTTCGATGAAGGCTTCATAGATGTCTTCCTGAATCAAAGCTCGCGAGGGACAGGTGCAAACCTCCCCCTGATTGAAGGCAAACAGCACGAACCCTTCGACCGCCTTGTCGAGAAAGGCATCATCTTCGGCCATCACATCCGAGAAGAAGATATTCGGCGACTTGCCGCCCAGCTCCAGCGTGACCGGGATCAGGTTTTCGGTGGCCGCCTGCATGATGACACGGCCCGTCTCGGTCGATCCGGTGAAGGCGATCTTGGCGATTCGCGGTGATTTCGCGAGCGGGCCGCCGACTTCCGGCCCCATGCCGTTGACGATGTTCAACACCCCCGGCGGCAGCAGGTCAGCAATGACCTCGACAAGAACCATGATTGCAGCAGGGGTCTGCTCGGCCGGTTTCAGAACGATGCAATTCCCCGCCGCCAATGCAGGGGCCAACTTCCACGCGGCCATCAAAATCGAAAAGTTCCAGGGAATGATCTGGCCAACCACCCCCAATGGTTCGTGAAAATGATAGGCAACGGTGTCGTGATCGATTTGCGACATCGTGCCTTCCTGGCCGCGAAGTACGCCCGCAAAATAGCGGAAGTGGTCAACCGCAAGCGGGATATCGGCGGCGGTGGTCTCACGGATCGGCTTGCCATTGTCCCAGGTTTCCGCTGTCGCGATGAGCTGCAGATTTTCCTCGATCCGATCCGCGATCTTCAACAGCAAGTTAGAGCGTTCAGCAGCCGAGGTCATGCCCCAGGCCTCCCTGGCGGCATGGGCGGCATCCAGCGCCAACTCGACATCCTCGGCCGTGGACCGCGCCACTTCACAGACCTTGGCACCGGTAATCGGGGTGATGTTGTCAAAGTACTGACCTTTGACCGGAGCCACGAATTGGCCTCCGATGAAGTTGTCGTAGCGTGTCTTGAATGGCGAAATATGCTCGCCCGCGATTTGCGTCTGTTCGTTCATGGGTTCCTCCTTCAGCCCCGGTCCTCCACCGGGATGCCGAAGAAGATGCGCAGCCCAGACCGCGCAGTCAGCCGGCCCACGGCTGCTGCCGTCGCCACCTGTCTCAGAACTGAGACAGATCAGCCCTGGCGTCCGCCGATACCAAGCCGCTTCATCCGCCGGTACAGCGTTGCCCTGCCGATTCCGAGGTTGCGGGCTGCCGCAGAAACATTGCCGTTTGCCCGAGACAATGCCCGGATGACCGCGGCCCGTTCTGCCTTCTCAAAGCCCGAGGGCCCATCTTCCCGCCCGAAGAGATCCGAGGCCGGGATGGTGGCGATTGGTCCAGAGGAACGCAGACCAAAGGCGCGTCGGGCGCCCCGGGTCGCGCCCAGCACCAGATCGTCCTGATCCACCGCCAGCAACATTGCAGTCTCGCTGTCGGTGGTGTCAGCAACGATAATCCGCGCTTTGGGAAAGGCGGCCCAGAAAGTGTCCATTTCGATCTGACGGGCGGTCTGGGTGACCGTCGCAGAGATCAGCCTATTGAAGGCTTCGGTCTGATCCGCCCGCGCGGAAGAGACGTCCAGCGCGCCGATCAGCTCCCCCTCAGGACCAAATATGGGCGCATCCATGCAGCTCATGCCGGTGTTGCGAGCGTGAAAATGCTGATCACGGTGGATGATCACCCGACGCCCCTCCGTGAGACAGGTGCCGATGCCATTGGTGCCTTCGGATGCTTCGGACCAATCCGCCCCCGGCGTCAGCCCCCAGGCATCAAAAATCGCGACATCGCCACCAGCGATCCTTTGATCCAGCACAACGCCCTCGGCATCGGTGAGCAGCACGCCACAGCCCGACCTGCCCACAAGCTGAAATAAGGCATCCAGTTTTGACGCGGCCAGCCGCATCATCGGGCCGCTGCGATCCCGTCGCTCCGCCAGCTCCTGCGCGCCAACTCTGCGCACACAGCGTTTTTGATCGGGGTTCAATCCGTGGTGATCCAATGAGCGCCGCCAGGAAGCCGCCAACCGAGATCGAGCCGCGGCTCCCGGTTGACGAACGACTTCGATCACCCGAGCGGCATGGTGCGTATCAAAAACCAAATCAACCTTCCTCCCGCCGCCAGCATAGTCGCTTTTGCGAGAAGTCGACAAAAACCTTTGTTCCAACGCCCTCGGCAGCTGCCGCCTGACTTTCCAACGCCAGGGAGAATCTGCCCTTGCAGTTTTCGTACAGATCGGTACACCCTTTAGCATGGTTAACAGATCGGTACACAAATGACGGAACTCCCCCGCCCCCCGCTACCACCCTTCACCCGCGAAACGGCCATCGCCAAGGTTCGCGCGGCCGAGGATGCCTGGAACAGCCGCTGCGCCGACACGGTTGCGCCTGCCTATACGCTGGATACAAATTGGCGGAACCGGGCTGAATTCCCGCAAGGTCGCGAGGAAGTGCATCGTTTCCTGACCGCGAAATGGCAGCGCGAGCACAACTACCGCCTGATCAAGGAACTCTGGGCTTTTACCGACAACCGAATTGCCGTGCGCTTTGCCTATGAATGGCAAGACGCCGCGGGCCAGTGGTTCCGATCCTATGGGAACGAGAATTGGGAGTTCGACGCGAAGGGCCGCATGGCGCATCGCTTCGCATCGATCAACGATCTGAAAATCTCCGAGGATGAGCGACTGTTCCACTGGCCGCTGGGTCCGCGGCCTGCGGACCATCCCGGTCTCAGCGCGCTCGGGCTCTGATCCTCGCCGAAAGGGCCGGGGCCGCCAGAGGGCCCGCCTCAGCGCGTGTTTGTCGCTTCCTTGACCCGCTGCATCGACCTGCGGCGGGTCAGGGTCAACCGCCGGATCAAGGCTATGACGAAAAGCGCACTGAGGATCAGCACGATTGTCGGTGCCGGAGCGCTGTCGAGGAAGAAGCTGGCGTAGGTGCCTGCCACCATCGAAACCATGCAGACGAACACCGAAACCCACAACATGCTGCGGAACGTCCGCACCACCAGAAAGGCAATCGCCCCCGGCGCGATCAGCAGACCGATAGCGAGGATTAGCCCCGCCGCTGACAAGGTCGCGACGATGGTCAGCGACAGCGCTGCCAGCAAGCCGTAATGCAAGAGCGTCACCGGCAGGCCAGACGCCCGCGCCTGGGCCGGATCAAAGCTGTGCAACAGCAAATCCTTCCACTTCAGAAGCAGCAGCGCCCCGACGCCGACCGAAATCACCAGCGCGGTCCACAGTTCATCCTGTTCGACCCCCAGCATATTGCCAAACAGGATGTGATCCAGATGCGCGTTGGTCTCCACCGAGACATAAAGGACGATGCCAAGCCCGAACATTCCGGAAAAGACCACGCCCATCACCGTGTCTTCCTTGACGCGGCTATTGCCGGACAGGAAGCCGGTCGCAACGGCACACAGCATGCCCGCGCCGAAGGCCCCCAGTATCAGCGGGAGGCCCGCGATATAGGCCAGCACGATCCCCGGCAGCACCGCATGGCTGACCGCATCGCCCATCAGCGCCCAGCCCTTCATCACCAGAAAACATGACAGCAGCGCTGTCGGGACCGAAACGATCACCGAGATCAGAAAGGCGTTCTGCATGAAGGCGAACTGAAACGGCATCAGCAGGGTTTCCAAGTCCATCATGCGCCCTCCTGCTGGGCTTCGGGGCCGCGCCGCAGCGCCTCGCGCGCCTTGCGCCGGGCCGCCAGCAGCCCGTGTTTCGGGGCAAGGACAAAGACCGCCAGGAAGATCAGCGTCTGCAGCGTCACGATGATGCCGCCGGTGGCCCCGTCGAGGAAATAGCTGGCATAGGCGCCAAGGAAACTGGTCAGCGCGCCGATCAGCACCGACAGCAGGATCAGCCGCGGAAAACGGTCACAGAGCAGATAGGCGGTGGCACCGGGCGTCACCACCATGGCGATCACCAGAAACGCGCCCACGGTCTGCATCGCCGCCACGACGGAGGCCGACAGCAGCACGAAGAACACAGCCTTCAGCAGCCCCGGACGCAGGCCGATGGTACGGGCGTGGTTCTCGTCAAAGAATGTGACCATCAGGTCTTTCCATTTCGCCATCAGCACCGCCAGCGAGACAAAACCGATGATCGCCAGCTGCAGCGTGTCCTCCGGCGTGATCGCCAGGATGTTGCCCATGGTGATGGTCTGCACCGACACCGACATCGGGCTGATCGAGACGATGAACAGGCCGAGACCGAAAAAAGAGGTGAAGATCAGCCCGATGATCACATCCACCTTGAGGCCCGAGCGTTCGGACAGGAACAGCATCGCACCCGCCGCCAGCCCGCCCGCAATGAAGGCGCCCAGCGCAAAGGGCAGGCCCAGGATGTAGGCGCCAGCCACCCCCGGCACCACAGAATGCGAAAGCGCGTCGCCGATCAGCGACCAGCCCTTGAGCATCAGATAGGCGGAGAGAAACGCGCAGACCCCGCCGACCAGCGCAGAGACCCACATCGCGTTGGTCATGTAGCCATAGGCAAAGGGTTCCAGCAGATACTCCATCACGGCTTGCCCTTCGCCTTGGAGCGGCCCTTGCTGGTCTGGGTCTTCTCACCGTACTGCACGAAGGGGCGCTCGTCGTCGGTCAGGATGGTGACCTTGCGGGTGTCGCCGTCCTCGTGCAGCGCGTCGCCGCCGAGGGTAAAATGGCGCAACACCCCGCCAAAGGCATGTTCCAGGTTGGCGCGGGTGAAGGTCGTCTCGGTCGGGCCGAAGCCCAGCACAGTTCCCTTGACCAGAACAGTGCGGTCACAGAATTCCGGCACAGATCCCAGATTGTGGGTGGAGACCAGCATCACCCGGCCTTCGGCGCGCAGTTCGCGCAAAAGGGCGATGATCTGCTCCTCGGTTTTCACATCGACGCCGGTGAAGGGCTCGTCCAGCAGGATCACCTGCCCGTCCTGCGCCAGGGCGCGGGCCAGGAACACCCGCTTGCGCTGGCCGCCCGACAGCTCGCCGATCTGGCGGTGGCGGAAATCCTGCATGTTGACGCGGGCCAGCGCCTGATCGACCGCCGCGTGGTCGGCCGCCTTGGGGCGGCGCAGGAAGCCCATGTGGCCGTAGCGGCCCATCATCACCACGTCCTCGACCAGCACCGGGAAGGCCCAGTCGACCTCCTCGGACTGGGGCACATAGGCGACCAGGTTCTGCCGCAGCGCCTGCTTCACCGTCATGCCCAGAATGCGGATCTCACCCTCGGCCGCAGGCACAAAGCCCATGATCGCTTTGAACAGGGTCGATTTGCCCGCGCCGTTGACCCCGACCAGCGCCGTGACGGTACCGCGCGGAATGTCAAAGCTGGCGTTCCACAGGGCGGTATGGCCGTTGCGGTAGGTGACCGTGACATTGCTGGCGGAAATCCCGCTGTCGGCGGCGCTGGTGTTCATCTTGAGGCTCTCGCTGGCGTCTAACATTCGGCAGTCCCGCAGAGTTACACACAGAAATCGTGCTTTGTGAAATGAAACACCCCGCGGATCGGCTCCGCGGGGTGAAAATATGCTGCAATTGACGTCAGTTGGTGACCTCCGTCAGACCTTTGACCACAGTCTGCGAGGTGACCTTGAGAAGATCGAGATAGGTCGGCACCGGACCGTCCGCCGCACTCAGCGAGTCAACATAAAGCTCCCCACCATAAGAGGCACCAGTTTCACGTGCGACTTGCTGCGCCGGAGCCGTGTTGACGGTGCTTTCGCAGAACACCACGGGGATGTCATTGGCCCGCACCCCGTCGATGACGCTGCGCACCTGTTGCGGAGTACCCACCTGATCCGCGTTCATCGGCCAGAGGTACAATTCCTTCATTCCGAAATCCCGCGCCAAATAGCTGAATGCGCCCTCACAGGTCACCAGCCAGCGTTTCTCCTCCGGGATTTCGGCGATAGCACGGCGAAGCGGTTCGATGGTGGCCCGCAGCTGATCCTTGTAGGCATCTGCGTTCTTCACGTAGGTTGCCGCGTTCTCAGGATCGTGTTCGACGAAAGCCTCGACGATGTTGTCGATGTAGATCAAGGCATTATCGAGCCCCATCCAGGCATGCGGATTCGGCTTTCCTTCGTATGCTCCAGCAGCGATCGGGATCGGGTCGATACCTTCGGTCAGGGTAACGGAGGGCACCCCCTCAAGGTTCGACAGAAACTGTTCAAACCACAGCTCAAGGTTCATGCCGTTCCAAAGGATCAGATCCGCATCCGAGGCGCGCACGATATCGCGCGGCGTTGGCTCATAACCGTGAATTTCCGCCCCGGGCTTGGTCACTGACACGACTTCCGCAGCCTCGCCTGCCACATTGGCGGCCATGTCGGCCAGAACGGTGAAGGTTGTCACCACCTTCATCTTTTCCCCGGCAATGGCAGCATTCGCAGCGAAGGTCGCCAAGGCCACCGCCGACGCTGTCTTAAGCAGATGAGTGAACATGCGATTCTCCGTGTTCTGGTGTTCTCGAAAGCATCGTTAATGCAAATCATTCTCAACTGTCAATGAAATTGAGAATGATTTGCAACTATGGCGACCGAAGGAGATCAACCCACCTGGTGCCTTCTCCACCGGTTGTGGGACGCCTCGGCGGCGGCCTTGTGCACCGAACAACAGGTTATAACGCCATGTGCCGCCACAGGTTAAAAACGTAACGTCTTGCGCGCGCCCCGCACTGGTGACCTCGGCGGAGCAGACAGCTGGACTAAACCTTCCCCCAGCCGCTCACGCCGATCAGACTGTTTTGGGAGCGTGACGCGGCTGCCGCTTCACCCCGTCGGGCGTTACGGACATCATGGACAGCATGTGATCCGCGTTCTGCATGCGGTGCCGCAGCATTTGCCGCGTCAATCTAGCAAGATCCGCGGCATATTCGGGCCGCCGGGATACGTCCTCCAGCTCGCCCTGTCCGGCCCGATCGAACAACAGCGGCGGCAAGTCGGCCGCAAATTCCACGAGGGTGAACCTGTCATCGCGCAAAATTCCAAGGCAGCTGTCACTGGCCGAGGTCCCGAGGTCCTGCTGCCAGCGGGTCGGCGTCACAGGATCTGAAAAATCCAGTTCTGAGAAGGAATACTTCCGCCAATCGTCCGGCTGCTCCCCCCGCAGCAACGGCAGCAGCGACCGGCCATCCATGGCATCAGGAATGTCCTGCCCGATCCAATCCAGAATGGTCGGGGCGATGTCGATCGACTCGGTAATCTCTGTCAACTCGGCCCCGGCTTGGGCCTGATTGCCCGGCAACCGGATGATCAGCGGCGTGTGATACGCCGCATCATAGACCGACATTTTGCCCCAGGCATGACGATCACCGAGCATTTCCCCGTGGTCTGCGGTCAGCACCAGCATCGTGTTGTCGTACTGACCACTGTCTTTCAGGAATTGGATGACCCGCCCGATGTGATGGTCCACCTCAGTCGCCAATCCCAGGTATACGGCCCGCAGCGTGCGCACCGCGTCATCCGTCGGCTCAAGATCCGGAAACCCCTCGACGAAGCTTGCCACGGTGCCTGCTTGCAGCGCCGGGCCGAAAAACGGGTGCATCGCGGCTTCCTGCCCCGCCATCTCCAGACGGACGGGCAGCGGCAAGCTGGCCGGGTCATACATGTCGTTATACGGGGCCGGAGCCACGAGCGGCGGATGCGGACGAATATAGGTGAGATGCGCAAACCAGCTGTCCTGGTGGTAGCCTGCCATCTTGCCCAGGAAGGAATCGGTCAGGAAAGCGGTATCGCTGTCTTCTGCCGAATAGAGCGCGGGATCGTTCAACCGCGGTGCACCACCATCGGGCGAAACCGGGCGGTAGATATCCCAGTAGTCGTCAAAGGCATATCCCCGGCGCAGCAGATGCGACCGCCAAGGGTAGGACATCTCCATCCGCATCTCGGTCATTTCGTGGAACCCATGCATCAGATATTCATAGGTTCTCAGCGCCGGATCATTGGCATCGAAGACGCGCGGATCCTGCGCAGTATCGGTGTAGCCGAAGAGCATCGGCAGGTAACCGGCCTTGCGCATCTCGGTGGCGATGTTGGGGGTGTCGTGCCGCAGCGGTGTTCCGTTGCGCACCGACCGGTGGTTCATCGCATATTGTCCGGTGAGAATGGACGCCCGCGATGGCCCGCAGGGATTGGTCACTGAAAAGTGCCGCGAGAACGACACGGCCTCCTGCATGAACGCACGGATGTTGGGCAGTGCAACGTGTTGGGCCAGCGCCCCCGAAAGACAATCAGCGCGAAGCTGGTCGATGATCACGAACAGGACGTTGCGGGGCTTTGACCGGGTGGCAGGCATTCAGGGATCCTTGCGGGCGCGAATCGAGTGGTGGATACGCCCACAGTGAAGAAACACGTTGGAAAGACAAGGATCACCAAGCGGCCTGCCCTGCAGCGTGGCCTCATCGGCCGTACCCGTCCCTGCCGCGGAATGCGGCTGACAGCCGAAAATCAGGGCCTCGGTCAGCCGGACGGGTGCCTGCGCTCTTCGATCACCGCGAGCGCCGTGGCAAGCGCCTCTTCGATGCTCAGATCGCTGGTGTCGATCAGGACCGCATCATCGGCCGGCCGGAGCGGCGATTCCGCGCGGTTCATGTCCCGGTCGTCACGCGCCTTCACATCGGCCAGCACCTCATCCAGGGTGATGACCTTGCCAGCCGCGGTCAATTCCAGGAAACGCCGCCGCGCGCGCACTTCGGCGCTGGCGGTGACAAACAGCTTCACCTGGGCATAGGGGCAGATGACGGTCCCGATGTCGCGCCCGTCAAGGACAGCTCCGCCTGCACGCCGCGCGAAGGCACGTTGGAAATCGACCAGTGCCGCTCGGACCTCGGCGATCACGGCAACCTTGGAAGCGGCCTGCGCAACTTCCGGGCCGCGCAGGTCCTCGCGGGCCAGATCCTGCGGTGTCAGCGACTGCGCGGCCTCGACGGCCGGGACACCTTCCATGGTCTTGGCGCCAACCGCTCGGTACAGCAGCCCCGTGTCAAGGTGGCCGAACCCGTAATGAGCCGCGACCGCCTTGGAGATTGTCCCCTTGCCCGCCGCGGCAGGCCCATCAACGGCAATAGTAAACGTCTCGCTCATGTGCGCTCCAGCTTGGCTCCGAGGCTGCCCATCAAGCTTTCGAAAATCGGGAAAGATGTCGCAATCGGGCTGCCGTCATCGACCGACACCGGGTTCTTTGCTCCCATCCCCATCACCATGAAGGACATGGCAATGCGGTGATCCAGGAAGCTTTCACAGGTGGCGCCGCCCGGCACACCGTCGATACCGAGGCCGGTGACTTCCCACCAGTCCTCGCCTTCTTCGACGGTGACACCATTGGCGCGCAGGCCCTTGGCCATCGCATCGATGCGGTCGCTCTCCTTGACGCGCAGCTCCTTGACGCCCGCCATCATGGTCTTGCCTTCGGCAAAGGCCGCCACCACCGACAGGACCGGGTATTCGTCGATCATCGACGCCGCGCGTTCCGGCGGAACCTCGATGCCCTTCATGTTCGGGGAAAACTTGGCGCGCAGGTCGGCAACCGGCTCGCCGCCCTCTTCACGCATGTTTTCAAAGGTCAGGTCGGCTCCCATGTCCTGCAGGGTGTAATACAGTCCCGCACGCGTCGGGTTGAGGCCAATGTTCGGCACCAGCACGTCCGATCCTTCGGTGATCAGCGCGGCGCACACCGGGAAGGCTGCCGAGGACGGATCGCGCGGCACGGCGATCTCCTGCGGCGTCAACTCCGGGCGACCGGTCAGGGTAATGACGCGGCCCTCTTCGGTTTCCTCGGTGGTAATCTCGGCCCCAAACCCTGCCAACATCCGTTCGGTATGGTCGCGGGTGGCCTCCTTTTCGATCACAACGGTCTTGCCCGGCGCATTCAGCCCCGCGAACAAGACGGCCGACTTCACCTGTGCGGAGGGCACCGGCACTTCGTAGCGCACTGGAACCGGGTCCGCGGCACCGACAATCGTCATCGGCAGCCGACCACCGCTGCGACCCACGGCTTGGGTGCCGAACAACGCCAGCGGATCGGTCACACGCGCCATCGGGCGCTTGTTCAGGGAAGCATCGCCGGTGAACGTCGCGGTGATGGGCGATGTCGCCATCACCCCCATGATCAGCCGCACCCCGGTGCCGGAGTTGCCGCAGTCGATCACGTTGTCCGGCTCGGCAAACCCACCGACGCCGACACCGAACACCGACCAGTTGCCGCCGCCGTGGTTCACCACCTCGGCGCCAAAGGCCTGCATCGCCTTGGCGGTGTCCAGCACGTCCTCGCCTTCCAGCAAGCCGGAGATCTTGGTCTCGCCCACCGACAAGGCCCCCAGGATCAGCGAGCGGTGCGAGATCGACTTGTCGCCGGGCACCTCCGCCACGCCGGTGAGCGGGCCAGAGCGGTGCGAGGTCATCGGGATGGGCGTGCCGTGTCCGGACATGGGGCTTCCTTCGTCTGTCGGTCGTTCGTCTGTCTTGTTTGCGTTATCGGTAGCGGATTGGCCGGAACCGGTCCAGCGCAATTGCCCACCGCGGCGCGGTGCCTCAGCCCAGGCGGCGGAAGGTCAGGTAATGCGGTGTGCGGCCTTCGCGCAGGGCTTTCTGCTCGTAGCGGGTCGAGATCCAGTCATCCCAAGGCTGACGCCAGTCGGTGGGCCCTTCGGCCAGCCATTCGAACCCCGCCTTGGGCACCTCTTCCAGCGTCTGACGGACATAGTCGGGAATGTCGGTGGCCACGCGGAAGATCGCGCCGGGTTTCAGGCAACGGGCCAGCGGCTCCAGATGCTCCTGCGTCACGAAACGGCGGCGGTGGTGACGGGCCTTGGGCCAGGGATCCGGGTAGAGCAGGAACGCCCGCGAGATCGACTGCGCGGGCAGAACATCCATCAGATCGCGGGCATCGCCGGGATGGACCGCGATATTGTCCGCCTTGGCACTGCGGATCTTGCCCAGCAGCATCGCCACCCCGTTGATGAAGGGTTCGGCACCGATGATGCCGACATCCGGGTTGCTGACGGCCTGGTGTACCAGGTGTTCGCCGCCGCCAAAGCCGACCTCCAGCCAGACATCCTTGCCGCCGAACAGCGCCTGCAAATCCAGCGGCGTGCGGTCCGGGTTCTCGTCCCACCCCACAGCACCGGGGCTCAGTTTACCCAGATCCTCATCCAGATAGCGCTTCTGGCTGTCCTTCAGCGTCTTGCCCTTGAAGCGACCATAGAAGTTGCGCCAGGGCGCACCACTGGCGTGTTTCTCGGCCGCGTTGGTGGCGGCGGGCTGGGCTTGCGCGGGCTGATCTTGACGGGGCTTCTGGTCGCCGGACATACGTCTGGCCTCCTGTTCAGGGTGTTGTCAACGGGCTGGCCGCTGCTGTGCCGCAAGCAGGCGCGCGGGTCAACCCGGCATTGCCAGACAACCGCCCCCGTGCGCGCTCCCACACTTCCCAGGCCCCTCGCCACGGGCCTAGCGATGTTTCACTGGCTCGCGGGCAGCTCGCGCAACACACCGGCTGCGGTCAGGCGCAGGCGACTGGGATACCACTCCGCCTGGGAAGGCGTGCGCAGCGTTTCAATCGCAAACGCCGGGTCGACCCCGCGCATCAACATGTAGGTGAGGTAGTCGTGAATCTCGCGTTGGGTGTCAGAGTAGATCCACGAACCAAATTCAAAGGGAGTCGACCAGCGCTCCGCCTTGCGCTCTGCCCGGTAAAAACTGTGCACCGCTTCAGGCGGCCAGCTGCGTTGATGGAACCCGATGCGAGATCCCGGCGTCATGCGCCGTTGGTTGCCAGCCAGAAAGACATCGACACAGGCACTGACGCAAATCCCGTCAACCAGCGTGTGCAACCCACGCGACAGCACCAGTTCTGCCAAGGCTTCCCCCGCATCGACACTGCCGCCGGCACTGTTCAGCTGCAACTGGGTGATTTCCGGGTGATCCGCCAGGATCCGGCGCATACGCTCCACATCTTCTTCCGATATTTCATCGGGTTCGCCCACGACACCCGTTTCGGTGTCATAAACCAGCGTGCCATCGGCCAAGCCGAACTTCTGGGGCAGGTTTTCCGCCAGGACCGCCACGCCGCTCCCCAGCCAAAGCGCAACAGCAGCGCATACCGAAATGACGCCCCTGAAACCGGGGCACGAAACAGCGAAACTCTTGAACATACCAGGCGACCTTTCTCAGAGCGAAGCTCGCAGAATCCTAGTGATACTATGGCGCAGAGTTCAAAAACGCTCCAGTCCGAAGCGCTCGCCCACTGCCGCAGGACGTCGAAAAAGAAAGAGCGGCCCGCGCGGACCGCTCTTCCTGCTGAATTTGGGTGCGTTTCAGGCGGTTCACACCGCCTTCTTCAGAGCCTCGGCCAGATCGGTACGTTCCCAGCTGAAGCCACCATCCGCCTCGGGTTGGCGACCAAAATGCCCATAGGCTGCGGTGCGCTGGTAGATCGGCTTGTTCAGCCCCAGGTGCGAGCGGATGCCGCGCGGGGTGAGGTCCATGACCTGATCAATCGCCTTCTCGATGGCTGCGGGCGCGACTTCGCCGGTGCCGTGGGTGTCGGCATAGATCGACAGCGGTTTGGAGACGCCAATGGCGTAGGACAGCTGGATGGTGCATTTCTCTGCCATGCCCGCGGCCACCACGTTCTTGGCCAGATAGCGCGCGGCATAAGCGGCCGAGCGGTCCACCTTGGTCGGATCCTTGCCGGAGAACGCCCCGCCACCATGCGGCGCGGCACCACCATACGTGTCGACGATGATCTTGCGACCGGTGAGGCCAGCGTCGCCATCCGGGCCGCCGATCACGAATTTGCCGGTGGGGTTCACGTGCCAGACGGTGTCGTCTGTCAGCCAACCCTCGGGCAGGGTTTCGCGGATGTAGGGTTCTACGATCGCGCGGATATCCGCGGAAGTCAGGCTTTCGTCCAGATGCTGGGTCGACAGCACCAGCGAGCTGACGCCCACCGGCTTGCCATTTTCATAGACCACGGACAGCTGCGACTTGGCATCCGGGCCCAGTGCGGGCTCGGTGCCATTTTTGCGAACCTCTGCCAGTCGGCGCAGGATCGCGTGGCTGAACTGAATGGGCGCGGGCATCAGCGCGTCGGTTTCGTTGGTCGCAAAGCCGAACATGATGCCCTGATCGCCGGCACCTTCATCCTTGTCGGCTGCCGCATCCACACCCTGTGCGATATGCGCGGACTGCTCGTGCAGCAGGTTGGTCACTTCCACGGTTTCGTGGTGGAACTTGTCCTGCTCGTAACCGATGTCCTTGATGCAGGCACGGGCGATCTCATCGATCTTGCCCATGTAATCATGCAGCTTGGCCTGGTCGGACAGGCCAACTTCCCCCCCGATGACAACACGATTGGTGGTGGCGAAGGTCTCGGCTGCCACGCGTGCTTCGGGCTCTTCCGCCAGAAACGCGTCCAGCACCGCGTCTGAAATGCGGTCACAGACCTTGTCCGGGTGGCCTTCGGAAACCGATTCCGAAGTGAAAGTGTAGTTCATACGGGTCATGAAAGAGTGCTCCATTGGGTTCAGCCCGCCACGCCAGGAAGCCGTTGTGGCAGGTATCAAGCCGCATAACGCGGCACGACCGCGGGGGTCAATCTATATTCGATCTACGTTAAGCAGCTATGACCACAGTGCAAGCGCCCGCATCCGCCATCCGATCCCCACCGCCGCGATAAGGCAGACCAGTAGAACCGGCCAGTCTCCGGTCCGGCTGTACAATGTCGCCGCGAAAGGCTCCGGCAACCGGACATCGATGCTGCCCGCCTTGCCGAGCGGCAGACTGTCGAGCAGTGCCCCATCCGGGCCGATCATCGCCGAAACCCCGGTGTTGGCGGCGCGGATCATGGGCAGCCCTTGCTCCAAGGCGCGCATCCGCGCCTGTACCAAGTGCTGATGGGGACCAGACCGGGTGCCGAACCAGGCGTCATTGGTGATCTGCACAAGCATCTGGGGCCGCTCGTCAAAGGCACCGACATCCTGAGGAAAAACAGCCTCGTAGCAGATCAGCGGAACGGCTCGTCCGATGGGGAGATCCATCACTTCGGCCCCGGGCCCGGCGGCATAACCCGCCCCGGCCTGCGACGCAAAACCATGGATACCAAAGCGCGCCATGAAATTGCCAAAGGGCACATATTCGCCAAAGGGCACCAGATGCGCCTTGTCGTAGGTGCCGACGACTGCGCCGGTCTGATCCAGAAGGACGGCGGAGTTGTAGTAGGCTCCGGCCTCCTCGCGCTGAATGCCGAGGAGAACCGGCACCCCGGCCGCACGCTCGGTAATCGCCCTCAGGGTCTCGTCGGCCCGGTTCAAAAGCAGCGGCACGGCTGTCTCCGGCCAGACGATCAGATCCGGGCGCGGGGTCACGGCTGAAAATTCCACGGCGCGGCGGACGAAATCCCAACGGTAATCTGGATGCCATTTCAAGTGTTGTGGCGCGTTCGGCTGAACGATTCGCACGACAGTTTCCGTGAAGCGCGGCTCAGGTGGTGGGGGGGCAAGAAACGCGGCGCACGCCACCAGTGCCAAAGGCAGCAACGCCGCCAGCAGGCGTCGTTGCGCCAGGAGAGCAAGGGGCACAAAAGCCGCCAGAGTCGCAAACGCCACTCCCTGCGGTCCGATCCAGGGCAACAGGTCGGCCACCGGTGTGTCCAGCCAGAACTGCCCGAAGGCGGCCCAGGGGAAACCAGTCAGCACATAGGCGCGGGCAATCTCTGCCAACGACCACAGCACCACCAGCATCGCAATTCGCCAAGTCCCGACGCTGAAGCGCGCTGCCAACCCGAATGCCGCCCCCCAGAAAAGCGCCAAGCCCGCCGCGAGAAACAGCAATGCAAACGGCGCCATCCAGGCGTGGCGCTCCGGGTCGATCTGAAAGGGTTCGACGATCCAGGACAGGCCAAAGGCGAAATACCCGAGGCCGAACAACCACCCCATCAGCGCAGCATGGCGGGCCGAAGAGGCGCGCAGCACCAGCCAGCCGGAGGCGGCCAGTGCGAGGGGCAGCACCGCCAGCACATGCCACGGCGCCAGCGCCAGCGCTGCCAAAGCACCATTACCCAGCGCGAGCACCCCGGGCAGCAAGCTGCGCGCGTGCCGGGCAGGCCGCAGCCTCAATGCGATCATGCGGCAGCGTCCGGCAACCGCACCCGCAACCGCTTGATGCGGCGCGGATCGGCATCCATGACCTCGAACTCGGCGCCCTCCGGATGCTCGATCACCTCGCCGCGGGCGGGGACACGGCCCGACAGCATGAACACCAGACCACCCAACGTATCGATCTCTTCCTCGTCCACATCGTCATGGCTGGTCAGCGAATGACCGGTTTCCGCTTCGAACTCAGGCAGCGAGGTCCGGGCCAGCGCGATGTAGCAGCCGGGCTTTTCCTCGAACCAGGTTTGCAGCTCGTCCGCGTCGTGCTCGTCCTCGATCTCCCCGACCACCTGTTCGATCAGGTCTTCAATGGTCACCAACCCGTCCACGCCACCGTACTCATCGATCACCAGGGCCATGTGGCGGCGCTCGGCCTGCATCTTGGTCAGCAGAACCCCGATGGGCATGGAGGGGGGCACAAAGAGCAACGGGCGCAACATCTGCGACAAATCGAAATCCGATGCGTCGCAGTTGAACCCGTGGGTCAGCGAAAAATCCTTGAGATGCACAAAACCCAAAGGCGTGTCCAACGTGCCTTCATACACAGGGATGCGCGTGCAGCCGCTTTGGCGGAAAACGTCGACCAGGTCTTCTTGGGAAATCGTGACCGGAACCGCCGAGATCTCCGCGGCCGGAATCGCCACATCTTCAACCCTCATGCGGCGCAGGTTCATCATGCCATGCGACGCGGAGCCTGATGCAGGTGGCGGGCTTTCGGCCAGTTCCACCGGCTGCTCGGGTGTGCTTCTGCGTCCAAGAAGCCGCGCCCAAAAGCCTGGTTTTGCGGGGGCAGGCGCCTCTGGTGCCCTGCCGTTGATATTGTCCAGCGCGCCATGCGCCGCGTTAGAACTGCCTTCTATGTCGCCCATCGGTCCTATCCAAAAGCCCCGTTCAGGGGGTATCCTCATCTATGATATATGGGTTCGCGATACCCATTTTGCCAAGTATCTCCACCTCAATATCCTCCATTAATGCAGCATCACGGTCCCGAATGTGATCATACCCGAGAAGATGCAACAATCCGTGAACGGTCAGATGACGAGCATGATCGGCTAGTGATTTTCCCGCCTCCTGCGCTTCGCGGGCGCATGTGTCATAGGCAATGGCGATATCGCCCAGCGGAATTTCCCCGGTAAAATCGGCCTCCGGAAGCGATGGCACGCCCCCGTCCTGCGCCGCCGCAAGCTCCTCGGCTGGCCAGCTAAGCACATTGGTCGGCTTGGCTTTGCCGCGAAATTCAACGTTCAGCTCGGCAATCCGCGCGTCATCGCAGCCCAACAGGGAGACTTCGCAAACCTCCGGGTCCAGTTCGAAATGGGCCAGCACAACGGCGATCACCTCTTGCGCCATATGCTCCAGCCCGGCGTCCTGCCAGCGCTTGTCCTCGATGCTGATTTCAAGGGTCATCTTGTGCCTGCCAATGCGGAGACCGGTCGCGCACGCGTCCCGGCAAGTCGTGTCAATGGGGACCGCTCGCGCGGTCCCGTCCGGCCTCATGCCGGTTTTGTATCCGCGTCATAGGCTTCGATGATCGCCGCCACAAGCGGATGCCGCACGACATCACGGGCGGTGAAATAGTTGAAGCTGATCTTGGGGATCGTTTTCAGCAATCGTTCCGCATCCGCCAAACCGGACTGCACGCCACGGGGCAGATCAACCTGACTGCGGTCGCCGGTGATCACCATGCGCGAGCCTTCACCGAGACGGGTGAGGAACATCTTCATCTGCATGGTGGTGGCATTTTGCGCCTCGTCCAGCACCACAAAGGCATTCGACAGCGTGCGGCCACGCATGAAGGCAAGCGGCGCGATTTCGATGCGTTTTTCCTCGATCAGCTTGGCCAGCTGCTTGCCGGGAAGAAAGTCGTTCAGCGCGTCATAGAGCGGCTGCATGTAGGGATCGACCTTGTCCTTCATATCGCCGGGCAGATAGCCAAGCTTTTCGCCAGCTTCGACCGCCGGACGGGACAGGATGATGCGATCCACATGGCCGGTGATGAACATGGAAACACCCACGGCAACGGCCAGATAGGTCTTACCCGTGCCTGCAGGACCGATGCCAAACGCCAGTTCATGCTCGAACAGGGACTGCACATAGGCCTTTTGCGCCTCGGTGCGCGGCTCCACCAGTTTCTTGCGCGTCTTGATTTCCACCCGGCCGCCGCGGAACATCTGCAACTGGCCGTCCGGCTCCGCGCTGTCTGCCTCGGGGCTCATCCGCAATTCGCGGTCGATATCACCGGTTTCGACGCTTCGGCCGGTTTCCAGGCGGTCATAAAGCGCGGTCAGCACCCCAGCGGCCTGCTCGCGTGCCGAATCCTCGCCCATCACCGACAGCTGGTTGCCGCGGCGGACGATCTGCACGCCCAGTTTCTGTTCGATGTCAGCCAAGTTGCGGTCGTATTCGCCGCACAGGTCGATCAGCAAGCGGTTGTCGGGAAATTCCAGCAGCACTTCGTGGGTGGCGGTCTGGTCTTGCGCGTCATTCAGGGCACCGATGGCCAAGCTGATCTCCTTTATCAGGGTTACAGCTTCAGTCTGCCTGCGAAGTGGAAGTTGCGCAAGATCCGGCGCGTGAATTTCACCGCGCTGAAACAAAACAGCCGCCCCGGAGGGCGGCTGGAAGACAGGCGGCAGCCGGGCTGGTTACAGCGCGTCAGCCAGGGTCGAGCCGGATTTAAACGGGCCAGTGGCCACATTGCGCGGCAGGTTGCTGTTGCAAACTGGCAGGCCATCCGGCGTGCGGCGCAGGTCAGCATAGCCTTCCAGGCCGTCATCGATGATCCAGTGTTCACAGCCCTGCGGGTCCACCCAGATACCCGCGGTCATGTTCGACAGGTGGCTCGAGGAGCCATCGCCGAAATGCTGGTCGCGGGTCTTGTCAAAGGTTTCGGAACAGGCTGGGATCAGGGCCGCAGCCGCGAGGAGCAAAAGGGGTTTACGCATCAGCATGGGGTATGTCTCCTCAGCGCAGGCAATAGATTTCGACACGACGGTTCTGCGCCATGTTGGAGGCACTGGTATTGGGCACCCGCGGGTCACGTTCGCCGTAGGCCCGCACATCGGCGATCCGGGCACCGACCGAACGACCGACCTGCGCCACGGCATGGGCGCGACGTTGCGACAGACGGATGTTGTATTCATCTGAGGCGCGGCTGTCGGTGTGACCTGCCACGACGAAGGCCCGGGCCCCATTCGATCGCGCCTGCTGGAAGAAGTCCGCCAGTCTCTGGCGGCCAGCGGCGTTGATGTGATGCTTGTCGGTTGCAAAGAACTGATCGGTGGGCATCACGCCACAAATGTTGCCACGGCGACAAACCGGCTTGCCGTCCGGGGTGACATGGGGAGTCATATACCCTTCGGCGCCGTCATCCATGACCCAATGTTCGCACCCATCAGGATCCACCCAGATCGTGGGAACGTAACGCTCCCCCTTGATGGTTCGCTGCCCGGTCTGCGCGCTGGCAGGCGCGGCTGCGATGCTCATGGCGGCGGCCGCGGCGGCGGCCAGCGCAAGCGCCTTGTTCAGTTTGAATGTCAACACAACCAGAATTCCTTCACCTAAGTTGCCCCAGGGCATTCGCCGCATTTTGACCTCGAATATCAGGCCATAAAGGCAAAACTACCTGAATCTGATGCAGTTTACCTGCTAAAATTTTTATTAATCTGCATATATTGAGCGCGATTGCAAAACACTCGCGCGCTCTTTGGGTGAATTGTTTATCAAAGCGATGCAATTCCGCCGCGCCCCTAAAATACATCAGGGGCGTCTCAGCCAGACCAAGTGGCAAAGGTCGCGAACAACACGGGATTCGCGCCCCGTGTCGCGGCGGGATCAGTCGATGAGCTCACCGGCAAGCGAATTGGCACCGGAAGACACGATGCGGACCCGCGCAAGATCACCGATCTGCCGGTCGCAATCGGCAACATGAACCGCATGCAGGTAGTCGGACTTGCCGACCATCTGCCCCGGGAAGCGCCCCGCCTTTTCAAACAGCACGCCCACCTCTCGGCCAACCATGCTGTCCTGAACTTCGCGCTGCTGCCGCGTCAGCAAAGCCTGCAGGCGCTGCAACCGATCATCAGCCGCGGCAGGATCGACCTGCGGGCGCTCGGCCGCCGGGGTGCCGGGACGGGTGGAATACTTGAAGGAGTAGGCGGTGCCGTATTTGACCTCTTCCACCAGGTCCATGGTGGCCTGGAAATCCTCCTCGGTCTCCTCAGGGAAGCCGACGATGAAGTCACCGGAGATGAGAATATCAGGCCGCGCCGCGCGGATGCGTTCGATCAGGCGGATGTAGCTTTCCGCGGTGTGGCTACGGTTCATGCGCTTGAGGATCTTGTCCGACCCTGCCTGCACCGGCAGGTGGAGGTAGGGCATCAGCTTGGCACAGGTGCCATGTGCCTCGATCAGATCATCCTGCATGTCGTTGGGGTGAGACGTGGTGAAACGGATGCGCTCCAGTCCGTCGATCTTGTCCAGTTCCCAGATCAACTGGGCAAGCGTCAGATCGCCGTTGGGACCGGCGCCGTGGTAGGCGTTCACATTCTGACCCAGCAGGGTGATTTCGCGCACGCCCCGTTCCACCAGGTCCTGCGCCTCGCGCAGGATGCGGTCCGCCGGGCGCGAAACCTCGGCACCGCGGGTATAGGGCACCACACAGAAGGCACAGAACTTGTCACAGCCTTCCTGCACCGTTAGGAAGGCTGTCGGGCCGCGCTTGGCCTTGGGACGGTTCTTCAGCTTCTCGAACTTGTCCTCCTCGGGAAAATCGGTGTCGAGAACCTTTTCACCCGCGCGCGCCTTGGCCTCCATCTCCGGCAGGCGATGATAGCTCTGCGGGCCGACGACCAGATCCACCAATGGCTGGCGCCGCATGATTTCCTCACCCTCGGCCTGGGCAACGCAGCCTGCCACGCCGATCTTCAGGTCCGGCTTTTCGGCCTTCAGCCCCTTGAAGCGGCCCAGCTCGGAATAGACCTTCTCCGCGGCCTTTTCCCGGATATGGCAGGTGTTGAGCAGGATCATGTCGGCATCCTCGACCGACTTGGTCTCCACGTAGCCCTCACCGCCCAGCGCCTCTGCCATGCGTTCGCTGTCGTAGACATTCATCTGACAGCCATAGGTCTTGATAAACAGCTTCTTCGGAGCGCTCATGCGGGTCAGCCTTCCAGCCAGGGTGGGTAAACAGCGGCCTGCAATACAGGCAAATGCCGCCGCTTGCAATGCGCTGCCATTTACCCGATTTTGTCCACAAAGGCCAGAAAGGCAAAGGGCAGACAGGCATGATGTATTCTTCGCTGCAGGCATTCCTCAAGGAAAGCAGCCCGCTCTTGGCCGAGGGGACGGTCGCACTGATACTCGTCGAGGATGAGGTCGAGATCGCGACCACCTTGCGTCATCACCTGCAGTGCGGCTTTGACAGCGTCGTCGTGCTGATGCCGGATGCCTTTGATCTGCCGCAGGATGTAAACGCCAAGGTTCACAGGGTGCCCTATGACTGCCGCGGCGCTGAAGCGGTTCCCCGCGCCGTCAACGCCGTCATCGCCGCCGCGCAACCGGGCTGCTGGCTTTATTACTGCTACAACGCGGAATACCTGTTCTATCCGTTCTGCGAAACGCGCAGCGTTGGCGAGATGCTGGCCTTTCACAGCGAAGAACGCCGAGATGCCATGCTGACCTATGTGGTCGACCTTTACGCAGGCGATCTTGAGGCCCACCCGAACGCCGTTTCCCTGGAGGCCGCCTACCTGGACAAATCCGGATATTACGCCCAGGCGCGAAAGGACCCTGCGACTGGCCACCCCAGAGAGCGGCAGCTGGATTTCTTTGGCGGCGTGCGCTGGCGCTTCGAGGAGCACATTCCCGCCCGAAGCCGCAAGATCGACCGTATCGCCCTGTTCAAGGCCCGGCCCGGACTGCAGCTGTTGCCGGACCACACCTTCAACGAGCAGGAATACAATACCTATGCCTGCCCATGGCACCACAACCTGACGGCCGCGATCTGTTCCTTCCGGACAGCCAAGGCGCTCAAACGCAACCCGGGCTCCGCCTTCGAAATTGACACATTCCGTTGGCACAACTCCGCACCGTTCGAATGGCATTCCCGCCAGTTGCTGGACCTCGGCCTCATGGAACCCGGACAATGGTTCTGACCACCCACTGAACGGTCCACCACATCAGTGCTTTGCACCACTGATGTTATGTGTATATTTATCCAGCTTAAACGACATTATTCCCCCTGAGAGGCAGCATGGCCGCACCGCGCCAGAACATGAGCTATCGCGACATCAAGAAGGTCGTTCTGGACCGGATCGAAACGCAGATTTGGGCACCGGACAGCCTACTACCAAGCGAAACGGAACTGGCCGAGGAATTCTCCAGCACCCGCACCACGGTCAATCGCGCGCTGAGAGAGCTGGCCGAGGAAGGCTACCTTGAGCGTAAACGCAAGGCCGGCACCCGCGTGCTGAACGCGCCGATCCGCAAGGCGCAGTTCTCGATCCCGCTGCTGCGCGATGAGATCACCGCGACCGGCGCCAGCTATCGTTATGCCTTGGTCGAACGCAGCCTCATCCCGGCTCCGGCGTGGATTTCCGCGCGGCTGGAGCTGCGCCCCGAACAGAAGCTGATGCACGTGCGTTGCATGCATTATGCCGACAACGCCCCTTACCAATATGAAACCCGCTGGATCGTCCCGGACAGCGTCCCCGAAGTTCTCGACGCGGATTTCACCGAATTCAGCCCCAACGACTGGCTGGTCAAGAAGGTGCCTTTCACCAATCTTGAACTCAGCGTCATGGCGACCAAAGCCGATCAGATCGTGTCCGAATTTCTCGAAGCGCCGATCGGGGATCCGATCTTTACCGCCGAGCGCATCACCTGGTTGCGCGGCACCCCGGTGACATTGGCAAAACTCTTCTTCGCGCCCGGCTACAAGATGACCACACATCTTTAACGCTCCAACGAACGGGATGACAAACTGAGCAATTACCCTTGGGTAAATAACTGATATCCGGGATGCGCCACCGCGCGCAGGCTGGTGATCGGGGCCTCGTCAATCCAGGTTGTGCGTTCCATCACGAATAGCGCGTCCCCAACTGCACTGTTCAGCACGCTTCGATCTGCGTCGGTGCCTCGCCGCGCATAGAGCCGGAGGTCGCATCGACTGTAAGGACGATTGCGGACCAGCCACTCATTCGCATTTTCCACTTCAAGATCAACTGTCTCGATCTCTGGCACGGTTTCGAGGCAGATCCAGCGATCCTCGAAGATGTAGGGGGCCTCGTCGCATAGATGCAGGGCTTCGACGCGCAGCATCCGGCGTGGCTCGGACAGTGCGAAATTGGCCATGATCGCCGGAGGCGTGTCCTGCACTGTCTTGCGGATCAGCTGATACCGGTAAGCGCAGCCTTTTTGCTCCACCTCCAGGCGCGTAATCGGAATGTTCAAAGTGGCCCTGGTCACGGGATCGCGCCGCACCATGGTGCCGCCCTTGCGGCGACGTTCGACAACACCGCTTTCGGCCAGATCGCGCATTGCCCGATGGACGGTGGAGCGGGCGCAGCCGAAGCGCGCCGCGAATTCCTCGTCTCGGGGCAGCTTGTCGCCCGGTCCATAGGTCGTATCCAGGATCATCTGGCGGATGCTGTCGCGGATCGATCTCCAGGAATGGCGTGGCTTACCCGTCATGCCTCTCTCCCAACTGCATCACAAATAGGCGCGAATGCGGAATTTGTCGTCACTTGTTCACAGGTGAAACAACACCGTATAAACCGTGATTGACATTATTATGTAGCTACATATTAATCTAAAGCACCGACAAAACAAGGCTGATTCTGCGCGGCCCAGCCCCCGCGGCAACAGATGCAACAACAGACGGAGGATTGCAGAGATGCAAAGACGTGAGTTTTTGAAGGCCGGCGCCGTGGGTGCCGCAGCAACGGCCCTGGCCAGCCCCGCCATCGCCCAAGACAAGATGCAGTGGAAAATGGTCACCGCCTGGCCCAAGAACCTGCCCGGACCCGGCGTGGCGGCGCAGATGCTGGCAGACCGGATCACCACCCTGTCCGGCGGTCGCATCGAGGTAAAACTCTTCGCCGCAGGCGAGCTGGTCCCGGGCCGCGGCGTGTTCGACGCCGTCTCCGAAGGCACCGCCGAGATGTATCACGCGGTGCCCGCCTACTGGGGCTCCAAGTCCAAGGGCATCCTGCTGTTCGGCTCGCAGCCCTTCGGCCTGCGCGCGGATGAGCAGTTCGGCTGGCTTTACCACGGCGGCGGCCAGGCCCTGTACGACGAAATGTATCGCCGTTTTGGCATCAAGCCCTTCCTGTGCGGCAACTCCGGTCCGCAGTGGGGCGGCTGGTTCAAGAACGAGATCAACTCGGTTGAGGATCTGAAGGGTCTGAAGTTCCGCACCACCGGTCTGGCGTCGGAAATGGCATCCAAACTGGGCATGGCAGCCGAGGCCACCAGCGGCCCCGCGATGTTCCAGGGCCTGCAGACCGGCGCATTGGACGCAGGTGAGTTCATCGGCCCCTGGACCGACAGCGCGCTTGGCTATTACCAGGTTGCCAAGAACTACTACTGGCCCGGCGTGGGTGAGCCCTCCTCGGCCGAGGAATGCGGCGTCAACGCCGATGTCTTTGCCGCCCTGCCCGAAGACCTGCAGCAGGTCGTGGCACTGGCCTGCGAGAGCCTCTACAACCCGGTCTGGACCGAATACACCACCAAACACGCGCTGGCGCTGAAGAAGATGGTGGATGAGGACGGCGTCCAGGTGAAGATGTTCCCGCAGGATGTCATCGACGCGATGGGCGTCGCCGCCAAGGAAGTGATCGCAGAGCTGCGCGAGGACGAGGACGAGCTGGTGCGCCGCATCACCGAGAGCTTCATTGCCTACCGCGACAGCGTCGGCGGCTACATGACCTTTGCCGACAACGGACAGATGAACGCCCGCGCCGCGGTGATGGGTTACTGATACGCTTGACTGGAACCGGCGCCCGATCCTGTCGGGCGCCGGTTTTTTGATGGGGAGGACGCAGAATGCTTTGGGTCGCGGACAGGCTGGATGGTCTCAACCGGCAGCTGGCGCGGGTGATCCGCTGGCTGGCGCTGCTGATGGTGCTGGCGCAGTTTGCCATCGTCGTCGGACGCTATGTGTTCGGCGTGAACTCGATCGCGGCGCAGGAAAGCGTTCTGTACATGCACGCCACCCTGTTCATGCTGGCGGCGGGCTATACGCTGCTGGTCGACAAACATGTGCGGGTGGACGTGTTCTATGCGGGCCTCAGCCCCAGCGCGCAGCGGCGGATCGACATATTCGGCCACCTGTTTCTGCTGCTGCCATCGATGGCGGCGCTGCTCTACTGGTCCTGGCCCTCGGTACGCAACTCCTGGAAAATCCTCGAAGGCCCGATCGCCGTGGGCGGGATCGAGGCCGTGTTCCTGCTGAAATCGCTGATCCCCGCGTTCTGCGTGCTGGTCATGCTGCAATCCGCCGCCCTGCTGATCCGCCTGTTTGCCGAAAGACCCGCCAATGACTGAATATCTCGACGTGATCATGTTCGCCGCGCTGATGGCGGCGATCCTTCTGGGCTTTCCGGTGGCCTTCAGCATTGCCGGCACCGCCATCCTGTTTGCCTATCTCGGCTGGCTCCTGGGGGTGATGGACGTCACCCTGCTGGGGGCGCTGGGGCAGCGGGCCTTTGGCCTCATCAGCAACGAGGTGCTGATCGCCATTCCGCTGTTCGTGCTGATGGGCGCCATCCTGGAAAAAAGCCGCATCGCCGAGGAGCTGCTGGACACCATGGGGCGGCTGTTCGGGCAGCTCAAAGGAGGCTTGGGCATCTCAGTGGTGCTGGTGGGCGCGCTGCTGGCCGCCTCCACGGGCATTGTCGGGGCCACGGTGGTGGCCATGGGCATGATCGCCCTGCCCGCGATGCTGCGTGCAGGCTATGATCCGCGGGTCGCATCCGGCATCGTCTGCACCGCGGGCACCCTTGGTCAGATCATCCCGCCCTCGACCCTGCTGATCATTCTGGCCGACGTGATGTCCAACGCCTATCAGCAGGCACAATACGAGCAGGGCAAATTCTCGGTCGAGGCGCTGTCGGTGGGACAGTTCTTTGCCGCGGCGCTGATCCCCGGACTGGTGCTGGTGGTACTGTATCTTCTGTACATTCTGGCACGCGGCTTTCTGCGGCCGCAGGACATGCCTGCCGCCCCGGCGGAGATGGCCCGACCCAGCCGAGGTCAGGTTCTGGGTGCCGTAGTGCCGCCGATCCTGCTGATCTTTGCCGTCCTCGGGGCCATCTTGGGCGGCATTGCCACCCCGACCGAAGCCGCATCGGTGGGCGCGGTCGGCGCGCTGCTGATGGCGGGACTGCGGGCAGGCGGGCCTGCGCGGATCATCATGCTGGGCGCGGCGGCGCTGATCCTGCTGGGCATCCTGTCCGGGCTGCACCCGGTACGGCTGCAGCGCAGCGATCTCAGCACCACGGACTTCGCCGCAGGCATCTTCTATGCGCTGCTGACCGCGCTGGGAGCCATCGCCATCCTCATGGCGCTGCGCAGCGGGCTCAAGAAACGGGTTCTGCACGAGGCGGTGACCTCCACCACCACGATGACGGCGATGATCTTTGCCACCATCCTGGCCGCGGGCATGTTCTCGCTGGTGTTCATCGGCCTTGGCGGAGAGGAACGCGTGGCGCATATCCTTGGCGACATGCCCGGCGGCCCGACCGGCGCGCTGCTGTTCTGCATGCTGCTGATCTTCGTGCTGGGGTTCTTCCTCGATTTTGTCGAGATCTCGGTGATCGTGCTGCCGCTGGTGACGCCGACGCTGATCCTGATGGGGCATGACCCGGTCTGGCTGGGCATCCTGATCGCGATCAACCTGCAGACCAGCTTCCTGACGCCGCCCTTCGGCTTTTCACTGTTCTACCTGCGCGGCGCGGCGCCCATCGAGATCACCACACGCCATATCTACCAGGGGGTAATTCCCTTCATCGGGCTGCAGGCCGTCGGGGTCTTGCTTGTCTGGCTGGTCCCCAGCTTGGCCACGTGGCTGCCTTCCGCGATCTTCTGATCGCGGCGCAGCCCGTTAAGCACGCATATTCCATGGCCGGGCTCTGAGCCCGGTCACCTTGCTGCACGTGGCGCGCGGCGCACTTGCGACGGGGCAACGCCAAAATGCCTGCGAAACGCAGTGGCAAAATTGGCCGCGGAGCTGTAGCCCGCCAGCCGTGCCGCCTCCTCAACGCTCGACTGGTCCGCCTCCAATCTGCTGCGCGCCATCTCCAGCCGAAGCCGCCTCACATGTGCCAACGGAGCGCAGCCGTGGACGGTGTGGATCAGCCTTCGCAAACCGGACAGGCTCAGCCCGGCCTCGCGGGCCAGATCCTGAAGCGACGGCAAGGGGCCGGAGTGCCGGGCAAGCGCATCGATCCGGCGTAGCTGCATTTGCTCCCGCGCGGTAAGCCGGCAGTTCTGCTGCTGACCAGAGAGGCTGGCAAAACTTCCCGCCACCAGCCCCAGCGACATCGCCTCGGCCTGCAGCCGTTCGACCGGTGTGGCAAACCCCGGTGTCCGCACCAAGGCTTCCAGCAGGCGGATATCCTCGTCGGTCGCAAGCCATTCAAAGCGTTGAAGATCCCGCCCTTGCGCTGGCAGCGTCAGCCCATTTTCATCCAGCCACGCATGAGACATCTGGATACTGATCTTGCGCACGTAATCCTCGGGCCACGATCGCCGCACGAACGGCTGACATTCGTCAACCGAGGTCAGCACCAGCTTGACGGGCTCGCCGGGCCGCCGCCCCAGCTTCATCGGTTTCCCCGCAAGCTCTGCGTCGGCAATGCCATCCAGAAAGCAGTGCAGGATCACCCCCGGCTTGCGATGGCTGTTCACTTCGAACTGCTGGCGTGCCGTCGCGTTCAAGGTATGCAGCCCGAAGCCCTCTCGCAGCTGAAGCGCCGTCACCACGCCGTCAAATACCCCCTGCCCCGGGCAGTCGGTCGCGCTCGACCAGTCCAGATTTCGTTCGAAATCGACTACGTTTGGAAGAGTATCTGCACGCCCGGCCATGTATGTGCTCCAGAGAGGTCATCACCCCAGTTGGCTGGGCAGCCATACTTTTGCGCGTTCTGCAAAGACTTTTGAACAATACGCAAAGATGGCTGTCTGGCAGGGAACCGAAAAGCAGTCTAGCTACCCGAGTTAAATAGTCAACTACTCTAGGATAGCACCATGCCACGGATGACACTGCGTTTTTTGATGCTGGCAGGAACGGCCTTGGTCGTCCCCTTGTCGGCCTTCGGCCAAGACAGCACCCCTCTGTTGCTGGACACAATTCGCATTGAGGCGTCGGATGCGCAGAGCGTATTGGGCAATGACGTGATTACCGAAGAGGAGCTGGACGCCCGTAACCCCTCCAGCACCAAGGATGTCTTTGTCGGCGAAAGCGCTGTCACCACTGGCGGCGGCGCGGCGATTGCGCAGAAGGTCTATGTGAACGGGATCGAGGAAAGCCTCCTGTCGGTCACCATCGACGGCGCGCGGCAGAACAAATCGGCCTTTCACCACACCGGCAATGTGCTGCTGGACCCCGAGCTGCTGAAATCGGTCGAGATCACCAAGGGCCTGGCCCCCGCCGATGCAGGACAAGGTGCGCTGGCGGGCTCCATCGCCTATGAAACCAAGACCGCAGGCGACATGCTGGAAGACGGTGAAACCTTCGGCGGCCGGGTCAAACTGGGCACCAGCGACAACGGCACCGACCTGGAAAGCGCGCTGGCCATCTTTGGCCGCCAGGGCGGATTTGAGTACCTTCTGAATGCCACCCGCCGCACCGGTAGCGACTATGAGGACGGCGACGGCAACACCGTGCTGGGCACCGGCGCTGACCTCACAGATTACGTCGGCAAGTTTGCCTATCAGTTCGACGGCGGCCACCGGTTTGAATTCGCCGCTTCGCAGACCGAGGACAACGGCCTGCGCGCAGCCCAGGCAGGTCCCGGCGGCATCCTCTTCATCCGCCCGGATTTTGCCGGGGTCGCCTCTGGCCCCAGTGTCCTGACCGAGGGGCTGTCGCGCCGGACCTCCTATACGCTGACCTATACAAATGCCCAGGCGCAGGGGATCTGGGACCCCACCATCCAGCTGAGCCACAACGAGCAGGAGATCGATGCCAGCGGCGTCTACGGCACCAACAAGAGCCTCAGCGGCACATTCAAGAACCGATTTGCCATCAGCGGCGGCTCTCTCACCGCGGGCTTCGACTTCTTTAACGAAACCGCCGAGGGTGAAGGCCGCGGGCCGGGGCCCTTCGGCAGCTCCGGGCGCGAGAAGCTGCGCAACCTGGGCGTCTTTGCTCAGGCGCGTCAGGACCTGGGGACACGGGTCTCGGTCAGCTATGGTGCAAGGTATGATGATCAGAAGTTCACCGGTGCTGATGATGGGCCGGACGGCCCGACCAAACTCTCGGCAAGCGGCTTCAGCGCCAATGGTGCGGTCGATGTGATCCTGTCGGACAACTGGACCCTGAATGCAGGTGTGGCCTCGACCTGGGGCGGTTACGAGCTGGGCGAGGCGGCGCTGGTCAACTTTGGCACCGCCTGGAACTATGACGGCTTCACCGCGTCGCGTGCCAAGGCGGGCCGCATCGGTCTGCGCTTCGACAATGGCGCTTGGAAGGCCAGCGCAGCCCTGTTCCGCACCGATGTCGACGACATCACCGCGGTGCTGCCCTCGGCCGGTGCCCGCGGAGCGACCGCCGACCTGACCAGCCAGGGCATCGATGCCTCGCTGGAATACAACTGGGGGCCCGGTTTTGCGCGGCTGAACTGGACCTATGCGGATGTGACGATGGATGGCGATGCCGTCGGCTCCACTGCCTACTACCTGGGCCGCCCGATGGGGCAGATCATCGCGCTGGAAGGCGGATGGGCTCTGGACGACCAGTGGCAGTTCGGCGGCACCGCCGAGATCGCCCGCGAATACAGCGACGCCGCGGCGCCGTTGCCCGGCTACGAGGTGGTGAACGTCTATGCCTCCTACACGCCGCGCAGCCTCGGCAATCTGGAAGTGCGGCTCGATGTGCGCAACCTGTTTGACGAGGCCTATGCCAGCCGCAGCTCCGACGGGGTGGATTCCAGCCGCGTGATCGCGCTGAACGAACCCGGCCGCACCATCGGTCTGACCGCACGGCTTAAGTTCTGAACCGCCGCGAAACAGTCAAGTCCGGGGGCGGCTGCCGTCCCCCGGCCCTTTCAGCCAACGAAGGCCAGAAATCATGATCCGACAGACAGGCCGGTTTCAAACCGCCTACGCCAGCAAATACATGCGCCAGCTGTGCAAGCATTTTGCCCACAAGGTTCCAGCCGCGTGCGGCGAAACGGAAGGACGCGTGCGATTCCCTTTCGGCCCGGCCACCCTGCGCGCCAGCCCAACCGAGCTGCAGGCGGAGATCACCGGCGCGGACAACGCCGCGTTAGAACGGGGCCGCGCCGTGATTGACTCGCACTTGAAAACCTTTGCCTTCCGCGAAGACTTCACACAGATGGACTGGGCGGCACCGACGGAGGGCTGACAGCTGGCCACCCGTGCCGTCTGCGTCAGGCGCGGCGGCGATCCGGCTGCTGGCGGATCGGGCCGGTGATGGACAGCACATTGCCGTGGAACTGGCCGTCCACCAGGTAATGGGTCATCAGGTTCTGCCGGTTCAGAACCTCCAGCGGGCGGCCGTGTTCGACAATGCGCCCGCCCGCCATCAGGTAGACATGATCGCAGTAGCGCACCGCCAGGTTCAGGTCATGCATCGTCATCAGCACGGTGCGGCCGCGGCGCCGGACCTCGTCCAGCAGCGCCAGCTGGTAATGCAGGTCCAGATGGTTGGTCGGCTCGTCCAGCACATATATTTCCGGATCACAGGCCAGAAGCTGGGCGAAATAGCAGCGCTGCAGCTCGCCGCCCGACAGCTTGCCCGCGGGCTGATCCTGTTTGTCCGCAAGGCCCGCAAGCTCCAGCGCGTCCTGGCGCCGGCGGTCAAATTCACCGTGCGGCAGCTCCAGCACCGACAGGCCGATCTCGACTATGTCACGCGGTGTCAGCCCGTCCAGCAAGCCTGCGCTCTGCACCAGCGCGCCCAGCTTGCGGGCCCATTCGTGATAGGCATGATCGCCGATTGCCCGGCCCTGTGCCCGGATCTGCCCCGCCGTCGGTGCCACCGCGCGGTAAAGACTGCGCAGCAGCGTTGTCTTGCCCGCGCCGTTCGGCCCCAGCAGCCCGTGGATCTGCCCCTCGGGCACTGCCAGAGACACATCGCGCACGTAGGCAGCGCCCGCGATCTCTACCGTCAGATTGTCGATTTCCAGCGCGAACTCAGACGGCACGGCGCAGCCCTCTCAGGATGATGATGAACGGCGGCGCCGCGAACAGGGCCAACAGCACGCCCAGCGGCAGCTCCTCCGGAGCAAGCAGCACCCGGCACATGAGGTCAACCGCAATCAGCACCGTCGCCCCCAGCACCATGGTGATCGGCAACAGCACCCGGTGGCGCGCGCCGACCAGCAGCCGCGCCATATGCGGCACGATAAGGCCGACAAAGCCGACGATCCCCGCCACCGCCACCGCCAGTCCGGTCAACAGCACGGTCGCCACGAAGATCATCGCCCGCAGCCGCGCGGTGCGGATGCCCAGCGCCTGGGCGCGTTCCTCTCCCAGAAGCGTTGCGTCCAGCGCATTGGCCTGGGTCAGGAACATGAGCCCCAGCGCCACCACCGCGGCTGCCAGCAGCGGCAGCTCCTGCCATCCGGTTCCGGCAGCGGTGCCCATCAGCCAGCCCATCGCGTTGCGGGTCGCATGCGGGTCGCCAACATAGAGGAAGAAGGCGGTCAGCGACTGGAACATCAGCGACACCGCGACTCCCGCCAGCACCACGATCAGCGGATCCATCGGTTGGCCGCGCCGCTGCGACAGCCCCATGGTCAGCGCAAAGGCAGCCGCCGCGCCCAGAAAGGCGATCAGCGGCACTCCCAGCCGGTCGGTGACTGCCGCGGGCAGCCAGATGATCGCCGCCACCGCTGCCGCCGACGCCCCCGAGGAGAGCCCCATCAGGTAGGGATCCGCCATCGGGTTGCGCAGCGCCGTCTGCATCAGCGCACCGGCCAGCGACAATCCCGCGCCGATCAGCCCGACGGCCAGCACCCGCGGGATGCGCCACTGCCACACGATCAGCGACAGGCCGCGCGGTGCCTCCTCGCTCCGGCTCAGGATCGCAAGGCGGTCCGCCCAGCCGATGTCGGCCGTGCCCCACAACACCCCGGCGACGGCCGCCAGGACCATCGCCACCAGGGCTGCCGGAAACAGAAGCGAGAAGCGGGCCTGCATTCAGCGCAACGCCGCCAGCTGCGCGTTCAGGTTTTCAACCCCGTCGGCAAAGCGCATGCCCAGCAGTGTCTCGGAAAACGGCACCACCACGAAACGCCCGTTCTGCACCGCCGTCAGCTGCGACAGTACGGGATCGTTTTCCAGATACTCCCGTTTCTCCTGCGCCGAGGACCAGCCTGCCTCGATCAGCAGGATCACATCCGGGTCGGCCTCGACCACGCGCTCCCAGGCGAGGTCAACCCAGGCGCCTTCGACGTCCGCACTGATGCTGGTCAGCCCGGCGGTTTTGGCGACCAATGCCGGGCCGCCGCAGCAACCGATCGAGAACGGCGTGTCGGTGCCACTGTCATAGATAAAGGCGCTGCGCCCACCGCCCGCGGGATTGTTCTGCACCGCTTCGATGCGCGCCCTGGTCTCGGCGATCAACGCATCCGCGCGATCCTGAACGCCGAAAATGTCGCCAATCACTTCGATGTCGCGCAGGATCGGTGCAATGGTCAGCGGCACGTCCTGAGGGTGCGCAGACTTGCACGACGCATCCACCAGATAGGTCCCCACGCCCAAGTCGTGCCACTTCTGCACCGATCCCAAATTGTCCTCCGAGAAGGCAGAGGCAAAGCCTGCGAACAGGAAGTCGGGCTCTTGGGTCAGCACGATCTCTGCAGCCGGATATTTCTCGGCCAGAACGGGGACGCTGTCGAATGCATCCCGCCACTGGTCCGGGATCTCGTCGTCGAGATAGGCGGTGCCGACCATGGCGTCCTGCAGACCGAGTGCCAGCATCACCTCGGTGGCCTGCTGGTTCAAGGTAATGGCCCGCTTCGGCGGCGTTTCGTAAGTGTAGGAGCTCCCACAAATCTGAACGGTCACCGGGTCGGCCTGCGCCGCACCAGCGGCCGCAACAAGGCACAGCGGCATCAGAACTCTAAGCAAATTCATGGGTTTCTCCTGATTGATGGATAAGCAGGGACTGCGGAACATCCCCCGCGCAAAGAACCCGGGCCACCAGGCTGCGCACGTCCGCCAGATCGCGGACCCGGTACCAGTCCCCTTTTGGATAGTGCACGATCACAGGCCCGTTGTTGCAGGGAAACAGGCAGCCGGCCGCCGTCACAAGACAGTCAGTGGCCAACTGCATGCGGCCCAACTCGGCCTTCAGCGCCGCCATCAGGTCGGGTGCATCCTTCAGATGGCAGCGCGGTCCAGTGCAGACCAGCAGGTGGTGACGATGGGGCGGAGGACTGTTCCAGCCTTTGCCCAATTCGCCGTCTGGTTTCGGTTCCACCTCCGTCAGCGGCACCTCGGCCCGCGCAACATGGCCAAGGACCGAGGTGTCAGCTTGCGGTGCCTCAGCCAGCAGAACCTTCGGGCGTGTCCCGGTCTGGCGCGCCAGCCAGGCCCCCACTGCGCCGGGCAGCCAGGCCTCTATGCTCTGCGAAAACGGGAGGCCAACCGGGCGTAGTTCGATCCGCGTCGCTCCCAACGTCGCCATATCGTCCAGCGCCCGCCAAAGCCCCTCGCCGCTGGCTTCGAGCCGGACCGCCACCGCCGCACAGGGCGCCGCTGCCGCCAGCCCGTCGGCCAGGGCCTGAAAGCGGGATTGGCTGACATACGAAGCGGAGATCAGATAAATTCGGGCGTCCATGCAAGCCTCTCAAGCGGAGGCAGGCAGGCGCTGGCGCGAAGCGCTGGGGACACTGTCATCTCTTCCTCCACGGGCCCTCCGCCCGATTGGTTACGGTTTACCGATGGCAGGTCTCCTGACTTGCGGATCAAAGCGTGCCGTCCCTTCCCGGATCCGCCGGATCCAGTGGTTCTGACGGGGTACTCTCCGCTCACAGTTGCGGGGGCAGTTCTGGACTTGGGCCGCTCAGCCCGCACCAGATTCCCTTTTCATCCCATTGCCATACTCGGCCGGGAACCATCGGTTTTTGTCTGCGCAAATCGGCTTGGCCTGTCAACCGCTATATGTAGCCACGCAACCACGCCCTTCGAGCAGGGAGGATGCGTCGGAACATGGTCAGGTCAGTCCCCCGAGGCGGCGCACCTGCGCGCCAACGCGCTCCCCGTCTACGGTCGCCATTGTTGCGGCGATGCCTGCGGCTTCCCCGGTGGCAAAAGCCGTCCCCATGACACGGACCGAGCCGTAAGCGACAGGATCGGCCCCGATGACGCGGCCAGACACAAACAGATTGTCGAGGTCGCGCGCCCGCAGACTGTCCAGTGGAACCGAGGCGTAACCATGCCCGCCAACCGGGTGATAGACCGGCTTGCCGGCTTCACCGTGCAATTCTGCGGGCCACGCCGCCCGGGCGATGCTGTCGGGGCGTTGCCGCCCGCAGGCGAGATCCTCGGCCGTCATCTCATACCGAGTGGCAGGGTGCCTGCTTTCACGAATGCCGATCTGCGGACCAGACTGGGCCAAGAAGCAATGCTCGAACCCCGGCACGTGATCGCGCAACATCTGCACATAGTCATTCGCCATCTCCCGCGCGCACCGCTCCGCCCGCGTAAAACTGGCGGACGTGAGGTCGGGCAGCGCCAGGTCAATGATCATCCACCACATGTCACCCGTGCCAGGAATGCGCGTATAGATGCCGCCATCCTCGCGGCGGATCGGATAGGCGCCGGTCTTGTTGTAACGCTGGATGGCCGCCTTGATCGCTGCCCGGTCAAAGGGGACCCGCGGATCCAACCCGGAAATCCGGATCGGGGCAGAGACGGCCTGCAACTGGCCGTTCATGTCGCCCTCACGCATTGTGATGCCAGACACGAGGGACAGATTGGCGTCGCCAGTCGCATCGACAAAGCCCTCAGCGATGATCCTTCGGCGACCCTCCATCCCGGCAACGGTTACAGCCTCTATGCGGTCAGCCGTTCTGGTTGCGGCGGCGACACGAGAGTGCAGCAGCACATCAACGCTGTGATCGGCAAGTACCCGGTCGAACGCCAGCTTTGCGATCTCGGGGTTCAACAGGATGATCCAGTTGCCCGTGGTTTCGGAATTATGAGCCTCGGTATTCATTCCGCAGGCCCGCATGGCGTCCAGCACCAGATCCCCGGCCCCACCGACGGCTTTTACCGGCTCAGGCCCTTGCTGGAAAAATCCGCAGTAGGCCAGAACCTGCGATGTGGTCGCCGCGCCGCCGAGAAAGCCGTATTTTTCCACCAGGCATACCTTGCCGCCTGCGCGGGCAGCGCCGAGCGCCGCCCCGATGCCGGCAGCGCCCCCACCGGCCACGACTACATCATATTCGCTTTCGGTCTTCCGGCTCATGTCCGCCAACCCAGAACATGCTTTTCCACCAGCCCGACGGTGGTAGACAGCAGTACCCCCAGCAGCGACAGGATCGTCACCCCGGCAAACAAACGTTCAAGGTCGTACAGCGATCCGGCCTGCAGGATGTAGGCGCCGATGCCATGTTCGGCGCCCAGCATTTCTGCCGCCACCAGCAGGATGATCGCGATGGCCAAGCTGACACGCAGCCCCGACAGGATGCCGGGCATGGCGCCGGGCAGCACGATCCGCAGCACCACCGTCGACCAGCGCAGGCCAAAGCTCTGGCCCATCCGGATCAGCGACCGGTCGACGTTGTCGACCGCGCCATAGGTGGCAACAACGGTTGGTGTGAAGGTGCCAAAGGCGATCAGCGCGTATTTCGACGCCTCGTCAATGCCGAACCAGATCACGAACAGCGGGAGCAGGGCGATCTTGGGGATCGGGAATATCGCCGCCACAAGGGGGACGAGCCCGGCCCGAACAAACGAAAACAGGCCAATCATCACGCCTACGGTGATACCGGCAACGGCACCGATGCTGCCGCCCACCAGAAGCCTCATCAGCGACGGGGCCAGGTTGGTCCACAAGGCACCGGATGCGGCCAGATCCCACAATGTCAGGAATACGTCCGACGGGCGCGGCACCGTCAGCGAAGAGATAAACCCCGCGCGCGTTCCCCATTCCAGCAAGGCAATCAGGACGATAAACACGACCAACCCCACCCAGCGGGGCGATGACGGACGGAAACCGCCACCCCGGAATTCCACCGGGCGGACGTCTGAGGTCTCGGTTGCGCTGTCAGTCATCGATCAATTCCATATCTGCAGCCTCAGCCTCGGCGCGCATCAGCGCCCAAAGATGCTGCTGGGTGCGTTCTAGTTCAGGGTCGTTGGCGCGACGCTCTGCAAGCGGGGTGTCGATCTCGATCACCTCGTTGATGGCGCCGGGACGGCGCGACAGCACGACAACCTGATGCCCGAGGCGCACCGCCTCGGCCAGATTGTGGGTCACATAGACCGCGGTGAAAGGCGATTTGGTCCACAGATCCACCAGATCATCCATCAGCAGTTCGCGGGTCTGGCTGTCGAGCGCCGACAGCGGCTCATCCATCAAGAGCACCGCGGGATTCACCGCCAGTGCGCGGGCGATCGCCACCCGCTGCTTCATACCGCCGGACAGTTGCTTGGGCAGCGCCTTGCGGAAATCGCTGAGCTTGGTGCGCGCCAGCACGTCCTCGATGATCGCATTGGCCCGCTTTGTCGGCACGCCGTGGTCGGAGAGGATCAGCGAGATGTTCCCTTCCACCGTGCGCCACGGCAACAGCGCGAAATCCTGGAACACGTAGGTCAACGGGTTGATGCTGTCGCTTGGCGGCTGGCCGACCTGGCTGACCACCCCTTCGGTCGGGCGTTCCAGCCCGCCGAGGAAGCGCAGCAGGGTGGACTTGCCGCAGCCGGAGGGGCCGACGATGCAGACAATGCGCCCCTTCGGGATGGAGAGGTCAATATTGCGGATCACCTCGACATCGCCATAGCGATGCGAGACCCCTTCGAGTCTGAGTTCCATAGATACTTCCGATGGCAGGGCGTCCGGCTGCCCTTGGGCGGGCAGCCGGACAAATGGGATCAGGCGCGGGTTTCGACGTAGCTCTCGTCCACCAGCGTCTCGTATTCGACGCTGGATTTCACCAGACCTTCCGATTTGAACCAGTCGAGCTGGTCCTTGACCGACGTACGGTTCAGCGACAGGCCCGGATTGATGCGCATCGCACCGTTCACGATCGGCCCGCGGGCGTCTTCCAGCGCACGGTCGGGATAAATATGCGCGGCCAGCAACGCGATGATGGCTTCCTGCTCGTCCTGCTCCGCGGTCTTGTCGACCAGCGCGGCGTTGAAATCATCCGCACCGCGGGCCAGCGCCGCGAGGAAAGCGCGGGTCTGCTCGGTTTCATTGGCCGCGTTCTGCGCCGAGGTGAAGACCGTCGTCACCTGGTAATCGGGGATGTAGTCCGCAACCTCCCCGATGATCTTGACGGCACCGGCATCGGCCAGCGGCTTGGCAATATGCGGCACGATCGACCAGGCGTCGATCTGGCCGGACTTGATGGCGCCAATCACCGCGCCGGTCTTCTGCAGCGGTTTGAACTTCAGCTTGGCGTTCTCTGCCGCGGCAATGCGCGAGCCCATGTAGTGGAAGGACGAGCCCGCCTGGGTCATGCCGAACGTCTTGCCGTCCAGGTCCGCGGGGCTTTGCAGGCCCGCCTCATAGGCCGCGTTGGAGGCGAGGATCTTCTGGCCCGAGATGCCTTTCTCCTCGGACAAGGCGCCGCCGATCACCTTGGCAACGCCCTTGTCGGCCAGCGAGATCAGACCGCCCGAAATCGCGGTCATCGCATAGTCGGTATCGCCCGAGGCAATAGCGACTGCCATCGGCTGCGCGGCCTCGAAAAAGTCAAAACTGACGTCCAGCCCGGCCTCTTTGAAGTAGCCGCGCTCATAGGCGATGTAGCTGGGCGCGTGGCTGACAAAGCGCAGCGCGCCAAGGTTCACCGCGGTTCCGGCCCGCGCCGAGCGCACCAGATAGGGTGTTGCCAGCGCGCCGCCAAGGGCGGCCAGCGTGGCGCGCCTGGTAAGGGTTTTCATCTGAGTTCCTCCTCCTCTGAAGTTTGCGCCCCGGACGGGGCGCAGCTTTTCACGTGTTGCCATTTCCCCGAGCTTGCGACGCGTCCAGCTCATGCCGGATATCGCGGATAAGATGCTCGGTTGCAGTGTCGGCATCCTTTGCAAGAATGGCAGCGACCATGCCGCTGCGCAGGCGGCTCAGCTCACGCGGATCGCAGCGCCCTTCGCGCAGCGCCGCCAGGCGAAAGCGCCGGGATTGATCATAAAGCTGGCCAAGCACGCGGATCATCCGCGGCGAACCACAGGCCGACATCGCCTCCTGGTGCAACTCCCTCGCCGCTTCGTCCCACATCATCACGGCACCATCGGGATCTTGCAGCAGGCTTTCGGTTGCGCGTTCGGTCGCATGCAGCGCGGCAACCAGCCTCCCTTCCCAAGCGATGTCAGAATTTTGCAACGACCACTTCAGGGCCAGCGGCTCCAGTTCGGCACGCAGCTTGATGATATCCTGAAGATCCGCCTGCGTGGCCGATGCCACCCGGAACCCCCGCTGCGCCGTCGCCTCCACAAGCCCTTCCGAGGCCAGCTGCGTCAGCGCTTCGCGCACGGAATGGTTCGACCCACCATAGCGGCTGCGCAGCGCTTCGATCTTCAGTTTGGAATCCGGAGCAAGATCGCCAAAGGCGATGTCCCGGCGCAGCGATGCCGCGACAACCGAAACCACGGTCTGCGAATTTGTCTTCTGAGGCTTGCGACCGAACACGCTCCATCGCCCCTTTCGTTACTTGATCCCAAAAATGTGTAACATTATTAGAATCGTTCAACAGCAGCCGTCAATAGACGTCCTGTGATCGCATGGGGGGCCAGAATGAAGACGAACCGGAGCGCGACGCAGGTGATCCCAATCCTGGGAGATCCCGTGGCACAGGTAGCAACCCCTGCGTTATGGAACGCAGTTTTTCAGGATAGAGGTCAGGACGCGATCTGCGTTCCCCTCGACCTTCCAGCCACCGGGCTTGAGCCGTTCGTTGCATGGGCAAGGCAGGCACGGAACGTGCCGGGGTTCCTCAGCACCACTCCCCATAAAGCTGCACTCGCGCAAATGTGTGATCGTCTCTCCGAAACCGCGCGCAGCCTTGGCGTGGCAAATACCTTCCGCCTGACGGAAACCGGAGACCTGATTGGAGATATGTTCGACGGCCACGGCATGCTGGATGCGATCGAGCACAAGGGCATCAGCATCGCACATAGCACCGTCGTGATATGCGGTGCTGGCGCAGCGGGTGGCGCCATCGCGATCGAGGCTGCACAACGTGGCGCTTACAGCATCGCCGTCATCGACATTAATCCCGCACAGGCGTCGAACCTGACGGAGAAACTTTCCCTGGTTCTGAACGTTCCGGTTTCCACCTCTCTCCCCACCAAGGCAGACATTGTTATAAATGCGTCCCCTGCTGGAAGTCCCGCCATCGCCCCGCCCCCCTTCACGCGAGACCTGATTTCAAATGCGCTTTGTGTGGCAGACGCCCTGACAGAGCCGGAAGAAACCGAGTTCCTGCGTATGGTCCGCCAGGCAGGTGTTGCCGCCGTGACTGGCAGGGATATGGCGGAATGCCAGGCGAGCCGGATGCGCAGCTTTCTCGGGTTAGAGCCGACCTGAACGTCGTCCTGTTGCCCCGCACGACTTCAATGCGCTGCAGAGGGCCACAGTCCGCTTTGGCTCACCTAGCGCGTTCTCCTGATACAACAAGAAGGGACCCTGAGCATGCGAATCCATCGCTTCTCTCAGTCCTGAAAACTTGGCACCCTTGCGCCAGATGGCATCAGCGTATGGGAGCACGACATGAAAGTTGGATTCATCGGCCTCGGCAATGTGGGAGGCAAACTGGCCGGCAGTCTCCTGCGCAACGGCTTCGACCTCACTGTGATGGATCAGAAAGCGGAATTGATGGACAATTTCGCGGCCCGCGGCGCAGGTACGGCGGAGACCCCTGTGGCGCTGATGCGTCAAAGCGACGTGGTGATAACCTGCCTGCCCTCGCCCAGCGCCTCCGCTGCCGTCATGGATGAAATGCTGCCGGAAGTCGGCCCGGGGAAGATCTGGCTCGAAATGTCGACAACGGATGAGGCCGAGATCCGCCGCCTTGCCGCTCTGGTCCAGGACAAAGGCGGCGCGGCTGTCGATTGCCCCGTCTCAGGCGGCTGTCATCGGGCGGATACCGGAAATATCTCTATCTTTGCAGGCTGCGAACGCCCCACCTTCGAGACGGTTCTTCCCCTACTGACCTGCCTTGGCCGTAGGGTTTTGCATACTGGCCCCGTCGGCACGGCGTCGACGCTCAAGGTGATGACCAACTACCTCGCCACTGCGAATCTTCTGACATGCTGCGAAGCCTTGGTGACCATGAAGGCGGCCGGAATCGATTTGGCCACGACCTATGAAGCCATCAGGATATCCTCCGGAAACAGCTTCGTGCACGAAACAGAGAGCCAGCTGATCCTGAACGGGTCGCGTGACGTGAATTTCACCATGGATCTGATCCTGAAGGATCTCGGCTTGTTTGAAGCGATCGCCCAGCGCGCCAACGTGCCGCTGGAGATATCACCCATGATTGTAGAGATCATGAAGGACGGGCAGGCTCGGTACGGCACCCGCGCCAACACCGATGACATCATTCGCCGTCTGGAAGAGGCAACCGGCCTGTCAGTCCTTGCTGACGGTTTCCCCGCCGAGCTGGTGGACGACGAACCCGAAGAACCGGGTTATGAGGTCTTCCCTCCCGGCGCGCAACGTCCTGTCGCAGCGGAGTAACAACCATGCCCGACACGTCCGGATCGAACCTGAGCTATTGGCAAGAGCGCACCGATTTGGCCGCCGCCTTTCGTTGGACGGCGCGCCTGAACATGCACGAGGCGGTGGCCAATCATTTCAGCCTCGCCGTCAATGATGACGGCACCCAGTTCCTTATTAATCCCAACCAGGCGCATTTTTCGCGCATCCGCGCCTCGGACTTGCTGCTGCTGGACGCCAATGATCCCGAAACCCTCAGCCGCCCCATGGCCCCGGACCCAACCGCCTGGGGGCTGCACGGTGCCGTTCACCGGCGTTGCCCGCACGCGCGGTGCGTCATGCACGCCCATTCGATCCACGCCACCGTTCTGGCCTCCCTTGCAGACAGCCGCCTGCCGCCCATCGACCAGAACACGGCCACCTTTTACAACCGTGTGGTGATCGATGAACAGTTTGGCGGGCTAGCTTTCGAGGACGAAGGGGAGCGTTGCGCCACCTTGCTGACCGACCCGTCCAAGAAGGTCATGATCATGGGCAATCACGGGGTTCTTGTCCTTGGCGACAGTGTCGGCGATGCCTTCAATCGCCTTTACTACTTTGAACGCGCGGCAGAAACCTACATCCGCGCTCTCCAGACCGGGCAACCACTGCGCCTGATCCCGCCCGACATTGCCGAGAAAACTGCACGCGAACTCGAGGATTACCCCGGACAGGCAGCCGCGCATCTGGCGGCCATCCGCGAAATCCTCGACCATGAAAACGCGGACTACGCCACCTGACGGCAAACTCCGTCCGCTGTGCCACCCCTTGCGGGCTGTCCTCCTTCTTGGGTGCACTAAAGACGCGGTCCGCTGCTAAGCCAAGGGAATTGGGAAACAAGTCGGGCGGCACAGCACAAACAGCGGTGCAGGGTACGGCTTTATGGCTTTCGGTTAACTCAAGGCTCGGCGTCATCACGCCGAGCCTGTTGCGCTTCATGCCCGGCGTAAGGGCTACAGGATGTCTCAGGTGACGAATGGCGGCTGAACTTTCAGCTCAAGGTAATCTTCCAACCCGAAGATGCCGCCTTCCCGACCGTTGCCTGACTTCTTGTATCCCCCGAACGGGGAGCCATATGCCGTCCCGCGCCCGTTGATGGAAATCACGCCCGCCCGAAGCTGGCGCGCGACGCGGGCTGCTCTCGCCCTGTCGCCGGTCTGAATGTAGGCCGCCAGCCCGTACTCGGTATCATTGGCGATGGCGATAGCTTCTGCTTCTGTGTCGAAGGGGATCATCACCAGAACGGGGCCAAAGATTTCCTCACGCGCAATTCGCATATGGTTTTCGACATCCGCAAAGACCGTAGGACGGACATACCACCCCTGCTCCAGCCCCGCAGGCTTGCCCAGACCACCCGCCAGCAGGGTCGCCCCCTCGTCGATACCCGCCTTGATCATTTCCTGCACGCGGTGGAACTGGATCTCATCAAACAAGGGGCCGATGTGATCGCCCTCCCGTGCCGGGTCCCCCACTTGCTGCGCTTCGGCGGCAGCACGGGCAAGTTCCAGGGCGCGGTCATAGCAGGACCGTTCCACCAGCATCCGTGTCGGTGCATTGCAGGACTGGCCGGTGTTATCGAAACACTCGGCAACACCTTCCGCAATTCTCTGCTCCAGATCGCAGTCCGCAAAGACCAGGTTGGGCGACTTCCCCCCAAGTTCCAGCGTCACGCGCTTGATCCCGGCTGCCGCAGCGCGAGAGACTTCGATCCCGGCCCGCGTCGACCCGGTAAAAGACACCATGGCGACATCCGGATGCGCCGAGATGGCCGCCCCCACCACAGGCCCATCCCCGTGTACAAGATTGAAGACCCCGGCCGGGTACCCTGCTTCCGCTACGATCTCCGCATATAGATTGGCCGAAAGCGGCGTGTGCTCCGATGGTTTCAACACGCAGGTTGCCCCTGTAGCCAGGGCAGGAATCACCTTGAGAGCGATCTGATTGATTGGCCAGTTCCAGGGCGTGATCATGCCAACCACGCCGATTGGCTCGCGGGTCAGAATATCCCCATTGGGCATAACTTCCTCTTCGGCCAACTTCTCCAGCGCCTCGATGAAGGAAACGAGATGCCCAATACCGCTCTCGGCCTGCACGTCGTGAGACATGGTCGCAGGCGCTCCCATTTCCGTGGTGATCGCCCGGGCCAGATCCCCCTGACGACGGCGCGTGACCTCAAGCAGGCTGCGCAACAAAGCGAGACGCTCCTCTTTGCGCGTGCGCGAGAAGCTCTGAAAGGCTTCTCTGGCTGCCGTCACCGCACGATCCACGTCCGCAACGCTTCCCAGCGTCAGCGTGCCGACATGGCTGTTGTCGGCGGGGTTCTTGATGGTCATGGTCCGGTCTCCATCCGGAGTGACCCAGGCGCCACCGATGTAGAATTTGTCGAGCTGTTGCATCGTCTGCCTCAGTTGTTCAGGGGGTTACCGGTTGGGTTTCCATCGTCAGGTGCAAAGCGCTGTCGCAATAGGGCGATGCCGCGATGGCCGCATCGTCGAGCTCAACCCCAAGACCGGGGGCATCAGACGGGATCACGTAGCCCTCCTCCCAGGTAATGCCGGTCTTGAGACAGGACATATAGGGGCCTTCAAACGTGCCGATGCTTTCCAGGATCAGAAAATTGGGACTGCACGCCGCGAGTTGGATGTTGGCGGCAGCGACCACCGGACCGCAATAGAGATGCGGGGCGATCTGGGCCGACCGCGTCTCCGCCATGCCCGCGATCTTCTTGGCCTCCAATAGCCCGCCGACGCGACCGAGGTTCATTTGCAGGATCGAGGCCGCACCGGCCTCCAGCATACGCGCGAACTCATGCTTGGTGCACAATCGTTCACCAGCGGCCACAGGGATCGACGTAAACCGGGCGACTTCGGCCATGTCCGCGGGATTTTCCGGCGGGATCGGCTCCTCGAACCAGAGCGGATCATAGGCCTCCAACCGTCGCGCCATGCGTTTGGCACCGGAGACCGTGAACTGGCCATGGGTCCCGAACAGCAGGTCGGCCCGGTCGCCTACGGCTTCGCGGATGCGTCTGCAAAACTGTTCCGAGCGGGTGAGATCCACCATACGTGGCTGGTGGCCATCATGGATCGTGTAGGGGCCGGCCGGGTCGAACTTTACCGCGGTGAACCCCTTGTCCACCATCTGAACCGCAACCTCAGCGGCCAGATCGGGGTCGTCGTAGACACTCGGATCGCCCGGCGCAGGATAGACATCGCCCTGCGGTGGATAGAGATAGGTATAGCTACGCAGGCGATGGTTCACCTTGCCGCCCAGCAGTTGGTGGACAGGTTGGTCCGCAGCCTTGCCGATGATGTCCCAGCAGGCCATCTCAAGCCCGCTTAGCACGCCGGCGACGGTGACGTCAGGACGCTGCGTGAAGCCTGCTCCGTAGGCCTGCCGCCACAGCTGTTCGATGTGGTGGGGATCAGCCCCCTCGAACTGGCGCTGGAACATGTCCACCGCCATCGCCGCCACGAGATCCGGGCCGAATGTAGCATTGTAAATCTCGCCCACGCCGCTGATGCCACAGGCCGTCGTCAGCCGAACAAAGACAAAGTAGCGCCCGCCATGACGCGGCGGCGGATTTCCGAATACAAAGGTTTCGATCTTCTCAAGATGCATAAGATGTCCTTTTTTCGCTGGTCGCCGCGGCATCCTCGAGGATCATCTCGGCGGCGCGAATTGCCAGCATCATGGTCGGTGCATTGGTGTTGCCCGACGTCACGGTCGGAAAGACCGAGCTGTCGACAACCCGCAGGCCAGCCACACCGTGAACGCGCAACCGGGCATCCACCACCGAATCCCGCGCGTCCCTCCCCATCCGGCAGGTCGATGTCGGGTGAAAGACGGTCGAGGCCCGCGCGCGAAAATCCTCCATCAGCGCGTCGGTGTCCTGCACGGTCGGCGCCGGTATCAGGCGGGTGCGCGTCACATCGGCCAAGGACGAGGAACTGGCGAGCCGGTTGATCACCGCGATGGCCCGGCGCGCACCGGCGCGGTCATATTCTGTTGCAAGCGAATTGGGCCGTATCAGCGGAGGGTCCTTGGGGTCGGCAGAGCGAATCATGATCTCTCCGCGACTGGTCGGGCGGCAGAGTTGCGCGCTCAGCAGGTATCCAGGTTCGCGTTCAAGCGCGGGGCTCCCGTCCGGTCGGCTAACGTAGGACAGCGGATTGCAGTAGATCTGCATGTCCGGGTGTTCGCTGCCTAGGTCCGTGCGCAGGTAGCCGCCCACTTGATTGACAGGCACCGCCAGCGGTCCACGTTGGCGAACCAAGTATTGCACGCCTGCCCGGAGCCGTGGGAAAAACCGCCCCAACGTGTTGTTCAGGGTCGGTGTCGTGGCCCGGAACATATGGGATATCGCCAGGTGGTCCTGCAGCCCTCGTCCCACCTCCGGCATGGCGCAGCGAACGGCCAGCCCCAGCCCCTGCAAGAGCCGGGCGGGACCGATGCCGGACAGCTGCAGCAGCTTGGGCGAATTGACGGCACCGGCACACAGGATCACCTCGCGTCCCGCAGTGACTTCACGGTGCCTGCCTTTGTGCCGCAGTCGCACACCGGTTGCCCGCGCCCCCTCAAAGAAGATGCGGTCTACCTGCGTGTGTTTCATGATCCTCAGGTTTGCGCGACCACGTGCTGGCGCGAGAAAAGCATCCGCCGCAGAACAACGCAGGCCATTGTGCACCGTACTTCGGTAGTAGCCGACGCCCTCGACCGTTGTGGTGCTCAGATTGTCGCAACGGCTCCAGCCACATTCTTCTGCGGCCGCAAGAAATCGGTTCGAGAAGGGCGACATCTGGTCCTGCAGGTCACTGACCGCCAGTAGCCCGTCACCGTGACTTCGCAGTGCACCATCGGCCCCGCGTTCCAAATGCCGTTCCATTTCTTCATAGACCGCGCGGACTTCACTCCACGCCCATCCCGCGGCCCCCGCACGGGCCCAATCGTCGAAATCATGTGGAAGCCCCCGCATGTACGCCATCGCATTGATCGAGCTCGACCCGCCGATCACCTTGCCGCGCGGCCAGTAGACGCGGCGACCGTTCAAGCTGTCGTCCGGCTCTGCGTGGTAGCTCCAGTTGAGGCGCGGATTGGCAAAATTGACACCATAGCCGATAGGCACCTTGATCCAGAAACGCCGGTCCGATCCGCCTGCCTCGATCAGCAGCACACGCGTGCGGCCATCTCGCGTCAGTCGCTCAACCAGCGCGCATCCAGCAGATCCGGCACCAACGACAATGTAATCATACGAGGGGGAAGACATCCCGATACGCTCCCTTGCGATACCCGCTCGTTTTGGGGGATCGCGGTGGGCGGTGACAAACAACGGATCTTTCGCCAAAGGGGCGGTTCAATTATCGGGTCACGCTATCCACATTGCTGCCGGGGTGTGCATGATGAAGAAATCACCCTGCAAGATGGGAGCCACCCCATGCGATTGCCTCATGTGACCTGGCTCAGAGCCTTCGAAGCCGCCGCCCGGCACAGCAGTTTCTCTGACGCCGCGGTCGAGTTGAACCTGACGCCAGCCGCTGTCAGCCAGCAGATCCGTCTCTTGGAGCAATACCTGAACGTCCCCTTGTTTCGCCGTCTTCCGCGGGGGGTCGAGCTGACGGACATGGGACAGGCCTACGCGCTGCCAATTCGCAAGTCTTTCGCCGAGATGAAGGACGCAACTGAGGGATTGTTCACCGTCAGCCGCAAGCGCAAGATCCGCATCCGGGCGTCAATCAGCTACGCTGCCCTGGTGCTCGCGCCGCGCCTGAAGGCCTTCCACGACTTGCACCCGGAAATCGAGGTGGTCCTGTCCACCGCCGTCTGGTCCGACCGGATGGATCCCGAAGCCATTGATATCGATATTCGCTATGGCACGGGCCATTGGAACGAAACGGACATCTGGAAACTGGGAAACGAGGTGGCAACGCTCGTTTGCCACCCCGAACACTTGCGGAGCTTTGGGGATACACCCGATGTGCGGGACCTTCTTTCCGCGGGGACCGTTCCTGTTCTCGGCTCCGAATTGGAATGGCGACGGCTCTCGGACCGCTTCGGCCTGGACTGCCCCGAGCCTCCGGTCTGGCTGACGGCGGACTCGTCCCTGATTGCGCTGCAAACAATCACCGCAGGGTTTGGAACCGCGCTCATCCACAAAAGCTTTACGAAACCATTCGAGGCGCGCGGCGTTCTGGTCTCCCCCTTTGACTACAGCCTGCCGATCCGCGAAGCCTACTACCTTGTCATGCGCGATGGCCCCGCCGGGCGAGCCGAGATGGAAGCCTTCCGCCAGTGGCTGATGACTGAATCCTGATCTCGGGGGCGACACCTCTCCGGCCCCACTGTTCGATCTGACCTCGGCGTAAGTTCGGCGGGAGATATCGGGATGCCCCGTGCGAGATGAAGTGCGCGCGGCAGCAAAACTCCGCGCATCTCATAACGGCGATGCAACCTATCCCTCGCTCGGGCGTTGTCTCTCAAACTCGAACTGCGTGTTCAGGAAGGGAGCAAACATGAAGACCGGACCTTTCAAATCGACCACCGCCCTCGCGGTTATGTTGTCTCTTGCAGTGCCCGTGCCTGCCGTCTCGCAAGGCAAACGCGCGCCAATCGACATCTCGGCAATGACCGAAGCGGAAATCTCGGACCTGGTTGGCAAGTGCAAGAAGCGGGCGGATCGTCGCGAACGCAAGCTCGACGCAGGTGAGGAGGTCGCGCAGAAACGCGGGCCGATCGCCCAGTTTTGCGAGACCTACGGAAACGGCGCTTTCGATGGGCTCCTGCCTGAAAACCTGCAGTCCGTCGCTGTTTTGGGCGCAGATGTAGACGCAACAGCCGAGATCCTGGAAGAGGAAGGCTCCGCCTCCGACGCCCAAGTCGAAGCAGAAACCTCGACTGACACCGGAGCCGAAGCCACCGCGTCGAACGACGACACCACGTCGGCAACACAACAGACCGACGCACAGGCCGTCGTAGGCGACAACGCCACCAGTGAAGCAAATACAGCTTCGGCAGAGACGGAGACTGAGACTGAGACTGAGACTGAGACTGAGACTGAAGTCGAAGCGGAAGCAGAAACCGAAGCCACTGAAACGACCGAGACCACAGGGTCTTCCGAGCAGTCTATCGAAGATGCCGGGGCAGCCGACGCAGGTGAGGCGCAAGCCACAGACGCGTCGCAGAACGAAGGCGAGATGAAAGTCGAGCAGTCGGAAACGGGCGCCGAGGAATTGCAGCCCGTGGACAGTCAAGCCCAGGCGGACGCGGTTGCGGCTGCGTCTGAAGCCGCCGCTGCCGCAGCGGCGACCTCGTCTGAGGTAGACACCACCGCCGAGGCCGAGGTTATCGAAGAAACCGTGACCGAAGAAAACTCGCGCAGCTCTGACGAGGAGTTCGAAACGTCCGTCAACGAATCTGCCGCGCCCAGTGCTGCTGCTGCCGCACCTGCGGAAGACGATGAGGGATTGTCTGACATCCAGCGTGCTGCCCTCTTGGGTCTTGGAGCCCTCGCTGTCGGCAAATTGCTCAACTCCGGTGAAAAGGTGGTCAGCAACTCCGGCGACCGAGCCGTGGTGGAGCAGAATGGGCAATACAGGGTGCTGAAGAATGACGACGCCCTTCTGCGTCAGCCCGGTTCGGAGGTCACCACTTACCGTTACAAAGACGGCTCGACCCGCACGGTCGTGGAACGCGAAAACGGCGCCAAGGTCGAAACCATTCGCGCCGCCGATGGACGTGTCCTGCGTCGCACCCGTATTCTGCCGGACGGGCGCACGGTCGTGTTGTTCGACGACACGCAGCGTGTCGAGGAAGTGGTGGTCGAAGATCTGCCGCAACGTAACACCACCGAGAAGAAGGTCATCAATTATCGCAGTGTCGATGCTGAGGACCTCGCCGCCGCTCTCGCCGCCGAAGAAGCCGCGACGGCCCAACGCCGGTTCTCCCTCTCGCAAGTCCGGGGCATCGACGCAGTGCGGCGCCTGGTGCCCGAAATCAACGTGGATTCCATCAACTTCGAAACCGGCTCGGCCGTGATCCGCCCCGAGGAAGCCCGGGAACTCGCGGCGCTGGGGAACGCGCTGCGGGACATGATCGACCGAAATCCGCGTGAAGTCTTCCTGATCGAAGGCCATACCGATGCCGTCGGCGCTGCGTCCTATAACTTGGCGCTGTCGGATCGTCGGGCAGAAACCGTCGCGTTGGCACTCAGCGAGTATTTCGAAGTGCCGCCGGAGAACCTCGTTGTACAAGGCTATGGTGAAACGGATCTTGCGGTCCAGACAGCCGCCGCAGAACGCGCCAACCGCCGGGTCGCCGTTCGCCGCATCACCCCGCTGCTGCATGGCGAGCAGTAAACCTCAACAATCAGATATCTCTCTGAGTTCGATCAAAAAGACTTCAGGGTCCTGCATTCAGCAGGGCCCTGTTGGCGCGTCATTCATCCCCGCGGTCCGCGGCTACCGCGCCTTCGGGCGGGCACCAGCTTGAACTAATTGGGAGGTTGGCCGGGATCATGGCTTTGGGGGGCCTTGAATCGGCGAAGCCCCCGCTTTTTGCGGAGGCTTTGTCGTGATCATTGGTTGCGGGAGCAGGATTTGAACCTGCGACCTTCAGGTTATGAGCCTGACGAGCTACCTGGCTGCTCCATCCCGCGACACTTTGTTTGGCCTACCGCGCGGATCGCTACTTGAGGCCGGTTATTATCCGGTGACTTGCCGTATCGGCGCGTTTTCCGGGTAATATTGTATCGTTCAAGAGAGGTTTTGGATTTTACTAGGTTTGGCGGTGACCTACTCTCCCAGGGCTTGAGCCCAAGTACCATCGGCGCGACAGTGCTTAACTTCCGGGTTCGGGATGGGACCGGGTGTTTCACTTGTGCTGTAGCCACCAAACCGAGGAAAATCCAAATCCGACGGCCTTGCGGAGCAAGGCTGGCGAGCGGCAGGCAGCGTATTTGCGAAGCAAATGCGCGTTGCCGCTGGGTTGTTATGTCACCGCCGAGTGGCGGCAGGCAGAACAACCTGCGTCGGTTACAATCAACGTTGTCCAGGTTTTGTGTTTTGGATGGTTTGCTTTCTGTGTCCTGTAACACTGTCTGTTACTGGATCAAATCAAGCCTATCGGGCGATTAGTACCGGTCAGCTGAACGCATTGCTGCGCTTACACCTCCGGCCTATTGGCGTGGTGGTCTTCCACGGCCCTCAGGGATACCTTGTTTTGAGGGGGGCTTCCCGCTTAGATGCCTTCAGCGGTTATCCTGTCCGATCATAGCTACCCTG